>Ga0209471_1000542_pt1 | contig 24890 bp, 28 predicted proteins | sample GraSoiAngelo_128_FD_185885 | JGI IMG/M metagenome (GOLD analysis project Ga0209471, IMG submission 185885) | Grasslands soil microbial communities from the Angelo Coastal Reserve, California, USA - 14_0927_12_20cm (SPAdes) (version 2) | ecosystem: Environmental > Terrestrial > Soil > Grasslands ... | reverse complement strand
CGTCAACATCGGCATCGAGGGCATCATGCTCATGGCCGCGTTCTTCGCATACCTGACGGGGTTCGCGCTGCACAGCGCGGTCGGTCCCGGCGCCTCGATCGCGCTCGGGATCCTCGTGGCGATCATCGTCGGTGGGCTGCTCGGGCTGGCGCACGCGTGGTTGACCGTCTCGGTGCGGGCCGACCAGATCATCGCCGGCACGATGATGAACATCGCCGCGTTCGGCGTGACCGGCTATCTGAACCGGCTCATCATTACGCCTTCGGGTCTGGGCGGCGCCGGCGTCATCGCCCCCTTCCACCTCCCGGACGCCGTCGCGAACCTGCCGATCGCCGGCCCCGTCCTCGTCATGTTCTTCGATCAGGGTCCGATCGCGATGAGCGTCCTCTTTATCGTGATCGCCCTCCAGTTCGCTCTATTCCGGACTCGCTGGGGACTCCGGACACGGGCCGTGGGCGAGCACCCCAAGGCCGCCGACACCGTCGGCATCGACGTCTACCGGCAGCGCTACCTCAACGTGATCTTGGGATGCGGGCTCGCCGGCCTCGCCGGCGCGTTCCTCACCCTCGAGTCGACCGGCTCGTTCCAGAACGGGATGACGAATGGCCGCGGGTTCATCGCGCTCGCGGCGATGATCTTCGGTCGGTGGACGCCGATCGGCGCCTTCGCGGGCGCGCTCCTGTTCGGGACGGCGACGGCGCTCGGTGTGGTCGTGAGCATCCGCGTCCCCGAGGGAGACCTCGGCAACATCATGCGATCGATCCCGAGCAATTGGTACGCGGCTCTGCCCTACCTCATGACGATCGTGATCCTGGCGGGCGTCGTCGGCCGTTCGACGCCGCCCGCCGCAGACGGTGTGGCGTACGTGAAAGAGGGGAAAGGCTAGCGCGCGGGAGCGAGCTCCTCGACCTGGGCTTCGGCGATCACCTCGTACCGCTCGATAGCCGTGATCCTCGCGACCGCCGAAGCGCGCGAGCGGAGCTGCGCCGCGTCGTCCTCGGTCGCGTGAAGTGCGGCTTCGCTCTCGAAGAGCGTCACGCTGAATCCCTTCCCGGTCGCGCGATCGACGAGCCAGTATCCGCCCTTGAACCCTTGGAGCCTCTTCGCGCCGGGGGCGATCGTCTCCTTGATGAGCTTCGTCGCTGCTTCCAGCTTGTCGGGGTCGCCCTCATACCTCGTGACACGAGCGAACATCTCGTTCCTCCCCTATTCAGTGCTCGCTGCCGCCCGACAGCCTACGCCTCGCACGCCGGCGCGCTTCAGATCAGAGGATGCCGAGCTCGTCGAGAGAGCGATGGAGATCCGCGGCGTCGCGATAGACCCGGAACGCGCCGGCCGAGGTGAGCTCGTCCCAGCCGTACCCACCTGAAAGGAGACCGACGCTCAGCATCCCCGCGCGTCGGGCGGCGAGGAGATCCCACACCGCATCGCCGACCACGTAGCAATCGCGGATGTCGGCCCCCAGCTGTTCCTGACATTTCAAGAAAAGGTCCGGCTCCGGCTTCGCCCGAAGGACGTCGCCGCGATCGACAACCACCATGTCCGCCGGTACGCCGAGCGCCGCGAGCGAGCTGTCGATCTCCGGATGCCGGCCCGACGTCGCGATGCCATGCGTGATCTTCTGGTCACGCAGCCAGCGCAGCAGCTCGACCGCACCCGGAAGCGGGCGGCGCTCCGGCAGCAGCTCGCGGAACAACACGCCGTGGCGGGCCTGTATTCGCCCGGCGTCGTCATCGCTCAGCGGCTTCCCGACCTCGCGCGCGACCGCGCGCGTGAAGAGGCCGCCGCTCATCCCAATGCGGCGGTGGATCTTCCACCCATCGATCGCGAGACCGGACTCCGCGAGCGCCCGCTGCCACGCGAAGACGTGCGCGTACACGGTGTCGATGAGCGTTCCGTCCAGGTCGAAGATCAGCGCGCGCATGCGTCCGTCAGTCGAGCGAGCGTGTGGCTAGTAGCCGTTCCCGAGGGAGGATCGCGGCACGGTCGCGAGCACCTGCTGCTGGTAGTAGACGGGCCCGCCCTCGTCGGCGGTCACGTCCGAGGCGTAGTGCGTCGACACGAGGAGCGCGTAGACGTTCTTCCCGGAGACGACCAGCCCGAAGTAGTCGCCGATGAAGCCCCGTCCGCTCGGGCACGGATCGCGCGCGCCGGCGCACGGGTATTGCGAGAGGCCGCCGAGGTGCTGCCCCGGCTGCTCGGGGTCCCACGTGTGTTGCGTGAGTCGACGGTTCGCGCCGACGCTGACCGCGCCGCTGCCCGTGTCCTTGTACGCCTGCAGGGTGGTGTCGATGCAGAAGTTCGCCCGCCCCACGTCGGCCGCAAGAATGCTCGCGTCGCCAGTTGGGCACGCCGCGCGGCGGTCGTAGAACGCGACCGCGACGGCCCCGCCCGGACCGGCGGCGATCGAGGGCTGGAACTGGTCAGTCGGAACGCCGGCCGCATCGACGTTGTCGTTGACGACGATCGGCGTCGACCACGTGAGGCCGCGGTCCGTCGACTGCGTGAGCTTCACGTCCATCTGGCCGCGGACCGCATCCCAGTCCTCGTAGGTGAGGTAGAGGTGGCCCGCGTAGGTCGGGCTCGCGGAGAAGCTCTCGGTTATTCCGTCGCGGAACCGCGTATTCGGCAGACCGGCCGTCGGGATCGCGCTGACGGTCGTGATCGGAACGAACGGCGAGAACGTGCGCCCGTCATCGCCCGACCGGGCGACGTAGATCGTCGACGCGCCGCCGTTCGGGGGGAAGGACACGACGGAGACGTACACGTCGCCGGCGGCGTCGATCTGCGGAATGACGAACGTCGCCGCCGCGCCGACCTGTGACGGCGGCGTGATCGTCACGGCGTTGTCGAAGGTCTGGCCGCGATCGCGCGAGACCGCCATCTTCACTTTCACGCCCTGGCCGTTCGATGAGCCGTTGAAAACGGCCCACGCGGCGTAGACGTGATCCTGGAAGCGATGCCCGACGATGTGGTTGACGGCGACCCACTGCTTGTCCTCGACGTGTCCGGCCTGCTTCGCCGAGGCGTTGTTGGTGTTCTCGAGCGGCTGGCCGCCGTTGCCCTTGACCCATGTGCGACCAAGGTCGTCGCTGTACGAAATGTCGATCTCGCCGTCGGGGTGCAGCTTCGTCGCGTCGAAGAATGAGTTGAACGGAAGCATGACCTGGTAGACGCGGCCCTGTGTGTCGAAGTCGAGGTTGGGGTCGGTCGTGTCGGTCCAGCTCGGCGGCATCGCCTGCGTCCCCGTGCTCAGGCAGTCATACCCCTGGATCTGGTTGTTGCCCGCCGGCGTGCCGTGTGGGATCTGATGGGCGCCGAGATAGAACATGTAGAAGGTGCTGTATTTGTCGAAGAAGAACTTCGAGGAGCCCACGAGATCCTCGGTCCCCGGCTTCGCCGCGATCCAGGACTCGGAGTGGTTCGCATCGAAGGGCCCGGGCCGGCACGTCCCCGCGACCGGGACACGCTCACCGGGTGGCACGGGATAACCGCCACCCGCCGTCCGGGCGCTGGCCACGACATTTGTCAGGCCGGCTGGGAACTGCCACGACGTCGACGACGCGTCCGTGATCGTCGAGCTTCCGAGATACAGGACGAGGGCAAGAAGCGAGACGAGCTTGGATCTCTTCACGGTCATCCCCTACCTATGCGGACTCCCCCGGGACCGGCCTGGAGTATGTGAGCCTCGGCCGGGCCTCGCAATTCGGTCGACCCGATGCTTGACGACGATTTCGGCTTCGGTTTAGGCTGGCGGCCAATCTGGTCTGACCACCTGACCAGACTCTGGGAGGTAGGTTTCTGACCGTCATCGAGCCGATCCGCCGGAGCCGCCTCTATCAGGGCATCGTCCAGCAGATCGAGGGCCTCCTCGAGAAGGGCGACCTGCGCCCCGGCGATCAGCTTCCGCCCGAGCGACAGCTCGCCGAGCAATTCCAGGTGTCGCGCGCCTCGGTTCGTGAAGCTCTGCGCACCCTCGAGCTCCTCGGGGTCGTGGAGACACGGGCCGGCGGCGGCACGTTTGTACGGCAAACGTCGCCGGACGATCTCGCCCGTCCGCTCACGAGCCTCATGTCGCGCGGACACTCTCTCGCCGATGTGATCGAGTTCCGCGGCCTCGTCGAGCCCGCGATCGCGGCGCTCGCCGCGGAGCGCATCACTCAGCCGCAGCTCGCCGAGCTCGCGGAGATCTTCGCGGCGCAGGAGCGGAAGATCGCCGCCGGCGAGCCCTATGCCGACGAGGACACGCGCTTCCACGAGGTCATCGGCGAAGCATCGCGCAACGAGCTGCTTACGACGATGCTCGGCGTGATCTGGGACGTGATGCGAGAGTCGCGCGAGCAGTGGCTCCAGACGAACCAGCGCGCGCATTCCTCTATCGACGCACACCGGCGGATCCTGGCCGCACTCGGCGCCCGGGACAGTGAGGCAGCCCGGCGAGCGGCGGCGGAACACATCAAGGCGGTCGGCGAAGGGATCCTTCGCCTGATCGGAGGGAGCAAGGCATGAGCGATCCGAAGGAGACCTCCATCACCGTCGAGGTCGTCTACCGCGGAATCTTCCAGAAGACGCTCGCTCAACGGATCTGCCGTTCGATCGTGCTCGCGGCGCGCAAACGTGGGCACACCGGGACGGCGTTCGCGCGGTACGGCGACTCGCCCGAACGGAACGGCGTGCCGGCCAAACAATTCGCGGTCGTCGCCATCAACGACCTCGAGCTCGAGGCCTCGATGGCGAAGTACGAGCCCGCTGTCGTCGACGTGTCGATCGCGGTCGACGACACGCTGGTGAAGGGCGTGGAGTCGTGGGCCTGGTACGGGCGTCAGCCGATCTGGAAGCCCGTGAAGAAGGACGGCTTCGTGCTCGTCACGAGCGACAAGAGTCCCGACGACGTCCTCGCGCAGACCGACACGGCCGAGCGCCCGTACAGCCTGGTTGTAGTCCCCGGCGGTGCCTCCTTCGCCGGCCTGTGGGTGTTCAAAGACGATCACACCGACTACCGCGTCCTCGGCGCGCTCGCGAAGATCGCGCCAGACTGGGTCCGCCTCGATGACGTCATGGCGCTCATCAAAGAACAGACGAAGGATGAAAGCGCCGTCCAATCCGCGCGCTACGGCTATGACGCCGCGAAGATGCGCCAGGTGAAGGCGGGCGAGGGCACGAGCGGCCACGAGAAGCTGCAATTCACCAAGCCGGGATGGACCACCATGCGCACCGGCATCGTTGTCGACGCGCGCAAGCCCGGCGAGCGGAATCCGCAGTACAAGAAGTACACGGCGCGCACCCTTCGGCCCGTCGTCAATTTCGACACGTGCATCAAGTGCACGATGTGCTGGCTCGACTGCCCGGACGAATGCTTCGAGGTCACGCCGGAGGGGCATTACGAGGTCGTGTACCAGGCATGCATCGGTTGCGGCATCTGCGCGCAGGTCTGCCCGGTTAAGGACTGCATCGTGATGGTCGACGAGCTGCGGTTCGAGGACAACGAAGACAAGTGGCAGTTCTGGAAGAAGGACCGCGACGGCTACAACAAATGGTTCGAGGCAAAGAGCGGTGTCTCGGCCGATCCGAAGGTTCGTACGCCCGCTGCTCGGCAGGAAGGCTCGGGCAACGCGAATCCATCCGCGAACCCGACATCGGCCTCCGGAGGTGACGATTAAATGGCGATCCAGGTCAAGGAACGCGAGCACCAGGACGTCGAGACCGAGCAGCTCATGAGCGGCTGCGAAGCGATCGCCGAGGCCATCCGCCTCGCGGACGTCGACGTCATGGCCGCCTATCCAATCCGGCCGTACGACGGCGTGATGCAGGCGGCGGCGAAGCTCATCGCGAACGGCAAGATGGACGTCGAGTACATCGTCGCCGACGGCGAGCACAGCCAATTCGAGATCGTGAAGCACGCGTGCGCGGTCGGGTCGCGCGTGTTCGTTGGAAGCTCCGGTGTGGGCTGGTTCTACGCCTTCGAGGCGATCGCTGTGACCGCAGGGCTTCGCCTGCCGGTCGTGGCGATCTGCGGCAACCGCGCGCTCGACGACCCGGGCGCCTTCGGCACCGAGCACAACGACTCGCTCGCGGTCCGCGATCTCGGCTGGCTCCTCCCGTGGGCGGAGACCGCGCAGGAGGCGATGGACCTCGCGCTCATGGCGTGGCGCGTCGGCGAGGACAAGCGCGTGTCGCTCCCGGTCGCGATCGGCCTGGACGGCGCGTTCCTCACCCACTCCCAGCAGATCGTGATGGTCCCGACACAGGCGGCCGTCAACAAGTTCCTGCCGAAGTTCGACCTCGGCGATCGCCTGCTGCACCCCGACAACCCGATCACCATCGCGCCGCAGGTCGACCAGGACTGGCTCATGGAGATCCGCATGCAGAACGACCAGGCCATGCGGAAGGCCCACGACGTCATCACCGAGGCGCATGCGGACTTCAAGAAGCTGTTCGGCCGCGGCGGCGACAGCCCGTTCCTGGACGAGTACATGACCGACGACGCCGAGTTCGTCTTCTTCGGGCAAGGCACGCTCGCCCTTCCCATGAAGGTGGCGATCCGCCGTCTTCGCAAGGAAGGCCACAAGGTCGGCCTCGTCCGGCTCAAGTGGTTCCGGCCGTTCCCGACGCAAGAGATCGTGAAGAGCCTCTCGCGGTTCAAGGCCGTGGGCGTCATCGACCGCGACTACAGCTTCGGATCTCCGTACTACGGGGGCGTCCTCTACAACGAGGTCCGCTCGGCGCTCTACTCGCTCGACAAGCGTCCGACGATCGTCGGATTCATCGCGGGCCTCGGCGGCCGCGAGATCGAGCAGCCCATGGCGACCGACATCTTCGAAAAGACGAAGACGGCCGCCGGTAGCATCAAGTCCGGTGACATGACTCACTGGATCGGCGTAAGGAGCTAGAGATGGCAGTGGAAACGCACGGCACCGGGACCCTTCCGCAGATCAAGGGCGTCAAGGACGTCCCCTACGACGAGCTCTTCGTGTCCGGACACCGGACCTGTCAGGGGTGTGAGTCCGCGCTCGTCATGCGGCACATGGTGAAAGCGTCGGGCCCGCGCACGATCGTGCTCGGCTCGACCGGATGCATGTATGTCGCCAACACGACCTACTACACGACGCCCTGGGTCGTGCCGTGGATGCATACCCAGCTCGGCGCGTCGGGCTCCGCGGCGCTCGGCACGGCGGCCGGCCTCAAGGTGCTCATGCGCAAGGGCAAGATCAAGGACGAGAAGATCAACGTCATCGCCTTCTGCGGCGACGGCGGCGGCGCGGACATGGGTCTGGGCGCGATCTCCGCGACGCTCACGCACAAGGACTACAACTGCCTCGTCCTGCTCTACGACAACGAGTCGTACGCGAACACCGACATCCAGCTCTCGAGCCAGACGCCGTACGGCGCGGTGACGACGTTCTCGCCTTCGGGCTCGAAGAAGCGCCTCATGCACACCCGCTGGAAGAAGAACGTGCCGGGTATGCTCGCCGCCGGCCACCCCGAGTCGCGGTACATCGCCGCGGGATGCGCCGCGTACGCCGTGGATCTCATGAATAAGATCCGCAAGGCGCTCGAGCTCGGCGGGCCGACGTTCGTGCACACCCTCGACCCGTGCCCGAAGGGTTGGGACTACCACCCGCAGTACTCGCAGGAGCTCGGTCACCTCGCCGTCGAGTGCGGGATCTGGCCGCTCTACGAGGTCATGGACGGCGTGTGCAACCTCACCGGCCCGACCCGCCAGATCGCGGAGGGGCGGAAGAAGCGCAAACCGGTCTATGAGTACCTGAAGCGCCAGGGGCGCTTCGCGCACTTCGCCGACGAGGATGTGGAGCACTTCCAGCACGAGGTCGACAAGATGTGGACCGAGTGGCTCATCCCGGGCGTGATCCCATTCACGGTCCCGGCGAAGGACCAGACGATCCTCAAGATCGACAAGAAACCCCTGCACGAGCAGAAGACCGCGTAACAGAGCCTCCGCTGGTGAAAAGGGCCCGCCCTTGGGCGGGCCCTTTCTTTTGTGCTCCGTCTTCGCCACCGTGCTGAGACGAAGCTGCGGTGCATTCGATGGTCGGCCCTGAGCCTGACGGCTATTGTCCGGTCGTGGCTCTCCGACTCCTCGGATGCTTGGCGGCACTCGCGATCGCATGCGGTCAGGCCGCGACGCTCGCGGAGCCGTCACCGACCGAGCTTCTGCAGAAGGCGAGCACCAACCTGAAAGATGCGAAGACCGCCCACATCGATGGGACCGGCAGCTTCGCACTCACGAGCGGGCTCAGCCTTTCCTTCGACTTCAAGATGAGCGGCGACGTCGAAATGCCGGACAAGTCCCGTCTCGCCACCGAGATGTCGGTGCTCGGCCAGTCTCTTTCGGTCGACACGATCACGATCGGGGGGCGGACGTTCAGCAAGGGCCTGATCGGCAGCGGCTGGACCGTCACGGCCGCCAACGACCCGCAGGGGGCCATGCTCGACCCTCTCGGCCAGACCGACCTCTCCGCGGTCGCGACGGTCACCGAGGTGGATCGCCCCGTTGTCGATGGCCGTAAGACGCGCCACCTGTCGTACAGCATCGACCAGGCGAAGCTGGCTGAAAAGATGAAGGCCGCGCAAACGGCGACGACCGCGTCGGTGGACGTGTCCAACGCCACGGCCAAGGGCGAGATCTGGATCCGCACCGAGGACAACCAGATCGTGCGGCAGCTCGTAACGATCTCGATGGACATGGCCGGCGATCTAGGCATTCCAGGCGCGTCCCCGGCCTCGAGCAAGAGCACTCTCGCGATGTCGTTCGACCTCAAGTTCACTCATCTGGGAGAGCCGGTCTCACCGGCCATCGCCGCTCCACCGACGCAGTAGCGCGGCTTCGCGTAGCGCGCGATACGTCCGCAGCGGATAGAAAGCGACGTCGGCGTCATCAAACGGATGGTCGTGCGCTTCCTCGCCCGACCCTAGGTTGCCCTCAACCACTAAGGAGGGTCAGACATGAAGAAGTTCGCTCTCGCTTTCGTCACCGGTCTGGGTGCGTACGTCCTTATCAGCGTTTCGGCCGGCTCGCTCGCAGCCCATCGCGTCGACGACTCCTCGGGTGCCGCGGTGATCCGCGACAGCCGGATCGAGTCCTCGGTCACCGCGACAGAACGGCGCCTTCTGATGCTGGACCAGGCGCTCTACCCCGAAACGGCCGCGACGGACTACACGATCACGGACTCGCAGCTGGCCCACCGACAGGGCGAACGCCTGACGGCGGACACGAGCACCACCTTCACCGACTCGCAGCTGGTCTACCGCCAAGGGGAGCGCGGTGGCGCGGCGCAAACCGACACCACAAGCACCGACACGGAGCGTCTCTTCTGCGAGGGCGACATCTGCATCGTTCCATAGCCGACGACCCGTCACCCCAGCTCGGCAGAAGGCCGGTGGCCACCCTGGCTCACCGGCCTTCCGGCTTTTCGTAGGATTCCGCGGATGGGATTTGTCACAGGGCTCATCTGGGGTCTCCTGATCGCCGCGGCCACGGTCGCGCTCGAGCACTACGGGCCATCGAGCGAGCCATTGCATATCAGCCTGAGCGGGAACGGCGCGATCGCGGCTCCCGAGATCCTCGTGCCGCTCGCGATCTTCTGGGGCTGGTCCTCGATCGCGAACGCGTATGCCGGACGCAGCATCGTGCCGATCGCTCTCTACACGTTGGCGCTCTTCCTCGGGATCAGCCTCATCGGACCGGCTGACGCCTGGTTCTTCCCGGAGGCGGGCGTGGGATTTTCGGTCCAAGACTTCATCGGAGGACTCCGACAGGGCAGTCTGTTCGTAGGCTTCGTCGCGGTCGTCGCGGCACCGATCTATTGGATCCTACGATCGCGCATTGGCACGTCGCGGATCCTGATCTGGATGCTCTATCTGGTGAGCCTCGGGATCGCTATCGTGCTCTCGTACTCCGGTCCGCGTGATCCGCTCGCGGCGGTCCTGGTGACCGGCGGCCTCGTCGCCGGCGTGGCGAGCGGGCACGCGTGGCAGCGCCAGGGCGGCCGCACCCTCATCGCGATCGTCGTGATCGTGATCATGGTGCTGGCGGTCTTCGGCATCCCGTACGTGCAAGCGAAGGGCTTCTCGGCCCCGCGCTTCTAGCTGCTCGCCGGCTCCGTCGGGACAGGCGCGGGTGACGGCGCGGGTGCCTGTGCCGGCGGCGGGGCGTCGCGCCGCGGGTACGGTGCGCCAGCCGGCCGGAACTCGCCGGCGGGACGGTACGGAGGACGCTCCGGTTTGGGCGGCGGCGGACCGCCGGCCATCGCTCGCGCCTGCGGTGACATGAGTCCGCGCACGTGGTCGGCCGTGTACGGCAGCATCGCCATCAGGCGAGCACGCTTGAGGGCGGTGGTCAGCATCCGCTGGTGCTTGGCGCACGTTCCGCTCTTGCGACGCGGATCGATCTTGCCTCGGTCGCTGATGTACCGACGGATCCGACCCACGTCCTTGTAATCGATCTTCTGGACCTTATCGACGCAGAACGTGCAGACCTTCCGACGCGGTCGCCGGAGACCCGGAGGCCCGCCGTAGCGACCGCCGGCTCCGCCCGAACCGCCTGATGGCCCGTCGCGCCGCGGGCCCCGCGAGGGGCCCGAGCGCGGTCCGCTGTCTGAAATCTCTTGACTCATTGTTCGCTCCTAGAAAGGGATCTCGTCGGGGTCGAAGGTCTTCTCGCCCTCCGGTCCGCGTGCGGGCGCGGCGTTGTCGCCGCCCATGCCGGCCTCGCGGTCGCGCCGCGGGTCGAGCATCTGGAAGTCGCTCGCGCTGATGTCCAGGCTGAGGCGCTCCTTGCCTTCGCGGTCGGTGTACGTCCGCGGGGCGAAGCGGCCCTCGACGTAGACGAGGCGCCCCTTGGTGATCATCTGCTGCGCGCGCTCGGCGAGCGTCGACCAGCAGCTGATGCGGTACCAGTCGGTCTGCTCCTGACGGTCTTCAGCCTTGCCCGTGACGCGATTGACGGCGACGCTGAACTCGCAGACTGGCCGCCCATTCGGGGTCATCCGGAGCTCCGGGTCCCGTCCGACGTTGCCGATGATGACGATCTTGCTTACTGAGGCCACGATGTCACTCGTCCCTTCTTACTACGAGGTGGCGGAGGATGTCTTCCGTGAGCCGTATGGTGCGCTCGAGCTCGCGTGCCTGGGTCGTCGGCAGTGAAAACTCGACGACGCCGTACTGGCCGTCACGGTGGTGGGCGACCTCGTATGCGAGTCGGCGCTTCTGGTTGGGAACGACCTTCTCGACCTTGCCGCCGAGATTCGTGATGGTCTGCTGGATGCGCTCGCTCACCGCGCCAAGACGCTCTTCGTCGATGGTCGGAGGGAGGAGGTACATGAGCTCGTACGGTCGCATTCTGTGACAATTCTTCCTTTCCATGGGCTTGCCGCGGACCTTTGGCCCGGGGCGAAAAGGCGCCGCGCCCAGGAGGCGCGACGATCACGATCAGTGTATGGGACGGACCAGCGGAATGCATCGTTCTCGAGGAGATCGGCCTGGACTTGAGCGAGCTTCTACCCGATGGCACACGCGAATGCGAGCGCTGCGGCCTGCCCATGATGCCCGTGGGCGAAAAGGATGGGTTGGTCACGCTCGAGTGCGCCAACCGCCACCGCCACACCGTCCCGTTACCCTCTGACCCCGCCGCGCGCGAACGGGTCCGAACGTGGATCATGCGGCGGGGCGCGCAGCTCCACGTCCAGCACGAGCGCTGGGAGGCCGAGGAGGAGTACCGCAAGTCGATGGAGAAGAAGGAGCCGAGGTTGATCCGGCCCTCCGACCGTCACCAGCAAACGGGACAGACCGCGGGGATGATCCGTGAAGAAGCCGTCCACACCGAGGGCATGTGGATCGGAGTCGTGCGCACCGAGGCCGGCCGCTCATCCAGCTGGCATCACCACGGCACGCACGAATCCGTGATCTATGTCGTGAGCGGACAGGTGCATCTCGAATGCGGCCCCGGAGGCACGACGAGGTTCCATGCGCGCGACGGGGACTGTCTCTACATACCGCCGGGCGAGATCCATCGCGAAGGGAACGATGGGCTCGAAGAGTCGGAGATCGTCGTCTTTCGGTCAGGCAGCGGCGACCTCGTCGTGAACGTGGCGGGCCCGGCCGCCTAACCCGAGAACTGCGTGCCCCCGCCCCTCCGTCAGCTCGCGGCCACCGCAGTAAGCGATGCGACCAGCTTGCGTCGCGGGGTTCTCTACAGCCTGCTCCGTCGCGAGCAAGCCATCGCGGCATCGGCTCAACCGTCGCGTTCAGAGGTGTCACGCATTCTCGACTTCGCGCAGGCGGCGTACGGCGATCTTGTTGGTGTGCTCGTCGGGCGTGATGACCGCCTTTTGGAGAGCGTCCGCGATGCAGATTGGACACTTCGCGACCTATTGCGGCACGCTATCTCGGTCGAGCTCCGCTATGCCGCGCAGGTCGATTACTCGGCGACGCGCGCGGAGAATGAGCCGATCGAGATCCCGCCGGCGCTGCTTCCCTGCGACCGTCTTTCGCCGCCTGAACCGGAGTACGAGGCTTCGCGCGCCAGCGGCGTTATCGAACTGCTGGAACTCGTCGGGAAAGCGCGCGCAAGCACCGACGCGCGTCTGGCGAACGTGCCGGACTCGGCTCTGGTCCGTCCGTCGCAATGGGGCAAGCGGCTCATTGACGTTCGCACGCGTCTCCATCAGATCGCGGTTCACGTGACGGAAACCACGATCCAGGTCGAGAAGATGCTTGGCGGGAGCAGTGAGCTTCGGGCGCTCGCGCGGCGCTGCTGCTTTACGAGGGGACTACACGAGCTCTGGAGCCCGGCGAAGGACCGTGCGGTTCTCGACGAGTCGTATCGCGCGTCGGCCTAAGGTTCTCGAGTGCCGGAGGAGGGACTCGAACCCTCATAGGGCTTGCGCCCAGGCTGATCTTAAGTCAGCTGCGTAAACCGATTTCGCCACTCCGGCGTGCGCTAAGGATACGAAACGGTCAGCGATCCAGGAAGGCGGCGACGAGTCCCTTCGGCGCCACTGCGACGTATGCGTCACGGATGACGCGCTCCACTGCATCCCAGTCGGGGCTGCGGTCAAGCCGCACCCCGATCCAACCGCGAAAGCCGACATACGGCGGCACGAAGTACTGCTCGGGTTCGGCCTTCACGAGGCCGTCGCGCATCCCGGGCGGGCAGGCGCACCACAGTGCGACGCGGCCGTCGCCGTGGTGGTTGTCCATGTAGGTCACGAAGCCGATCTTGTCGCGGATGAAAAAGCTCGGCGCCCCGTGGCTCAGACGCTCCGTTGTTTCGGGAAGCGATAAGCAGATCGTCCGAACGCGAGCGAGCGGCGACGGCGCGGCACGCGGCATTCGGCGAGACTAACTCGACCACCACCCGAGGAGATCGGCCCTGACGACTCATCCGACACGCTTCGTGATCATCGGCAACGGCGCCGCGGGCACGTACGCGGCAGAGCAGCTGCGCAAGCTCGACGCGGCGGCCGAGATTGTGATGATCGACGACGAGCCGTACACGCTCTACAACCGGGTGTCCCTTCCCCGCTACCTGCGCGGTGTCCTTCTCGAGCAGCGGGTCTACGTCCGGGACATGGAGTGGCACACGAAGAACAACATCGACCTCCGTCTGGAAACGAAGGTCGACCAGGTGAGCTTCGAGGAGAAGACCATCCACACCGAGCCGGGCGGAGAAATGCGGTACGACCGGCTGCTGATCGCGACGGGCGGCCGTCCGAACCCGCTCCGCGCGCCCGGCGCTGAAGGTGCGCCCTACGTCTTCAACTTCCAGTACTTCGACGACGCCAAAGGCATGGTCGCGCGCATCCCCGAGTCAAAAGTCGCGGTCGTGCTCGGCGGGTCCTTCATCGGGTACGAGCTAACCGAAGCATTCGCCCATCGCGGCCTCGAGACGCACTGGCTCATGCGCGGCCCATGGTTTCTCCGGCGCGCGCTCGACGAGGAGGGCGGCAAGGTCATCACGCTGCTCGCGCAGGACGCCGGAGTGCACCTCCACTACGACGAGGCCATCGATAGTCTCGAGCGCTCCAACGGCCAGCTCAAGGTCGTCGGCACAAAGGGATTCACCTCCACCGCCGACATGGTCGGCGTGGGCCTCGGCCTCACCATGAACATCGACATCTTCGAAGGGACCGGGCTCGAGACGAACGTGGGCGTCAGGACGAACGAGTTCCTCGAGACGAACATGCCCGACGTCTGGGCCGCGGGCGACGTGGCCGAGTTCTACGACGTCGTGTCACAGCGCCATCACCGCATGGGCACGTGGGACAACTCGCTCAATCATGGCCGGCACGTCGCGAAGAACATGCTCGGCGCGAGGGAGCCCTACATCGAGGTTCCGACCTATGCCTCGGGGATGTTCAACTCGAACATCTCGGTGATGGGCGTGACGACCGAGGAGGAGCCCGATGCCGAGGCCGTCGTCGAGGTCGAGTACGAACCGCGGAACTACAAGCGGCTCTTCTTTCTCCGCGACAAGCTCGTCGGCGCGATCCTCGTGGGAAAGATGAAGGGCCGCAAGAAGGTCCTCGAGCTGATCAGCTCGCGCACGACCATCGAGGACCGGCGCAAGGTCTTCGAGCTGCTCGCGATGCCGGAAGCTCCGCCTAAAGTGGCTGCCTCAACTCAGGAGTGAGCTGTGCCATCTCAGCGTGTCGGGATCCGCGTCGAGGACACCGAGCTCGACGGCGTGTTGCATCTGCCCGCGGCGAGGGCCATCGGCGGCGTCGCCGTACTGCACGGTTTTGGGGGCGATCCTAGCCAGCCGCACATCGTGGCCACCTGTGACGAGCTCGCACGCGCCGGGATCGCGGCACTCCGGTTCGCATATCGCGATCACCAGCCTCCACGGATGACGCTCGACTCCGGCCTCGCCGACGCCGCGGGGGCGATCCGCTTGCTCAAGGCGCACCCCGACGTCCCCGAACGCCTCGGCGTGGTCGGCTTCTCGTTCGGCGGCACCGTCGCGGCGCTCGTCGCCGGGCGTGATTCGCGCATCCGCGGCGCGGTGCTCGCCGCCGCGCCCGCCGCCGCGGGACCGAGGTTCACGGCGTGGTCGAATGAGGGCAAGTGGAAACCGGTCGCGGAGCTCTCCCGCACGCGCGCGCGGGTGCTCCTGGTGTGGGGCTCGCGCGACGACCAGGTGCCCTTCGAGAACGCCGAGCGCTACGCCGCGGTGCTCTCTCAGGCGCGCGTACCGAACAGGATCGTCACCATCGAAGGCGGCGACCATGACTTCGCGCCCGCCGGCCCGCGCGCGAAGATGACAGAGACCGTGGCCGGGTGGATGCGCGAAGCCCTCGCCTGACGAGCGGCCGAGCGAGCAGGTCCTCCCGCTGGCACGCCGTGCGCATGTGTGGGCGCCATGACAATGGCATCGGATGCCGCGTTCTGGCTTGCGCTCGCGTGGGTGGTGATCGTCGTGATGGCCTTCGTGTCGGCGGCGTGGCGCCCTCGTCACACGCACCCCGCGCCTGCACGGTGTCAGTGCGCGGACTGCGTCCTCCGCCGCGCTCGCTAGACCGCACTTTCGCCGCGCTGGAATCCCGCGCGAGCTTCCGCGGTTGTTTGAAGCGAGATGTTCGAGCGCCTCGCCGACGAGGACTTCGCCTATCTGACCACGATCGGCCGCAGTACCGGAAAAGCGCACACGATCGAGATCTGGTTCGGTCGGCATGACGATCGGCTCTACGTGCTTTCCGGAGGCGGCGACCGCGCGGACTGGGTGCGGAACCTGAGAAAGACCCCGCAAGTGCGGATCCGGATCGGCACGCAGACCGCGAGCGCGACGGCACGTGTCGTTCGCGCGGGCACGCAGGAGGACGCCCTGGCGCGCGAGCTTCTCGACGGCAAGTACCAAGGCTGGCGCGAAGGAAAGAGGCTCTCGAGCTGGGCGCGGAACGCGCTCCCGGTCGCTGTCGATCTTCCTTAGATCACCGCACGAGCGGCCAGTACACCTCGGTGCGCAGATGCTTCTCGGGCGTCTTCGTCTCATCGTCGAGATACGACTCCCATGGGCCCTCGGCGGGGCGGTGCCCTTCTTCGGCGAGCCACTTCTCAAGCCGCCGGTATTCCTGCGACAGGGTGTGGTACGGGCCGATGTGCAGGGTCTTCGCGGCGCGGCCGGCGGGAAGCTTGGTGACGCGAATCTCATCGCCCGTCACCATGAACGACCCGGTGAACGGAATGCCCGCCTCGGTGTCGAACGCCGCGGGGTCGCCGTTGTAATAACGCGCGAAGCGTGGACCGGCCGGCGTCGCGCCCTGCGCGCGGATCGCCCCGCGGAGCTTCGGAAAGATCTCCATGAAGAAAGCGCCGAGGCCCGCTTGCGGAACCGTCCTCCGGATCGTGACGGCGCGCTGCGGTGCGAGTACGACGATCTCGATCGGCTGGCTGCTCATTCCACCGAAGGAAAGTCTCCGTGCTCGCGCAGATAGGCGACAACCCCGCCGGCCGCGAGGATCTCCTGGGCGAACGGTGCGAGCGGACGGAGGCGCGCGTCACCGCCTGGAGCGCGAAGGAGTCCCGCCGCGAGATCGAGCATCACGGCGTCGCCATCGCGCACCACGGTAACGGCGTCTTCGGATTCGAGCACGGGGATCCCCAGGTTGATGCAGTTGCGAAAGAAGATTCGCGCAAAGCTCTTCGCCACGATCCCGCCGATCCCATGCTTCGCCAGAGCCGCGACCGCGTACTCGCGCGAGCTTCCGCATCCGAAGTTCTCCCCGCCGACGAGCACGTCGCCGGGCCGGACCTCCTTGGCGAAACCCGGACGCGCGTCGCAGAACGCGTAGATGTGGAATTTGTCCTGGCCGACCATGAACGGCGCGTATCGGCCGGGGACGATCTGGTCCGTGTCGAGGTCATCTCCGAAAACCCAGGCCCTACTCAATCGTCTCTCTCAATCGTCGATCTCCGCGGCGACCCCGCTGCGCGCCGCCGCGACCATGAGCTCCCGGGCGCGATCGCCCGAGCGCACCGAGGCCGCACCGCGGCCGGCGCGTTCCGCCCGCCGCCGCGCGACAAGGTCGTCGAACTCCGCGTCGGTCGCTTCGAGGTACGGGCGCGGGTCGTCGATGACGCCGGTGAGCGCGGCCACCGCGGCGACGTACGGCGACCCGATGAAGATCGACGCGTCGGCCGAGCCCATTCGCCCGCGGTAGTTCCGGTTCGCGGTCGAAAGGCAGACCTCCTGCCCCGCCAGCACACCGCCGGTGCGGCCGAGGCACGGACCGCAGCCCGAGCTGCCGATCACCGCGCCGGCGGCCGAGAGCGAAAGCAGCGTCCCGTCCGCCATCGCGTCTTCGAACTGCCGCCGCGACGACGGCACCACCTCGAGACGCACCTCGGGCGAGATGCGCCGCCCGCGAAGCACCGCCGCCGCCTGCCGCATGTCCACGAGGCGACCGTTCGTGCAGGAGCCGAGGAAGACAACGTCGACCGGCTGGCCCACGGCCTCCGAAACGTCCACCACCTGGTCGACGCGAGGCGGTACGGCGATCTGCGGCTCGAGCGTCGAGAGATCGACCGTCACCTCGTTCGCGTACGCGGCACCGTGGTCGGGGAAGAGCCAATCCGGCGCCTCGGGCGTCGCGACGACGATCCCCGCCTTGGCGCCCATTTCCGTCGTCATCCCCGCGAGCGTGATGCGATCCCCCTGCGGCAGCGAGCCCGCGCCGTGGAACTCGACGCACGCGTAGCGCGCGCCGTCGGTACCGATCTCGCGGACGACGCGCATGATTGCGTCCTTCATAGTGACCCCCTTGCGCGGCCGCCCGGTGAAGGTCACCTTGATCGACTCCGGCACGCGCAGCCAGGTGCGGCCGAGCGCGAGCGCGACCGCGATATCGGTCGCGCCCATGCCCGCGCCGAAGGCACCGACGGCGCCGTACGAATTCGAGTGCGAGTCGCTGCCGACGATCACGGTGCCCGGCTCGCAGTAGCCCTCCTCCACCATGATCTGGTGGCACACGCCTTCCCCCGCGTCGTAGAAGGTCGCGATGCCCTGTGTCCGCACCCACTCGCGCAGGACGCGATGCGAGTCCGCGACGACCGGCGTCGGGGCAGGCGCGGCGTGGTCGACGAACACAGCGACCTTCGTCGTGTCCCAGACGCGCTCTTTCCCGAGGTCGCGCAGACCCGCGATGACCGCGTCGACGACCGAGTCGTGCACCATGACGCGCGATACCGGCACGATGACGAGGTCGCCGACCTTTGCGTCGCGCGCGGCGACCCGTGACAGGATCTTCTCGGCGAGGGTCTTAGGCAACGACCCACTCCCGAAGGAGCGAATCGAGCTGGTCCATCGAGAGTGGACCGGCATCGGCGAGCGTTTTGATCTTCTTGGTGATCAGCTTCAGCTCGTCCTCTCCGAACTCGAGGCCGAGCTCCTTCGCGCGATGGTCGATCGCGTGCTTCCCGGTGAGGCGGTGCGCGACGTTGATCGTCCGCTCGAGCCCGAAGTCTGCCGGATCGAGGATCTCGTAGCTGTTCGGGTTGAGGTAGATCGCCTTCGTATGCATGCCCGCCTTGTGGTGGAAGGCGTACTTGCCGGTCACGAAGTTGTTGTACGGAATCTCGATCCCGACGAGGGACGCCACGAGCTCGTCGAGGTCCCGGAGCTTCGGGAGGTCGTACTTCTTGCGGATCGCCGCCGGATCGTCGGCGTACATCCGCGCGACGAACCCGCCCAGGGGTGTGATCCCGTTGCGCTCTCCGATACCGAGCACGCTTGTGTCGATGTGCGTCGCACCGCCCTCGAGGATGGCGTAGCTGTTGGCAATCGCGCAACCCGTGTCGTTGTGGCCGTGAAACTCGATGTCGCACTGAACGTGGTGGCGGAGCTCGACGGCGAGGGCATAGCACTGGCGCGGGGTCGCGATGCCGACGGTGTCGGCCACTCCGACGCGGTTCACCCCCATCCGGCTCACGGCCGTGTAGACCTTGAGGAGATCGCCCTCGGTCGACCGGAAGCTGTCCTCGCTCGAGAAGCGGACCTCCTTGCCGTGATCGCGGATGAAGGTGATGACCTCGCCCGCGTCTTCGATGATCTCGTCGACGCTCTTCCCGTGGCTGAACTCGCGCAGGATCGAGGACGTGCCAAAGAGGATGTCGATGCCGTCGACGCACGTCTCCACCGCCACGCGCGCGTCGTCCATGTGGCACCGCACGTGGGTCAGCACCTTCGCCCGGAGGGGCAGGGCGGCGATCGTCCGGCAGTCCTCGAACGACTGCGGCGACGCCACCGGCGAGGTGAGCTCGATGTACTCAACCCCGAACGCGTCGAGGAGCCTGGCGACGGCGACCTTGTCCGCCGTCGTGAAATGCGCGTTCGAGAACTGCTCCCCCTCGCGGAGGGTCGAGTCGATGATCGCGAATCGCTCGATCGGCACCGGTCCTCCTCACGCACACGCGAGGCGGCCACCGGCCTTTCTGTAACAAAAAGCCCGGTGCGCGACGTGCCACCGAGCCTCTCGTGAAGACCCTGGTCACACGGCAGCGCTTCGCGGCGGAGTTTCCCCCGTCGCGACAGTCCGTCTCCTTCCGGAAAGCGGACCAGCCCGAGATCCCGAGACGGACCTCTGACTTCGGCAGTCCCACCGTTCGCACCGCATCTGGCGGAAGCTCGTTCCTCCGCGGCGCTACTGCTTGAGACCGCACCTCTGGCCGGCAACGCGTATGAAGTTGTTACGAACGAGTTTAGGTCGGGCCTTCGAGGACTGTAAAGCCGCGCTAGCCTTCGCTAGGCTCGCAGGCGCTGCGAGGTGCGGTGACCGACATCCTGATAGCGGACGACCAACGCTTCATACGCGACATGGTCCGGATCACCCTGTCTACCCAGGGCTGGACCATTGCCGAGGCGGCCACGGCCGACCAGACGGTCGACCTCGCCCACCGCGACCCGCCGCGGGCAGTCCTGCTCGATGTGAACTTCGATGAGGATGGGCCGACGGGGTTCGATGTCTGCAAGCTGCTCAAGGATGATCCCGCGACCAAGGCCATTCCCGTGGTGATGCTGACCGCGCGCGATAGCTCGGCGGATCGGAAGGCCGGTCTCGCCGCGGGAGCCTCGCATTACCTCGTCAAGCCGTTCGGGCCGATCGACCTGATCAACACGCTCCGCGGCATCCTCGGGGAGCCACCGGCCGTTCAGACCCTGGGCCAGTACCTGATCGACGAAGGCATCCTGACTCACGAGCAGCTCGCTGAGGCACTCGAGCGCCAGCGTTTCTACGAAGCCCGCGGCCATCCGCGCCGGCTGGGCGAGGTCCTCGCGATCATGCGAGCGATCAGCCCGGAAGAGCTCGAGAAGGCGCTCGAGCGACAAAAGAAGGACGCGAAGTCCTAGGCTTTCGCAGGAATGAGTCGCACCTAGCTTTGCGGATCGGAGTGCTCACCGGCGGCGGCGACGCCCCCGGGCTCAATGCTGCGATTCGTGCGGTCGTCCTCCGGGCGACCGCGCTCGGTCACGAGGTCCTCGGCATCACCGACGGCTGGGCCGGTCTCCTTGGCGAAGCCGAGCCGCGCCCGCTGGGCGTGCGTGACGCGAATCGCATTCTGAGCGAAGGCGGGACCATCCTCGGCACATCGCGCACCGATCCACGCAAGGACGAGGCATCGCGGCGGGCCGTGCTCGAAAGCATCCGACGCTGGCGGATCGACGCGCTGGTCGCGATCGGCGGCAACGACACCCTCGGCGTCGCGCAATGGCTGCACGAGCAGCGCATCCGCGTGATCGGCGTGCCGAAGACCGTCGACAACGACCTCGCCGAAACGGACTACTGCATCGGGTTCGACACGGCGGTCACCGTCGTCGCCGACGCGCTGGACCGCCTTCGCACAACGGCGAGCGCCCACCACCGCGTCGTCGTCGTCGAGGCGATGGGCCGCGACACCGGCTGGGTCGCGGCGTACGGCGGCCTCGCCGGCGGCGCCGACCTCATCATCGTTCCGGAGATCCAGGTGACGAGCGAGCAGGTCGTGCGGACGATGAAGCGGCACCGCGCGACCGGCGACCCCGACATTCTCGTCGTCGTATCCGAAGCCGCCATGATCGATGGCATCGAGGCCGAGACCGCCGTCGACCACGACGCGTTCGGACATGTCCGACTCGACCAGCGTGCGATCGGCGCGGTCCTGGCGCGATTCATCGAGCAGCGCACGGGTATCGAAGCTCGACAGGTCGTGCTCGGCCACCTGCAGCGCGGCGGCTCGCCCACCGCGGTCGATCGCTTGAGGGCGACGCGGTTCGGGAATGCGGCGGCTGATCTGCTGGACGCCGGGCGCTCGGGAGTGCTGCCGGTGTTGCGCGGCGGCCGGATCGAGGTCGCGACGATGACCGATGCCACACGCGAAGTGCGCCGCCTGTCGGACGACATCATCGAGCTCGTGCGGCGGTTCGCGGGAGTCGTCGACTAGGGATGGCGTCGCGCGCGGCGGGATTCCCCGACCGACTCTTCGCGACGCCCTGGGTCCTGCTCCTCGGTTTCCTCGCGCTCGCTCAGACGGCGCATCTCGTCGAGCACGGCGCGCAGATGATCCAGATCCACGTGCTGCATCTGGGCGGCGCGGCCGCTCAGGGCATCGTCGGCCAGCTCAACATCGAGTGGGTCCACTTCGGATGGAACGCGCTCGTCCTGGTCACGCTGCTCGCGCTCCTCCCCCACTTCCGTGCGAACCCCTGGCTCATCGCGGTCACGCCCCTCGCGGGATGGCATTTCGTCGAGCACTCCGTGATGATCGCGAGCTACATCCAGACCGGAGTGCCGGGCTCGCCCGGACTGCTCTCAGCGGGCGGTCTGCTCTTCGGCGGCCTACCGATCACGCGGCCCGATCTTCACTTCCTCTACAACCTCGCCGAGACGGTCGCGCTCGTCGGCGCGTGGCTCGCGGAGCTGCGCCGGACCTAGCGGCGGCGGCGGCCACCTCGCGAGAGGAAGAGCGAGAGCAGCACGAGAAAGCCGATTGCGACGAGCATCGCGTACAGCAAGATGTTCGATCCGTTGTCGGATGCGGCCGCGGGCGGGCTCGCCGCCGCGGCGGGCGAACGTGTCGCGCTCGGCGCGGCGCTCGAAGGTGCGGCCGTTGGCGACGCCGCGGCCGCGGTCTGCGTCGGAGTCAGTGACCGCGTCGCGCTTGCCTGCGGAGTCGGGGTCGATGCGACCGGGCTCGACGTGGCCGTCGGGGGAGGCGTCGTCGACGTCGGCGCGGCCGAGGCACCCCCGAGCGTCGCGCACGCGTTCGTGTCCTGCGTCTCCACGGAGAGGCACACCGACCGCGCGCTCGAGAGCCACGCGGTTCCGTCCGTCGCGGTCCGCGAGAGCGACAGGAGAACGAACGGGTAATGCGCGGTGCTCGGCGCGCCGCAGGTGCCCGCCTGCCACGACGCGGTCGCGGAGAGCGTGTCCCCCGAGAAGCTTGCGGCGATCTGCGTGCCGATGCACCGCCCGCCGGTGTCGTTGCCGCGCGTGTACAGCGCGAGGATCTCCTTGTCGAACGTCATGAACAGCGAGCTCGCCGACGGGAACACGTTGGCGTCGCCGAGGCTGTTCCGGTACGTGTCGTACGCGTCCTGCGTGATGAAGACCCGCATCGTCGGGCGCTCCCCGAGCTCGGGCAGATGTCCGCGAAGCTGGGCTTTCGCCGTGACCGACGTCGCCGCGCCGGCCGAGCCCGCCAGAAGCGCGACGCCAGTCATCGCCAGGGCCAGGATCGCCAGCGCTCTTCTCATCGGTGAGGCGCAGGATATGCGGCCCGGACCCGTTTCGAAGCAGTCGGGCGGCCGTTAGATAGCCGCGTGAAACACGCGCTACTGCGGATTGGCGCGGTTGGGGTCGTCAGCAGCCTCACCGCCGCCGTCCTCCTGGGGGTCGGAAGGCTCATCCTCGTCGGCGACCTCGGCGTCGCCTTTCCGTCCGTTTCGCAGGCGAGCGTGTCGGCGAGCCCCTCGGGGAACCCCGCCGTGCCGCCCGCCGTGCTGAGCGATATCGCGACGCCGAACCCCTCCCCGACGTCCCCCGAACCATCGCCGACGCCGACGGCCGCACCGACTCAGCCGCCGCTTGCGCTCACCGCGTTCCGCTTCGGCGGGCGCGGCTACGTGGGGGTCGTCGTCTCTGACCTCGATCGCAGCTTCGACGCGCCGTTCGCCGGGACCGTCGAGGTTCGCACCTATCAATTCATCGATGGCGAGGTGCGTCTCGGGTCTAACGTCCCCTCACTCGCCTTCTATCCCTATATCTCGATCGTGGGTGCCGACCGGAAGATCACGTATCGGCCGGGGACACTCGGCTCGGTCACCGAGCTGCTCGCCCGCGACGGCGCACGAGTCGCCGCGGGCGATCGCCTCTTCCACCTCGTCGCGCCGGGCCGCTCATCGTGGACGACGTTCTACAACTCGAGCGCGCCGTACGACGTCGTCGTCTCGCTGCAGGCCATTCCGAGCGGACGCGATCTCGACGCGACGATCTACCTCTGAGGACGGCTAAGGGACGAACGTGTTCGGCGGCGCGATGAAGTACACGACGCCGCCCGACCCGCCGATCCACGCGCGCTCGAACGCCTCACGTCCGTAGACGCGCCGCACCGTCGCGTCGCTCGTCGCGGCGGGATCGTTCGCGATCACATCGCCGGCCGCGGTGAATCCGACGATCACGAGCAGATGCCCGGCCGTTCCGGCGTTGTTGAGGAAGCCGGGCAGCGCGCCCGGCGCGTGGGTGATCGACGCCACGAGCGGAATGCCGGCCGCGATGTACCGCTCGGCGTCGTTCAGCGATCCGAGCTGCAGAACGCGCGCGGACAGTCCGAACCGTGATGCGTACGCCGTGTTGAAGGGCCAGTTGCCGGTTCCCGCGTAGGCGACGTCGTAGGTGTAGCGCGCCGCATAGTCCACCTGCGGGTCGGCGAACCCGCCGACAAAGGCGAGCTCGGCGGACGTGGGCCGCTTGTTCCAGAACTCGATGACCATCTCGGTCGACGTCGGGCTGCACCACGCTTCGCCCCCGCCGTCGTACTGCGGGAACTCACCCGCGTGGATCTCCTGCGAGTACCGCGGGACGGAGATCTCCATGGCGCGGTCGGTATAGCGAGGACTCGGATAGCGCGGTGTGTAGCTCCGCGTATCCGAGACGAGCGCGTAGATGTGCTGCAGGATCGGCGATGCGCCGGCGACCGCGCTTCGCGAGAGAGTCACGCGGGCGCGATACGCGGTCATCTTTTCGGCGCGCGTTTTGAACGTGTCGGTCTCGACGACTCCGTCGGCGTCGGTCTGCCCGTTGATCGATGTTCTGCGGATCGTCTCGTCGCCGTACGCCCACTTGCCCATGCGCCACCAGCGGGTCTCATGACCCCCCGCCGTGCGCACCTGGATCTCGACCTCGATCCAGCTGCCGGCCGGGGTGTCGGCGGTCCACGAAGAGATGAGCTGCGAGAACGGGAACCGCGTCGGCTGCCACGAGGATGTCCAGCTCCCCGTGGTCCCGCCGCTCAGTACGATCCCGCTTTCCGGTGACTGCGGCAGCGTGACATTGTCGAACTGCGCGGGCGCCCAGCCCGGCGACGTGTCGTCGATCGGCGCGGGAACGCGCGAGCTGATGCGGCCGGCTGGCTGCGTTCCGTCGGGGTTGAGCACCGTCACCTGCCAGTACACGCCCGCGTCTTCCATCCATGTCGCCCCCTCGACGAGGGGTCGGATGTAGAGGCGGTAAAAGCCCGGGCGGTCCGGCGCCTGGATCGCGAACTGGAACCACGCCACCTGAGCGGGACCGACGTACTCGCTCGGTTGCATCGCGACACGGTTGAAGCGCGGCCAGCCCGTCTGGGGCGAGCCCATCTCGCCGTTGCCGCCGAGGACGGTCGGCTCATCCTGGCCGGGATCG
>Ga0209471_1000541_pt1 | contig 24900 bp, 26 predicted proteins | sample GraSoiAngelo_128_FD_185885 | JGI IMG/M metagenome (GOLD analysis project Ga0209471, IMG submission 185885) | Grasslands soil microbial communities from the Angelo Coastal Reserve, California, USA - 14_0927_12_20cm (SPAdes) (version 2) | ecosystem: Environmental > Terrestrial > Soil > Grasslands ... | reverse complement strand
GGCCTGGAATTCCTTGATCGGCCGCCCGAAGGCCTGGCGACTGGAGGCATGCTCGACGGCCGCATCGAGGGCGGCCTGCGCCATGCCGATGGCGGAGGCGCCAACGCTAGGGCGGAACAGGTCGAGCGTCCGCATCGCGAGCTTGAAGCCCCGGTCAACTTCGCCCAGGACTTGGTGCTCCGACACCAGAACGCCATCCAACTCGAGCCGGCCAATCGGGTGCGCCGAAAGCAGACGCATGACGGTTCCGCTCAGCCCTTTTGCATCACCGTTAACGATGAAGGCCGTGATCCCCTTGGTTCCCGTGCCAGCCGTGGTTCTGGCAAAGACGGTGTAGACATCCGCGTCCGGGGCGTTCGAGATGAAGACCTTGGTGCCGGACAGGCGGTAGCCCTTGCCGTCGCGCTCAGCCCGCAGGGCGAGCGCTCCCGCATCCGTCCCGGCGCCGGGCTCGGTGAGGGCGAAGGCGGCGACCGCCTCGCCGCGAGCGACGGGTCCGGCGTAGCGGTCGGCTTGCTCGTCCGAGCCGGCCAGCACGATGGGATAGGCACCGAGGGTCTGGATCGCAATCGCGTTCTCGGTCACGGTCGACTCTTTGGCGAGCGCCTCGCGCACCGCGCAGAGGTCGACCGCCGATACGTCTTCATCGCGTATCCCGCCCGCGCGGCGCGGAAACAGCCGCGGCAGCAAGCCCTCCTGGGCCAGTCCGCCGATCAGGCGACGATTGACGCGCCCTTCCTGACCTGAGGCAGCGACTGGCGCGAGTTTCCGGGCGATGGCCGCCGCATCATCCGCGAGCCGGGCCCGATCGTTCATCCCTGGAAGGCGCCACCGTCGAGAACGAGACCCTGGCCGTTGATGCCGCGGGCCGCCTCCGAACAGAGATAGGTCGCAAGGCCCGCAACTTCATCGGCTGTCATCAAGCGTTTCTGCGGGCTGAAGCCTTCCAGGATCTTGCGGGCCTCCTTGTCGTCCCTTCCGGTGCGGACGGTGATGAAGGCTGCCGACCGATCGGTCATCTCGGTGTCAACGTAGCCGGGGCACACCGCGTTGACGGTTACGCCTCGCGCCGCGACCTCGGCAGCGACCGCGCGCGTCAGCCCCAGCATCGCATGCTTGGAAGCGGCGTATGCGGCGATGTACGGCGCGCCGGCCCTGGCCGCGATCGACGCCACATTGACGACGCGCCCCCACTTCGCCTCCAGCATCATCGGAACCACTGCGCGCATGCAATAGAAGGCGCCGGTGGCATTAACGCGGAGCATCGCTTCCCACATGTCGTCACTGGTCTCGGACAGCTTGGCGCTGCCGGCGATGCCCGCGTTGTTCACGAGGATCAGAGGATCACCCACGTCCTTCTTGACCTGGGCAACCATGGCGTCGACCTGGCTGCGTTCGCTGACGTCGCACACGACGGCTGTGGCGCGGCGGCCCGTGGCGCGAATGGCGCCCACTGTTTCCTCCAAGACGTCATCGTTACGGCCGGACACGGCGACGTCGGCGCCGGCCTGCGCCAGCGAGAGCGCGATGGCACGACCAATCCCGCGTCCGCCACCGGTGACCAGGGCGATCCGGCCGCTCAGCTCCGACACGATCAGTGCTCGCCCAGGATCTTGGTCAGCTTCGGCAGATCGATGTTCCCACCGGAGACGATGCAGGCAATGTGCCCCTTTCCGGCCTTGCCGGATAGCGCCACGGCCAGGGCCACCGCACCGGCTCCCTCGGCGATGACCCGATTGCGTTCGGCCATCAGGCGCAGGGCCGCCGCAATCTCGTCGAGGCTCGCCGTGAAGGACCCGTCGAGCAGCTCCTGCGCCATGACGAGCATGTTTGCGAAGACCGTCTTGCTGCCGATGCCGTCGACGAAAGACGGCTGGTAATCGACCACCTGCGGACTGCCGGCCTTTAATGAGGCTGTAAGCGGGGCGCCCGTCTCCGCCTCCACGGCGTAGATGCGGACCGTTGGCTTGAGCGCGCGCAACGCGGTCGCGATCCCGCCCGCCAGTCCACCGCCCCCCCAGGGGATCAGAACGGTGTCAATCTCGGGGAGATCCTCGAGCAGCTCGAGGCCGATGGTTCCATTGCCGGCCATCACGCGATCGTCATCGAATGAGTGGATGAAGGTCGCGTCAACCCCGGGATAGCTGCGGTCGGTGAAGGTCTGCCACCAGCGGTCGAACGGAACCTTGATCACGCGCCCGCCGAGGCGCTCGATTGCCTGGACCTTGGTGTCAGGGGCATAATCGGGCGCGATCACGGTGCAAGAGATCCCCAGGCGGCGGGCGTTCCACGCGGCGCCCTGCGCCATGTTGCCGGCGCTGGCGACGAGGACGCCTTTGGCGAGCTCCGCCTTGGACATCGCGCTCATCGCATTGGCGGCGCCGCGAATCTTGAACGAGCCGATCGGTTGGAGGTTCTCGAGCTTGAGGTAGATGTCGGCCGGTGCGTCCCAGACGTTGAGCTTGACCAGTGGCGTCCGGATCGCGGCCTGCGCGACGACGGGTTGGGCGCTGCGGATCTCGTCGATGCCAAGCCGGGTCGCTTTCACATCTTCACCATCTGACCGACGCCGGTCTGCTGGGCCTGCTTCAGGATGAATGCCGCTGAGGCGACGTCTTCCACCGCCAGCCCGAGTGATTTGAAAAGCGTCAGCTCCGTGTCGCTGCGGCGACCCGGGTCCTTCCCGATGATCACGTCTCCCAGCTCGGCCTGAATGTGGTCGGCGGTAAAGGCGCCTTCGCGCATCGGGATCAGGATGTCGCCGGCCTCATTCACAGCCGACTCCCGCCGGTCGACAAAGAGCCGCACGGCCGCCATGGTGGCCGTGTCGATCTCGCGCGTGGCTGGAATCGAGGATCCGACCGCATTGATGTGCGCGCCGTCTTTTAGCCACCCGCGCTGGAGGACCGGCTCGGGGCTGGCGGTGACAGTGGCCACGACATCGGCGCCACGCACCGCGGCTTCCGCGCTGGGTACCGCCTCGATCGAGATCGTATAGCGAGCCGCTGCTTCTTTGACGAGGTCGGCGGCGTGCCCCGGATTGCGGCTCCATACCCGGACGCGCCGGATTGGCCGGACCGTGGTGATCGCTTCGAGGTGGGTGCGGGCCTGAACGCCGGAACCCAGGATCGCCAGCTCGGCCGCGTCCATCCGCGCCAGTTTGTCGGTCGCCACCCCCGATACGGCGGCGGTGCGAATTGCGGTAATCATGGCGCCATCCATGAGTGCCGACAAGCGTCCGGTATCGGCTTCGAACAAGAGAACCGCGCCCTGGTGGGTATCGATGCCGCGGCGCGCGTTACCCGGAAAGACGGAGACGGCCTTCATCCCGAGCGCGCCATCGCGACCCCCGTCGGCATCGATGTGGCCAGGCATCAGGCCTAGAAAACCACTGGCGTCGGGCATGCGCATCACCATCCGCAGGGGGACGAGCGCCTTGCCGCGAGCTAGCGCCGCCAGGGCGTCGCGCATCACCTCGATACACTCGCGCATAGGAAGGAGCTTCTCCACGTCCTGGGCCGACAGCACCCTCACGTCCATCAGGCGGCCACCGCGTCCATCCGCGAGGCGAGCGCGTCGCGTTCGGCCGCAGACAGGTGAATCGCAACCGCCGCGAGCCACGGCTCGAAGTGTTCGACTCGGCGTGGGCCGATCAGGGCAGACGTCACCGCGGGGTGGCTGATGACCCATGCGAGGGCCAGCGCCCCGGTGTCGACGCCACGCTCGGCCGCGGCAGCGCGAAGGGCATCGATCGCCTGGAAGGTGCGAGGCGTCATCAGGTGCTGGTACGGCTGCGGGCGGAGCTCGACCCGCGACCCCGGTGGCGGCGCCTGACCGTAGCGGTACTTGCCGGTCAACAAGCCGCCCGACGTCGGGCTGAAGGGCGTGACCGCCATTCGCTCCTGTGCCGCCAGCGGCAGGACATCGTCCTCCATCGCGCGCTCGAGCAAGCTGTAGCCGTTTTGGACCGATTGGTAGCGATGAACTTCGAGGCGATCGCTGGCGGCGAGCGACTCGCGCAGCTGTGGCGCCGTGACGTTGCTGGCGCCGATATGCCGCACCTTGCCCGCGTGCATCAGGTCGTTCATCGTTTCCAGCGTTTCCTCGACGGGTGTCTTCGGATCCGGCTCCATCGTCACGTAGAGATCGATGTGGTCAGTCTGCAGCCGGCGCAGGCTGCCATCGATCGCCTGTGTGAGGTGGCGGCGGGAAAGTCCCTGGTCAGTCGGCCCGCCGGGGACCGCATAGCCGACCTTGGTCGAGAGGATCAGCTGATCACGCACCTTTCGGTCGGAAAGCCAGGCGCCTACGATCGTTTCCGATACACCGCCACCATAGCTGTCCGCCGTGTCGAAGTAGTTGATGCCCTCGTCCCAGGCTCGGTTCATCAGAGCGAACGCGGTCGCCTGGTCTTCGCCCTTGCCGAACAGTTCCGGCGCCGAGCCGACGCCACCGAACCCCCCGCAGCCCAGCCCCAGGACCGAGACCCGCATCCCGGTCCGTCCGAACATGCGGTATTGCATCCCTCGTCGAGATGGTAAAGCTTTGTTGCGTTGCTACCATGGGGACACGAGGTGTTCGTGGAACAACGAGCGCGGCTTCGCCATCAGAGCGAGATCACAGCCCTTCCGCTCGACGGCGGAACCCTGCAGTGGCTGATCGATCGTGACCTCGGGGCGGCGCACGTCATGGCCTACCGGCTAATGCTCGACCCAGACTCGGCGACGAGCCATGTCCACGCCGGTGCCGAGGAGGTGCTCTACGTTCTCGAGGGTACCGGGGAGGCCCGCATCGAGGGCGCCACGCACCACATCGGGCCTGGGCAGGCCGTGTTCATCCCGGACGGCGCCGAGCACACCTATATCAATACCGGGCAGGCGCCGCTGATCGTGGTAGGCGCGCTGGCGCCACCCATCGATCTCGAGGACATTCACCCGGCCATGCCGCGCCTGGACCTGTCCGGACTCACCTCCGCCAGCGTCAACGAGCAGGGCGTGGCACCCACGATGATGGATGAGCGGCGGGTAACGCCGACCCTCATGGGTGAGCGAAGCTTCCGGGTCCTGGTGAGCCCCACGGTCGGCTGCCGGCAGATGACGCAGTTCACGGGTGTCATCCCGACCGGACGGGCGCCCTTACATGCGCATCCCCACGAAGAGGCGGTCTATATCCTCGCCGGGACCGGGCGGCTGTGGATCGAGGACCAGCCTGTCGGCGACCTCCGTCCCGGCTCGGTCGTATTTTTTCCCATCGGCGTGCGACACACGCTCGAGAACACCGGCGTCGAGGACATGAAAGTCCTGGGCGCCTTCTCGCCGGCGGGCTCGCCCGAGGCGAAGCTACCTCCGAGCCATTAGCTAGTGCTCTGACGCGTACCAGCGTCGCCAGCCACTGTGGCAATAGACTCAAGATCGTTCTCGTCAAGTCTCGAACAGGAGCGCAAAGGATGGCCCCAACAAAAACGGCGACCAAAACCACACAGAAACGTGCGAATCGCACCAGCGCGACCGATACGGCATCCAAGGGATTCAGCGCCGAAGAAAAGGCGGCGGCGCGCGAGCGTGTCCGGGAGCTCAAGGCCGAGGCGGCCAAGGCGGATGGGAAAACGGAGCTGCTTGCGGCTATCGCCAGAATGCAGGAGCCGGATCGCGCCATTGCCAAGAAGGTCCACGCACTGATCACAGCCGCAGCTCCGGCTCTCACGCCGAAAACGTGGTACGGAATGCCCGCCTACGCCAAGGACGGCAATGTGATCTGTTACTTCCAAAACGCAGGGAAGTTCAAAGTCAGATACCAAACGCTCGGCTTCAGCGACAAGGCGAAAATCGACGACGGCGCCATGTGGCCGATTCAGTACGCGCTCAGCGAGTTGACTGCCAGCGAAGAGGCCAAGATCACTGCGCTTGTGAAAAAGGCGGTGCGCTGAGGGCCTAGATGCCGAGATAGGCGCGCTGCATCTGCGGATTCTCGAGCAGCGAGCCCGCCGTTCCGGCGAGGACGACCCGTCCGCTTTGCAGTACGTAGCCGCGGTTGGCGATGGCAAGTGCCATCCTGGCGTTCTGCTCCACGACGAAGATCGTGATGCCAGTTTCGTTCAGCTGCTGAATCGTCTCGAACTGCTGCTCGACTAAGACCGGGGCGAGACCCATCGACGGCTCGTCCATGCACAAAAAGCGCGGCCGCGACATCAACGCCCGCGCCATCGCCAGCATCTGCTGCTCGCCGCCCGACATGGTGCCGCCTTTCTGGGCGCGCCGCTCTTTGAGCCGCGGAAACATGTCCATAACGTGCCCGAGGTCAGCGTCGATCTCGGCTTTGTCATTGCGGATGAAGGCACCCATCATCAGGTTCTCGAGCACCGTCAGGCGCGGGAAGATCCGTCGAGCCTCGGGCACGATTGCGATCCCGGCGGCCACCCGCCGCGAGGTATTCCAGTTCGTGATCTCCTGGCCCTCGTACCAGACCGACCCCTTCGCCGGGCGCACCGAACCGATGACCGTCTTCATGGTGGTCGACTTGCCCGACGCGTTGCCGCCCAGCAAACACACGATCTCGCCACGCCGGATCTCCATGCTGACGTCGCGCAGCGCCGGCACCGGGCCGTAGCGCACCTCGACGTCCTGCAGGCGCAGGACGACGTCCTTCTTTAAGGGCGGGGGCTTAGGCGGTCGCTGCCCGTCGGCCGAGATAGGCTTCGACGACTCTTGGATTGCTGTGGACCTCCTTGGGCAAGCCCTCGGCGATCTTCACGCCGTGATCCATCACGATGACGCGGTCGGAGATCTCCATGACGAGTGGCATGTGGTGCTCGATCAGGAGAATCGTCAGACCCCGGTCGCGCATCGAGCGGATCAGACCGGCCATCTCGATCCGCTCGTATGGATTCATGCCGGCTGCCGGCTCGTCCAGCAGGAGCAGCCTCGGCCGGGCCGCCAGCGCGCGGGCAATCTCGGTGCGCCGGCGATTGGCGTAGGAGAGGGTAAACGCCGGATCTTCCAGCCTCGCCTCGAGCCGTTCACGGAAGAGCTCGATCGCGATCTGCACCTCGGCCTGGGCGGCCCGCTCCGCCCGCAGTGTGCCGGGCCAGAAGGTGACCGATCCCAGCATGCCGCTGCGCGTCCAGTGATGCGTGCCCAGCAGGATGTTCTCGCGCACGGTCAGCTGGGGGAACACGCGGATGTTCTGAAAGGTGCGGGCGATGCCATGGTGCGTAATCCGGTGCGCCGGCTGGCCCACCAGCTCGCGTCCGAGCAACCGGACGGATCCCTCCGTTGGGCGCAGCACGCCGGAGACCAGGTTGAAGACCGTCGTCTTGCCGGCCCCGTTGGGGCCGACGAGGCTCACGATCTCGCCATCGTTGACGTCGAGGTCGAGGCCGTCGACGGCGGTCAGGCCACCGAAGCGGCGCGTCAATCCCCTGATTTCAAGGATGCTGCCGGGCTCGCTCATGCCTTCCACTCCGGATCCTCGACGATCGCGCCGGCACTCGCCTCTAGATCGGCGACCTCGGTATCGGTGACGGCCGGCAGCTCGGAAGCCTCGACGCTCGACTCCGCGGTCAGCAGCTCGAGCGTGCCGCCGAGGTTCTTGCGCGGCCGAATCGACACCGTGCCCAGCAGGCCTTCTGGTCGGAACACCATGGTCGCGATCAACACGATGCTGATGACGAGGTACTTGTAGAAGACGAACTTCTGCAACAGGAAGGGTGGCACGGTAAACAGGACTGCGCCCAGAATCGCGCCCGGGATGCTGCCCAGTCCGCCGAGGATCACCATGATGAACACCATCACGGTCTGCTGGACGTCGAAGTTTCCGGGGAAGGCGTTGAAGATGAATGCGGCATCGATCATGCCGACGATGCCGGCGATGACGGCACTCGTGGCGAAGGCCAGCAGCCGGTACTTGAAGGTGTTGACGCCCATGGCGCGCGCGGCGAGCTCGTCGTCCCGAATCGCGACCCAGGCTCGGCCGGCCCGGCTGTTGCGCCAGCGAAGCATGCAGTAGACAGTCAGCGCCAGGAAGCCGATGAAGATCCAGTAGTACATCCGGAAGTGTGGAACCGGGCCGAGCAGAGGCAGACTGGTCGGCAGGTTAAAGGGATCGACCTGGTGGATCCCATTGGTTCCCCCGGTCAGGTTGAGGCCATCCGGTCCTAACTGGTGACCGGCGAGCACTGGTGGGCGGTCCAGGTCGAGGATCAGGTCACGCATGATGAGCCCGAAGCCGAGCGTGACGATCGCCAGGTAGTCTCCGCGCAGACGAAGCGCCGGGACGCCCACCAAAAGGGCAAAGGCCAGCGTTATCGCGACCACCACCGGCAGCGCCGCCCATAGCGGGTAGTGCTGATGGAGCTGGTCGCTGGCCACGAGCGCGTAGGCATACGAGCCGATACCGAAGAAGGCAATGAATCCGAGGTTCAGAAGGCCTGCGTATCCGACGACCAGATTGAGCGCGACGGCAAGGCACGCGTACATCGCGCAGTTGGCGAGAATCAGGGTCCAGTACTGGGCGCCGATCCAGCTCGAGTTGTCCTCGACGTATTGCAAGACGAGTGGGACGGCCGCCGCGAACACGAAGAAAGGAATCAGCACGCTCGGGCGGGTCAGCGCCTGGTTCCAGCCGGCCGGACCCGATTCCCACAGGCGTTTGAGCCCGTGTGTCGTCTGAATTGAGTGGGTTGGGGCTGGCTGGGCGCTCATGCTCGATCCGTCAAAGGCTGCCCGAACAAGCCTTGCGGCCGGATCAGCAGCACCGTGATCAGCGCCAAGAAGACGAACGTATCCTGAAACTGGGTGCTGATGAAGCCGCCCGCAAGGCTTTCCAGCACGCCCAGGAGCATCCCGCCGATCATCGCGCCCCGAATATTGCCGATCCCGCCGATGACGGCGGCGGTGAAGGCCTTGATCCCCAGCAGGTAGCCCATGAAGAAATCGGCGGTCGCGTGCCACAGCCCGAAGAGGACGCCGGCCATGCCCGCCAGCGCCGAGGCAACGAAGAAGGTGACGAGGATGACGCGGTCCACGTCGATTCCCATGAAGGTGGCCGCCTCCCGGTCCTGGGCGGTCGCCCGCATGGCGCTACCAAACCGGGTCCGGAAAACGAAGGCGTCGAGCGCGACCATCAGGACGACCGCGATCACGAACAGCATGAGGCCGGTCAGCGGCGTCGTCAGGCCGCCCAGGTGTAGCACGGTCTGCGGCACCAGCGCGTTGCTGGGCACCAGCACGGGGGCCGGACTGACCCAGACCTGGACGGCGCTCTCCAGAAAGAGAGAGACGCCGATGGCGGTGATCAGCGGCGCCAGGCGGTTCGCATTTCGGAGTGGCCGGTAGGCCACCCGCTCGATCCCAACCCCGAGCAGGCCGGCGCCGCCCATCGCGATCACCACCATCAAGCCGACGACCAGGCCCGCTGGGATGACGGCCAGCTCGTTGTGAACCAGGAGCGCGGCCACGCCGGCGGCGAGGAACGCGCCCACCATGTAGACGTCGCCGTGGGCGAAGTTGAGCATCTCGAGGATGCCGTAGATGAGGGTGTATCCGAGCGCCACCAGGGCGTAGAGGCTGCCAAGCTCCAGCCCGTTGATCAGCTGCTGCAGGAAGATGCCCACGGCAATCAAAAAGGGGACGGGATCGGCCCGTCCCCTTCCTTTCTTACTCCTTTAGCCGGAGACTTGCTTGAGAACCACCATGTTGCTGCCCTTGGCCTGGTAGACGTAGATACCGCCGCCCTGGACGTCACCCTTCGAATTGAACTTCACCGATCCGAAAATGGTGGTGAAGGTATCACTCGCCAGATGGCTGATCACGTCGGCGCGCGAGATCTTGCCGTTGTTGACGGGCGAGTTCTTGATCGCCTGCAGCAGCGTCTGCGCCGCCTCGTAGGCCGAGCCATAGAACGGGCCCGCCGAGCTGAGCGAATCGGCGCCGTAGGCCGCCTTGTACGCGGTCACAAACGCCGCCGCCGCGCTACCCGAGACCCCCGCCGGGTCGGCGGTGATGTTGGTCGCGTAGGCGCCGTCGTAGGCACCCTGCGACTTGGTGATGATCGACGAGTCTTCCTCACCGTCGGTTCCGAGGAACTGGATGTTCTGACCGATGGTCAGGCCGGCCTGCTTCATCTGCGAAACGAAGGGCGCCGCTTCCGGTCCTTCGTCGGCGAAGTACACCCAGTCGGCGCCAAAACTCTTGATCTTGGTGATGATGGTGCTGAAGTCGGTCGTCCCAGCTTTGACGCTGTCACGCTGCGTCGGAATGCTCTTCGCCTTGAGCGCCGTCTCGGTCTGATCTGCCAGCGCCGTCGAATAGTCAGACTTGGCATCCATGATTTCGACTTTCTTCGCGCCCTGGTCGATCATGAACTTCGCGTCGGCCGGGCCCTGGGCGTCGTCGCGGGCGTTGACGCGATGCGCGACACTCCAATTGGAGTCGGTGACCTTGACGTTCGAGGCCGACTCACTGACGAACGGCAGCGGTGGGGTCGCATTTTGCAGCCCCGTAACGGACCCCAGCACGACGCCCGAGTTCATCGGTCCCACGATGCCGAGCACCGTTGGGTCAGAAATACCGGCCGCTTGCAGGGTCTGGGCCACCTGCGCCGAGTGCTGGTCGTCCCAGATGACTAACTGGACTGGCGTGCCGTTGACTCCGCCGGCCTTGTTGAAATCATTGACCGCAAGCTGGATCCCCTTGAGGGCGCCAGCCCCGATCGACGCCTCATCCCCGGTAAACGGTCCCTCGGCAGCGATCTGGACCTTAGTGGGCTTGTTCGCCGCAGCGCCGCCTGTACTGCCTCCGCCACACGCCGCCAGCGCCACACCGGCCATGGCGACGAGGCCGAGAATCCTAGGCTGTGTCATCCTTCCCGTCGACCTCCTCTTCCTTCGTCGAAGACCTAAATTCGGTGCGCTCTTTATACACGGTTGCACCACGGAGAGCAACCGGCGGGTGGCTGGCTCTAACCCTTTCTAATCGGCGCCGTTGACCAGCAGCTCGGGATGGCGGTCGAGGGCGCCCAGGACCGCGTCGACATCCGACTCAGAGTTGTAGTAGTGCAGCGACACCCGAAGCGCGCCGTCGCGTGTCGAACACAGGATCCCGTCGTTCGCCAATGCGGCCACGAGTTTCGCGGCATCCGTCGACCTGACCATCGCCAGGGGCCCCCGGTCGGCGGGCTCCTCCGGGGTGAGCAGTTGAAGTCCTCGCCGGCGAGCACCTTGGATGAAGCGGGTCATCAGCCCGCGCACGTGCTCCTCGATGGTGGGCAGGCCAACGGCGGCGATCAGCCGCAGCGCCGCCAGCGCCGCGTACACGTTGGGCACCGGCGGCGACCCGGTCTCGAAGCGGCGCGCCGCGTCCGCATAGTGCAGGTTGTGGACGTCATAGGCGAAGACGTTTTGCTGCCCGAACCAGCCCGAGTCGGCCGGCTGCAAGCGTTCGATCAGCTCGCGGCGGACGTACATGAAGGCGACGCCCGGCGAGCCCAACAGGTACTTCAAGGCGCCGGTGACGAGGAAATCCAGGTCGAGTGCCTTGACGTCCATCGGCTGCGTGCCCATGCTCTGGTAGGCGTCGATCAGCAGGTACGAACCGCGTTCGTGGGCGAGCTCGGCCAGCGCGCTGACGTTGTTCTTGAAGCCGTTCTTGTAGCAAACATGGGTGGTCGATACCAGCGCGGTCTGTTCATCGACGATCGCTTCGAAGGAGCTGAGCGGCAGGTGGTCCCCCTCCGCCCTGGCAAAGCTGACCTGAGCCCCCCTACGCTGCTGCGCCAGCCAGACGTGGCCGACCGTCGGAAAGTCGAAATCGCTGGTGACGACCTTCGGACGCTCGTGGTAGTCCAGCGCGCTGGCCAGCGAATTGAGCGCCGTCGAGACCGAGAAGGTGACGGCGACTTCGTCTGCGCTGGCGTTGATCAGCTGCGCAAACTCCATACGGAGCTCCTCCATGCGCGTCACCCAGGTCTCCCAGGGATTGCCGTGCGTGTGCCAGGACTCGATGAATTCCTGGAGGCTGGCCTCCACCGGGGTCGACAGGGCACCCTGCGAGCAGCTACTCAGGTACACCTTCTGCTCGAAGATGGGGAACTGTTTGCGGAACGCCGCGACGCCGTTCGCCTGGCCGGTTTGGCGCGACACTTCTGGCATTCTAGTGTCGTGCCGCGCGCCATGATCTCCAGCAAGTCCCGGCTGTTCACCGAGTCGGTCATCCGGGAGATGACCCGGCTGTGCCTCGCCGAGCATGGCGACGGCTGCCTCAACCTGGCCCAGGGTTTCCCGGACTTCGCCGCTCCGACCGAACTCAAAGAGGCGGCGGTCGACGCCATCCGCAACGACTTCAACCAGTACGCCACCACCTGGGGCGCCAAGGTGATGCGCGAGGCGATCGCCACCAAGACCAAGCATTTCCGGCAGATGACGGTCGACCCGGAGACCGAGATCACGGTCTGCTGCGGTGTGACGGAGGCGATGCTGTCGACCATCCTGGCGCTGGTCGATCCAGGCGACGAGGTGATTATTTTCGAACCGTTCTACGAGAACTACGGGCCGGATTGCATCCTCTCGGGCGCGACGCCGGTGGTGGTGCCGCTGGTTCCGCCCGACTGGCATTTCGATCGCGACCGTTTGCGCCAGGCCTTCAACGCGAAGACGCGGGCCATCATCATCAACACCCCGCACAATCCGACCGGCAAGGTCTACAGCCGGGACGAGATGGCGTTCATCGCCGGCCTCTGCCAGGAGTTCGACGCGCTGGCGATCACCGACGAGATCTACGAACATCTTGTCTACTCGGGCGAGCACATCAGCATCGCCATGCTCGACGGCATGCGCGAGCGCACCGTCACCATCAACGGTCTCTCGAAGACATACTCAGTGACGGGCTGGCGGCTGGCCTACGCCATCGCGCCGGCGGCGATGACAAACGCCATCAGGAAAGTCCACGACTTCGTCACCGTGGGCGCCCCGCATCCGTTGCAGGTGGCGGCTGCCACCGCGCTGCGCTTTCCCGACCAGTATTACGTCGACCTGCTCAATGCCTATCGCGAGCGCCGCGATTTCATGCTCGAGATCCTCGACGGCGCCGGTTTCAAAGCCTACCCACCCGATGGCGCCTATTACGTGATGACCGACATCAGCGCCTTCGGCGAAGACGACGTGAGCCTCGCCCACCGGATGGTGCGCGAGATCGGGCTCGCCACGGTACCCGGGAGCAGCTTCTACCTGGAGCCGGAACGCGGCCGGAGCCAGATTAGATTCTCGTTTCCCAAAAAGATGGACACCCTGCGCCGGGCGGCCGACCGGCTCAAGAAACTCCAGCGGGTGTCCTGATGTACTTGGCCTGTCCGAACCGGTGCAGTACCAACCGGTTCGAGCTGTGGAACGCGTCTGTCTTCGTCGACAGCTCGGGGCGTTACCTCGATTACAAGGTCGTTGACGCTCCGCTCTACCGCTGTACCCAGTGCGGCAGCCCGGCGGTCGACCTGGGCGCCGTGGCCGATGCCATGACCGAGGACCGCCTGGCTGAGGAAAGCCCCGCCCGCGAGTTTGCCTGCCCGAGCTGCGAGGAGCTCTTCAGCGCGCCGAAAGAGCAGCTGGTAGTCGTGTGCCCTGCCTGTGGCCAGACCTTCCCGGTGGCCGAGCCGACGTAGCGTCCTACCTGTCCTGGAGAATCCGGCCAACGATCGCCGGGAGAACCTCGCCCGCCTTGCCATGGATCACGGCGGCGGCGAGATCGTCATAGGGCGTCGGCTCGGCGTTGATGATGCAGAGTTGCGCGCCATGCTGGCGCGCCAGCCGCGGAATGCCGGCGGCGGGATAGACCTGCAGCGAGCTGCCCACGATCAACACCACGTCAGCCGCCATCGCGAGAACCTGCGCCTCGCGTAGAGCCGCCTCCGGCAGCGCCTCACCGAAGAGCACGACGGTTGGCTTCAGGAACTGGCCGCCACATGAGGGACAGCTCGGTGGGCAATGCTCCCGATTCAGCCGGTCGATGTCGGCCCGCGGAAACCGCGCCTCGCAGTCGAGGCAGATGACGCTCCTGGACGAGCCGTGCAGCTCGATGACCTGCCCACTGCCGGCCTTCTGATGCAGGCCGTCGGTGTTCTGCGTGATGACGGCGCGCAGGTGGCCACGCGGCTCGAGGTCCACGAGGGCTCGATGGGCGGGATTCGGCTCGGCGTCCGCGCGCCGGTGCTCGAGGCTGTAGGTCCAGTACTGCGCGGGATCCCTCCGGAATGTATCGATGTGCGCGACTTTGTAGGGATCGAATTTGGTCCAGAGCCCGCCCTCGCCCCGAAAGTGGGGGATGCCACTCTCGACCGAGATCCCCGCCCCGGTAAACGCGATGGCCGAACGTGACGACCGCAGCAGGTCCGCTACCTGGTCCAGGGCCGTTTCGGTGGCGGTGGTCATCGAAGTCCAGCGAAGAGATCGTCCTCCGGGATGGGCGCGTCGACCGAGCTGCGCACCCGCTCGAAGGTTTCAATGCCCCATGCTTTCGGGCCCAATGCCTCGCTAAGCTTCAAGAACCAGCTGTCCTCGGGGATCTGGGTTCGATGCGCCCGCATGGCCGCGAGCTTCTTATCGATGAAGGGAGTCACGTCCAGCCAGGTCGTGACCCGGTCGTCCGGCACGGCGAACGGCGGCGGCTCGCCGTCGGTCGAGAAGCGGTTCTCGACACCGGCGCGCTCCATTGCCTCGGCCATCTGCCGCATCAGCGACTTCGGAAACGCTCCATAGTAGAGCTTGCTCGGGCGGAACGGCTCGCCGCCCGGAAAGCGTTTGACATCCGAGGCGTAAAAGAAGGCGCCGATCGCCACCCGGTGGGTCTTGATGTGGTCGGGATGGGCGTAGCCGCCGAACTCGTTCTGGGTGACCATCACCTGCGGACGGACGCGCCGCACCACCTGGATCAGCCGGCCGATCGCTTCTTCTTCGTCGGCTTGCCAGAACGTCTTGGCCTCGCGGTTTCGCGGCAGGCCCGCCATACCTGAGTCTTCGTAACCGAGGAAGACCAACTCATTGACCCCGAGGATCTTGACCGCGCTGCGCAGCTCCGCCTCGCGAATGGTCGCGAGCCGTGGCGCGGCCTCCTTGGGATCGAGGTTCTTGTCCAGGATCTCGCCGACTTCGCCGCGGGTCGCGGTTACCAGCGTGGTGCGCACACCCTCCGCGCTGTAGCGCGCCAGCGTTCCGCCCATGCCAATGGACTCGTCATCCGGGTGCGGCTGCACCGAAAGCAGACTGAGATCGCTCGCCGTCACCTTATTCATTCAGCCAGCCTCTTGCGATGGTGAGAGCGTCATCCAGGACATTCCGTAAGTCTGCGACCGTGGCGACGAAGTCTCGGCGTTTTTTCCCGTAGTTCCAGACATGCACCCCGATGCCTCCGTTGCTGCTCGGCGGGTCGATCCATATCTGGGTCTTGCCGCCTGCGGCACCAACAACGATCACGGACCGAACGGCCTCGTTTTTGTACTCGGTGATTAGGGCAAGGTTCCGATAGGCTGCCCACCGCTCGATCCCGAGATCGATAACCTCATATGTCAAGGCAAGCGTACCGCGACACCACAGAACTGATTGGAAATCCTATTTAGAACTACCCTTGCGGGTTCGGACTTCCTGAATCAGTTGCGGCACGATTTTGTGGACGTCGCCGATGACGCCCAGGTCGGCCAGCTTGAAGATGGGCGCCTCGGGATCTTTGTTGATCGCGATGATGGTCTTGGCGCCCTTCATCCCGACCGTGTGCTGCATGGCACCGGAAATACCAAGCGCGATATAGACCGTTGGCTTGACGGTCTTCCCCGTCTGCCCGATCTGGAACGAGTACGGTTTCCAGCCGGCATCGACGACCGCGCGGCTGGCTCCTACCGCCGCGCCGAGCTCGGCGGCGAGCTCGTCGAGCATCTTGAAATTCTCCGGGGCGCCGAGCCCGCGCCCACCGCTGACGATGATCGTCGCGTCCTCGAGCTTGGGACCGCTCGCCTTCTCCTTCTCGCGGCGCAGCACACGCGCGACCGGTTTACTGGTATCGACCGAATCCGTAAGCGTCTCGATCTGCGGGGCGCTGGCCGATGGCGCCGGCTCGGCCGCGACCGCCTTGGGACGGATCAGGACCAGGGTGGGCGCTTTTGCCTTGGGAACAGTCGTGACCAGCAAGCTGCCCCCAAAGACCGGCGTGACGATGGCCCAGCCACCATCTTTCTTCACGACGTCGCTCGCGTTGGCGATCAGGGCCGTCGACAGTCGGGCGCTGAGCCGCGAGGCCACATCGCGACCGGTGTAGGTCATGCCAAAGATGACGAGATCGGGCTGAGCCTTCTCGATCAGGCGGGCGAGCAGATCGACCGCCGGCGTGGCAAGAATGTCCCGGAAGGCGGGATCCTCGTGGATGTAGACCTGCTTGGCGCCGTATTTGCCGAGCGTCTCGACTGACTTCGATGCGCTCGGACCGAGCGCGATCGCGGTGGTCTCGCCCAGCGACCGCGCCTTGGTTAAAAGCTCGAGCACAACCGGCGTGGGCGTCCCATCGACGGTTTCGGCAAAGACCCAGATGCCCGCCATCAGATGACTTTCAGCTCCGCAAGGTAGTCGGCCACGCGTTTGGCGCCCTCACCTTTGTCCTCCACGACCTCGCCGGCCTTGCGCGCCTCGGCCGCTTTGATCTCGACGACTTCTTCGGTCAGCACGGCCTTGCCGGCCTGCCCATCGAGCCCCATGTCCTGGAGTCCGACCTGCTTCACTTCCTTGTTCTTGGCCTGCATGATGCCTCGCAGGGCTGGATAGCGGGCCTCATTGATCCCGCCCGTCACGGTGACGACCGCTGGCAGCGGCGCCTCCACGACGTCGTAGCCATCATCGGTCTGCCGGTCGATCTGCGCCTTGCCACCGCTGACCTCGAGCTTCTTCGCGAAGCTGAGCAGCGGCAGCCCGAGCAGTTCGGCGAGCTGCGCCGGCACTGCCCCCGACGAGCCGTCGGTACTCTCCGTTCCGCAGATGATCAGGTCATAGCCCTGCCCCTTGATCGCCGCGGCGATCGCCCGCGCCGTGCTGAGCGCGTCCGAGTTCTCGAGGCCCGGGTCGGTGATCAGGATGCCGCGGTGGCCACCCATCGCCAGTGCCCGGCGGATCGCCTCGATGGCCCTCGGTGGGCCCATCGAGATGATGGTCGCCTCGCCCCCCTCCTTCTCGATCACCTGGAGGCCGGCTTCAACCGCGTGCTCATCACCTGGATCGAGCACCGCATCGACGCCCTCGCGTACCAGTCGCTTGGTCTGCGGGTCGAGTTTTCCGGGGACATTGGGATCGGGAATCTGCTTCACGCAGACGAGGACATTCATGCTGGCTGCTTCCATTATGGAGAAATCGCCATCGATCGAACGTATGTTCTATCATGGAAAACCCATGCCTCGCAGCGAGTACTTCGAAATCGTCGCCAAGTCGGCCCTGAACCGCGTGCAGCATATGGGCTTCAATTGGTCACTCAACCCCTATCAGGGCTGCTTTCATAGTTGCGTCTACTGTTTTGCGCGCGCCCATGCCAAGCTCGCCGACCGCGACCCGGGCGCGGGCTTTTCCGCCAAGGTCGGCGTCAAGGTCAATCTCCCGGAATTGCTGCGGCGCGAGCTTTCCAGGCGGAGCTGGAAGCGCGAGACCGTCGCCTTCGGCACAGCGACTGATCCGTACCAGCCGATCGAGGGGACCTACAAGCTGACGCGCCGCTGCCTGGAGGCGTTCCGCGACTTCCGTACGCCAGTCGGCCTGATCACGAAGGGCACCATGGTGCTCCGTGATGTCGATGTTCTGTACGAGCTTTCCCGGCGGGCGAAGACCACGGTGTGCTTCAGCATCCCCACGGTCGACGAGACTGTTTGGGCCAAGACTGAACCCGGCACACCCCCGCCTGCGAAGCGGCTCAAGGTCCTGAAGGCCATGGTCGATGCGGGCATCGAAGCGGGCGTCGGGATGGCGCCGGTGTTGCCCGGCCTTTCCGATTCGCCCCAGCAGCTGGAGGCGACGGTCGCGGCGGCCGCCGAAGCCGGGGCCTGCTTCGTCTGGGCCAATATCGTCTATCTCAAGCCAGGTACGAAGGAACACTTCATGGAATTCCTCGGGCGCGAGTATCCGCACCTGCTGCCCCGCTACCGTGAGCTCTTCCCTGGCGCCTACGCCCCACCAGCCGTCAAGGCCCCGCTGACCGCTGCGGTGGCGGAGTTGAAGCGCCGCCACGGAGTCGGCGATCGGCGTGCCTGGCGTGCCGAACCGCCTTTGGAACCCCTCCAACTGGACCTGGCCGTTTAGCCCGGTATTTGACAGGGCCGCGCCAGTGTTCTACCGTAGCCGCGAGTGCTCGGCTGGCTGACCCGGCTGTTCCGGTCCCGGGTGGAGGCTGAACCTGCCCCCACCGCGTCACAACTACCGTCGGACGCGCCACCGCTCGCGACTCTGCCGCCCACCCTGAGCGATGCTGGTATTCAGCTTGAGGCGGACGACCAGGTTGCCGCGAGCGAGGTGCAGGCTGCCGATCCCGCCGTTGAGGAGCCGTCACTTCTCGAGATCGCCCCGGTGGAGACTCCGGTTGAAGCGGAGAAGGAGACCTGCCCCACCTGCGGCAAGACCGGCGTATTTGCCGGACCGCCGGGCCAGCGCTTCTGCACCTACTGCGCGCTTCGCAACGAGCTCTTCGAACGCGCCGCCGTCACCGAGTAAGACGCCACATTGATCGCCTACCCCATCCTCTGGGACAGCGGCGTCTACCTTCCCGAGCAGGGGCTATGGCTCGATCCACGTAAGCCGCGGCCACGAGCCGTCATCAGCCACGCGCATAGCGACCATGTCGCCGCGCACCAGCTGGCGTATGCAACACCGGCGACGCGCCGTCTCGTGACCCATCGCCGGCGATCCATGGGCACGGTCGAGGCCCTCCCCTACGGCGAGTCGATCGCCCTGGACCGGTGCGCCGTGACCCTCTACCCCGCCGGGCATGTGCTCGGATCGGCGCAGACCCTGGTCGATACCGACTTCGGGCGCGTCCTCTATACGGGCGATCTGAAGACGCGAGCCGGCTTCACCAGCGGAGCCGCCGAGCCGGTGCCGGCCGAGGTGCTGGTGCTGGAGAGCACCTTTGGCAAGCCGCACTATCGTTTTCCCGAGACGGCAGAAGTCATCGCCGACGTCATCGCCTGGTGCAAAGGCGTCCGTGAGGGGGGCGCGACCCCCGTGCTCCTCGGGTATTCGCTGGGGAAGGGACAGGAGATCCTGTCGGCGCTGGCGGCGGAAGGCCTGCTCATCGCGCTGCATCCATCGTTATATGGCGTGACGGAAGTGTATCGAGAGCTCGGTTGCGACCTGCCTGCGTATCAGCGCTTGGGAGACACGGTGGGGCAGCCGACGGTTGTCATCACGCCACCGTCAGCCCGTCGCAGTAGCCTGCCGGACCAGGTTGGTGAATTCAAAACCGCGGCATTGACGGGTTGGGCGATGGACCGGAGCCTTAAAGATCGTCTCGAGGTCGACGCGGTGTTTCCACTGTCGGATCACGCGGATTTCGAAGAACTCTGTTGTTACGCGGAGCAGGTCAACGCGAGCATGACCTACACCGTGCTCGGCTTCGATGAAGAGCTCGCCATGCACCTCCGGCGGCGCGGCTTGCGCGCAAAACCACTGGACCAGGTCGACCAGTTGCGTCTTTTCTGAGCCGCGCACATTGCGAATCTGCAAGTTCGTTTTGGACTAAGCGTTATCTGATTTAAGCGCACGACCGGTGCGCAGTTCGCCGCTCACGCGATAAGGAGGTGACGCATGGCGACCAGGAAGAAGGCCACGAAAAAGGCCAAGAAAGCGACCCGTAAGAGCCGCTAGTCAGCGGTAACGAGAGGGGTCCGAAAGGGTCCCTCTCTCGTTTTTCAGACGCCAGTGGTAAACGCGCGGATGGTCAGCCCCGCCATGAACAGCGCGGCGATGCCGTAGACCAGTGGCTCCCGGCGCGGATCGCGCCCCGAGACGTAACTCATCGCGATCGGGAGCACGATCACCAGCAGGACGCCATAGAGCCAGTGCAGGTTGTCGTGGGGACGCCGCCCATTGGCGAACGTCAGCACTCCCACCAGGCCCTGCACGATGAAGAGGGCTTCGGTCAGGACGAGCGTGGCGCGGAAGCTGCCGCTGGATGGCTGTTTCCGAAAGTACGTCACCAGGCCCCAGACGCCGATGAACGCCGTAATCAGGAGCCCGGTGCGGAACAGGCCGTTGTGAAGGAGAAGCAGGAGGCTCACGAGACGTTCATTATCGTTGGCACATGAAACGTGACGGCCAGCGCCTGATGGTGGTGATGCCGCACCCCGACGACGAGTGCTTCGGGTGCGCCTCGACCATCGCCCGCTACGGCGCCGAGGGCGCGGCGGTCAGCCTGATCACCATGACCCGGGGCGGTGCCGGGCTCTGGAACGGCCGGGTGCCCGGCGATCTTCGCCAGCTGACTGATGTTCGCGGCCTCGAGCTCCGCGAGGCCGCCTCCGAACTCGGGGTGCGCTCTCTCGAGGTTTTCGACTACCCCGACGGAGCGCTCGAGAAGATCGAAGAAGTGGAGGCTGTGCGCGACCGGTTCCTGGGCGACATTGTCCGTGTGATTCGCAGCCACCGGCCGCAGGTGGTCGTCACCTTCGGGCCGGAAGGCGCCTATGGTCATCCGGACCACAAGGTCGTCAGCCGGATAACGGTCCAGGCCTGCGCCCTCTCGGGCGACGCCGCCGCCTACGAACTCGAGGCGCTGGCGCTTGGGATCGCGCCATGGTCACCGACCAAGCTCTATTTCCAGACCGCGACCACGATGGCCGTGAAGTCGCTCAAGCTGCCGCCGCAACCTCCGATCACCACCCGCGTCCTGATCAAGGGCTTCGAAGAGGCAAAACTGCGCGCCTTCGCCCGTCACCGGACGCAAACGCAGGAGTGGGAGCCGCTACGGAAATTCGTGGCGAGCCAGGGTGATAGGGAGGTCTTCTCGCTGGTTGGAGCCGCTGACGGCCTTCGGGAAGACGACCTGTTTCACGGGATTTGAGTCGCGCCGGCGGCCCAGCGCGTCTCCATGGCGCGGCCGTCCCCCTCCTCGTGCCGAAGGCCCAGCGCGGCGAAGACCGCGGCCAGCAGGAGCAGCGGCGGCAGCAGGATCAGCAGGGCGAGTTGAAGGTTGTGCAACGCGTCGGACAGCTTGCCGATCGCAAAGGGCGCGTACGAGTCCCCAAGAAGATGCTCGATCAGGAGGGCGACCGTGACCGCGGTGGCACGAACCGTGGGCAGGACGACGTTCTGCTTCACCGCCGTGTAGGGCCCGTTATAGAGGTAGAGACAGGCGGCTCCCAGCAGGAACATGGGCACGAAGAGCACCAGGCTGGGCATCAACAGCGCCAGGGCGACGAAGACGGCGCCCAGGATGAAGCCGGCGACCCCCACCGGCAGGTTGCTGGCGGTGCGCCGCCGGATGGCGAGCCGGTCGGCAATCGTTCCTCCCAGGAGCGAGCCGGCCAGCAGCCCGACAACGAGCACGCCACCGGCGAGCGTACCGGCGGTTCCGGTTCCCAGGGCAAAGCGCCGCTGGAGATAGGTCGGGAGCCAGAAGGCGGCGCCACCGAGCACGAAGAAGAGCGCGGTCTCGGCCGCAATTGTGGCCCGCAGGGTCGGAATCCGGAGCAAATCGGCGAACGTGCGCCAGCTGATCGATGCGGGCTTACCGACCTGCGGACCCCGGGCTTCGGCCGCCCCGCGGAGCGGCTCGCGCAACCCGAACGCCAGGACGGCGAAGACCAGCCCCGGGACCGCGGTCATGTAGAAGGCCGCACGCCAGCCCAGGATGCTGGCCACGATCCCGCCGCCCGCGAATCCGACCGCGATGCCGACCGCCGTGCCGGAGGCCCAGATCGACATGGCCCGTCCGCGACCCTCTTTCTTGAAGTAATCGCCGAGCATCGCCGTTCCGGCCGGGTAGTAGCTCGCCTCGCCGATGCCCATCACGGCCCGCGCCGTGAAGAGCTGCGCATAACTGCGGGCCAAGCCCGTGAACAGCGTCGCCAGGCTCCAGATCGTGACGCCGATACCGATAACGGTCTTACGCACGCCGCGATCGGCCCAGATGCCAAACGGGATGGTCGCGACGGCATAGACGAGGAGGAAGGCGCTCCCCAGCAACCCAACTTGGCCGTCGGTCAAGTGGAACTCCGCCTGGATCTTGGTTGCGACCGCCGGCAGGATGTAGCGGTCGAGGTAATTCAGAAAGTTGATGCCGACCATGACGGCGAGCACGTAACGCGCGTAGCCGCGTGGCATCCCCGTGCATTATCTGCCACCGCGACCCGCGCTATAGCGGATGCAGCGAGGCCGCAGGCCGAGCCGCGCTTTCGCGCGTAAAGCGGCGGCGCCGCATGCCGTCCGCGCGAGCACACGAGCGCACGTTCTTAAGCGCGAGTGCGCCGCGGACGGCTGGACGGCGCAATCGGCGCGATCAAGTCTCCGTGTAACCGTGCCTGCCGGCGGCGGAACAGCCGAACGGAGCCGTGGTCGGGCCAAGCGGCGTCGTTTGCTGGGAGGGCCAGGCGAAATGAGGTGGCTCGCGGTCAATTTCTAGCGAGCGCGTCGATTACGACAGGGTAGGCGGCTGGCGCGGTGCAGAGAAGCCCGTTTCCAGCCACCCCCCATCGAACCGTGCGTGCGGTTCTCCCGCACACGGCTCTCCGACGTGCTTCATGGAGTCGCATGCGCGCCCGGCGAATAGCGAACGGTTCCGGTGAGGCGATAGATGCCGACCGAGCGGAATTTCTGCAGCAGTTCCGGTTTGGTCCAGCCGAGACTGTCTCGCGCGCGCTTGTCTTGGTCGAAGCGAGCCAGCCGGAAGGTCACATAGCGGTCGATCGCGGCAAACTGCCGGTTGGCGTTGCCCCGGCGAAAATACTGCGCCCAACCGCGCAGGATGGGGTTGAGCACTTGCACCACGTCGCCCAGATTCTGACTGAGCACGTGCCGGGTCGCCACCGTTTCCTTGATCCGCTGTCGGATCGCCTTCATCGCCTGGGAGCTGGGCCACAAATACAGATATCGGTGCCCGCGCCAGCGCTTGGATTCCTTCACCCGGTGATGGAACCCCAGAAAGTCGAAGCCCTCGCGGCCCATTCGCAAATCCACGATGCGGGTCTTGGTCGGATGCAGCGGCAGACGCAGCCGCTCCAACACCAGCCCCACTCGCCGCAGACTCTCGGTCGCCGCGGCTTCGCTGCGGCAGAGGACGACGAGGTCGTCCGCGTACCGCACCAGCACTCCCAGGTCGCCACATCGCTGCTCCCACACCCGATCGAGCACGTGCAGGACGATGTTGGCTAAGAGCGGAGAGATGACCCCCCCTTGCGGCGTGCCAGTATCGGTCGACAGCCACTGCCCATCCTCCATCACGCCCACCCGCAACCAGCCCTTAAGCAATTTCAGCACCTGCCGATCACTCACCCGACGCTCGACCAATCGGAGGACAACGTCATGATCGATCTGATCGAAGAACGATTGGACGTCGGCATCCACCACCCAGCGGGCTCCGCCGTTGACGGTCTTCCGGATCCGCTCCAGCGCTTGATGCGCCGAGCGCCGGGGCCGGAAGCCGAAGGAGCAATCCCGGAAATCCGCTTCGAAGATCGGTTCCAGGATGAGCTTGGTGGCCTGCTGCACCACGCGGTCCCTCACCCCGGGAATGCCGAGCGGACGGCGTTCATCGGGCCGCCCCGGCTTGGGAATGAAGACCCGCCGCGCGGGCCGTGGTCGATATCGGTGTGCCTGCAGGTTGGCGCTGATCTCTGCCAGAAAGCTGTTCACGCCGCGGGCCTCGATGTCGGCGAGCGTCTGGCCGTCCACACCGGCCGCGCCTCGGTTGGCCTTCACCTCCACCCACGCTCGCGCCAAGATGTCCTCGCGGTACACCTTGTCGTACAGCGCATGGAACCGCCGCCCCGCCGATCGCTTGGCGGCCACATAGAGCGCCCGTTGCAGTTGTCGCGCCTTGGTCATGGTGGGATTAGCCGTCACCGGCATTCACCCGCGCTTACCCGCCTCGGACACATGCATCGAAGCAGGGGCCCTTCCCTCCGGCCGCGTTCTCTTGCACGGCCATCCTCGGTACTATGACCCCCTCTGACGCCCTTCGGGCGGAGCGCCGACTTCGCGTCCGGCTTATACGGGCTCCATTTCCGGTACGGCTCGACCGCCACCGGGCCCGGGAGGGCCTCTCCAGTTCCCTGATCAACCCTGTCCACATTCCGCGCCCTCTGCGCCGGGAGGTTCGTGGGCACTGCGCGTCCAAGGTCTTGGTGCCGTCCGTGGCCTTCGCCCTGTTTGTCTGGGCTCGGCTCCTCCTTGATCCGGGTTCCCGGGTGACAGTGACGACGCGGCAGGCTTTGCGTGATGCTGCGGACTGCGGACTTGCTTCCCTCCTTGTGAGAGTTCGTCGCGGCGCTTCACCGGTCGGGTCTCCCCTGGCGGTGGCCGCCAGCTACCGAAGTGGCTTGGTCCTTCTTCGGGCGGGATCTTCCCCCGCTGGTTGATCACGGCTTCCAAGGCTCCCTAGCGGATTGGCATCACCTCCTTCTTCGCCAGAGATCCTGCTCTGGACGCGGACAGACAGCTGTCGTAACCATGGCTCACGATGGCAGCATGTGCCGATCCAGCGAGACGCCGCTTGACCGGATCATGTCGGGCCTCAGTGAGCTGCCACGATGGCTGGCCGCCCAGCCTTCCGGCAAGTTCGGTGACGTCGTCATCAAGAGCCGCGAGATCATCGACCGCACGGAAGCGATCGCGGCCGACGCCACGCGCCGGTTCGAGAAGGCCGGTGGATACAAGGCCGACGGCTTCGTCGGCGTGATCCCCTG
>Ga0209471_1000540_pt1 | contig 24976 bp, 18 predicted proteins | sample GraSoiAngelo_128_FD_185885 | JGI IMG/M metagenome (GOLD analysis project Ga0209471, IMG submission 185885) | Grasslands soil microbial communities from the Angelo Coastal Reserve, California, USA - 14_0927_12_20cm (SPAdes) (version 2) | ecosystem: Environmental > Terrestrial > Soil > Grasslands ... | reverse complement strand
TTGAGCCGCCACCGTCCGTACCTACTGCAAGCGGGCCCATTCCCGCCGCTCTCTGGTTAGCATGTCACTCGCGAGCTCTCTGCCAAAAGCCATTCCAGAGTGGATCAACCTGCCGGTGCACCGCAGGCCGCACCATAAAATCGAAGGACCCGTCGAATGTGGTGGCCGATGAGGGCCGCAGCATGATTCTCCAGTGCACCTCGGCGAATCGCCTCGTATTCGATCGGGAGATATTGGCTCAGCAGGGTCAGCGGGCATGAAAAGAGATCGAGATTGTGCAGCAGGCGCTTTACTTCCTCTTGTACGGAGGGCTGGGGCCAGTAATAACGACAGCGGTCGCTGAAACTGAAGGCACGCGAGAGGCGCAATTCGTCGTCGTCGCCGCGGTAGTACGAACGCCAGTACGCCGAGTTGCGCAGCATTTCGAACTCCAGCGCCTCGCGCACCTGCGACGATCTCACCTCGCGCTTGTGGCCAAGGATCTCGCGTTCTATGCCGCTCAGAGCAAAAATCGCTTCCCGATAGGCGAACGTAAGCCAGGGGCCGACCTTCAAGATTGCAAAATGGTCCTTCACCATCTCTGCTAGAGCGGCGGGGGCCTGGTAATCGGTGGAATGGGCCTCATAGATAAGCGCAGGACTTGCAGGCAATTCTGCCGACAGAGCACGCACTTTCTGGCGATCGTAGTCGAAAACCCTGGTGTCGCCGAATTCCACAGCAGGTTGAACGACCAACCCGACGACGTTCTCCCAAGCGGCGAACAAGCCATGTGCCCGGAACGCGGAGCGAAAGATGTCCAAAGTGCGATAAACATCTTCGACCATCGTCGGGGCGGGACATTCCCCCTCTGCCACTTCTCCGCCCGGAGGCGGGACCTCCGTTCCGATGACGTAAAGCGGTCTCGGCGAACCAGTCGGCATCTCCTCGCAAGCTTCTTCCGCAGCTCGGCACAAAGTAGCAGCGCGTTCCGCGACGGCCTTCTCATCGAGAATCTTCACGTCGTCACCACACGGCATGCTCGTGTCCAAGTGGATCTTCTGATATCCCGCATGTACGCAAAGACGAGCCAGATCGCAGGCCTTCGCCATGGCTGTAGCCAACGGTTCACTGCGCCAAGCAAACGGACCCAGGTGGTCAGCTCCAAGCAGAACGCAACCTGCTGGCAATCCCGCCGAAGCGGCGGCAACGCGAATTGCATCAGCGAATTGCCGCGGCGTCATACCCGTATATCCGCCGAACTGGTTAACTTGGCTGGATGTCGACTCCACGTGAAGACAGGTACCGTCTTCGAGCGCTTGCTGAATGGCTGCATCGATCACTGCCGGGTGCGCGGAGCAAACTGCGTAACTGCCGACAGTCCCGTCGCCGCGATTTCGCTGGACGACGCTTCGCAGATATTCACTCGCCCCCTCGGCCATCGTGGGGCGATCCGTCTCGACGGGATTAGGCCTCTCATCCATCGCTTTCGCATTATAGATTCTTGAGCTGAGTATTCGCTTCACTGAGGTTGACCCAATGAAGTAGTATGCGATGACGATCATGCACACATAGGGAGATTGCTGCCGTGCCGAAAAGAACTCGAAGACAGGTTTTCAGAGTTGGACTAGCGGTTACGGCAGGCATACTTATGGTCGCGCTGCCGTGTGCGGCCCAGCAATTGACGAACGACGAGCTGTCCCTGACGGTTAACGCGCAGGAGGGATCGTACCAACTGTCTTTGCATGACAGTCAGCCCGTGCTCAGGTCGCGTGTGGCAGCACAGGTTGACCACCAGTGGCTTCGCTCGAGCGATTACCCGCGACACCAGGCTTCGGAGTCTACCTTCGAAGATGATCTCGGCCCCGGCCGAGAGGTCACAGTCATTTGCAGCGGACTGGACGGCAAACCCGATCTTGTTTACGTGCTACAGCTCTACAAGCAACGCCCTTACGGCACCGTCCAGGTAAAAGTGCAAAACAGTGTGGGAAAGGAAGTAACTGTGCAGGCCATTCGGAGTGTGGAGACCATGGGTGAGCCGATCCTCAATCTGGGTGGCGGTCAATCGGCAGGTCGGGTTCTCTCCGACAGTTTCAGCGAAGATTGGCCGGACCTGGCTCTCTACGACCTCGGGGGAGTGAGCGGCGGGATGCATCGCGGTGCAGGAAGCCAACTCATCTACAACCGGGAGAGTAAGCAGAGTTTATTTCTTGGCGCTCTCACCTCAGACCGATTTCTGACCCTGATGCATCTGAAAGCTGAGGGTATGGGGGCGAAGACCAAGATAGCCTCCTATACCGTTGAATCCACCGGAACCACGGAAATCCAGAGGGAATTCGATCTGAAGGATTCTCCCGCGGACGACCAGGTCGAATTGAGCCTTCCCGTTAAACCCGGGAGAGACATCGTTTCAGAGCGATTGATGTTCGAGGCCGGACCGGATTACCACAATCAACTGCTAGCCTACGGTGATGCGGTTCGTCGTCTGCACCATGCGCGCGTCTCCAGTGAGACTCCCATCGGTTGGTGGAGCTGGACCGTCTACTATGGCGCCATCAACGAAGGCGAGGTTTTGGCCAACGGTGACTGGCAAGCCGAACATCTGAAGTCATTAGGTTATCGATATTTCCAAATTGATGAAGGTTATCAATACGCCCGCGGGGAATATACAACTCCGAATGCAACACAATTTCCGGATGGTTTGCGGTTTGTCGGGCATCACCTTACCGCAGAGGGGCTGACATTCGGCGTATGGACTGCGCCGTTTGAGGTGACAAGCCGAGCCTGGATCTACGAGCACCACAAGGACTGGCTGGTGCACAATGCCAAGGGAGATCCGATCCCTATTGGCGACGTCTGGCACCAAAAGACGGATGTGCTTTACGCGCTGGACACAACCCATCCCGGAGCCCAGGAGTATATGCGGGACACTTACAGGACACTCGTCCGCGAATGGGGGGTCCGGTTCATCAAACTCGACTTCATGGATACCACCGCGATCGAGGGTTACCATTACCGCCCCAACACCACAGCCCTCGACGCCCAACGCATTGGCCTCCAGGTAATCCGCGATGCCGTGGGCGAGGAGGTGATCTTGGATAAAGACGGAAGTCCCATGCTCAACCCAGTGGGGCTAGTAGATACGGGCCGGATCTCCGCGGATACGGGCCACAGTTTTGAGAGGACCAAGAATGCCGCCTCTGGCATAGCTGCCCGCTTCTATATGCAGCGTAATTTCTTCGTCAATGATCCGGACGCCTTCAACGTCACCGCAACGCATCTCATGGAGCGTGCGAACGAACGGTCTTCGATTTCGCTGAGTGCGGCCGAGGCGTCGATCGCACTCTCCGCAGTATCCGGCGGCATGTATGAGATTGGCGATGACATGCCGGTTCTGGGCTCAGAGAAGGATCGGCTGCCGCTGGTTGAAAACCGAGAGTTGCTGAATATGGCCAAAGTCGGCCGAGCTTCCACGCCGTTGGACCTGATGACCTACGAGCCGGAGGATGGACAGCCCAGTACTTTCTTCCTCCGGGAAGATCAACGGCAGGCCATACTGACGGTCTTCAATTGGACGAACACGGTGCGCTCGCACACGCTAAGACTGGCGGACCTCGGCCTGCCTGCCGGCCACCCGTTTGCGGCGACGGACGTGCTGAACCAGAACGAGACTGTTACGCTCGTGGGTGGCGCAGTGTGGCTGAAGAACCAGCCACCCCAGTCGGTGAGGGTGATCAAGCTGATCGACAGGAGCGTTGCCGAGGCTGCCCCAACCGTGACGGCGCAGGCGCCCGCAGCAGCAAATACCGGCGAGATGATCAATCTCTCGGCGCAGGCCGAAGCTGGCGGTGTGCCCGCGGTCGCTTATCACTGGGACCTCGGCGACGGCACGAGCGCGGATAGCCCCAAGGTATCTCATGCTTACACCAGCGCAGGGGAGTTCACGATCCGCCTCATAGTGGACGGAGTGGACGGGGTATCGGCCCACAAGAATTTCTCCCTCAAGGTAACCGGCAATTTAAGGGCGCACTCTAACCTTATCGACAATCGACGCTTCGTAGAGCCAACCGACCGCTGAGCAGCTCCGGAGGTAGTGCGATTTCTTGCTGCTCTTGCCGAGCCTGTGGAACTGGGGCAAGAAATCAACTTTGCCTTAAAGCGACATTCCTGCGAAGTCAATTCGCCCCGAAATGGGTCCATCTCACAAATAGGTAGGAACGAGCAGATATGATCAATCGGCGGCAGTGGTTATACGGAGTAGGGATTATGGCGGGAACAGCTGCTCAGTCGGGCAGTGTCCTGGCCCCGAGCGCAGGAGACCCGCAGAAAACACAGCATCGTACTTTGGATGTCTCGGAATTTGTGCCGACAAGCATGCTGCAGGTGCATGAGTCACATGTCGAGCGCGCCAGATTTCCAGTCATTGATTTTCACACGCACATTACGACATCCGCGAGCTCGGAAAGTGGCGTGGCACTGGCATCGGACCGCCAATTCCTGGGTACCATGGAAGAACTTCTGGCCGTCATGGATCGTAAACATATCCGGGCCATGGTGAACCTCACCGGGGGTTACGAAAAGGGCCTGGACGAAGCAATCGCCAGGTATGATCGGGCCTTTCCCGGGCGCTTTTACACGTTTACCGAACCTTGCTCCGAACGCTGGAAGGAGCCCAACTATCCTCAGGTTCAGGCGCAGGCCATCGAACAGGCCCACCGGCAGGGCGCGAGGGGCCTGAAGATTCTCAAGACTTTGGGACTCTACCTTCGCGAGAATATTACCTCGGGCGAACTTGTGAAGATTGACGATCCGAGATTTGATCCCATGTGGGACGCTTGCGGGCGACTCAACATGCCAGTTGCGATTCATGTGTCCGATCCACTGGCCGTTTTTCACGCTGACAGATCGCTTCAACGAACGCTATGAGGAGCTGAACAACCATCCGAATTGGTCTTTCCACGGTCGCGACTTTCCCAGCAACGCAGAATTGCTTGAGGCCCGCAACCGGGTTTTTGCCAGACACCCCAGAACTCAATTTGTAGTGTTGCACGTGGGTAACTTCTCCGAAAACCTGGCAAATGTAGCGGAGAACCTCGATCGGTTTCCCAACATGACCATGGACATCGCCGCGCGCATAGGAGAGCTGGGAAGGCAGCCCCGCAGCGCACGGAAGTTTTTTGAAACATACCAGGATCGAATCTTGTTCGGTACCGATGCCACTCCCCACGGTGACGAGTATCCCCAACAAGTGTTCAACGACCAGTTGTACGAGATCTATTATCGATTCCTGGAGACTGACGACGAGTTTCGACTACGCTCCGGCGAAGATCCCGCCCCAGGGGCGATGGCGTATCTACGGTATCAATCTGCCAGAAACGGTTCTTCGTAAAGTCTATTTCGAGAATGCGGCTCGTCAACTGAAAGTGGTCGCGTAATGTGTCCCTTTGCAGGAAATCTCGTGCGGCATTTCGCGATAATTTGCGTGCTGCTTTTCGTCGTAGCCCAGTTGGCCTTGGTTGCCGATGAGGGTGTGATCGAAAGTACCAAAGCCTCGCAAGACATGGTGCCGAGCACGGACCCGGCCGTCCCATTTTGGCACGTGGCTCGCCCGGTATACGCAGACAAGGGTCGGTACGGCCAAACTCTACAGCGCTATCGCACGGAAATCCGCTCTCGCTGGACAGAAAAGAATCTGTACTTCTTGTTTATCTGTCCTTACGAAGAACTGAATCTCAAACCCTCGCCCAGTACTTCTACGGAAACGTACCAGCTCTGGGATTGGGACGTCGCCGAAGTGTTTATTGGTTCCGACTTCCAGAACATCCGGAGATACCGGGAGTTCGAAATGTCTCCGCAAGGGGAGTGGGTCGATCTGGATATCGACTTGTCGAAGCCGCATCACGAACTTGGCTGGACCTGGAACTCTGGTTTTGTCGTAGCGGCTCGCATCGACTCGGCAGCGAAGATTTGGTACGGAGCCATGCGCGTGCCATTCTCCGCCCTGCAAAGGCGCCCTCCGGCAGTTGGGGAAAAGCTCCGAATCAATCTGTTTCGCAGCCAAGGACCGCCCCCGAATCGGGTCGCGGTGGTTTGGCAACCTACGATGAGTGACACGTTTCACATTCCGGAGAAATTTGGCATGCTTCGGCTGATCGAGGCAACAGCCAAATAGCTTTTCCGCGCGGATTCTTTAAATCGCCGGGCACCTCCAAGGCGCCTTACAAGCAGAATCAGTTCGGAGGAACGTTCGGCGGGCCTATCAAGAAAGAGGGGTGTTCTTCTTTGTTAGTCCGTAGTCGCGACCCAGTGGACAAACGAAATGAAACGCTATAAAAAGAAATAAGAGCCACAAGAGCATTCGCGCCGCCGCCGTGCTGAACGAAGAAAGACGCCGTGCCACCCTCAATTTGCTAAGCCGTCAGGGCCGGGTTCTGGTCCCCGAACTCTCCCGCCACTTCGAGACCTCGCAGGTTACGATTCGGAAAGATCTCGCGGTCTTGCACGCTAACGGGATGGTCCACCGCACTCACGGCGGCGTCCTTCCCTCTCGCGACGGCGCGCTCGAAGATCCCACGCTCCGCGAGAAAGAAAAGCTCCACCGCCAGAAGAAACTCCGCATCGCCGACAGCGCGGCTTCGATGGTGAAGGAGGGCCAGGTCATCATTCTCGACTCCGGCACCACCACCGCGGCGATCGCGCGCGCCCTTCGCAGCTTTCAGAATCTGACCATCACCACCAACGCCGTCAATATCACCGCCGAACTGGCAGGAACTGCCGTCGAAATAATTCTCACGGGAGGCACTCTCCGGAAGAACTCGTTTTCGCTGGTCGGTCCTATCGCTGAGGAAACCCTGCGGCGTCTGAGGTGCCGATATTTTGTTCTTCGGCGTCGACGGCTTCGACGTGCACTACGGGCTCAGCACGCCCAATCTCCTCGAAGCCAGAGTCAATCGCGTGATGGTCGAGGTCGCCAAACGCACAGTCGCAGTCTGCGATTCCAGCAAGTTTGGACACCGCAGTCTCTCTCTAATCGTCACGACGTCCGCCCTGCAGGAGGTCATCACCGACCGCGGCGCCCCCAAATCCGACCTGAGCGTTCTGAAACAGGCCAGGATTGAAGTCACTCTGGTATGAAGCCCCCGGCGAAGGCACACCCAGATGAAGGAATAGTTTTGGAAGAAAGGATTTGGGAAGGAAAGATTTCGGGTGCGGCGCTTTCGGCGCCGCGATCAGCCTTTCCTGTTGGTTTGGAGCTTCCGCCCGTGAGGCACTTAGAGCACTCCGTAGTCTGACGACCACTTCCCCATCCCCGTTTCGACGTCACCATCGCAGGCGAACTCAACCTCGACCTCATCCTCTAAGGTCTCCCAGAAACCCTCCCCCCCGAGCGCGAGGGCGCCTGTCCGACTGCACCTTGCACTACCCAAACCGCAGCCAGCGCCAACGGGAAAAACTGTCTGTTCATGAGCGTGTTCAGCGCCGAATATTGGAAATCATACCCGTGAAAATTGCCAGAACCGGTTTCACGAAAGGCTTTGGGCACCTAGATTCGAGGGGGCGCCCGAAAGCGCGGGGGCGTGAACCAACCGAGGCCGATCTTTAACGCTACCTCTCCAGATGGAGAGGTTGACAAGCGAGCGATTTAGGATATATTACGAACACTTGCGTTTACTTACGTTTTGGTGCGTGTCAGGCTTATGTCCATAATTCTGGGAGGTCCAAAATGGCCATTCGTCGAGCTGCTTCCCGTTTTCGTCGCTGGAGTTTCTTCCTCACCGTGGTTTTCCTCGTTCATCAGGCTGCGCTGGGACAGGGCAGTTACACGGCGCAAGTGCGCGGCACGGTCACGGACCCCGCCCACGCCGTGATCAACAACGCCAGGGTCACGGTGTCGAATGAGTCGACCACTATCACGACCACTGCGACCACCAACGCCAGTGGAGAATATGTGGTGAACGGGCTACGACCCGCGAGCTACACCATCAAGGTGGAGGCACCCGGCTTCCGCGGTGTAGTGCGGACGGGATTGGTGCTGGCGGTGAGCCAGCAGGCCACGGTGGATTTCGCGCTGAACCTGGCGTCGACCACGGAAACGGTCACGGTCACCGAGACTGCGCCACTGTTGGATACGGGAAGCTCCTCGCTAGGCACCGAGGTTACGAACGAGTTCGTGAGCCGAATGCCCCTGCAGGGCCGGGACGCCAACCAACTGGTGTATCTGTCGGCTGGGGTTACGCAGCTGAACAACGCGGACAACTATCCAACGGGAACCGCCTTTTCCTCCAACGGGCAACGCTATGGCTCGGCGGAGATCCGGCTGGATGGCAATCTGGCGACCGGTCCGGAACAGGGCGAGGGGGCAACCAACAATGAGAGCTACATGCCGTCGACCGAGGTGATTCAGGAATTCAAGGTGCAGAACAACAGCTTCGCGGCGGAGTATGGCAGCAATGGTGGGACGGTGGTGAACCTTGTGCTGAAGTCGGGGACCAACAACTTTCACGGGAGCGGCTGGTGGTTTGGGCAGCGGTCCTGGCTCAACGCCAACGATTTCTTTTCGGTGCGAAATGGCATACCCCGGGGAGAGGGCACCATAGATCAATACGGCTTTTCACTGGGCGGCCCCATCTTCAAGGGTAAGACCTTCTTCCTGGTTGATATGGAGAGAATCAGGAGCATCGGGAAGCAACTGGTCAGCGCGAGAGTTCCGACTGCACTGGAGCGGCAAGGCAACTTCACCCAGACGCTGACGCAGGATGTCAACGGGAACGTCGTGCCCGTGCAACTCTTCAACCCCTTCAATGTCGACTCGAATCCAGCAAGTCCTACTTTCGGCAACCGGCAGCCTTTTCCGGTTGATCCAAACACGAATAGCACGAATGTAATTCCCCAAGCCATGATGAGCCCGGTCTGGCAAGCGCTGAACGCTCAGAATGCGTTTCCCATGCCTACTGGTCCGATCGACAACTCGGGCAACAATTTCAATGCGCCAATCACCGAAACCACGCCCTCGACCCAATTTGATATCAAGCTGGACCACCAACTCACGAACAAGGTCCATTTGATGGGCCGGTATAGCCAGAACAGCCTTCATGACAAGACTCCCGGTCTTTTTTTTGACGGGTCGCAGACGCAGGTGACGACGCGGAATGTGGCTCTGGAGCACACCTGGTCTCTGAGTCCGCATTTACTGCTGACCAGCCGGTTTGGGTTGGAGCGCTACTATCAGAATGAAACTCCGCAGACGGTCGATCCTACGCAGTTCGGGTTTCAATCGATTCTGACAGAGGCCAACCACATCACAAAAATGACTGAGATCTTCCCGGACAATTATGCAGCGCTGAACCCGCAGTGTTGCATTAACACGATCAATGGGCACACGCAGTATATCTACTCCTCGTCGTTGAATTGGGTGAAAGGGAACCACGTGCTGAAGTTCGGCGGAGAGCAGCGGCTTTTCTTCAACAACTTTTTTCAGCCCGACGATGCGACGGGGCTGTTTCATTTTGCCGGAAACACAACGGCGCAGAATGCCTTCTTCGATCCTAATACCGAGGATGGAGACGCGATGGCGGCGTTGGAACTGGGATGGCCGAGCGACGGCCACATCAACATTAAGCCGGCGGTCCTGCAGAAATCCAAGCAGACCGACTTCTACGCGCAGGATGACTGGAAAGCGACGTCCAGGCTGACGCTGAGCCTGGGCTTGCGTTACGAGTGGAGCGTGCCCTACACGGAACGCTACAACCGCCTCCAATTCAGCAATTTCACAGGCAACAGCGGGATTACAGTGGACCTGACCCCGCCCCCGCCGTCGAGCGGGCTGATCGTCGACAATAACGGGAATCCCGTCGACTTGAGCAGTCTGGGGCTGGGACCGACGCAGTTGCTGGGAACCACGGTGTTTCCGAGTTCGAGCATGCGGCATGTTCCCATCGACCGCAACAATTTTGGGCCGCGGCTGGGCTTCGCATATCAAGTGGCAAAGAACACAGTCCTGCGCGGTGGGGCAGGACTTTTCTACGGGCTATCTTCCGCGACCAACTTCCAGTATCCGGGAACGGCGTTCCAGAAGGCGGCGAACTTCCACATCTCGCTGGACGGTGGCGTAACCCTTGCCCCGGGTTGGGCACTCAACAATGTGTTTCCCGAGCTGCCTCCCAACACGCTTCCCCAGGCACAAGGAACCAAGTATGGTGCGTTAGCAGAGTGGGGATTGGGGAACGGCAACGATCTGGGGACACCGTCGGATCGCAACCCGGAGATTTATCAATGGAACCTTGGGCTGCAACACCTGTTCCCGGCGGGCATTGTTATCTCCGCCGACTACTCGGCGAATCGCAGCACGCACTTGCCCTGGGGAGGAGCGACGCGAAACCGCGATACGCTGCCGACGGCGGCGCGGAATCGGTGTGATTCGACGTGCCAGTCCAGTCTGGTGCCGAATCCATTTCAGGGAATGTTTACCGGGCCGAACGCGGTTTTCAACGAGCCTGATTCCATCTACAACAACCCGACGATTCCTGAAGGCAATCTGTTGCGGCGTTTTCCGCAATTCGACGGGGACTTTGAGGGGCTGCCCCTGATAGTGGCGAGTTCCTGGTACAACGGGCTGTTGGTGCGGTTCCAGAAACGGCCAAGCCACGGTCTGAGCTTTGAAGGGAACTACACGTGGTCGAAGGCGACTGACTACTCGTCGTATGGGGCGAACAGCTTCATCTTCCACTTCACAGATGATGGGCTGGGGAATCCGCAGGACATGAATAACCTGAGGGCGGAACATTCGATTGGGGCCAACGACACGCCGCAGCGCTTTGTGCTGGCGGCTGTGTATGATCTGCCGTTTGGGCGCGGCCGGTGGATGGGTGGAGGCATGAACCGGGTCCTGGACGCGATTGTGGGCGGCTGGTCGCTCAACGCCCTTTTGACGCTGCAATCGGGACAGCCCGTGCCATTCGGCTTGGCCAATGCGAGCATTGCCGATGGACAACAGCGGCCGGATATCATCTGTTCAAAACTGATGACGGGCATGAGCTTGCATGACTTGGCGTTCTCGACAGACCCGAACGCCAGCTACTACAACAGCAATTGCTTTTCATCAACGTCTCCTGGCGACCAGGTGCCGGGGAACGCTCCGCGTTTTTCCGCCAATGCGCGAGGGCAAGGGATAAAGAATACTGACATGGGGTTCTTCAAGGACTTCACGGTCCGGGAAGGAATGAAACTGGAACTGCGAGCCGAATTCTTCAATCTCACCAACTCGGTTCGCTTCCGGACACCCGATTCGCTTTTGGGAGATACCAATTTCGGCAGAGTCACCCGTACGACGGGCCACCCTCGGAACGGGCAGATCGCAGTCAGGTTCGAGTTCTGAGGGCGGGTGGACTGAGAAGATTTTGAGCATTGACGGTGAGTTCCAGGGCGGCGCGGTCTTTCTTTGAGGACGATTCGCTCGAGGAAAAATGGCCCTCAGGGTCAAACAGTTTGCTGAAAAACTGAAAAACTCGCTTTAGAGGCCCAGCGGCTAAAGCCCGTGCAGAAAAAAAGGCTTTATCGAAGCGCTCAAAGCGCTGCGCCACCCCAAAATCAGAGTTTTTCAGCAAACTGTAAAGCCCGGATCTAGGACCGGATGCTTACGCCAGCGCTGAAAGCGCTGAGTCACCCCAGTTTGATTTTTTCCGTTGTTGCCGAAAGCCGTGCCGTTTTTTGAATCCTCGTTTTCCAAATCAATGATGAAACCGATTCCAGTTGTATTCCTTTCTCTCGTGCTGATTTCAGTTTCGCTGGTCGGCCTGGCCGCTTCGTATCCTCCGGGGCAGGACTGGACGAACTACGTGCGCATTGGGGCGTACGGTCTGCAACTCAACAACACCGACAAGATTGTTGCGAGCGCACAAGACAGCAACGTCTTTGGGATTGAGGTCGACAACGACATTCCGGGGCGTTACGAAAGCTTTGTCAATCCGGAGGAGAAGCTCAAGGCAATCCACGACGTAGCGGAAAAGGCGCACCGGGCGGGCAACCGCGCCTTCGTATACATCGCGGGCACGGAATGCATAACGGCGAATGCGGACGCGACGCCGCACACGCTGGCGAAAGAGCATCCGGACTGGTTGCAGAGGAAGATCACGGGCGAGCCGGCAATCTTCGGCGGGGGCTCGGCGTTTTGGATCAGGAAAGGCGATGAAGACGTATGGGTGAGTCCGTATGCCGGCGAGTGGCGCAAGACTTACATGCAGCGCGTGCGGCAGATCGCGGGCACGGGAATCGATGGGATCTACGTCGACATCCCGTACTGGATGACGCACTTTGATGGATGGGAGGACACTTGGGCCAGCTTCGATGACTACACGGTAGCGGCGTTCAAGAAGGAGACGGGACTGGATGCGAAGAAGGATTTGAAGCTGGGCGACTTCTCTGACCCCAATTTCCGCAAGTGGGTGGAGTTCAGGATTCGGACCTTTACGGATTTTATGCATGAGATCGACGCGAACGCGAAAGCGGTGAACCCGGAGATCAAGACAATCCCGGAGATTTACCCGGGGATCGAGGAGCAAGCGGTTCGGGTGGGAGCCGACGTGTACAGCCTGTACGGGGTGGTGGACGCGATTGCACATGAGTACTCGTTTGGCTCGGGCGGGATGGCCTCGGCGCGAAAGCCCCTGGTCTGGTTTGAGTATCAGGTGGGGATGCATTCCTTCCGCGCGTTCGCGCAAGGCAAGGCGACGTGGATTCTCAACTACTCTTGGGACGGCGATAAGAAAGTCGACAAGACTGAGGCCATGATGAATCTCGCCATGTCAGAGATTATGGCGGGGGCGAATTTCTGGGACGCGCCCGGGCATTCGATGGCTGGGTCGAATGACCTGCCGACCAGGAAGAAGATATTTTCCTGGATTCAAGCCCACGAGAAAACCTTCTACCTGCCGCGAGACCCGGTGCATCCGGTGGGTGTTTATTTCTCTCCGGACACGCGAAACATCTATGCTGACGAGTTTATCCGTTCCTACCGGGGAATCCTGGTTCTCCTGATGCAAAAGCATTGGGAGTTTCAGGTGGTCACGCCCCGGAATCTCGCGGATTTCAAGGGCGAGACGCTGGTTCTTCCCGATGTCCGCATGCTGCATGACCAGGAAAAAGACTGGCTGCGAAAGTTCGTCGAGAAGGGCCGTACCCTGGCGATTACCGGCGCCGATGCGACACAACTGGGGGAGGCGCCCAACGTCTTGCAATGTCCGAAGGACCCGGGAACGGACTACATGAGCGCGTTGGAAAGCGACTTCGAGCGAGCGGACCCTGACTCGCAAGCGGAGTTCTTGAAACGCCTGAAGAATACGAGCGAGATTGAAGTCACGGCCTCACCCATGGTTGCGACCTCGATTGCAGCCGTCGAAGGGAAGCCCCACATCTTTTTCGCAAATTTTGCCGGATTGCGCGGCCGCGTGAATCCCGTGCAGACGCCGCAAACTGGAGTGCGCGTCCGCATGGCGAAGGCCGGCAAAGGGAAGGCGTTCTTTCTCCCATTTCTTGGCGATGTGCAGGAGGTCAGCGGCGTTCACGAGTCCGATGGCCGCACATCCTATGCCCTTCCCACAATTACCAAGGGCGCAGTTTTCTGGTACGAAGACGGAGACGCGAAGTAAACAAAGGAGTAGAAGATCAGCAATTTCTTCGCGCTCTGCAGCAGGTTGCCCGACCCGCGCGTATGAAATGCCGTGCCCCGGCAGATGCAGACGGTGTTGTCACCTTGCGGCTGAAGATTGAACAACGCCTGGAACGTCGCCACGCCGTAGATCTGCGACAGCGGCGTCTCTGTCTTGTAGGCAATGTAGCGCAGCGTGTCCGCCGGCAGATACTTGTGCGGATTTCTTTCCTGCACCGCTACCAGAACCCCGAGCAACGACCCGGGGCGCCCCGTTCGGCTGCCGATCTCTTTGTCGATAAAAGCCTGCTCTTCAGTCGGAAGGCGGCTGGGCGTGAGTGTAGGCATGCGGAGTAAAGCGCGGAGAGCTAATTGAATTTATGCTGGCACTGCTGGAACGGGGCAGGGTGGTGTCCTTCGGGGGAGAGAAATAAAGGGAAGTGAACGGCTTTTGCGCCAGGACAGGGCCCAGGTTCGCGAGAGTTGCTGCCTATGTCGGCAACCACGGGGACAAAGCTGTTCTCAACTCGGTAGTTTCAACTCGCCAACGGCGTCTCCAGCGCCGCTGAGATCGGCGAGCCGCATCTCGGAATACTTGCGAGACAGAATCACACCTGGCGCGCCCGCGCGGAAAGCCGCCAGGACTGCTTCCTTGACGCTTTGCGGCGTACACTTGTTGTTGTTGGGCTCGGTCGGGATGTCTATATCAATGCCGGGCCAGATCAAAGTCCTCGTGCCGGCAACACCCTCGAGAGAGCGTTTCGTCTCGCGGTAGACGTAATCAGCCGATAGCCCTGTGTGAGGAATCTGATCGTAGCTATCTCCTTGAATCCCATCAGTGCATAGTTTAGATCGATCAGGCCCGGTTTCGAGAGGTCTCCATATAATGTCGAGCCGATATTGTCTGCATACGGCGCCATCCGCTCGCCGCCACAATTGTTGTACATAACGACCTTTATAAAATCCGAATAATTCGAGAGCTCATGAAGGTCCTGTTCCGCGCGGTAGATCGGATTGAAGGAATTGTTGTGCCAGATGTGCCAACCCACCGGCACCGTCGGCTTCGCTGTCTTTACCGTTTTGTATATTGCGGCGTAGGTCTCGCGAAGGCTGTCAGTCCAGAACATTTCCCAGGCGGCTAGTTCGGGATACCGCAATAGGAGGCGCCAGAATTGAACGTAGTAACCGTCCACGGGGCGGATGCCGCTCCGCGTCGAGCGAACGAATTTTTCCAACTCCAGAAATCCCTGCTTGGCGCGCTCCACATTGATGCCGCGCTCTTTCGCTTTGCTCTGACAAAACTCGCAGAAGCAAGTTACGCTGCCAGGATCGATGGGCGGTACGTCATGGGTGGCGCCCAAGCTGTCCGAAAGAGCATCCTGCCGCTCAGATCCCCACATAATTCCGTCGATATCATAGGAACGGGCATAGTCCTCGACCAGACCGGTCAGGAAATTCCGGTAGTCCGGATTGTTGACGCACAGCGTCTCGGCGTTCCGTCCGTACAGGTCCTGTCCTTCTCCTGAACCTTCTCGATGTTCGGCAAGTCGGCGCGAAATACGTCCTCAAGCCAGCAGATGACCTTCATGCCGCGCTTTTTCGCCGCAGGGAGCACTTCGGCCAGGATATCCAGGTTGCCGTGATCGGGAGCGCGCGTGTGCTTGATGACCGTGTTCTTGTAGTACTGGGGATGAGGGGTGGCGAAGTTCCCGCCGTGAAAATTGAGATCGTACTCCCGCTTGCCGTGATCGGGCAGCGGCTGGCCCGGAATCTGTCTTCCTGCGATACCGCGACCGTAGGTGAATACCGCAAGAAACAGCGTATTCACGCAGGCATGTTCCTGAAGCACATCAAGGACTTTCTCGGTACCTTCAGCCACGAACGAAACTGCTCCGACTTGGACGCCGATCATTTTCGAGGAGACAGCCGTATGTCCTGAAGTTGGCATGGCCAAGGCGGCGCCGGCTCCAGCAGTGATCTTCAGGAATTCGCGGCGATTCACGTCCACTTTCAACATGGGCTACGCCTATTTTCTTTGGTAGCAGCCGATGTCGATGTTTCCGGATTTGACTCGCGGTGAGCCTTCAAGATCCACTTCTCCCACCGGCACTCCGTCAGTCATGCCAGCAGCGATCGCGGGAGAATCTGATCGCAGATGAAAGTCCTTGGTGGCGTCAACAAAATGCGGATCCAGAAAACGGGAATGACGGTCATTCCCCGTTGCCTGAACATATTGTTCGAATCCTGTCACAGTGGCAGCAAACTCTTTCCACGTGCTCGCCTTTGAACCGGAAGCACAGTAATAAAGGTTATGATCGATAGTCACGGGCGGCTGTTGTTTGTCGACCTGAGATTTGTTCAGCGTGATAAGGCAGTCGGCCCCTGCATAGACGATGTTGTTTGCAAAAATATTGTCCGCCATGTTCCACTGCATCTGGAACTCGCCGGACCCGGTTCGCGACGTATCGTTTTCGTAGAGCGTGTTGTTGACCACGGTGCTGTGATCGGTGCGTCCCCGTTCCGGCGCATAGCCCCCGATGGAGACACCCGCGGTATGGCAGTGATACATAAGGTTGTTTCGCGCTGTTATGTAACTGGTCGCGCGGTTTTGGTGCTCACTAGCCAGCTCGATTCCAAAGTCCACATCATGAATGACGTTCTGTTCGATAAGGATCCTGGTGCCGCCATCCACGTAAATGCCATCGGAAGATTCATCGTTGCCGTATGCCGGATTGCCGCGCGATGTGATGCTGTAAACCAGATTGCCGCTGACTACTCCGTCGCGAGCCTGGTCAACAACAGGGTCGGGCGCCGTGCGCTCGAAACCAATGACGTCGATTCCGATGTTGTTGTTGTCGTGGACAACATTGTGAGTAATGCGAAAGTTCGTGACGTTCCCGTTCACTACCAGCGACTCGCTCGAACCGGTTTTGAGATGATGCACCTCATTGCCGTCAATAACCAGTTCACTGATAGGAGTCTTGGCGTCGGTACCGTAAACGGCAATGCCAAACCCGTTGCCGCCTCGTCCCGGAGCATCACGCCCGTTAAAAGTCTGCTCAATATGATGGACGTTGTTCTTCAGCAGTTCTATATGGGAGCCGGTCCCCATAACACTGATGCCCAATGGAGTCAGCCGATGCTCGGCGGTGCGGAAGTTGCGGATTTCAAAACCCTCGATCCTTACGTAACTCTTGTTCTGAATCGTAAGAATGCCGCTTCTTCCTGAGGGAGTGAAATGCTCAGCGTCCAGGACCGCCGTCTCGCCGGGATAGCTTCGAAGAGTAATGTATCCATCGGTCGCGTTGCCGGAAGCCTTGATGCTTACGAGCTCTTCATAGACACCACCCCGTACATTGACAGTACTACCCGCACGCACGGTGTCTGCGGCATGTTGAACGGTGCGCCAAGGTGCGGTTTGGGTGCCGGGATTCGAATCATCCCCAGTTGTCGACACGTAGAGGGAGGAGTTGGACTGGCCAAAGGCTCCAGAGACGCAAGCAAGTAATATAAAGAGAGTTGAAAATTTCAGGCTCGTCACTCCCCGGGCGTCTACTGTCGCCCGCATATCTGACTATCGAATGATTTCTCTTTATATTGTTTTCTTTCATTTGTCTAGCACGAGACCGTCAAACGCGAAAAACGAAAAATCCCGGCTGCAACGATCCAAGACACCGCCCTGAATCTGAGCCTTGCCGGTATGGATGTCCGCAGCGGCTGTCAGCGCACAAGACGTAAACACAGTGGTGAGAACAATCCAAGACCTGATCGCAATCATGGCTCGCAGCTTTCGAAGGAGCTTGCAGTCAGCTCGCCAAACCTTGGTTGAAAACATAGAGCATCTTCCTTGATCGGCATCGGCACATGAAGAAGATATGAATGGAATCAAACGCAAGTATTCGTAATACAAGGAAAGGTTTGCAAAGTCAAATGATTTTGGGGCGTCGAGAGGGAAAAATCTGCCCCCAATCCTTACAGAGTCCCTGCATTCCTCGCCGTCTGTCTGAATTCTTGCTAGCCGTTTGAGGCATCCGCAAGTTTGTAGTTGTCAAAAGCTATCGAGTATTCGTTATCTGGGTGCTGGACAAACGAAATAAAACGATATAAATAGTAACAGTTCGATAGTCGTTGGCGGTTATTCCGCGACCGGGGGAATATCCCTGGCGAGTGCTTCGCGATGGCTGGAGATGTGAATCTCGCGCTCCAGCAGACTGCCGTTGTGACCTTGGACCGAACGATAAGCAGGAGATAATTCCGAATGCAGCGTAGAGACTTTCTAAAAAGCACCGTCGCGGTTGCCGTAGCTGCAGAACTTGGAATGGGTAAGGCGCAGGCCAAGGTTCCCGCTCACAATTGGGGAAACTTCGACTACGGCTCCGGTCCCCAGGTGAGAGATCGCCTCAATCAGGGTCCGTTCCCGCAATACCCGCCGGATGCCGTCATTCCCACTGACGACGTGGTGATGACCACTACTTCTTCGGAAGACGTCGTGCCGAACTATGGCAAGGGACTGGTCACCTATATCACCGCAGACAGTGGTACGGAGGAAATCAAATCAGACAATATTCCTCAGACGATCGAAGACCTGGTTCGATTTCCCTTGGGCCAGCAGCTTTATGTCCGTCCGACCTGGAGGGAAATGCAGCCACGGCCCGGACGCCTGGAGTTGCCCGATTATTTGAAGCTCGTTTTTGAATTGGCGAAGAAGAACGACAAGCGGGTCGGATTGCGAGTTCAGATGTGCGCTCCAGACTACACACACGAAGCGGCCCTCCCGGATTTTGTCCTCGACAAAGTGCCGAAAGTTGATCTGGTCCTTAGCGATCAGGAAAGCAGCGCTTCGGCGCAAAGATACTTGCAGAACCCGCATTCGCGCTATCAGCCCCGGTATGACCATCCTTTTTTCCAGCAGGCATTCAAAGAACTGGTTGGCCTATTGGCAGCGGAATTCGATGGCAATCCGCTCATCGAGTTTATCGATACTTTTATGTATGGCTTTTGGGGTGAGGGGCACACTTGGCCATTTGGCAACAATCCTTTCCCGAATTACCAGACTGCCGAGCGCACCTGGACCAATATGCTCGAAGTCCAGCTCGAGCACTTTTCCAAGACTCCTCTACTGACCAATACTCAACCGGACTACAGCCGGGTCGGTAATTCAGAACTGGTAGACCGCACGGTCCGTACCAACAATTGGATCCGGAGCGATACCATCTTTATTGAGAACGAGCAGATTGAAGCGCTCAGCAATCGCCCTCCCTGGATCGCGGCCTTGCTCGAGCAGGGGCTTCCGGGTAAACCTCCCGATCCACGCCTCGCATATGAAGGGATATCCCCGGCAGAGAACATGATCGCTCATGTGATTGATGTCGGGGCGAATTACTGGTCGCTCTGGAACTTTCACCAGATCAGCGCAAAGAATCTGACGAGCTACTACCAGGCATATCCGGAATCGTTCGACCGGATCAGTCGCCGAATTGGCTATCGGGTGAGGCCGTCTTTCATCTGGAGCTATAGGGACGATGGCTACCTGGGGTTAATTGTCGGCTTCGCAAATGACGGCATCGCGGGTGTGCCGGGCGTATTGAGGGTGACTGCGGAGAGCCAGGACGGAAAAGTGCTCAAGAGCGGTTGTCTGGACGCCGGTTACCCGTTACCGGGCAAGATTCGGCAGGGACAGTTCGTGCTTCCGAACGTCACAGATTGGAAAGGATTGAAACTTAGAGCTGAGATTGAGGTAAAGGGAATGCGCTATCCCGTGCGGTGGGCTTGTCACCAGAAGCTGAACGATGACGGCTCGCTCACACTGCGTCCCAACCTCCGTCAGCAGATCTAGGCTGCCGGTTGTTCTGATCCGACAGACGCGCGAATTCCACGCATGACGGAAACATCCGAATGCTTCAGAGTCCAGAATGAACTCCATGTGCGATCGAGATAGGTGACGAGAAGTCTTAGTGTTGTATCAGAAGCGACCGCACAAGAGGGTTAGGAGCGTAATCAGATCTGAGGCGGTCGCTTTTGATACAACGACTTGAAGGAAGCCGCTTTGTTCGCGGCGGACGCTATGGGATTTCAATCGACTTTGGTTTGGAAGTTGTTGAAAAGCAGAGTGTTTGCAGCACGATCTTCGAGTCCGAATTCATGGAGCTAACCAACAAGCGCAAGTTCACATTCGCCTCATCGTAACGCGAGACAGACCATTCTGCAAGACTGCTAATCTCGAATCTCCGATGTCCCTTCCTTCGGGCACGCGACAGCGTCCGCCGCAACGCGGCTTCGTTGTGTGCTGGGCATGCTCAGTAACTTGGAGGTGAAAGTCCTCTGGCCGACCTGATGGAGGTGAAGGCCTAGTGATGATGCAAGGGCTATCGCCGCGAGGCGGGGTCCGAAGGAAGCATGGAACAAACGTGCGAGTCGATAGACAAAAACCGAATAGAAGGCGTCCGTACCGGACGAGTGGGCAACTTACCGCGAAGTCCATAATCCATCAAGGTGCGAAGCGTAGATTCGGCGATTGTGCACGGGTAGCCGGCTCTTGATAATCACCACCCCTCGTTCGGGCCTTCTCCGTGGCCGGATACTATGCCCGATGCTGGAGATTCCTGTCGGCTTGGGTCTGATTACATTGGTGTTGTTTTCGTTGGCAGGCATCAACTTATTGACGAAGACAACAGCAACCATCTCCGGAGCAGCTTTCACAATTATCTTCTTTACTGCTTTTTCTTTTTCCGAGAAACGCTACGCACCAAAAGAACCGCGCAAACCAAAACTCGGCGAAGCAGACCGAGAGATTTCGTCTCCAGGTTCGTGGGAATCTCTCTCCCGCATCCTTGCAGGTGCGATCTGGCAGTGTACTCGTTGGCATCCACGACCCTAACCACTTAAGCGTCCTGCGAAAGGCCTTGGAAGAAACCGATCCGATGAAACACGATACGTTGCGTTATCCGTTAATTTGAATGCTCAAGAACGTGAAAAAGAGATTACCGATCCAGCTGAGGTGATGGACGAGTGTGAGACCTCGGGTTTCAGTCAGGTCGTACATGAGGCCGAGAAAGTCGGGAAGCCCGTGTGGCCGGTTGCTGTTGTAGGCAGGAATTGCTATGACCTCATACTTCAGGCTGCCCATCAATTGCGCTCTTCGCATGTGGTGATCGGCGCGTCTTCCAAGATGAGTCTCAGCAAACAGCAGCAAGAGATGAGGGCGGCATGGCAGCGATTGCCGGCCCAGACACTCTCTGTGGAAATTGTTCCGGGTGAAAATCGGCAATCAGACTACTTCAAGCTGGGGGGAAAACGGGGTTGACTCAAAGAAGGTTTGACCTTGTCACCGTCGGTACCGGAGCGACTGCCACAACCGTGGCATCAAAATGCCGCTCGGCCGGTTGGTAGGTAGCAATTGTTGATTCTCGCCCGTTCGGAGGTACCTGCGCCCTTCGAATTGCGATCCGAAGAAGGTACTGGTTGACGCGGCCGAAGCAATGGATTGGATCCGCAGTTATTTATTACTGGTCAGGCTTTGGCAACGGGAGCGAACTTTGGCCGAACACATATCACCATCCTGCCGGAGTCCGAACGTAGGGCGCAGCCGTGGTCACCTCCACCATGGTGATCAAGTCCAACGGATGTAGCGTGAAGTCAATCGTGGCCTGCTGCGCGACCTGCAGCACGACATTGTTTTCCTCGGCCGGCCGAAAACTCGCGGCATCGGCCTTAATGGTGTAAACGGCGGGCCGCAACCCGGTCAGAACGTAAAGTCCGTGATCGTCGCTGCGGGAAGTCTCGGAAATACCCGTGGCGTCATTTGTGATTGTGATGGTCGCCTTGGGGACCACAGCGCCACTCTGGTCCTTGACTACGCCACGAATCTGCGCGGTGTAACTGGCCTGCCCCCAGGTCGGCGCCGATAGCAAGAGCACCGCTAGAAAGAGGAAGACGAGAGTGATACTAACTGCGACTGACCACAGACGACGCCCATGGGTAGACATGGCAGCCTCCGTCAACTGCTTTCATTTGATTACGAATAAATACTATTGCTTTCGTTTATGCACTAAGTCAAGCCAAATCGTTCGCGGCTTGGCCTTGCCCGTGGGATAAGAAATGGGAGCCCGTGTCAGGTTTTAGCGGGTGCGCGGACTTCGGACTGCAATGAGCGATACCTGTTCCAGGTCCGGGTAGTGATCGTCTTTGTCGGATTTACGCTCCACAGGTGCAATTTGCTGGATGGTGCTCCGTGCTGGCAACACCCGGCCGACATACTGCGAGTATACCTCGTCGAATGACTGCAGATCCGACAAGTCGTCGACATAAACATTTGTCGCGACTACCTGGTCAAAGGTCATCTCGGCTTCTTCCAGGTTGTCGAGCAGATTGCGCATGGTCTGGCGCAATTGGTGAGGTGTCGCAGAAGCATAGACACCACCGTGCGGTCCCGGAATAAAGCCACTCTTCGCGGAACAATACAACGTGTCTCCTGCAAAAATGCAGGGACTGGCCGTGGGGCTGGGAGGCATATTCTTCGGGCGCACCGCTTTCCGTTGACGGAGGTCCACGACCGCTACACCGGTGTACTCAATGTGCGCTCCACCGGGCAGACTCGATACCTCGATGGTGGCTCGGGCCGGGGTGTTGCCAAATTCAAACCGCTTCGCGTAGCGCTCGTTCATGACGCGCATCGGAATCTCCGATGTCAGGTAAGGATTCACGAAAACCATGTTGCTGAGTTCCAAACCCGCCGCCTTCACCACCGCCTGCAACCGGTCGAGCGCGAGATCGACTTGCGCCGCGGGATCCTCCGGAACTTTTCCCCTCACAGGGTCGCTCCCGGCCATGCTCGAAATGAAGAGCCGGTCGTGGGTGAGGATGCCGGCCGAAGCCGCATCGTCCGACCGGTAATTCGGCGGATGGATCGCCCGCCGCCCGGCAAGATCGCGCACCGCGACAGCACTGATCTGGATGGGAGGCTCCGGAACGCGGGCAACGCCGAGCACCGCGCGAGCCGGCGGCGTTTTCCCGAAGTACCCTGAGAAGACCGCGTTCATTTCCGCATATTTGCTGATGTTTTCGAGATAGACCTGTGTGTATACAACGTGGTCCATATTCAAACCGGCAGCTTCAACGATCGCCTTGACGTTATCGAGGGCCTGACGAACTTGGGCAGAAAAATTTGCTGGCGAGCTGCCATCCGGCCGGCGCGCCCCCTGCCCGGAAATGTAGACATAGTCTCCGGCGTCCACACCGGGAGAATAGAAACGATTCGCCGATGCTGAGGCCTGCGCGGGAACAACAGCACGCAATTGCTGCTGCGTCAGAGCCACTCCCGAAAGCAGAAATCCGGCCAGCAGCCATCGCATTAGATGGACGGTTCTCAAGCGAGGAACACCTTGCCTTTCTTACGCCGCAGCTTTCTTCTGGGCTGCGCCCAGAATTCCACGCAGCCTCTGCCCAACCACGATTTCTTCTCCGGGCTTGATGGTCATGGAAACGAGTTCGATGTGGTCGGGCTCCTTGCGTTCTTTTGGGTTCGGCTTACCTTCGCGAACCGCGGTCACCAGACTCGGATTGTCCGCCCCGAGCACCTCGATCACAGGATCTCCGCCACGCAATTCCTGCACGCAGTCGAACACACTGTATCGCCAGGCCGCCTGATCCCAATAGACCCGCAGCGTTGGATAGCGATTGCCATCCTGGGGAATGAATATGTCGGTTCTCACGCCAGGCACAGTTTCCACCAGCTTCCGGATGCGATCCACGCGCCCATTCCATTCGGCATAGAGCTTGTTCTCATCCAGACTGAGCCAGGTCTCGAGCGCCGTGAGGCAACCGATCACTTCTTCCTTTCCGACTTTCATCGGCCGGCACACGGCTCCCTCCCGCGGACTGGAATTCAGCAACGCCGCCTCGATCAGATCCTTTCGGCCGAGAAGCAAACCGCTGCACTGTGGTCCGCACAGTCCCTTGCCGCCCGAGAAGCAGTAGAGATCAATTCCCATCTTCGCGTAGAGCTTGGCATTGTCGACGGGAGGGATTCCGGCGGCGTCATCCAGCAACATGGGAATCTTGTGCTCCTTCGCAATCGCCAATTCTTGCTGGAGTTTTTCCCCGAGATCGGTGGTGTAGATCATGGCGGTGTTTTCGCTGATCGCGTTAATGAGTTCTTTCGGGGAGTAAGTGAGGACCAGCTTTGCGCCAGTCAGGCGAATGGCGCTGTCGAATGCGCTCCGCCCTCCCACCATGATCACTTCATGCTTCAGCCCGGTCGTATCGGGAAGTTGCCAGATGTACTTGTCATCGGAGCCGGCCATGCACGCGGCCGTGGCGGCTGCCATCGCGCCCGCGGCGCCAGAAGTGATGATTCCGGATTCCACGTTCGTCAATTCCGATAAGCGCCTGCCCACCGCACACTGCAACTCGAGCATGTTGACGAAATGCTGCGCTGCTTCCACCTGCGCTTGTCGAACTTCCGGAAATTCCAGCGATCCGCTCAGATAGGTCCACGTGCCTCGGCAGTTGATGACCGTCTTCACGCCCAGCCTAGAGTAAACATTCTGTCGCGGATCCTTACCGATCGCCATGGCGGCATGCGCGTAAAGCTCGCGTGCTGCGATGTGGCTCAGCAGTGGCGCCGCCGCTAACAATTTCACAAATGATCGGCGGCTGGAATTCCGGACACCCATGGGACACCCCCAAAGAAATGTGGTGATAATACGAAGACTTGATCCCAAACTCTCAAAGAAATCGAACTCTAATCCGCATCGGCGGGCAGAGGAATCCGCGACCGCACCGCGAGAATATGGGCCTTGGCTCCGGGTTTGTTCTGGTTGTAGAAGCCCACGGTGCAGTTGGGACGGAAGTAATAAACGTCTCCCGCCTTGGCAGGATAAAGGCCTTCGATACCGTCCATCCCACTACCGGCCACCATCTCCCCAGCCCCGTCGAGAACCAGATAGATTTCTTCTGCCGTTTCGTGATGATGCGGAAAATTCGTGCCTCCCGGCGCAAAGTTCATCCAGAAAAGACTGGTCACCACGTACGCTTCATCGATAGCATCGCGCTTTCCACTCCGCGAACCCACCAATAGCTTGTACAGGACCGATGTGGGGTGCCCCTCGACGGTCTCCTCTTTGAGATCGTCCAGATTGACAATCTGAGGACGGGGCATTGCCGCGTGAATGGAAATTGATGGTGGGATTCTGAAAGCCATGATCAAAACCCGCAACGCTTTTTCAGAGCTGTTCTCCATCGCATGCTTTACACCAGGAGGCAAATAAGTAAAATCATTGGCGTGCATCGCGTACGTTTGTTCCCCGTAATGCAGTGCGCCATTGCCTTGCAGAACGAAATAGATCTCTTCTTCACGAT
>Ga0209471_1000539_pt1 | contig 24980 bp, 26 predicted proteins | sample GraSoiAngelo_128_FD_185885 | JGI IMG/M metagenome (GOLD analysis project Ga0209471, IMG submission 185885) | Grasslands soil microbial communities from the Angelo Coastal Reserve, California, USA - 14_0927_12_20cm (SPAdes) (version 2) | ecosystem: Environmental > Terrestrial > Soil > Grasslands ... | reverse complement strand
CGCCGCTGCGGGTGATGGCCGATCCCCGCCTGGTGCAGCCCGCGGTACGCGGCCTCTTGCGCGCGGCGTTCGAAGTGGCGCGGCCTGGCACCGTCATCCGCATGGAGGCCGACCGCGCGCGCAACCGCGCCTGCGTGGCAGTCGTCGTGCCCGACTGCCGGAAGCTGCCAGGCAACCGGCTGCAAGCGCTTCCCGCCCTCTCTTTCCCGAGGCGGGCGGTGCGCGCGCACGGCGGCGCTCTGGTGACGAGACTCCTCGCCCCCGATGGCTGTGAAATGCGGCTGGAATTTCCCGAGGCCCGAGGAAAATCCCAGGCCCGCTGAACAACACTTGCAGCCCGCGCCTCTCCTGCGCAGCTTGCATCGATAAGGGAAATGGGGAGGGTGTCGTTTTGGCTGACCGGCCGAAGATCATCGCCATCTTCAACACCAATCAGGAAGTCCTCGATCTGGTGCGCGAATCGCTGCAGCAGGCGGGCTACGCCACGGTGGTGGCGCACATCGACGACCTGAAACGCGGCCGCCTCGACATGATCCAGTTCGTCGAGGAGCACAAGCCCGACGTCATCGTCTACGACGTCGCTCCGCCCTACGACACCAACTGGACGTTCTTGCGGCTGATGCGGAATTCCAAGGTGATGCAGGGGCGCGCCTTCGTGGTCACTACCACCAACAAGCGCGCGCTCGAGGAGCTGATCGGACCGAACGACGTCATCGAGCTGCTCTGCAAGCCCTACGACTTGCAGCAGCTGGTCGAGGCCTGCACTTCCGCGATGGAAAAGCAGGTCGCCGCGAAGACGGCCTAAGTTCCCTTCTTCAGCTCCGTCAGGATCAGCCGCGCGATCGCCTTGAGCGTCTCGTAGACGCCGTCGCCTTTGGGAGCGACCGCTTCGAAGTACGGGATCGTCTTGGGATTGAGCAGGCTCTGCAGCTCCTCGACGGGCGCGGCGTTGGGCAGGTCGCGCTTGTTGTATTGGATGACGTAGGGGATCTTGTCGAGGTCATATCCCTGTTCCTGGAGATTCGTCCGCAGGTTCTCGACCGACTCGATGTTCGCTTCGGTGCGCTCGATCTGCGAGTCGGCGACGAAGACGACGCCATCGACGCCCTTCAGGATCAGCTTGCGGGAGGCGTCGTAGAAGACCTGCCCCGGCACGGTATAGAGGTGGAATCGGGTCTTGAAGCCGCGGATCTCGCCGAGCGACAGCGGGAGAAAGTCGAAGAAGAGGGTCCGCTCGGTCTCGGTCGCGAGCGAGATCATCTTCCCTTTCGCCTGCTGGTTGGTGTTCGCGTAGATGTACTGCAAGTTCGTCGTCTTCCCGCACAAGCCGGGCCCGTAATAGACGATCTTGCAGTTGATCTCTCGCGAGCTGTAGTTGATGAAGCTCATTCCGGCGGCGCCTCGCTCACTCGCTGAAGAGATTGTCGATGTCGTCGTCGGTGATCTCGGCGAAGGGCGAGCCTGCGCCCGGGACCTGAACCTTCTTCATCAGGCCGTCGAAGATCTTGTTGAGCTCGTCGCTGGCTTTCTTCACCCGCAGCCGGACCAGTCCCAAGGAGCTGCGGGTGTCGAAGATCACCACCAGGATGACGCGCCCGCCGATGATGCTGATGTGCAGGTTGTCGCGCTCGCCCTCGTGGAAGAGGATGGAGAATTCCTTCTCGCCGATCAGCTTGGCCAGGCCGCCGGTGGCGGCGATGTTGCCGGCCGTGAGCGAAGCCAGCGAGGTGGTGTCGAGATTCTCCGTCGCGCCCACGCTGGCGATGAGCTGGCCGTTCTTGTCGACGAGGAAGACGATCTTGGCGTTGGCTTCGCGCGAGAGTCGCTCGCAGACCGCGCTGATCTGCTGGAACTCCTCGTCGTACATCACCATCTGCGGCTGCATCGCGAGACCTCTTCCCTGGTTGAAGCCTTTGCCGCGACGCTAACAGACGATTCGGCTTTGGTCTACAACTCGCGCCGGCCCTGCAGCGCCCTCGCCAGAGTCACTTGATCGGCGTATTCCAGGTCGGAGCCGGTCGGCACACCCTGTGCAATCCTCGTCACGCGCACGCCGAGCGGCTTCACCAGCCGCGAGATGTAGAGCGCTGTCGCCTCACCTTCTACAGTCGGGTCGGTGGCGATGATCAACTCGTTCAGCCCCCGCAGCCGCGGGAGCAACTCCTTGATCTTGAGCTGATCGGGGCCGACGCCATCGAGTGGGCTGAGCGCGCCGTGCAGCACGTGATAGCGCCCGCGGAACTCGCGGGTCCGCTCGAGCGCGAGCAGGTCGGGCACGCTCTCGACCACGCAGATGAGCCGCTCGTCGCGCTGGGCGTCGCTGCAGAGGCCGCAGGGATCCTGCGCGGTCAGGTTGCAGCAGATCGAGCAGAGTCGCACCTCTTTTTGCAGCGCGAGCAGCGCCTCGGCGAGCTCGCGCGCGTAGTCGGAGGGGCTCTTGAGGATGTGGAAGGCGAGCCGCTGCGCCGTCTTTTCACCCACGCCCGGGAGCTTCGCCAAGAGCACCGTCAGGCGCGCGATGGGATCAGCCATTCCGCCTGTCCGAGTGCGCGATCATCGAGGGAATCCGGGAAACATCGACTGCAGTCCCGCCATCGGGTTCTCGGCAGCCGCCAGTTCCTGCGCGGCGCGCAGCGCGGAGTTGATGGCGGCGAGCACCAGGTCCTCGAGCATCGGCACGTCGCGCGGATCGACCGCCTGCTTGTCGATCTGCACCTTGAGGATCTCGCCCTTGCCGTTGGCGGTGACGACCACCATTCCGCCGCCCGCGCTGCCGGTCACTTCCTTCTTCGCCAGCCGCTCCTGCGCCTCTTTCATCTTCTCCTGCAGCGCCTGCGCCTGCTGGAAGAGCGCGTTCAGGTCGAAGCTCATCGGCTCACTCCTCGCCCAGGTCGCGGACATCTTCGATCTCGCCGCCGAGAAGCTCCACGGCGCTGCGCACCGCCGGGTGCTCCCGGCCCAAGGTGAGCCGGCCCGACTGGGCTGCGTTGCGCTGCTTCTGCTTCTCTTCCGCCACCGTGGCGCCCTCCGGCTCCTGCTCGACGAGCTGCAGCGGCGCGCGATACCCGAGCGCCCTCTCGAAGACCGCCTCGATGTCCGCCTTCACCTCTGCGACGATGGCGGCGCGCGCATCGCCCCTGCGGAAGGCGAGCTGCACGCCGCTCGGATCGATCTTGAGCGGAGAGCCGTGCTCGAGGGCCGAGGCGGCGGCCGGCTTGCGCGCGGCCTTCACGGCCTCGATCAGCTGCTTCCAGCGCGACTGCAGCGGCGCCGACTCCGGCGAGCGGGCCGGCTCTGCCTTGCGCTCGAGCTTTGCCACTGGAGCACTGCTGCTCAACTGCTCCACGCGCGCGACCAGCTCGGGCAAGGAGCCCGCCGGCGCGAGATAGACCGCGCGCAAGAGGGCGACCTCCAGCGCGTGCCGCGGATTGGCGGCCTTCTGCACTTCGTCCTGCGCCGCTTGCAGCAGATCGAAGACGCGCGAGAGCTGTGCCGGGTCGTTCCCTTCCGCTTCCTGCGCCAGCGAGCGGAGCTCGTGATCGGGCAGATCCTGTTTCACTCCCGGGAGCGCCGCGAGCAAAAGATTGCGCGCCCGCTCGGCCACGTCCTCGGCCAGCCGCCGCATCTCGGCGCCCTGCTCGTAGGCGCGCTGCACGCCGGCCAGCGCCGCAGAAGCATCGCGTGCCAGCACCGCCGCGACGATCTCGCGCAAGACGCTCTCGTCGAGCGCTCCGAGAATCTCGGCCGCCTCGGCGTCGCCGATCTCGCCGCGCGCCGGATCGTGGGCAGCGAAGAGCTGGTCGAGCAGGCTGAGCGCATCGCGCATCGCCCCCGCCGCCTGACGGCCCACCAGCGCCAGCGCGCCATCGGAGATCTGCACTCCTTCGGCCTGGGCGATCTCCCGCAGCCGCGCGACGATCTTCCCCAGCGGCACGAGCTGGAAATTGTGCCGCTGCACGCGCGAGAGAATGGTCGCGGGCAGCTTCTGCGGATCGGTGGTGGCGAGCAGGAACTTGATGTGCCCGGGCGGCTCCTCCAGCGTCTTGAGCAGCGCATTGAAGGCCGCGCCGGAGAGCATGTGGACTTCGTCGACGATGTAGATCTTGTAGCGGTCGCGCGCGGGCATGTACTTGGCGGCCTCGCGCAGCGCCCGGACGTCGTCGACGCCGTTGTTGCTGGCTGCGTCGATCTCCTGCACGTCGATGTCGTTCCCCTGGGCGATCTCGACGCAGGGACCGCAGACGCCACATGGCTCGGGAGTGGGACCCTTCTCGCAGTTGAGCGCGCGGGCGAGGATCCTCGCGCTGGTCGTCTTCCCGCAGCCGCGCGGACCGGTGAAGAGAAAGGCGTGCGCCACGCGACCCGACTTGAGCGCATTGACGAGCGTGCGCACCACGTGCTCCTGGCCGGTGAGGTCAAGGAAGCGCTGCGGCCGGTATTTGCGGGCGAGGACCAGGTACGGAGTCGTCATCTCAGTCAAGGTGCGGGGGCGCTCGACCGAGGACCGGGCACACGGCTTGCGCCGCTACCGTTGCTCCCTTCCGGGCCTGGCGGGTTCACGACCCGCCGTCGCCCGGTCCCCGGTCCAGCGCCCCGCGGGAACGGTCCGTCTATCACGAAACCAGCGGGCAGAAATGAATAGCGTGTTGCCACTTGCGCGGCAACACGCCATGGACGAGCCGAGCGCCTGCCTGTTTCTCAGAACCCCGCGCTGTAGCCGAGGTTGGCGTGGAGGATGGCGCGCAGGGTGAGGTGCGGCTCGCCGTCGGCGCTGCCGGAGATGACGACGTAGAAGGTCCCCGGTCCCTGCAACTGCTGCATGAGGAAGTCGTCGACCGCGGCGCTCCCGGCGAGGTGGAAGCCCTGGCCGGCGGCCACCGAAAGATTGGTCACCTGCCCGACCAGCACATCCTGGCTGCCGTCGGCGGGAGCGGTGCTCGCGCGCAAGGACATCTTTCCGTTCAACGTATGCGCGCCGTTGGCGGTGCCCAGCGTGAGCACGGTCGCGTCGACCGACTGCAGCTGGAGGTGGGTGATGTTGCCCTTGTGGTCTTGCACTTCTTTGTACTGGGTCAGGTCGATGGCCTGGACGGTGGAGAGGCTCGTGCCGACGCCGTCAGCGGTGATGTCCTTCGACATGTCGAAGGCGATGTCGAAGGCGCAGGCCGCGACGGCGATCAAGAACGCGGCGCCAAGGACATTGCGGACGGTGCGGTTCATTTGGTTTTTCCTCATAGGAAGAGGACCGATGGAGCCACGAAAAGGCCACGAAAGACAAGGAGCTTGGTATGCGCGGGGGACTCACATGCAAAAAGGCCCAGCGCGCATCGGGGCTCCCGCGATCGCGTGCTTCACATCACTCGAGCAGCTGATGGATCTGGTGAAGGGCACCGCGGAAGAATCGTTCGACCGTTCGATCGACGTGCACGTGTCGCACCTGCGCCAGAAGCTCGGCGATGATCCGCGCAACCCGCGGATGCTGAAGACGGTGCGCGGAATCGGATACATGCTGGCGAGAGCTTGATGTTTGCAAACGAGACCGCAATGCGCGCGCAATATGCGCTCTGAACAATCGGGCCATGTCTCGTCCCTTCGCTGTGCTGCTGCTGGCCTCGGCCGCGAGTTTGAGCGCGCGTGCGGCCGTCGTGGTCTCGCCCGATCCACAGACTGAATTCAAGTCCGTCGCCGACCGGCTCCATTCGACGGTGATTGTCGTTCGCGCCCGCGCGGCAGTCGCCGTTCCGACTGGCAATGACGCCGAGGGCATCATGCAGACGCCCAGCTTCGGGACCGGGGTGCTGATCGGAGACGGCCTCGCGATCACCACCCTGCACACGGTCGGCGCGGTGTTGCCTGGGCGGATGGCTGCCTGGACCGAGATCGAGGCGCTCCTCCAGGATTCGGCGCCGGTCGGGGCGAAGATCATCGGATGGTTTCCGGAGCTCGACCTCGCGGTCCTGCGCCTGGCGGAGACGCCCTCCACGGCGCCGGTCGCGCTCGCGTCGGAAGTCCCGGCAACGGGCGAGAGGCTCCTCGCGATGGGGGCCGACGACGACGTGGTCAGCGTGGTGGGAGTCACTCTCGCAGCGGCCAGAGGCGACCAGTTGATCCTCACCAGCGCGCGCAGGGTGGACTCGCGGTACTGGGGTGGCCCGATCTTCGACATCCACGGCCGGCTGGTCGGCATCACCGTGCCGTCGGTCACGCCGAAGGCGGTCAGCGCGCTGGCCATCGGCGCCTTGCTCGAGCGCATCCGCGCTCAATGATTGAGCGCGCGACACCTCCTTGACGCGCGCCGCCCGGACGCGGAAGCTCTCCGCACGCGCCGCGACCTTGCCATCGCCCTCGTCGTCCTCGGCGCGGCGGCCGGACTGGCCGGGATCGGCGGCATGCTGCCACGGCAGGCGTTGCCCTTCGTCACGGATGAGTTCGCCTACCTCCTGCAGGCGGACACCTTCGCCCACGGTGCGCTCTCTCGGCGGCATGCTGCCACGGCAGGCGTTGCCCTTCGTCACGGATGAGTTCGCCTACCTCCTGCAGGCGGACACCTTCGCCCACGGTGCGCTCTCGCTGCCGGCGCCGCGCTCGCCGGAGTTCTTCGAGGCGGCGCAGGTGCTGGTCACGCCGCGCTACATGGCGAAGTACCTGCCGGGAAATGCCCTGGCCATCGCTCCCTTCTCGGCACTCGGCGCGCCCTGGCTGTGGCCCTGCCTCGCCTTCGGCGCCTGCGCGGCGCTGATCTTCCTGGCCGGGCGGCAGCTGGGCGCGCCCTGGCCCATCGCTGCGTTCGGCGCCGCTGCGTTCTCGATGTCGAAGCCTGGGGTCCTCATGGTTCCGACCTATCTCTCGCACTGCACTTCCACGCTCGCCGCGCTCGGCGCGCTGGTCCTGGCGGCGCGCGCAGTCCGCCTGAGAAGCGCCGGGAGCGCAGCCGGAGCCGGAGCGTGCGTCGCGTTCGCGCTCTTGACTCGCCCCTACACCGCGATCGCCTGCGGCCTGGCGCTCGCTCTGGTGTTCCTCGTGGGCCGCGCATCGTCACGCAGCTGGCGTTTTGCTTTCGCGCCGCTCATCGCCGCCGCGGCGCTGCTCTGCGCCTTCAACGCTGCCACCACCGGAAGCTGGCGCAAATCGGCGTGGCAGCTCTATGCCGAGCAGTACTCGCCCGCCGACGGACCTGGATTCGGCCCGGTGCCCCTGCAAGCTGTCGCGCCGCGAAGGCCGGCACACTTGCGCTGGCTGCTCGACGACTACGAGCGCGACCGCGTTGGCTACCTTCTTCCCGACCTGCCCCACCACGCGCTCGTCCGCGCCGACGCGCTCGTCAACTACTTCCCGCTCCGCGCGCTGGTGGTGCTCTCGCTCCTGGGCCTGGTCGCTGCCGCCCAGCCGCCGGTCGCGTTCGCGCTGGCGTGGCTCCTGGCGCTGTTCGGACTGCAGTTGACCTTCCACGCCTCCCCGCCGCAGTACCACGCCGAGGAATACGCGCCGCTGGTGGTGCTCGCGGTCGCGGGGCTGCACGCGGCGGTGCGCGGCCTGGACAAGCCGATCCTGCTCGCGCTCTTGATCAGCGCGCAGCTCCTCGCTTATTCATTCGTCTGGAACGTGTCCGCGCTGCCGGCGCTGGCGCTGATCGCGCTCCTCTTCTCGCTCGGCACGGTGGCGGCGCTGCAGCGCCCGCGCCTGCCGGCGGTCGCCGCTGCGGTGTCGCGCTACGGATCGCTCCTCCTCGCGGTCGCAGCCTGTCTGCAGATGCCGCAGCGCGTGGCCGAGGTGGGCGGCGCGCGCTCGCCACACGACGGCCTTCGCGCGCGGTTCGCCGCCCTGCGCGAGGAGCTGCGGCCCCGCCATGCGCTGCTCTTCGTGCGCGGCACACCGCAGAAGATGCTGGAGCTGCCGCTGGTCAACCTCGGCCTCGGCGTCCGCGATCCCGAACCGATCGTCGCCGTCGACCTCGGGCCGCGCGACGCCGAGCTGGCGGCGCAGTACCCGGACCGCCAGCCGTTGCTCCTCGACGCAGACGCATGGACGGTGCAAGCTCTCGGCCCCACGGCCACGCGATGAGGAGGGCCCTGCGCGTTCTCGCCGTCCTCCCCTACCTGGCGCTGACGCTGCCGTTCGCGGGCACAGTGCCCATCTGGGACGCGAGGGAGTACACCGATTGCATCGAGGCGGCGGTGCGCATGCCGATCTCGCCCGCCGTCTTCAACTGCGCCGGGCATCCGACCATCGCCTGGGCGGCGATCATGTCTGCACTGGCCTGGTTCGCGCCCGCCCGCTTCTGGCCCCTCCTGCTGGTGAGCGTCGCCATCGGCGTGGTCGGGCTGCTCGCCTTCCACGACCTCGTGCTGGCGCTGTTTCCCGACGCGGAGATCGAGGCGCTGCTCCTCACCGCTTGCCTGGGCGTGTTCCCGGTGGTGGTCGCCGGTACCGTCGACGTCAATCCCGACCACGGCGTGTTGATGTTCTTCCTCATCGTGCAATCCCGACCACGGCGTGTTGATGTTCTTCCTCATCGTGTTGCGCGCGCTGGTGCGCGAGAAACCGCGCCAGGCCGCGGCGGCGGGACTGCTCCTCGTCTTCAGCAAGGAGCCGGGCGTCTTGCTCTACTGCCTCGCGGTGGGGTTGTGGGCGCTCCTCTTCGTCACGCGCCGCGCCGGCACGCCCGAAGAGAAAGCGCGCCGGCTCCTGCGCGACTGGCGGCTGGCGGCCCCGCTTTTGGCCTTCGGCATCTACCTGGTGTCGGCCTCGCTCCACGGCTTCGACCCATTCTGGCAGGACGTCAGCGGGCGCAAACCGCTCCTGGAGACGTTCACGACCTTCCGCATCGACCAGGCGTTCCTCGCGCAGATGCTGGGCATCTTCGTCTTGCAGTTCGCCTGGGTGCTGACGCTCCTTGCGCTCTTCCGCTGGGTGCGGATGGCCGCGCGCGCCGCGTTCGCAATCGGCCCGCCCGAGACGCCGGCGCTGCTCTTCTGCGATCTGCTCCTGCTGCTGGCGACTCTCCTCCTCACCCGCTACCAGACGTTCCTCAACCTCCGCTACTACCTGGCCCTGGTCCCGCTGCTGCTCGTCTGCGGACTCGCTGGTCTGCGGCAGGTGTCCGGCGCGCGGCTGCCGCGATTGGCGGTGCTCGGCGCGCTGGCGCTGCTCTTCGCTGTCTCTTCGCTGCGCACGGTCGATCCGCTCTCGAAAGCGGCGATGGGCACCATCCGTTTCGGCGACCACGAGATGCTCGACATGACCCGCCTCACCGGCGAGTGCTGCGGGCACGGGCGCGATCAGATCGCGTACAACCTCGAGCACCTCCACCTGCACGATCTCGAAGACATGTTCCTCGCCGACATGCACGCGCACGGCACGCGGGCGCTGGCGGCCGCGGGCGGCGCCGACCACCACACCGTGGGGCGTGTCAGCGCCCTCACGCTGCGGCGCATGCTGACCGCGGAAGACTCGCTCCTGCCGCAGGTGTGGACGGCCGACGGCCTGCTCGAGGGACCGCGGCCGCAGCGGCTGGCGTTCCTGCGCTACTTCTTCATCGACAGCGGGACCGACGAGGCGCGGCTGCGCGCCTGGTACCGGCAGCTGGGCGAGCGAACCTACGACGTTGGCGGCTACACGCTGACGGTGGCAGACTACGCGCTGCGCGAGCCCGGCACGACACGGAAATGACCGATCGCCTCGACGCGCTCTGCGCCGTGCTCTTGGTCGTGCTCGGCGCGGCCCTCCCGATGGTCCTCTTCGCCTCGGCGGCCGGCGTGCCGTTCATGGAAGACGAGCACGTCTACCTGCTGCAGGCGAAGATGCTGGCCGCGGGTCACCTGAGCTACCCGTCGCCGCCTCTGCCCGAGTTCTTCGAGGCCGCGCACATCCTCGTCGTACCGCGGTACGCGGCGAAGTACCTGCCGGGTCACGCCGCGGTGCTGGCGCCGTTCGTGGCCCTCTCCGCGCCGTGGCTGGGGCCGAGCCTCTTGCTCGGGATCGCCGCTGCGCTGCTCCACCTGACCGCGCGGCTGGCGGGTCTCTCGCGCGCCGCCGGCATCGGCGCCGCGGTGTTGCTGCTCGCGAACACCGATCTCTTCCCGGCGTTCGCCAGCTACCTCTCGCAGAGCACGGCGATCGCTGCGGCGACCGCCGGAATCGCCCTCGCCGTGCGCGCGGAGCGCGCTCCCACGCCGGGACGGATGGCGGCGCTGTTCGCGATGGCGGTCTTCGCCGGTTGGGTCCGGCCCTTTACCGGCGTCGCGCTTCTGGTCATGGCCGTCGCGGTCCTGGCGCGGGCGGGCGCGAGGATCGACCGGCGCTCGATCGCCGCGGCGATCGTGGTGCTCGCCTTCGGCGCTCTGCTGACGGCGGCGACGTGCCGCGCGATGACCGGCTCGTGGACGACGACGCCCTGGTCTCGACGGTCCGGGCATCGGCCCGGTGCCGCGGATCCGGCCGGAGCGGCGGCTGCCGGATCACCTGATCGGACTGTTCGAGGGCTTCCTGCACATGCGCGAAACGTACAGCTGGCGGCACCTGCCTGCGGCCTTGGTGGAGAGGTTGCGGACCCTGGCCGGACTCTTTCCCAGCGCGGCGGCGATTCCCATTGCCGCCGTCGGCCTTTTCGCCGGCGCGCTCTGGCCCGCCACCGTCTTCGCCGTCGCGTCGTTCGCCGCCGCCCTCACCTTTCACGACGGTCGCGCGGCCTACTACCTCGAGATGGCGCCGTGGCTCATCCTCATGACGGTGGCAGGCGCCGAGACCCTCGTCCGCGCCGCGTCCCGCCTGCGCAATCGTGTGGCCGCGATCGCAGCGGTGTGCCTCTTGTCGATGGCGGCAGTGTGGACCGCGGTGCGTCTCGGCACCGAACTGACCGGGCTGCTCTCGCACGCCGACAAGCGCCGCTCGCCCTATCGCATCTTCGAGCCGGTCTTCGCTGCACTGCGCGAGCAGCGCGCGATCGTCTTCCTTCGCTATCCCTCCGACTGGAACCCGAACCTCGACCTCACCTACAACGAGCCCGACATCCTCGGCGCGCCGCTGGTGCGCGCGCTCGACCACGGGGCGCGCGACGCGGAGCTGATGCGATTCTTCCCCGGCCGTCCGGCGTACGTCTTCAACCCGAAGACGATGGAGCTGGACCCGCTTCGCTGATCCGGCTCAGGCGCAAAGCCGGGCGGCCAGCTCGCCCGTGGCGAGAGCGACCTGCTCTGCGTCGAGGTCGTCGACCTGGAGCATCGCGTGCCGCTCCGCCATCATCACCAGCGGCAGCCCCGGTCCCGTCCGCTTCTTGTCCCGGCGGAACGCGTCCAGGATCCGGGCCGTGTCGAGGTGCCGCGCGGTCGGCCGCACGACCAGGCTGGCGATGAGGCCGCTTCTTGTCCCGGCGGAACGCGTCCAGGATCCGGGCCGTGTCGAGGTGCCGCGCGGTCGGCCGCACGACCAGGCTGGCGATGAGGAGGTCTTCCTCGAGAGCTCGCGCCGTCTGCTCCGCCAGCAGGCCGCGCTTCACGGCGATCCGGTTGGCGAAGAGGATACCGATCAGCACCGCTTGCCCGTGCGGAATGGCGAACTCCGAGCTGGCCTCCAGCGCGTGCCCGAAGCAGTGGCCGAAGTTGAGCAGGTTGCGGCGGCCGGAGTCGAACTCGTCGCCCTCGAAGTAGCCGATCTTCACTTCCAACGAGCGCCGGATGGCCTCCAGGACCGCCCGCGGCTCGCGCCGCCGCACGCGCTCCATCTCCGCAGTGAGCCGCGCGGTCAGCTCCGCGCCCCCCATCAGATGCAGCTTGATCACCTCTCCCAGACCGCTGCAGAAATCCGCCTCGCTCAGCGTGGACAGGAAAGCCGGGCAGATGTGCACTTCGTGCGGCGGATAGAAGGTCCCGATCAGGTTCTTGTAGCCGCCGTAATTGAGCGAGGTCTTGGCGCCGATGCAGCTATCCGCCTGGGCAAGCAGGGTGGTGGGAACGTAGACCCAGCGGATGCCCCGGTAGAGCGTGGCGGCGGCGAAACCGGTCACGTCCTGCACGATGCCGCCGCCGATGGAGACGAGCGTTCCGTTGCGGCGCACGCCGCGGGCAAGGAGGCGATCCCAGACCTCCTCGACGTTCGCCAACGCCTTGGCGTTCTCCTCGGCAGTGAAGGGCAGCAAACGGTCGCGGTCGAGCGCGCCGAGCGCCGAGAGGCCATGGAGGCGCAGCACATTCGCGTCGACGACGAAGAACCCGTCCAGCCGGGCGAGGAAGTCGAGCCCTTCTTCGAAATGCACCGAGTAGTCGTGGATGCGAGAGGCGATGCGCATCATCTGCACGTGTAGCCCCCGTCCACGACCAGGGTCTGCCCGGTGAGATAGCTGCTCTCGGCGGAGCAGAGAAAGGCCACCATCGAGGCGACCTCCTCCGCCAACCCCAGCCGACCCAAGGGAATGCTGCGCTCGATGGCCTCGATCTCCGCGGGCGAGTTGTTCTTGCGCGTCAGCTCGGTGTCGATGTAGCCGGGCGCCACCGCATTGACGTTGATGCCGTAGGGGCCGAGCTCGACGGCCAGCGCGCGGGTGAGGCCATTGAGGCCGGCTTTGGCCGCGGCATAGCTCGCCCGCCGCTCGCGCGCGACCAGCGACCAGATCGAGGATACGTTCACGATCCGTCCCCAGCGCTTCTCTTTCATCCGCTCCGCCAGACCGGCGCTGAGCTGGAGCGGGGCCATGAGATTGACCTGCAGCGTGGCGGCGAAGTCGGCCGGAGAGACCTCGCCGCTCCCGGCCAGCTTGTTGAAGCCGGCGTTGTTCACCAGTACGTCCACTGGCTCGCGAAACGCGCCGAGCCACGAGGCGACCGACGCTGGCGAAGCGAGATCCATTTCCGCGCGCGAGGGCGTCACCAGGCGCGCGCCCTCCCCCGCCAGTCGCCGCGCCACCGCCGCCCCGATCCCGCGCGAGGCGCCGGTGACGACTGCCGTGCGCCCCTTCAGGAGCCGACTCCCATGGCCTGCATGGCTTTGCGATAGCGTGACTCGAGCATCTCGATGCGGCTCTCGTCCTCGGCGAAGATCATGCCATGGAAGTCGCGCTTGTTCTTCAGCCAGAGAAGCTCGAACTCCACCGCCATGAGAATGCCTTTTTGCGCCTGGTTCCCGAGGGCGCCGGGGCAGGCGAAGATCACCTTGCGGGTCTCGTAGTAGTCGAGGTGCCCGGGAGGAAGATCGCGGAAGATGGGAAGCGAGTCGGCCGAGACACCGCCGCCGATGGCGCACACCAGCCCGCGCTTTTTTGCCTTGGCGAAGACCCGGGCGGCAATCTGGCTCACCTTCTCGCTGTTGATCTCCTCGCGGCTGAGCCCCATCGAGCCGCACAGGTCGACGCGCCCGAAGACGATGCCGTTGAGGATGTGATCGGTGTCCACCGCCAAGAGCTCGTCGAGGTGCTCCACCGTGGAGATGGTCTCCACGTTGATGGCGGCGACGACCTCCTGCCGCTCCTCGGGCGGGAGCCCCAGGCGGAAGGCGGCGAGGAACTTCTTCAGCGCATAGGGAGTCTCCACCATCGGAGCCACCAGCCGCTTCACTCCCAACAGGCGCGCCTCGTAGATGTCGCGCAGCGCCTCGCAGCCGCCGATCTTCAGCGTCAGGCCGAGGCCCGCCTCCATCAACACTTCCTTGAGGCGCATCGCCTCCTCGAGGCGGGTGCCCTCCGCCTCGAACTCGGCCTTCACTCCGACGACGTGGTAGCTCTCCCGCAGGTCGCGGAGGATCGAGACCATCTTTCGCTCGTAGGCGTTCATCGGCTTCCCCTGGACGGCCGCCCGGCGATGATGCTGAGTGGGACGCTCGTTTCGCCGGCGGCGAGACCGACCGTTTCGCTGACGATGAAGTTGGGCCGGCGCTTCACTTCCTCGTAGATGAGCCCGATGTACTCGCAGATCACGCCCAAGACGGTGAAGAGGAACCCGAACATCAGCAGGATCACGCCGGTGAGCGTGCCGAATCCGGGAAAGGGAACGCCCCAGACCATCCACTTCACCACCAGCCAGGCGAGCAGCAGGAAGGCGAAGCCGGAGAGCGCCAGTCCGGTGACGGTGATCATCCTCAGCGGCAGGTAGGTGTGGGCGAAGATTCCCTTCAGGGCCAGCTCGATTACCTGGCGCGAGTAACTCTTCGCCTCCCCGGCGAAACGGGGCGGACGTTCGTGCTCGATGCCGATCGACTTGAATCCCGACCAGACGAAGAGCCCGCGCATGAAGCGGTTGCGCTCCTCCAGCGTGTTCACCGCCTGGTAGACCTTGCGATCGACCAGGCGGAAGTCGCTCACGTTCCGGGGGAAGAGGCCGCGGGTGAGCTTGTTGATCAGCCAGTAGAAGATCTGCGAGTTGAGCCGGCGGAGCGGATCGGTGCCGTGCCGCTTGGTGACGATGCCGTAGACGTTCTCGTAGCCCTCTTCCCACCTGGCGATGAACCGGTCGATCATCTCGGGCGGATCCTGCAGGTCCGCCGTCATGATCACCGCCGCGTCGCCGGCGGCGTGGTTGAGGCCGGCGGTGACGCCGCCGTCCATCTGGAAGTTGCGCGAGAGGCGCAGCAGCTTGAAGCGCGGGTCCTTGGCATGGATGGCGAGGAGCTTCTCCCAGGTCGAATCGGAGGAACCGTTCTCGACGATGACGGCCTCGAAATCGTACTTGGGATTGGCGTCGAAGACTGCCGCCAGCCGCCGATGCAGCTCGTCGATCACTTCCTCCTCGTTGTAGGCCGGGACGACGACGGAGATGAGCTTCTTCACTTGCCGCCTCCGCGCCGCCGCAACTCGGGCGGGACCCATGGCTTGACGATCATGTTCTGCATGAACTCGTCGCGGGGAAGGAAGGGGTACATGTCCTCGAGCGGCTTGGAGACCAGCGTCCCATCCGGCATCACCTCTGAAGAAAGCCTGGGCAGGTGGCCCTGGCGCGGCGAGAGGCGCACCTCGCAGAGCTGCGGTCCGGGCGCGAGAAGGGCGAGGCGGATCTTCTCCTCCATGCCGGCATGCACGGCGATGACGGAGGTGCCGAGCCCGTAGACCTGCGCCAGCTTGATCATGTCGGGGATGGTCACGCCGCTTGCCGCGTCGGCGCCCATGTAGCGGCCCTGGAAGTACGCTTCCTGCGTGGCGCGGATGGACGCGTACCCATCGTTGCTGAAGAGAAAGATCTTGATGGGGAGCTGGTGGTGGACGATGGTCTGCAGCTCCTGGAGATTGAGCTGGATGCTGCCGTCTCCCGCGATGCAGATGGTGCGCCGCTTGCCGCTGGCGAAGCAGGCGCCAATGGCGGCAGGCAGGTCGTATCCCATCGCGGCGCAGCCCGAGTTGGTGAAGAGGCGCTGACCCTTCCTGGTCCGGAACGCCTGGAACGTGCAGGTATTCGCCAGCCCGTCGGCGAGCACGATGGTGTCGTCGCCGGCCAGCAGCCGGGAGAGCACGTCGATGAAGTGGAAGGAATTGACCGATCCCTCTTGCTCCCGTTGCTCCGGCGTTACGCTGGGATAGCGCCGGCGCCGCTCGCGACACCACTCGATCCAGGAGCTGCGCGGTGGAAGCGGCCGGTCCCCGAGCTGCCGCTTCAACTCCCCGAGGAAGGCGCGGGCGTCGGCGTGGATGGGGAGGTCGAGCGAGAGGGTGGGCTTCTTCAGCTCAGCCTCGTCGATGTCGACCGCGGCCTTGAACGCCTCGCGCGCGAAGGCGTCGAAGTTGTAGCTGATCTGGCGCACCCACAGCCGCGCGCCCACCGCCAGGAGAAAGTCGCAGTTCTGGACGATGAAATTGCTGGCCCGGTCGCTGGTGACGCCTGGCCGCCCGGCGAAGAGCGGGTGATCGGACGGGAGCAGATCGGCTGCGCCGATGGCGGCCTGTGCGGGCACCCCCAGCAGATCGAGCACCTCGTAGAAGAGATCGATGGCACCCGAAAGGCGGACGCCCCCGCCGGCGAGCAACACCGGCCGCTCCGCGCGCGAAAGCTGCGCCAGAAGCTCGCTCACCTGCGCGCTCAGGCGGCGGGGGTCGATCCCGGACCGGTCTTCTTCCGGCGGGTACGGCGGCAGCTCCGCCTCGTTCACCATCGCCGATTGCACGTCGAGCGGGATGTCGAGCCACACCGGGCCGGGCCGCCCGCTGCGCGCCAGGTGCAGCGCGCGGTCCAGGTGGTAGCGGACCTGCTTTGCGTCCCTCACCTGCACGGCGTACTTCGTGATCGGGCCGACCATGGCGACGATGTCCGCCTCTTGATCGCCCAGCTGTCGCAAGGGCAGCCCGGTCGAGGCGACCGTGGTCGCGTACCGGACCTGCCCGGAGACGAAGAGAGCCGGGATGGAATCGAGCCAGCAGCCGAGCACTCCCGTCATTGCGTTGGTCCCACCGGGGCCACTGGTGACCATAGCGACGCCGAGATTGCCGGTGACGCGCGCGTACCCCTCGGCGGCGACAGCCGCGGCCTGCTCGTGGTGGTTGCAGACGTACTGCAGACCCTCGGCGCTGCCGAGCGAGTCGTTGAGGTGCATCGCGCCGCCGCCGGTCACCACGAAGACGTGGCGGACTCCGGCCCTGGCGATGCGGCGGACGATGTAGTCGGAGACTTTGATCATCGGCCGCTCACTTCGACGCGCAGGCCGGCCTGCGGCGATGCGTGCCAGCGGGCCGTCCGGCGGATGGCCTCGGGAAGGGAGACGCTCTCGCTCAGGCCTAACTCCTCGCGCGCGCGCCGGGTGGACGGGACGTAGCGGTCAGGAAGTCTACCGGGCGTGGACGCCTGCTGGATCTCCACTGGGACACGGAACTGCTCTCCGACCGCTGCGGCCAGATGCGCGATGGAGATCGCCCCCTCGGAGCCGACGTTGTAGGCACGCCCCGGCCGGCCCTGCAGAAGCAAGGTCCACAGCCAGATGACGAGGTCGCTGGCGTACAGATACGAGCGAATTGCGGTGCCGTCTCCCTTGACGCAGATGGGTCGGCCGGCCAGCCCATCGGCGATGAAGTTGCCGATGGCAAAATGCCGGTCGAGCGGCAGGCCCGGCCCCACCAAGGCGAATGGGCGCGCCACTACCGCCGAGAGGGCGCTCGCGCAGTAAAGCTCGGCCAGGCGTTTGGCCTCGCCGTAAGCGCTGCGCGGGCTCATTGGATCGGGAGCGCCCCTGTAGTCTTCGGCCAGCTGTGGCAAATCGGCCGGCTGCTGGCCGTAGACGGCGCCCGAGCTGACGAAGAGGAACCGACGCACCCCGAGCCGCGCTGCGAGATCGAGAACGCGGCGAGTGCCGTCGATGATGATGCCGGCCATCTCCAGGGGCTGCTCTTCGTTCAAGCGCGCACTGGCCGCAGTGGCGGCATGGATCACGTGCGAGAACGCGCCTTCCGGCCCGGAGGAAGAGCGCACGTCGGCGTCAAAGAGCTCGATGTGCCGGTTGGAGGCCAGATGAGGAGCCGGCTTTCGCAATGCGGAAGCGTGTCGGGCGAGCACGACGGCCCGCGCATCGAGCCGGAGGCGTGCATCGGCATGGGCGAACGATTCCACCAGCCAGCGGCCGAAAAATCCGGTCCCCCCGGTGATGAGCACGCGCGCTCCGCGCAGCTCTTCCCAGAGCGGCCGCTTCGCATCGACGACCTCTTCCAGCTCGTCGAATGGATAGGGAGGCGTCAAGCGACCACCGGCAGCGATTTCGACGCGCGTCGCGCGCGGACGAAGGCGCGGATCTCCTCCGCGACGAAGGAACGCATCGGTCCGGTGAGGCCCGGATAGACGCCGATCCAACAGGAGCTGGTCATGATGGTATCGGTGTTGGCGAGCGTCCCCACCACGCGGAACGGCGGCGGCCGGCCCTGCGCGCGGCAGTCTTCGGCCAGCTGCACGAACGCCGGCTGCCGCACCAGGTTGCCGGCGAAGAGCATGCGGGTCTGGATCTTGCGCTGCTCGAGGTGGCGGACGAGATCCGCGCGCGTGAACGGCGCCCCGGGGCGGACGGTGACCAGGAAGCCGAACCAGCTCGGATCAGCGCCCTCGGTCGGCTCGGGCAGGATGAACACGTCCTCCAGCTCGTCGAGCGCCTTGCGGAAGAACTGCCAGTTTGCCCGGCGGGCCGCGCCGAAGCTCTCCAACCTGGCGAGCTGTGCCACCCCCACCGCGGCCTGCATGTCGGTGATCTTCAAGTTGTAGCCGAGATGGCTGTACGTGTACTTGTGATCGTACCCGCCGGGCAGATCGCCGAGTTGCCACTCGAATCGCTTGCCGCAGGTGTTGTCCGTGCCGGGAACGCACCAGCAATCGCGGCCCCAGTCGCGCAGGCTCTCCAAGGCGCGGTTGAGGTCATCCTCCTGGGTGAGCACCGCGCCGCCCTCCCCCATCGTCATGTGGTGCGGCGGATAGAAGCTGAGGGTGGCGATGTTTCCAAAGGTTCCCGTCTTGCGGCCCCGGTAGAGCGAGCCGGAGGCGTCGCAATTGTCCTCGACCAGCCAGAGGTCATGCCGCTTGCAGAAGGCGGTGACCGCGTCGAGATCGAAAGGATTGCCGAGCGTGTGCGCCATCATCACCGCACGGGTGCGCGACGATCGGGCCTCTTCCAGCAGGGTGACGTCGGCGTTGTAGGTGGGAATGGCGACGTCGATGAAGACTGGCACCAGCCCGTTCTGCAGGAGCGGCGCCGCGGTGGTGGGAAAGCCTGCCGCCACGGTGATCACTTCGTCGCCGGCCCGCAGCCGCCTCTCCCCCAACAGATGGCTGCAGAGCATGCTGGCCGCGAGCAGATTCGCGCTCGAGCCGCTGTTGACGAGCCGCGCGTGATTGATGCCGTACCAGCGGCCCAGCTCCGTCTCGAGGCGGCGGTGCCAGCGCCCGGCGGTGAGCCAGAACTCGAGCGAGCTCTCCGTCAGGTTGAGCATCTCCTCCGCACCGTAGACACGCCCGGCGTACCTGACCGGCGTCTTGCCGGCGAGGAACGGCTCCTCGCGCGTTCGCAGCTCGGCGATGCGCCTCACCCGCTCGAGGATCTCCGCGGTGAGTTGGCGCTCCAGCTCGTCTGCGTCGTCCATGGACCTCTCAGCCTCCCAGGGAGTCAGCGATCTGCCGCAGGCAGAGCTCGCGCAGAGCGCCGGGTGTCGCTCCCGCGGAATGGGCGCGGTACCACTCCACGGTGCGCTGCATCGTCTCGGCGAGCGTCCAGCGCGGCTTCCAGCCCAGTCGGAGGCGGGCCTTGTCGATGGCAAGGCGGAGCGCGCGCGCCTCGTGAACGGCCCCGGCCGGTTGCCGGCACTCCCAACCGCCCTCGCCCCAGGCGCAGATGGTCTCTTCCACCACGCGGCTGACGGCATGCGCCGCGTCGGGACCGAAGTTCCACCCCTCGCAGAAATCGGCCGGCCGATCGGCGCCCACTCCGGAAAGGCGCGCCGCGAGCAGCAGGTAGCCGCCCAGCGGTTCCACCACGTGCTGCCAGGGCCGGATCGAGGCCGGATTGCGCACCAGGATCTTCTTGCCTGCGGCCAGCGCGCGGATCGCGTCCGGAACGAGGCGGTCGTTGGACCAGTCGCCGCCCCCGACCACGTTGCCGGCGCGCGCAGTCGCGACCGCGATGCCGTGCTGCGCGAAATCGGCCGGCGGGAAGAAGCTGCGCCGGTAACCCTGCACCACCAGCTCGGCGGCGCCCTTGCTGGTCGAATACACGTCGTGGCCGCCCATGGGCTCCTGCTCGCCGAGCGATTGGCCGGAGCCGTCGTTCTCGTAGCACTTGTCGCTGGTGACCACGACCACCGCGCACGGCTGCCGCTCGAGCCGGATGGCATCGAGCAGATTGGCGGTGCCGAGAACGTTGATCTGCAGCGTCTCCAGCGGGATCTCGTAGGATCGCCGCACCAAGGGCTGCGCGGCGAGGTGGAAGACGTAATCCGGCCGGCAGCGGGAAAGCTCGCTCCGCAGCCGCGCCGCATCGCGCACGTCTCCTTCCAGGTGGCGGCAGAAGTCGTCGATCCGAAGGGTGGTGAAGAGCGCCGGCTGGTCCTCCGGCGGAAGGGCGTAGCCGGTCACTTCGGCGCCGAGCCGGGTCAGCCAGACCGTCAGCCAGCTCCCCTGGAACCCCGTGTGCCCGGTGAGGAAGACGCGCTTCCCTGCGAAGGCGCGGGCCAGGTCTGCAGCCGGCGCGTTCACGGCGCCTCGTCGCTCCAGGTCTTCCACGGGGCACGGCGCGACTCCCACAGCTCGTTGAGCAAGGTGAAGTCGCGGTAGGTGTCGATGCACTGCCAGAACCCGTCGTGGCGGAACATGCTCAGCTGGCCGGCGCGGGCGAGGCGCTCGAGCGGCTCGCGCTCGAGCAGGCACTGCTCGTCCTCGGAGAGGTAGTCGAGGACGGCGCGCTCGAAGATGAAAAAGCCGCCGTTGATGAAGTCCGTGCCTTCCGGCTTCTCCACGAAGTGCTTGACCAGGTCCCCTTCGACGGTGAGATCGCCGAAACGGCCTGGCGCGTGCACGCCGGTGACCGTCCCGATCTTGCCCTGCTGCTGGTGGAAGCGCACCAGGCTGGCGAGGTCCACGTCGGAGACGCCGTCCCCGTAGGTGACGAGGAAGCGGTCGCCGTCGATGTGCCGCGCGGCGCGGGCGATGCGGGCGCCGGTCAAGCTCCGGAGGCCCGTATCGACGAGAGTGACGCGCCAGTCGGTCTCGCGCACCGTACCGTGGAAACGGAGGTCGCCGGGCCGATCGAGCGCGACGGTCACGTCGCAGTTCATGGTGTGATAGTTGAGGAAGTACTGGCGGATCATCTCGCCTTTGTAGCCGAGCAGAAGCACGAACTCGCGAAACCCATATCTCGCGTAGTGCTTCATGATGTGCCAGAGGATCGGCCTGCCCCCCACGTCGATCAGGGGTTTCGGCCTGAATTCGGTCTCTTCGCGGAGCCGAGTGCCTTGGCCGCCGCACAGGATGAGAACGCGCAACCGAAACCCCCCTGGAGGAGCGTACGCGGATCGCTCTGGTTGGAGCAAGTACGGGGCTTTTCAGGCCACTTTCCCTGGGACGGCGCGGAGGCCGCTGACCGAGTCCTGGGCGCCGGCGGCGCCCGACTCGCCGTACTCGGCGTCTTCGTTTACCTTCCACGCGTCGTAGATCCTGCGCCCGGCAAGGATGTTCCGCACCGTCAGCATGGCGGTCATCATCGCGTGGTCCTGGTTGTTGTACTTGTGCATTCCGTTGCGGCCGACCGGGTGCAGGGTGGGAAAACGCTGCTCGAGCTCGGCACGGAGCGTCTCGACGTTCGCGGCGTAGTGGTCGTCATAGACAGGATAGGCCTTGCGCTGGCGGACCACGCATCCGTCCACCACGTCGGCGGCGCGACCGAGGCCGATCTGCTCCAGCTCGCGCTTACCCAGCCCGATGAGCTGCTCGTCCGTCGACGTCCAGACGCCGTCGCCTTCGAAGCAGAAGTACTCCAGGCCATAGCAGCACATCGACGGATCCGGCACCATCTCCGGCGACCACGACTTGAAGTTCTGGATGCGGCCAACCTTCACCTTGGGATCGTGGATGTAGATCCAGTTGTCGTAGAAAGCGCCTCGGTCCTCGAGGATGAGCATGACGGTGAGGAAGTCGCGGTACCGCAACGCCTGCCCTGCGCCCTGGGCGCGCTCGCTGATCCTGGGCTCCAGCGTGGCGGCGAGCTGGTGCAACGGCGCCGAAGAGACGAGGTGCGCGCCGTCGTGAGTGCGAACCGTGCCGTCGGCGCCGCGCGCCTCGACTTGCCACTGGTTGCCATCCCAGCGGATGCGCGTGACGGTCTGACCCATCTCGATGCGGCCGCCGCGCGCGCGGACCTTCCGCGCGCACTCCTCCCAGAGCATCCCGGGCCCCTTGCGCGGGTAGCGAAAGGAATCGATCAGCGTCTTCACCACCGCGCCGCGGTTCGCAGGCTTGCGGCGGGGCAGGAACGCGTTCGCGATCGCGCGCCCGAGCGACAAGCCCTTGATGCGCTGCGCGGCCCAGTCCGCGCTGATCTCCTTGCAGCTCATCCCCCAGACCTTCTCGGTGTACGTCTTGAAGAAAATGGAGAAGAGGCGCTCCCCGAACTGGTTGGAAACCCAGTCCTGCACGTTCCTGGGATCGCGAACGGGGAAGAGCCTGGCGCGGGCGTAGGAGAGGACGCACCGCGCGGCTTCGACAAGCCCGAGCTTGTGCAGCGCCTCGGCTGCCTTGAGCGGATAGGAATAGAACTTTCCGCCGTAGAAGATGCGCGAGGCTCGAGGGCGATGAAGCATGTCGTTGGGGAGGATCTCGGTCCAGAGATCCTCGACCTCGCGCGACTTCGAGAAGAAGCGGTGGCCCCCGATGTCGAAGTGATAGCCCTTGTACCGCACAGTCCGCGAGATCCCGCCGACGTACTGGGGATCCGCTTCCAGCACCGTGACGGGCGCGCCGCTCTTCGCCAGTAGATAGGCGGCGGTGAGCCCGGCTGGGCCTGCACCGATCACGAGGGTCTTCTGCTGGTTCAATCGGCTCTCGGCGAACTCGCGCGGTTCTACTGTGTGCCGGAAGGCACGCGCAAGCGAGCGTCCGCCGCGGCCGATGAATGTGTCCTCGCAGCCGCTTCATACTGGAGTGTATTGATTGGCGGAGAGCGAGGGATTCGAACCCCCGATACCCTTGCGGGTACTCCTGATTTCGAATCAGGTGCCTTCAGCCGCTCGGCCAGCTCTCCGGATTTTCGCGAGGCGATCTAGCACAGCTTTGGCGGAGAGGGTGGGATTCGAACCCACGATACGTTGCCGTATACACGCTTTCCAAGCGTGCGCCTTCGGCCTCTCGGCCACCTCTCCAAAACCGTCAGCGCCGCGCGCGGAAGAAGTCGCGCAGGAGGGCGCCGCATTCCTCGCCCAGGACGCCGCTCTCCACTGCGACGCGGTGGTTCAGCCGCTCGTCCCGGAGGATATCGAAGAGCGTGCCCGCCGCGCCCGCCTTGGGATCGGCCACGCCGTAGACGAGGCGATCGACGCGGGCATTGACCAGCGCGCCCGCGCACATCGGGCACGGCTCGAGCGTCGCGTAGACCGTCGCACCGCTCAGCCGCCAGCGGCCGAGGGAGCGCGCCGCCTCCTGCAACGCGAGCATTTCCGCGTGCGCAGTCGGGTCGCGCAGCCTCTCGCGCGCGTTGCGGCCGCGGCCGACGATGCGCCCGTCGAGCACCACCACCGCGCCGATGGGGACCTCGCCCTCGCCGCCCGCGGTGCGGGCCTCGAGCAGCGCTTCCGCCATCCAGGTCGCATCCATCATTGCCAAAGAACAGGGGCGCGGGATGTAGCACGCGCCCCGCGGGGTCGCAACACTCCGCCGAGGAGGGGCTTGCGCCTGCGGCCCTGCGGCGTCACCGAGGAGAGCGGAAGGCGATCCAGACCCGCGCAGCTCGCCCACGGCGTCAGCGTCGAGGCGTCGTAGTCGACCACCTCGAAGTCGGTCACCTTGATGGCGTCGAGATCGAGCGGAGCGAGAAGGCCCGACCAGCTGAGCGACGAGCCCTCCTGCGCGCGCACGAAGGCTTCGTCGTCGCCGACCAGCGCGGTCTGGCCGCCGTCGGCGAAGATCATTCCGTGGCGCTTGAGAGTCCGCGCCACCACCCGGCCGCCAGCGCTGGGGATGCGGCTCTCGTCGAAGTCCGCGCGCAGGCGGAAACGGACGCCGTAGGGCGGGCCGGAGTTGAGCAAGAGATTCGTTGACTGCGTGTGCGAGGCGGGCGCGACGAACCCTCGCCGGCTCCGATCGGGAGGCAAGATGAAGCGCAGCGCGTGATGCAGATAGCCGCCCGGCTGCGCCGCAGCCGAGGCCGTCTCGCGCAGACCGATGATGCCCGCCGAATACGGCAGGCCCGCCGCGTCGGCGCTGGTGCAGCCACGGCCGCGTTGAGCGGGACCGTAATGGTAGTTGAGGTTCCAGACGCTCTCTTGCGATGCGTACCAGCGGCCGCTGTCCGGATCGAGATCGGCGCCGTACAGCTCGATGAGCAAGTGGCGCGCATCGTCCACCACCATCAAATGGCAGTCGTGCTGGTTGACGAGCTTGCCGTTCACCCAGCTCTGCGGGCACCGATAGCCGCTCTCGCCTTCGAGATGGCCGATCGCGGGAGTGGGCACCGACCACCCCCGCCCGGCAGAGATGAGGTCGCTCTCGTTCGGAGCGTAGATGTTGCCGTCGTAGACGTCCTTCGGCTGGATCCAGACTTCGCGGCGCCCGGCGTCCGCGCCGGCGTGGATGAGCGCATAGCCGAGTCCGATCTGGAAATGGTTGCCCAGTCCCCAGCCGCCGCCGCTCTGGACCGTGCCGACGATCGCGCTCGATTCCGCCGCCGCGGAAACGCCGGTGACGTCTTTGTACCAGATGCTGTCACAGGGAAAGAGATCGGCGGGGCCGCCTCTGGGCCCCCCACCGCCCGAACCACAGCCGGTCGAGGAAGCCGGGGACGGCGTGCCGCCATCGTTGGGCGCCGAGGCGTCGAGAGCCACTGAAGAGGAGCAGGCTACGAGCGAGCAGGCGATTGCCAGCAAGAGGGGGGTCGGTCGCATCTGGACACGAACCGCCCGCGCGCCTGGCTTCTTCCTCGACGGGGTGGCGGGCCCAGCAGGATTCGAACCTGCGGCCTTCGGATTCGTAGTCCGACGCTCTATCCAACTGAGCTATGGGCCCTGCATGGCGGAGAGGGAGGGATTCGAACCCTCGATACAGCTTTGGGCCGTATACTGGTTTAGCAAACCAGCGCCTTCAGCCTCTCGGCCACCTCTCCAGTTCCGGTTCCGCTTCCGCGGAGGCAGCCTTCTACGTCGCGCCCCCCGGGCCGTCAAGGTTGGATGCCCGCTTGCGCAGCGACGTCACAGCGATGAGGACGACCATTGCGGCCGCGATCACCAGCGAAGAATTGATCCGGCCGAGCCCCAGCCCGCCCTCTGGCGGCGGCTTGGTGAGCGTGTCGCCGAGCGTGGCCCCCCAGGGGCCGCGTCAGGACATAAGCGGCCCAGAACAGCA
>Ga0209471_1000537_pt1 | contig 25021 bp, 24 predicted proteins | sample GraSoiAngelo_128_FD_185885 | JGI IMG/M metagenome (GOLD analysis project Ga0209471, IMG submission 185885) | Grasslands soil microbial communities from the Angelo Coastal Reserve, California, USA - 14_0927_12_20cm (SPAdes) (version 2) | ecosystem: Environmental > Terrestrial > Soil > Grasslands ... | reverse complement strand
GTCGGGAGTGCTGACCCAAAGGCGCGGCGGAGCAGGGTGCTATAAGCGCGCTGCTCCTCGGGCCGGATCGGCCTGAGCTCGAGACCTGCCGGTATGCCTATCGCTGGACCAACGCCAGGGCTCGGCAGGGGCTACCCGATCCTTTCACCAACTTCAGCGGCGCCACCACCAGCACCGCGCCGGTTGGCGGCAGCTTCGCCAGGTTGGCCAGCTGTGTCAGGCCATATTTGTTGGCGCCGAGCAGGAACTGGTGACAGGGAAAGGGCGGGTTGAACGAGTGTGCCGTACCAGCGTCCGTGCCCACGGTCTCGACACCAACGCCCACAAAGGGACTCTCGTTGGCCAGCCATTGCGCCAGCTCGATGTCGATGCCGGGCGTATGCGGGCCGGTCTCGTTCGCATTCAGGAACGCCTTCTGGTCATTGGCGCGGGCATCCCACCCCGTTCGATAGAGCAGCCAGGAGCCCTTCGGCAAAGCGCCGTGCTGTCGCTCGAATGCCCGGATGTCATTCAGGGTGAGCAGGTAGTCGGGGTTGGCCTGGGCCTCCTCCGATTTGTCGATGACCACGGCCGGCCCGATCATCCGCTTGACCGGCACTTGAGAGACGTCGTCCTTGTCTTTTCCGGTGACCCAGTGGATGGGCGCGTCGAAGTGGGTGCCGGCGTGCTCGCCGCCCTCGAACCAGTTCCAGTACCAGGCCGGCCCTTTCTCGTCGTAGCGGCTGATCTCGTGTGTCCTCCAGGTCGGGGTGTTGGCAAACGGCGGCGGCAATTGGATCATCGGCGTCCGCTCCGAGAGCGGCTGGGTGAGGTCGATGACGTCGATCGAACCGGAGATCAGGCCCTCGACGAACGATGCGAGCGTGTCGACTCTCGTGCTCAATTCACTCCTCCCTTTGATTGCAGCGCCCGAGGAAATTCGAAGCGGTTCTCCAGCATGTGGACGTCCATCAGGAAGCTCTTCGGCATCTCGGCCTCGACCTTGGCGACGATACAGCTCAGCTCGTCGCCGTTGATGGCGTCGAGCGCCGCTTTCTCGAAGTCCTCCATCTCTCGGACCAACTGTGCCCGTGGGTACCCGGCCGCCTTGGCGATCCCGGCCAGGTCGCTGCCGGTCGAGGTGGCAGTGGTGAACCACTTGTAGCCGCCGGGCGCCCCGCCGCCGACGGAGAGCAGGGTTTCATTGTCGAAAATCAGGTGCACGAGGTTCTTCGGTCGCGAGCGGGCCATGGTCGTGAGCCCACCCAGGTTCATCAGGACTGATCCGTCGCCATCGATCACGACCACTTTTCGATTGGGCTGTGAGAGGGCGATGCCCAGTCCGATCGAGGAGGCGAGCCCCATCGCGTGCTCCAGGTAGAAGAAGTTGGCGCGATGGCCCAGCGAGTACAGCTCCGCGGCGACCGCGCCCATGATGGTGACGACCGCGCAGTCTTCCAGCTCCGGATAGATGGCCTTGAGGCAATCGATCCGTTTCAGTTCGGCTCCTCCCACATCAGGTCGCGTTGGAGAAGCAGCGCCACCGGCGAGAGCGAGCTCTGCGCCAGCGTCATCGCCTGCGCCATCTTCGGCTCGACGTCCTCAGGCCGGCTCAGGTCGTCGTGCGCGATGTGCAGCGCATCGAGCACCGGGCGGGTGTGTTTGCCACCCTCCGTCTGCCATGGGTCTTTCTCGCCGAACGTGCCGCGGTCCGTGATCAGCATCAGCAGCGGAATCTTGTAGAGCAGCGACACCCCGACGATGCCGTTGATCGCCTGCAGGAAGCCGTGGTTCTGCATCAGCATGGCCGATTTGACCCCGGCAAAATGGGCGCCCGCCGAAACCCCGACGCCCTCTTCTTCCTTGGCGAGGCGGACCAGGGTCATGTCGGGGTCGTCGTCGGCGATCCGGATCAGGTGCACCAGCCAGGTCTCCGGCAGGGCGCTGACGAGCCTGACGCCGACCCCCTTCATGGCGTCGTAGACCACCTGCGAGTTGGCTACCGAGACAGGCACATCATCACCCCTCCCAAGGCTCGACACGGATTGTAAGCCGTAACCAGAAACGCCCATCCCAAGTTGCAGGGACATGCCAAAGGTTGTATCCGGGCTGCTCGTGAGCGCGGTCGCGCTTTTGTCGGCTGGCTGCGGCCCCCCGACGGCCTCGGCGCCAAGCCCAAGGCCAACTGAGTCGCCCGCGACCACGGTGCTGGCTTCGGCGGGTCCCTTTTCACTTATGCATCTGCGCATGGTCAATGCGAATACCGGCTGGGCGGTTGCTGTCCCCGGCGACGGGAGGGGTTCGGTCCACCTCGTCCGGACGAGCGACGCCGGGGGTCACTGGAGCGCGATCGGGCTGCCGTCCAGTCTGAACAGCCCGAACATCGATGCCGTCGATTTCCATGACGAGTGGCACGCCTGGGTGCTCGTCATGCTTGGGGCCGAGAGCACGGCCAGCCACGAGTCGGCCATCGTCGCATCGACCGCGGACGGCGGCGCTCACTGGGACACGACGCCGAAATTCGTCATCGACGGAAGCGGATCAGGTATCCAGTTCATCGATGCCGGCCACGGCTGGGTGTTCGGCACTCCGAGCGCGGGTGGAGTGATCGGCGCCGCTGACACGACGCTTTATCGAACGACCGACGGTGGCACGCACTGGCTGGCGATCAAACCGGCGAGCGAAGTCCGCGGAGATCCGGCCGTGGTCCCCGGCCTGCCCGAGGCCTGCCCTATGGGCGGACCGATTGGTCAGCCCACGTTTGCCGACGCGCAGACGGGGTGGCTTGGCGCCTTTTGCGCTCGGCCCTTTTTGTACGTGACGCACGATGGCGGTCGAACCTGGTCACCCCAAAACATTCCGGCCTTCCCCGGACCGGGTTCGCCAGCCCCGATGTATAACCTCGACTCGCTTGCACGGCTGTCAGCAACCGACGTGGTCTTCGTCCTCCATCGTGGCGTCACGACCGGTGCGAACGCGCTGCAGGAATCTGCGATCTACGTGACGCGCGACGCGGGAGGCTCCTGGACGACCTTCCGGCTGCCGGCAGCGGAGCTTGGCATCGACTATGTCGATCCCATGCACGGTTGGATGATTGGCGCGGGACCGGGCGGCGACACCAGCGTGCGTTCCCTTTACGCGACCGCCGATGGTTGGCGGACCTGGCGACTGGCGGATGGGCCGGCAGAATTCTTCGCCCGTGAACTGAGCTTCGGCGATCTATCGATCGGCTTGGTCGCCGTCCCCGCGGTCAAGGACCAACTCCCGGAGCTTCACCGAACGACCGACGGCGGGTCTACCTGGGCCCGCATCTCAACCGTCGTCAACTGAGTCCACCCGAGCGACGCGCGCCAGCCCGGGACCGCCCGTATGATGGTGGCCGTGCAGGTCCTGGGCAGCATCCTGGAGGCCGTCGGGCACACGCCGCTCGTGCGGCTCTCGCGCATCACCACCGGGCTTCGCCCGACCATCCTGGCCAAGGTCGAGACGCTCAACCCGGGCGGGAGCGTCAAGGACCGGATTGGACTGCGGATGATCGAGGATGCCGAGCGGCGGGGCCTGCTAAAACCCGGCGGGACCATCGTCGAGCCGACCTCCGGCAATACCGGCCACGCGCTGGCGATCGCGGCCGCGCTCAAGGGGTACCGCATGATCTTCGTGATGGCCGACAAGCAGTCGCCCGAAAAGATCGCACTGCTGCGGGCCTACGGCGCGGAGGTCGTGGTCTGCCCGACCGCGGTGCCACGCGACTCGCCGGAGAGCTATTACTCCGTCGCCGAGCGGCTCAGTCGCGAAATCCCGGGCGCCTTCCAGCCCAACCAGTACTTCAACCAGGCAAACCCACTCTCCCACTACGAGACGACCGGCCCCGAAATCTGGGAGCAGACGGACGGCAAGGTCGATGTGGTGGTCGGCGGATTGGGAACGGGCGGGACCATGACCGGCATCGCGCGTTTTCTCAAGGAGAAGAAGCCGTCGGTGATGATGGTTGGGGCCGACCCCGAGGGCTCCCTCTACTCGGGCGACACCATCAAGCCCTACAAGGTGGAGGGGATTGGCGAAGACTTCATTCCGGGCACGATCGACCTGAAACTGATCGACCGTATCGTCCAGGTCAACGACCGCGATTCCTTCCTGATGGCGCGCCGGATCACGCGCGAGGAGGGGATCCTGGTGGGCGGTTCGTCCGGGACCGCGATGAAGGCGGCGATGGACGTGGCGCGTGAGCTCGACGAGAAGACGTTGATGGTCGTCATCCTGCCGGACACCGGTCGAAACAACCTGAGCAAGATCTACAGCGATGAATGGATGCGGCAAAACGGTTTCTTCGAGCGCTTTCCGCGCCAGCTCGTGCACGACGTGGTCGCCACCCGCGAGCGCGAGATGCCCGAATTGATCACGGTGTCGTCGAAAGAAAAGGTCGGCCGCGCCATCGACCTGCTCCAGGAGTACGGGATCTCGCAGATGCCGGTCACCGAGGACGGCGGCGGCCCGGGCAAGCGGCTGGTCGGTAGCATCCAGGAGCGCTCGCTGCTCGACCGTGTCTACCGCGACCCAGGGCTGATCGACACCACGGTCGGTGCCGCGATGGACGGGCCCTTCCCGACGATTGCCGCCGGGGCGCACGTCGACGAAGCCTTCAGCACCCTGCTGGCCGGTGCGACCGCGCTGGTGGTGATGGACGCGGAGCGGCCGGTGGGAATCATCACCCGTCTCGATCTCCTCGAGTTCATGGCACACACGCGCGCGTCCAGGTGAGCGCCGAAGGTACGCCCGGGTTCTCCACCCGGGCGATTCATTCGGGGCAGAAACCGGATCCGACCACGGGCGCGGTCGTGGTGCCGATCTACCAGACCTCGACCTTCGCCCAGGACGCCGTCGGCAAGCACCGCGGCTATGAGTACGCGCGCACCGGCAACCCGACCCGGGCGGCGCTGGAGCAGTGCATCGCGGCCCTCGAGGGCGGCCGCCACGGCCTCGCCTTTGCCTCGGGCATGGCCGCCGAGTCGACCGTCATGCAGCTGCTCAAGCCAGGTGATCACACGATCGCGATGGATGACCTGTACGGGGGAACCTACCGCATCTTCCGGCGTGTCCTCGAACCGATGGGCCTGACCTTTTCCTTCGTCGATGGGTCAGACCTGAAGGCGGTCGAAGCGGCGATGACGGACCGCACCCGCCTGGTCTGGATCGAATCACCGACCAACCCGCTCCTCAAGCTGGTCGATATCGCCGCGGTCAGTAAGGTGGCGCACGCCCACCAGGCCATGGTGGTGGTCGACAACACCTTCATGAGCCCCTACTTCCAGCGTCCGCTGTCGCTGGGCGCCGACATCGTGGTGCACAGCGCCACCAAGTACCTAGGTGGGCACAGTGACGTCATCGGCGGCACCATGGTGGTCGACCGCGACGACCTGTTCGAGCGCCTGGCCTTCTTCCAAAACGCGGTCGGTGGTGTGCCCGGGCCGATGGATGCCTGGCTGGTGCTGCGTGGGCTCAAGACCCTCGCGGTCCGGATGCGCGAGCACGATCGGAATGCGCGCCTGGTCGCGGCCTTTTTGAACGACCACCCGAAGGTGGCGCGCGTCTTCTACCCGGGCTTACCGAGCAATCCGCAGCGCGAGCTGGCGCAGCGCCAGATGTCTGGCTTCGGCGGCATGATCTCCTTCGAAGTCAAGGGCGGGCTGGAGCCGGCCCGGCGGGTCGTCGAGCGGACCCAGCTGTTCACCCTGGCGGAGAGCCTGGGTGGCGTGGAGTCGTTGATCGAGCTGCCGGCGGCGATGACGCATGCCTCGATTCCCGCGGAAACGCGACGATCACACGGAGTCGCCGACGGGCTGGTCCGGATCTCGGTGGGTATCGAGGACGTCGCCGATCTGATCTCAGACCTTGACCGGGCGCTGGCCGAGGCGTGAAGCTCATCAACAAGGAGGCGATGCAATGAAAGCTATCGTGAACTTCTCGAACATCCTGGTCGCCATCATCCTGCTCCTCGTGGGGCTTGCGGTCTTCACCCGGCATCGGATCGCGTCGTATGTCGTCGGCGGTTTCATCATGGTGCTGGCGGCGGTTAGCATCCTGGCGTTTCTCAAGATCCTCAACGTGTCGAGCGGCCCGATCAACATTGGTTAGGGAACCTCCGGCTCCGAGTGAACCGGAGCCGGTTCCCGGGACAAGACCACCGCCTCCGCCGCCCACCCCCGAGCGGCCGCCGCCGGTGCCCAAGCCGATTCGCCTAACCTGAGCCGCCGTCACGTCCTCGTCACGCCTGGAAAGCTTCACCGCTGCGAACCGCGGGTAGACTCGGATCGATGGACGTGCTCAAGATCACGCCGCGCGGCTATTGCCATGGCGTCGTGGAAGCGATCCGAGCCGCCAAGCAGACGGCCAAAGCGCATCCGGGCGAGAAGATCCGAATGCTCGGCTACCTCGTCCACAACACCCACGTGACCGACGAGCTGCAGGAAAGCGGGATCGAGCTGGTGGACAGCGACAACCGGCTCGAGGGCCTGGAGCAGATCGACGGCGGGACCGTGATCTTCACCGCGCACGGCGTCTCGCCGGCGGTGAAAACGAAGGCCGCGGCGCGCGGCCTCAACCTGGTGGATGCGACCTGCTCCGACGTCGTGGTCACCCACGACCTCGTCAAAGACCTGGCCGAGCGAGGCTATGACGTCGTCTACATCGGCCGCCGTGGACACCCGGAGCCGGAAGGCGTCCTCGGCGAGGCGCCGGGAAGAGTCCACCTCGTCCAGGAGCCGGAGGACGTCGACGCCCTCGACATCAAGAACGAGAAGATCGCGGTCACCTGCCAGACCACCTTGAGCATCTGGGACACGGCCGCCATGATCAAGCGCGTCCGAGAAAGGTACCCGCAGACCGAGGCCTACAACGAGATCTGCCGCGCGACCCAGGATCGCCAGGAAGCCGCCGTCGAGGCCGCCAAGGAATGCGACGTCGTGATCGTGGTTGGCAGCGAGCGCAGCTCGAACTCCAAGCGGCTGGTGCAAGTGGTCAAGGAGCTCGCCCATAAACCGGCCTACCTGGTGGACACGGCGAAAGACATCAAGCCCGAATGGCTCCAGGGCAAACAGCGCGTGGGCGTCACCTCGGGGGCCTCGACGCCGACCCAGCTCACCCGCCAGGTGATCGAGTACCTAGAAGCCCTTTAGCCGAACCGCGCTAGGCTAGCCCCGTCATTGACGTTCTAGTTCCATACCTCAAGGGGTGAACCATGCGCCTGTATCCCGACCTTTATGGTCGCCGCTTCGCCTGGATGCTTGCCGACCTGCTGATGCTGGCCTGGATCTACCTCTGTGTGAAGGCCGGCCTGTGGGTGAACAACCTCGTTCTCCAGCTGGACGCTCTGGCCCAGGGTGTGATCAATGCGGGCAAGACCTTCGACAGCTGGATCGCGTCGTTCAACCAGGGGATCCCCAACGGCGTCCCTTACCTGTCCGACTTCCTGCACCGCACCGCGGCAGCGCTGAAGATCCACTCCGGCGATTCCCTGATCTCGGCCGGCCAGGCCGGTTCCCGCGGCATCCACCTGCTGGCCCTGATCCTCGCGATCATGGTGACGGCCATCCCGCTCATCTTTGCCGTGATGATCTACGCGCCACGGCGGGCGCGGCTGATCTCGGACATGCGGGGCGTGCATGTGACCCTCCGTCGGGCCCTGGCGCGTCCCGAGCTGGAACTGCAGATGCTGGAGATCCTGGCCGGCCGAGCCATCTACACCATGCCGTATAACCGCCTCCTGGAGTACTCGAGAAACCCCGCCGAGGATTGGTACCTCCGCCGCTTCGAGCCGCTGGCTCGAGCCGAGCTGGAGCGCCACGGACTGAGCGTGGAACGCTATTTCGGGGCCCGCCCGGCGCTCGAAGCCTGAGTTCAGGCCAGCAAGAAACTCCGGCGGCGTCAGGTTGCTCTGGAGAGCCGCCTCGGCGGATCTCCTGTCTATGGCAATTCAGCCTGCGCCACAAGCCACGACTCCGGAATTTGTGCCGATTGCGCCAGCCCGGATCGAAGATTCTGGGCTGCCAGTGGCGCGGCTGGCCGACCTCCTCTTAAAGCACATCTACTTCAAGTCGCCGCTGTCGGCCAAGGACTGGGCGGCCGCCACCTGCCTGCCGTATCAGACGGTGACCCCGGCCATCCAGAGCCTGGTCGAGCAGGGTTGGGTTCAGACCATCGGCCGGATGGCGGGCCCGGCGATGAGCCACGACTTCGGGGAGTCGCTCGGCTACCTGATCAGCGATCCCGGCCGGCTGCGGGCTCGCGACGTCCTGGCCCGCGATCACTACATCGGCCCGGCACCGGTTCCCTTCGGCCAGTACGAGGTGTCCGTCCGTGCCCAGGTGAGCCAGGCGGATGTGACCGCAGCCTGGCTGACCCGCGCACTCCAGCACCTGACGCTCAGCCCCGACCTGCTGGTGCAGCTCGGGCCACCGGTCAACGCCCGGGCACCGCTGTTCCTGTACGGGGCGCCGGGAAATGGCAAGACGACGATTGCCGAGGCCTGCGCCGAGCTGCTGGGCGAACCGATCTACATTCCGTACGCCATCGACATCGAGGGCCAGGTGATGCGGCTCTACGATCCGCTGCACCATCAGCGGGTGAATCGCCAGCTGCCCATGAACTTCGACACCCGGTGGGTTTGCATCAAGCGGCCCTTCGTCAAAGCCGGTGGCGAGCTGACGACCGCCCAGTTGTCGCCCTCCTTCGACCCCTTGATGCGCTACTACGAGGCGCCGATTCATCTCAAAGCCAATGGCGGCATCTTCTTGCTCGACGACTTCGGCCGGCAGGACTCTTCGCCCCGAGCCCTGTTGAACCGACTGATCGTCGCCCTCGAGCGTCGCATCGATTACCTGACACTGGCCGGCGCCGGCATGGCGGTCGGCGCTCCCTTCGAGGCGATGGTCGTCTTCAGCACCAACCTCGAGCCCGGCTCGCTGGTCGACGAGGCGTTCCTGCGGCGCGTTCGGTACAAGATCCATGTCCCCGACCCGACGCCGGCAGAATTTCGCCAGATCTTCGAGCGGTCCTGCAAAGAGTTCGAGATCGTGTTCAACGAACAGGGGTACAACTACGTCCTCGACCGCTACTACAAGCCCTTCAAGCGACCCTACCGCGGTTGCCAGCCGCGCGACATCCTCAACCAGCTGGACGAAGTGGCGTACTTCCTGGGGCGGCCGCCGCGGCTCGACCCGGACCTCATCGACCTCGCCTGTCGCTCCTACTTCGTCCAGGCGTAGTCTCCCTTCTACGCGCACCGAGCCCTTCCCCGACCTGCTGTCCCTGGTTGGATCCCGGACCGGACACTTTCGGCTGGAGTCTGGTCATCACAGCGATCGGTGGCTGGCCCTCGATCAGCTGGTCGCGAACCCGTCTGGGTTGCGCCCGTTCGTCACGGAACTGGCCGGACGGGTCGCTAACCATGGGGTCGACACCGTGTGCGGACCGCTCAACGGCGGGGCGTTTCTCGCCCAGCTGATGGCCTCAGAGCTTGGTGTGGGGTTTGCCTTCGCGGAGCGAATCCTCAGTCAACGATCGGGTCTGTACCCGGTCGACTACCGGGTTCCATCGGCGCTGCGACCCGCCCTTCGCGGCAAGCGGGTCGCGATCGTCGACGATGCCATCGGGATGGGGTCCGCCGTCCGTGCGACCGTGGCTGACCTCGAGGGTTGTCAGGCGACGCCGGTCGTCGTCGGCGCCCTGCTCGTCATCGGGGCGGCAGGACCGGAGTTCGCCGCCGCCAGGTCTCTCCCTCTCGAACGCCTCCTCGAGGTTTCCATGCGGACCTGGTTGCCGTCGGATTGCCAGTTATGCGCGTCCGGGAGTCCGGTCGCGCAGCCCTAACTCCGAACCTGGTTGTAGAACTCGAGCTGCCAGCGCCATTCCTTACGGTCGTCGGCGTTCCACCAGGCTTTTAAGATGCCTGCCTCGCCGCCGGGTAATAAAACAACCCGGCCGAGGTCGGCCTCCGTTGGCCATCCATCCTCCAGCGTGATGGTCGCGCCGTGCCGTATCAGGAAGCTCATCGGTCCCGGCTGGTGGCGTTCCAGCCGATCGCCTCGGGCGATCACCTGGCCGGCGGCGTCGGTGACGGTCACCTGCAATCGCTGCGGTGCGGCATGGACCAGCAGGCGGCCACCGACGTCAGCGGCATTGATCCGCGAGCGGGCGAAGGGTAGGCCCGTGGCGCCGGGGCCGGGCAGCCACAGGTCCCAGGTTTCAAGCCCACCGCTCATGACGAGGTTGTAATCCATTTCGGCCCCAGACGCAATGACACCCGGGATAACTCCCGGGCGTCACTGCAGGAGGCGAGGCGTTCGAGGTTAGAAAGCTGTCTAGGTGCGGACCTGCTTGATGAGGCGGTCCTGCGCCTCGAAGATGATGTCCTGAATGTCGAGGGCGCTCGGGCCCGATTGGTCCATGCGGTAGGCGAGTTGGGAATCAACGGCCTCAACGATTTGGCGCAGACGCGCTTGCATCTCGAGCGGGACTTCCATCATGTCGCTCTCGAGTAACCGTTCCACTTGCTCGAGGGCCTGGTAGAGCGAATAGCGAAGGGTCTTGCGGGCGGATTCCTCGCGCCGCAACTGGTTGAACCACTGGTCCTGCTGGTTGATCATCCTGAGCGTGTTCCTGAGCATGGTCTCCCCCTAGCTCAAACGAGCGCCCGGCACACTGCGCGCCGTCCGGCGTCTGCCGCCGCCGGTATTTCCCGATTCCGCGCGAGCCTTGGTTCGCCTACCTCCCCCTAAATGTGGGGCTTGACGATCCGATCCAGCACTATATGTAGGTTTTGCCGCATTCTACCGCCGGGGTCCGGTGGTGTCAAGACGCTTCTTCAACAAACGATTGCAGTCCAGAGCCCCTTTTCCCCAGAAGCGTCTGGCGAAGTCGCAAGGGACATAAAATACGTCCCCAGTCTGAACTCGTCCAGACGGAACATTTGTTGCGGGGGCTTTTTCCACCCACTGCTAACAGGCAGTGCATAACTCCTGTGGATAAGCGGTGCACCACCCTAGGCTGGCGGCCGCCGCTCGTACTTCTCGAGCGTCCCGCTGAGCGCGGCGACCAGGTCGATGCCCAGGTAATTGGCCAGCAGCATGACGACGAACAGGACATCACCGAGCTCATCCATAACGGAGCCGCCCGCGTCTTTGTCGGCGCGGGGCTTGTCGCCGAATTCGAAGTTGAGCTCACGGCCGAGCTCGCCGACTTCCTCGGCGAGGCGCGCGTACTGCGAGAGCGGCGACCAGTACCGTCCCCGCTCCTTGATCCAGGCATCGAGAAATCGCTGCAGGGCGGGGAGGTCTCCCGGTACCGGCGGACCGTCAGCCATCGATCAGATCGCGGGCAGGCGTTGCCGAAGCGTCAGGGCGTCATGGAAGAGGTCGCCGACCTCGAGCAGACGATCGCCGAGCGTTTGGATCGTCCACTTGTCGGGACGCAGCCGCGGATCATCGAGCTCTTTCCAGGCGATCGGGGCGGAGACCGGTGCCCGCGGGGCGGGACGGACCGAGTAGGGACCGGCCAGCGTCTTGTTGATCACGTTCTGTGTGTAGTCGATCCGGATCTTGCCGGTCCGACGCTTGACTTCCCAGACTTCGGTGACCTTGTCAGGCATCAGCTCGGCGATCATGTGGGAGAGCTTGGCGACAAATTCACGGCTTTCATCCAGCGTATAGCGCCGCTCGATTGGGATGTAGATGTGCAACCCACTCTGGCCGGTGGTCTTCAGCAGGGCGGTCAGCTTCAGGTGGTCCAGCGCGGTTTTCACCACCTTGGCCACGGCAATGACGTCTTTGAAGGTCGCGCCCTCGGCGGGATCGAGGTCAACCACGGACCAGTCCGGGTATTCCGGCTTGTCCACCCGCGAGTACCAGGGATGCATGTCGATCACGGCGTGGTTGGCGAGCCAGGCGAGCGTCGCCACCTCCTCGATGAGGATCCAGTCCTTGAGGCTTTTCTGGTCCTGATAGCGGAAGGTGGGGATCCACTCCGGCGCGTAACTCGGCTTGTCCTTCACCCAATAGCTCTTGCCGTGGATGCCGTCGGGGTGCGGGTTCATCGAGAGCGGCCGGTCCTTGTAGTGGGGGATCATGACCGGCGCCACCTGTACGTAGTACCGGATCAGGTCGCGCTTGGTGTAGCGGTCTTCCGGGAAGAGCACTTTGTCGAGGTTGGTCAGATGGACGGTTCGGCCGCCGATCTGCCAGTTCCCTTCCTTCGCGATGGATTCGAGCGCCTCGAGCTCGGTGGCCGTGGCCCCGCGAATGGCGGTCTTGTGCTGCCTGGCGATCCGGGCCGCGGCGCGGCTGAGGGGGGTATCCGGAATGTCGGCGCTGGTCGCGGCACGGTTCGCGCTGGTGGCCGCTGCGACCGTCTTCGAAGCTGGTCGAGCCGGCGTGCGCACGGCCTTCAACGCGACCGTCGGCGGGGCTTTGCGGCTGCTGGCCGATGTCCTGGCGCGGGCCCTGGCCACCGGCGCGGCGGCTTTCTTCGCTCGACTGGTTTCTTTGGCGGTTTCGAGTGGTTGCTCCCGGCGGACTTGGCGAGGCTCGACGTCGTCGCGCAGTCCGAGGAAGACCGGTTGCCGCATCACGCCGTCGCGCGTCCACTCGGCAAACTTGACCTCGGCGACCAGCACCGGTTTGACCCACGTCGGTTTCTCGTTCCCGCGAGGCGGTGTCCCGCTGAAGGGCGATTGCTTCACGATCAGCGGCTTCATCAGCTGGTACAGCTGGGCGAGGGTCTTTTCATCGAACCCGCCGCCGACGTGGCCGGTGTAAACAAGCTTGCCGTCCTCGTAGACGCCGACCAGGAGAGCGCCAAAATATTTACGGCTGGCGCGGGGCTCCGTGAAACCGCCGACGACCACCTCTTGCTGCAGGACCGCTTTGATCTTGAGCCAGGCGCTGCTCCGCACCCCCGGTTGATAGGCGCTGTCGCGCAGCTTGGCGACGATGCCTTCAAGGCGCTTCTGCTGGGCCGCTTTGAAGAAGGCCTTGCCCTGGCCCAGGACGTGGTCCGAGTACCGGAGAACGCCCGCGTCGCGCACGACGTCCCGCAGCAGGCGCTTGCGGTCCTCGAGTGGCACCTTGAACAGGCGCTGGCCGTCGAAGTAGACGATGTCGAAGACTACGTATTGCATCGGGTGGTCTTCCTTGCCGCGGTTCTGCAGCAGTTGGAAGGAGGGGCGGCCCTCCTCGTCGAGCACGACGACCTCGCCGTCGAGCACGGCCTGCCTGGCGTTAACCAGGTGGCCGATCGCCTGTAGCTGCGGGTACTCGTCGTCTACCACTCGTCCGGCGCGGGTTTGGAATCGGATCTTGCCCTCGTCAACGAAGCTGATCAAACGGATCCCATCCCACTTGACCTCGAACAGCCAGCGGTCGTCGTCGAATGGGTCCTCGACCAGCTGCGCCTTCATCGGCTCGAGGGTCTTCGGCATCGGGCCTTTTTCCGCGTTGGCGAGGTTGATCAACCCGCCCTGGCCCTCTTCTCGACGGCTCGACCAGACGGCGTCCTTCCCCTGTTCGATCTCTTCCTTGGTGCGCCCGGTCTTGACCGACGTGGTGAAGGTCTCGATGTTGAAGTTGGGATCCGCGCACTCGTCCTTCTTCTTGATCAGGAGCCAGTCTTTCTCCGAGCGGGTCCTTACCACGGCGTAGCGTCCACAGAGACGGACGCCCTTGAGACGGAATTTCACTTCGCCTCGACGCAGCGATTCGGCGGGCGTTGACTCTTCGAGCTCGAAGGTGCCCCAGTCCCAGATCATCACGGTGCCGCCGCCGTACTCGCCCTTCGGGATGGTGCCCTCGAAGTCGTAGTAGCTCACCGGGTGGTCCTCGACGTGGGCGGCGAGCCGCTTTTCCGCGGGGTTGAGGGTGGGGCCTTTCGGGATCGCCCAGCTGACCAGGACGCCGTCCATCTCCAGGCGGAAGTCGTAGTGGAGTCGCGTTGCCCAATGCTTCTGCACGACGAACCGATTCTGACCCTGGGGCTCGGGTGATCCCTTGGGCTCCGGCGTCTTGCTGAAGTCGCGTTTGCGCTGGTATTCCGCCAGGGATCGCGGCATCAAACCCAGTTTGCCAGAATGGTCGGATGGCCTCCGACCTGCGCGATCGCGTCCTCGAGGTCGATGCCGTCACCAGCCAGCACCTGCAGATGCATCGCCGCGAGCTGCACGCCGTGCCGGAGCTGGGCTTCAATGAAAACGACACCGCGACGTACCTCGCCGAACGCCTCGACGCGCTGTCGGTTGACCGCCTGCAAACCGGCGTGGCGGGCACCGGCATCGTCGCCGACATCAAGGGCGGCCGGCCCGGGCGGGCGGTGATGGTCCGCGCCGACATGGACGGGCTGCCCATCACGGAGGCGGGCGACCTGCCCTTCCGATCGAGCCGGCGCGGCGTGATGCACGCCTGCGGCCACGATGTTCACATGGCGGTCGCGCTGGAAGTCGCGCGGGCATTGGCGGACCAACGCAGCCAACTTCCCGGCATGGTGCGTTTTGTCTTCCAGCCGGCGGAGGAGATCGCCGGTGGTGCGAAACCGATGATCGAGGCTGGCGTCATCGACGGCATCGATCGGGTCGTTGGCCTCCACGTGTGGGCCGGGCTTCCGACCGGGCAGGTCTCGGTTCGGTCAGGGGCGATGATGGCAAGCGCCGATGGGTTCACTCTGGTCGTGCGCGGCCAGGGCGGGCATGGGGCGATGCCCGATCTGACGGTCGATGCCGTGGTGATCGCAGCTCAAATCGTGACCGCGCTGCAGACGCTGGTCAGCCGCGAGACCTCGCCCAGGGCGCCGGTGGTTATGACGCTGGGCAGCATCCATGGCGGGACCGCATTCAACATCATCGCCGGCGAAGTGGTCATCCAGGGAACGCTTCGAACCTTTGACGCGGCGCTGCGCGAGCAACTGCTGAAGCGCATCGCCGAGCTCGCCGGCGGCATCGCGGTTGCGATGAGAGGCGCGTGCGAGTTTCGTCTCGAGTCGGCGGCGCCGCCAGTGGTCAACGATGCGGCCATCGCCGGCCTGGTCGCCGAGGCGGCGAAAGACGTGCTCGGAACGGAGGCGGTGGTGCCGTTCGAGCCGCTGATGGTGGGGGAAGATGTCGCCTACTTTCTCAACGCCCGACCCGGCTGCTTCTTCCTCTTAGGTGGCGCACCCGACAGCGGGCCAGTGCTGCATCACACCGCGGAGTTCCGGGTCGACGAGCGATGCCTTGCGATCGGCTACCGAGTCATGAGCGCGGCGGTGCTCCGGCTGCTCGAGCCGGATTAGAACTTGGGCTTGCGCTGGCTGGGGCGCGCGCTGAAGCCGATCAGCACCAGGCTGACCAGCAGGGCGATCAGCATGCTCAGCCAGTTGAGTGGGAAGCCGGCGACGGCAGCCAGCAGGCCGAGGGCTGAGGCGAGCAAGGTCAGCATGCCCAGGATGCGGATGAAGCGGTTGAATCCGCTGCGGAAGGGAAGGTGAATCCGTGCGCGAAAGCCGCCCAGGTTGCGGGGCAGCTCCAGGTCAGGCGACGACATGTGCGCGAGGTTCTTGGCCAACTCCGACTGGTATAACGAGGCGCCGCCTCGGTCCCCGTCACGCCATCGTTACAGTCGGCTGTCGGGAGCATGACGGCACCTATAATTTCGGACGATGCCCACGGCGATTCGGGACGGTCGCACCGTCGAGCAGGCGATGTCGAGCCAGTTTGCGTTCTGCTTCCCTAACACCAGCCTCGCCCAGGCGGCCAGAATGATGGCGCAGAACCGGGTGACTGAACTCCCGGTCATCGTCGACCAGCGCTGCCTCGGTTACGTTTCGTACCTCGACATCCTCCAGCGCTACGTCAAGGGGTTGCTCGACGCCCGAGCCGCCGACATCGTGCGCACCCCACTCCCCGAGGTCCGCCCGGACGGGCCGGTGTCGGAGGCCGTTCGCCTCCTCCAAGAGAGCGGCCGGCAGCTCGTCCTCGTCACCACGTCGTCCGGCATGCCGGTCGGTGCCCTCACGGCGCGCGACATCAGTCGTGCCATGGCCGCTGCCTGATGCCGAGCCTGAGCAAGGTCCTGCAACCGGTCGGTCAGACCTTTCCTGCTGATCGGACCGCGGCCGAGGCGCTAGCGACGTTGATGGCGTCGGGCGGCGACGCACTGCTGATCGAGAAGGATGGCAGCATCGTGGGCCTCTTCGGTTACCGCGAGGCACTCGCTGCCTTCGCCGATGGGAGCGGACCGGTGGAACAGTACATGCGCCGGCCGCTGCCCGGACGCAACGTTGCGGATTCCCTCGAGTCGGGCGCCGACATCATGTATCGAGAAGACACGCCGCTGGTGCTCATGACGCAGGACGAGGGTCCGCTCTTCAGGAAGACCTCGAGGACGGTGGGCATCGTCAGCGCCTTCGAGGTGCTCGACGAGATCGGAAAGACGACGACCGACACCGCGTCCAACAAGGTCTTCGCCGGTCGAAAAGACCTGGGGCTCAACGTTCCGGTGTCGCCCTGCCAACGTGCCTGCCCGATCCACCAGGACATCGCCGCCTACGTCGATTACGTGTCGCAGGGTCGCTACCTCGACTCCTGGCTGGTCATCCACGAGACCAACCCGTTCCCCTCGATGCTGGGCCGGCTCTGCAACCATCCCTGTGAGACGGACTGTAAGCGCGGTTGGGTGCAGGGGCCGGAGAACGCGGTGTCGATCAAGTCGCTCAAGCGCTTCGCGACCGATTACGCCTGGGCGCGACGGGTCAAGATCGACTGGCAACGCGCGCCCGAAAACGGCAGGCGGGTGGCGGTAGTGGGCTCCGGTCCGGCCGGCATGACGGCAGCCCAGGACCTGCGGCTGATGGGATACGGTGTCGACCTGTACGAGCGCGAGGCCAAACTTGGTGGCCTGCTGTCGGCCAGCATCCCGCATTTCCGCTTCGATCACGACCAGCTGCTCTGGGAGATCCAGATGATCGTCGACATGGGGGTCAAGGTCATCCTCAACAAGAACGTGGGCAAGGACATCCCCCTCGAGCAACTGCTCAGCGACTACGACGCGGTCTTCATCTCCGTGGGGATGATGACCGGGCGCATCCTGCCTGTGCCGGGCTCCGATCTTCCCGAGGTGATCTCGGCGATGGAGTTCCTGCGGGTGCGGTCCTACGACATCGTCCCGGACAAGTTCCCGCGCGGCGGGGACGTGGTCGTCATCGGCGGTGGCGCGGTCGCCACCGATGCCGCCCAGACCTCGATCAAGAGCGGTGCCCGCAAGGTCTGGATGGTGTCGATCGAGCCGGCGGACCGGCTGCCGGCCTTCGGCAACGAGCTGGTCGAGGCGCGCGAGATCGGGCTGACGCTGCACACCGGCGTCATCGTCAACGCCATCAAGGCGGACGCGAGCGGCCACGTGAGTGGCGTCGAGTTCATCCGAGTCGACGAGACCAAGCTCGAGTTCGATCCCGAAAGCGGCAAGTTGTTGATCAACACGGTGCAGAAATTGCCCGGCACCGAGCATGTGATTTCCTGCCGCTACGCGATCTTCGCCTCGGGCCAGATCATGGACTTCCCCCAGGACCAGGGCGTGCCATTGACGCCGCGCAAGCTGCTTGAAGCCGACACCGGCGGGCATACGAAAGTCAACAAGCTGTTCGCCGGCGGCGACTGTGTCCAGGGGCCGTCGTTCATCGTCGATGCGATTGCCTGGGGCCACCGGACGGCGCGCTCGATCAACGAGCTTCTGGGGGCCGCCGTGCCGCGCGACGCCAAGCCGCTGACGGTGATCGAAACTACCGACGACCATCGAGAAGCCGACTACTACCTGCGCGAGGAGCCGCCCATCCTTCCGGCGGAGAAGCGGATGGACATGACCCCGGTCGAGCTGCCATGGAACGACGAGCAGGCGATCACGGCCGCGCTGCGCTGTTTCCAGTGCGACACCGTGCACCACGTCGACGAGTCGACCTGCATCCTCTGCGGCGCCTGTGACGACGTCTGCCCGGAGAAGGCGCTCGACGTCGTGGTGTACGGTGAGGGCCGCGATACCTCGAGCGGCGGCTTCGTCGAAATCTGCAACACCGTGCTCGGTGAAGAGTTCGGCGGCAAGTCCGGCAAGATCCTGGTCAACTACGACCGCTGCACCAACTGCCGGATTTGCGAAGACCACTGCCCGGTGAACTGCATCACCTTCCAGCGCGTGCGCTTCCGCGACGATGCCATGCAGATGATCCCGCTGACCCCGGTCGGCACCAAGAGCATGGCAAAGGTCGAAGCCTGAGATGGCACGGGTGACGGTTAGAGAACCGGCGACGGCGACGGCGACGGTTGCCGGACGGCGGGGGCCGCTGCTCTGGCGGTTCGTCCCGCTCGCCTTTTACCTGCTAGCTTTCAGCCTGATCCGAGGCGACCTGGCTCGGCTGCCTGGCAGCGTTGCCGACCTCTCACTGCATCTGTATTTCGCCGCGATGGCGCTCTACGTCGGCGGCATGTTCCTCTATTTCGCCTTCTTCGCCTACCGCACCGAGGCGCTGCGCTGGCTTGGTGTCGCGCTGGTCGCGCCGGGCGCCGCGATCCACCTGGGGGCCATCATCACGCGCGGCTTTGCCGATGGCCACTACCCGCTGGCCAACATGTACGAGTACAGCTCGATGCTGGCGCTGGTCGCGGTTACGGCCTTTCTGTTGATGACGCTGCGCTGGCCGGTCGCGTCGCTCGGCGGAGGCTTAGCGCTCTTCGTGGTGGTGATGTTGATGGGGATCGGCTATGGCCTCTACCAATCGCCCGAGCCATTGGTACCGGCGCTGCAGAGCTACTGGCTGAAGATCCACGTCTCCAGCATGATGGCGTCCTCCGGCATCCTGGTGTCGAGCTTTGTGTTCGCCGCGCTCTATCTCGTCAAAGACCGCAGCGCGAGCGTCAAATCCTGGTTGAGCGGCTCGGCCATCGCCGCCCGGCTGCCATCACTGGAGACCCTCGACCGGCTGACCTTCCGCGCCATCCTCCTCGGCTTCCCGATCTGGACCTTCGGCACCATGGCGGGCGCCGTCTGGGGCGAGCACGCCTGGGGCCGCTGGTGGGGATGGGATCCAAAAGAGACCTGGGCCGCGATCACCTGGATCGTCTACGCGATTTACCTGCATGCTCACAGCCTGCGCGCCTGGCGCGGACGCCGCACGGCGCTGATCGCGACCGCCGGCTTCGTGTCCATCATGATCACGCTCTACGCCGTCAACCTCTGGATCGTGGGGCTGCATAGCTACGCGAAAGGCGCCGGCTGAGATTTAGGCCGCGGCCGGCCCCGCCGAGCCATATCTCGGCCGACGTGAGCCCAAGCTGGCGGACCAGCCTCACCGTCGTCTGCGTGGCCCAGGCGACCGCGATGCTCGCCTTCGGGTTCGTGCTGCCCTTTCTGCCGCTCTATTTGAAAGAGATCGGCGTCCATCCCGACAGCGCCGTCGTCTTCTGGTCGGGGGCGCTGGTCACCAGCACCGGCATCTCGCTCGCGATCTTCAGCCCGATCTGGGGCGCGCTCGCCGACCGGCATGGCCGAAAAGTCATGGTGCTCCGCTCGATGCTGGTCGGCGGCTTGATCATCGCGCTGATGGGGCTGGTGCAGAATGTGGAGCAGTTCCTCGTTCTGCGCATCCTGCAGGGCGTCTTCACCGGCACCATTGCGGCGGCCACCGCGCTGGTGGCAACCATCGTTCCCCGCGACCGGCTCGCCGCCAGCATGGGCCAGCTGCAGACGAGCGTGTACGTCGGCATCGCCTTCGGTCCGGTGCTCGGTGGCTTGATCGCGCAAGCGGTCGGGATCCGCGGGACCTTCTTTGTCGCGGGCGCCATGCTGGCGGTCTCCGGACTCCTCGTCTGGCAATTCGTGCACGAGCACTACAGTCCGCCATCGACTGTGAGACGCCCTGGATTCTTCGAGACGCTCGGGCGCGGACTCCGCTCACGCACGCTGATGCCGTTGATGGTGACGCTGTTGCTGGTGCAGCTCAGCACCGCGATCGTGTTTCCGATTCTTCCCCTTTACGTGGAGCGGATCTCGTCGGCCACCGACCCGGTCAAGCTCTACGCTGGCCTGGCATTCGGCGCAACCGCGGTCTTCGCGGCGCTGGCCGCGGTCTTCTACAGCCGCCTGGTTGATCGCAGCGGATACCGGCGGATCCTGATCTTCGCCTGCTTCGGCGCCGCGGTCTTCTTCCTGCCGCAGGCGTTCGTCCAGAACATCGGCCAGTTCCTCCTGCTGCGATCGGGCGTCGGCATCTTCACGGGGGTGCTGATCCCGGCGACCAACGCCATCGTGGGACTGTCGACCCCGCCGGAAATCCGAGGCTCCGCCTACGGACTCACCAGCAGCGCCACCGCGGTAGGCAACGCGATCGGGCCGCTCCTCGGGTCGACGCTGGCGGCAAGCTTCGGCTACTCGTCGGTTTTCCTCGCGACCGCCGGCGTGCTGGCGGTCCTGGGAGTGTGGGTCATCGGGATGGTGCGCGAACCGGTAGGCAACCCCCCACCCTGACCCTCCCCCGCAAGGGGGGAGGGCAAACGACGGCGGATTATTTCTTCTTGGCGGCGATTGCGGTCAGCTCGGCGCGAGCAGCGGCGGCGAGATCGGCACCGGTGTTGGCGTGTCCTTTGACGCCCCAGCCACCCTCGGGTGACTCGGTGAGCAGCACCCAGGTTCGACTGGTTAGCGATGGGTCACCGCCGGCGGCGGCCACGATGTCGGTCAAATCCTTGACGACGCCCAGCTGCTTCTCGCGGTTGAGCACGCCGACTGGGGTCAGCACCTGCACCCGGACGTAGTTGCTGTCGCCTACGACGTTGGAGAGCGAATCCGCCGGCAGATCGTGGATGAAGGCGGCCGTGTTGTTGCTGAACAGCGAGATGTTGGGGACCTGCTCCCAGCGCATCACGGCGGCGGCCAGGTCGCGCGCGAGCGCATGCTTGTCGGCAAAGGTCCCTTCGACGGCGTACACGTCAATCATTGGCATGGTGATCTCCTCGAGCTGATTATGATGGTCGTCATAGCGGGCTCTATCATGGACTATGATGCACGTCATAGTCAAGTGGGCGTTCGATGGCGACCGATAGCCGCGCCAGCATGGTGCGCAGCGCCGCCTCGCTGATCCGTTCCCGGGGCGTCAGCGCGACTTCCCTTTCCGATGTGCTCGCCGAGAGTGGGGCCCCGCGCGGTTCCATCTACCACCACTTTCCGGACGGCAAGCGGCAGCTAGCTGAGGACGCGATCCAGTGGACGTCCGAGCGCCTCCTCGCACACCTTCGCGCTGGGGCACCGGCCACACCGTCGGATGTGATGGAGCGTTTCATTGCCGTGTGGCGCCAGGTGGTCGTGACCTCGGCTGGCGCGGCGGGCTGCGTGGTAGCCGGCGTTGCCATCGACACCGGCCCCGACGACACGGCATTGATGGAAGTCGTGCGTGCCACCTTTCGGACCTGGGCGGCCACGCTCGCCGAGGAGCTCGAGGCCGTGGGTGTTCCCGCGCGTCGCGCCAGGCCGATTGCGCTGGCAACGCTGGCCGGGATGGAAGGCGCGCTGATTCTGTGTCGAGCCGAGGGCAACGTCAAACCCCTCGACGCCGTTGCCGAGGAACTGATGCGACTCCTGCCATCGGAAAGACCAGGGCGGCGGAAAAGGCCGGTACACTCAAGCTGATGCCACTCCTCGACCAATCCCTCGTGGACAGCGTGATCAAGCGCGCCCTGCGGTCGGGCGCCGATTTCGTCGAGCTGTTCGTGGAGCGAAAGCGAAATCAATCGATCAGTGTCGAGGAGAGCAAGGTGCAACGGGTCAGCTCGGGGAACGACCTGGGAGCGGGCTTACGCATCATCCACCAGGGCACAGTCAGCTACGTCTACACCGAGGACCTGTCCGAGGACGGCCTGCTGAAGACGGCCGACCTGGCGGCGCAGGTGGGACGGCGGGGCGGCGGGCGATTTGCCTTCGGCGAGCTGGTGGGTGCGCCGCGTCAGCCGCAGCGGATCGAGGTTCCGCCCGACACGGTGGGACCGGCGGCGAAGGTCGAGCTGCTTCTCGAGGCGGACCAGGCCGCCCGTGCGGTGAGCGGCTCCATCAGGCAAGTCGCGGTTGGCTACGGGCAGAGCGCCCAGGAGGTGCTGGTCGCGACCTCCGAGGGGACGCGTCACACGGATTCGCGGACTCGTGTCCGGCTGATGGTGCATGCCGTCGCGGAGCGCAACGGCGAGATCCAGACCGCCATGGAGGCGCCCGGGATGCAGCGCGGCTTTGAATTCTTCGACGAGACCTCGGCGGCCGAGTACGCGCGCGCCGCGGCCGAGCGCGCGGTGGCGCTGCTCGACGCAGCGCCGTCGCCGGCGGGTCAGATGGCGGTGGTCGTCGGCAACGAATTCGGCGGCGTGCTGTTCCATGAGGCCTGCGGCCATGGGCTGGAGGCGGACTTCGTGGGTAAGGGATCGACGGTCTTCGTGGGAAAGATCGGCCAGGCGGTGGCGAGCCCGATCGTCACCGCGATCGACGACGGGACCATGCCCAGCCGCTGGGGCACGCTGGCGGTTGACGATGAGGGCGTGCCCACGCGCCGCAACGTGTTGATCCAGGACGGCATCCTGGTCAGCTACATGTACGACCGGCTGCGTGCCGGCCAGCAGAACCACCCGGTCACCGGCAACGGTCGCCGCCAGTCGTACCAGCATTTGCCGATCCCTCGGATGACCAACACCTTTATCGCCGCCGGGGCACACTCGGTGGCCGACATCATCGCCGCCACGCCGCACGGGCTCTACGCCAAAAAGCTGGGTGCCGGCCAGGTCGATGTCACCAGCGGCGATTTCGTGTTCGCCGTCACCGAGGGCTACATGATCGAAGGCGGACGCATTGGCCGGCCGGTGCGGGGCGCCACCATCGTCGGCAACGGTCCGCGGGCGCTGCACAAGATCGACATGGTCGGCAACGACCTCAAGCTAGCTCCCGGCACCTGCGGCAAAGAAGGGCAGGGCGTGCCGGTATCGGTCGGCCAGCCGACCATCCGGATCTCCGAGCTGACGGTCGGCGGCACCGGCGTCGTTCCCGGCGGCGCGATGCGGCCGTGAACCCGATCGGCGAGCGCGTCCTCGCGCGCTGTAAAGCGCGCGGCGCCGAAGATGCCGAAGTCTATCTCTCCCGCGGGACCGAGTTCACCGTCCGCGTCTACAAGGGTGAGATCGAGTCGCTGGTCTCGGCCGAGAGCCGGGGGGTCGGCGTGCGGACCTTTCGAGAGCATCGGGTCGGGTTTTCCTACAGCTCCGACACCGATCCCGCGGCGCTCGATGGCCTGGTCGATGAAGCGCTCGAGAACGGTCGCTTCAACCACGATGACGAGGCCAACATCCTGCCCGAGACGATGGCCGCGGAGCCGCTCCCGGGGCTGGCTTCGCCGGCACTGAGCCGCGTCGAGCCGCAGCGGAAGATCGACTTCGCGCTCGAAATGGAGCGACGCGCGACCTCGCTCGATCCGCGTGTCCGCCGCGTCAGCGACGCGGTGTACAGCGACGGCACGGGCCACGTCGAGATCTACAACTCGCGCGGACTCCAGGCGTCCTTCGAGCGCACCGTCGCCTACGGCGTGCTGGAGACCATTGCGGAACAGGATTCGGAGATGCAGTCGGGCTTCGCCTTCACCCACGGGCGCGACATGGAGGAGCTGGATCTCGCCGGCGTCGTGCAGGAGGCGGTCGAGAACGCCGCCGGGCTGCTCGGAGCCAAGCCGGTGCCCACGGCCATCGTGCCGGTGGTGCTGCATCCGCACGCCGCCGCCATGATTCTCGGGGTGCTGGCCAGTTCGTTCAGTGCCGATGCCGTGATCAAGCGGCGTTCGCTGCTCGCCGGCAAGGTCGGCGAAAAAGTGGCCGCAGCGATCGTCACCATCACCGACGACGCGCGGCTGCCCGAGGGGCTGGCCAGCCGCCCCTTCGACGGCGAGGGTGTGCCGGCGCGCCGCACCGAGCTGATCGCCGGCGGCGTCCTCAAGGGGTACCTGCACAACACCTACACGGCAATACGCACCAAGAGCCAGTCGACGGGGAGTGCCGTGCGCTCTTACAAGAGCGTGCCCGAGGTGGGCGTCTCGAACCTGGTGCTCACGCCGGGCGAGCTTTCTCGCGACGATCTGTTGGCGCGCGTCGACAACGGGGTGCACGTGTCCCAGCTCTCCGGCCTGAACACCGTCAACCCAGTCTCCGGGGAGTTTTCGCTGGGACTGACCGGGCACTGGATCGAGAACGGAAAGTTGACCAGGCCGGTAAAGGAACTGACTGTCGCCGGCAACGTGATCGCCTTGATGCAGAAGATCGTCGCGGTCGCCGACGACTTGCGCTTCATGTTCGCCGGGGGTTTTTGCGGCAGCCCCACGGTCCTAATCGAGGAGTTACCTGTCGGCGGTCTCTAAGCCCAGCCGCCCGTTCTCACCTCTTCTGATTCTGGCGCTGCTGTGGCTGGTCGGCATCAACCTGCGCACGGTAGTCCTGAGTGTCCCCCCGACCCTGCCCGCACTCCACCATGCGCTGGCGCTTTCCTATAGCGCCGGTGGGCTGCTGACATCTCTTCCCGTCTTGATCATGGCCATCGGCGCAATCCCGGGCGCCTACCTGGTGAGCCGGGTTGGAGCCCGCCAGGCGGTCACCTATGGACTGGCACTCCTCGCCGTGGGTACCGCGCTTCGTGGCGCATTGCCCAACGCCGCGGCACTCTTCATCTTCACGGTGGCGCTGTCCCTGGGCATCGCGGTCAGCCAACCGGCTGTTCCGAGCCTGGTGCAGGCCTGGTTGCCCGAGCGGATCGGTCGCGGCATCGCCATCTACACCAATGGCATTTTCGTGGGCGAGGTCATCGCGGCGACCGTGACGCTGCCATTCCTGCTCAATCCCCTTGGTTGGCAGGGTGCGCTCGCCATCTGGGCTCTGCCGGCCTCCCTGGTGCTGGCGCTCTGGTTGGCCTTCACGCCAACGATGAAAACGAGTCCCCAGATTGGCGCGGCATGGTTTCCCGACTGGCGCAGT
>Ga0209471_1000535_pt1 | contig 25170 bp, 20 predicted proteins | sample GraSoiAngelo_128_FD_185885 | JGI IMG/M metagenome (GOLD analysis project Ga0209471, IMG submission 185885) | Grasslands soil microbial communities from the Angelo Coastal Reserve, California, USA - 14_0927_12_20cm (SPAdes) (version 2) | ecosystem: Environmental > Terrestrial > Soil > Grasslands ... | reverse complement strand
CAAAATGCTAACGGATGATCAGGCTTACAACCGCATGAACAACATGCTGGCAAAGGCCGACGCGATGATGACCAGTATTCGCGACGGGCAAGGCACCCTGGGGAAGCTGGTATCTTCCGATGAGCTGTACACGAAAGTGGACAAGGGCGTGGACAGCATGAACGTGATGCTGGGGGACGTGCGCGCCGGCAAAGGCACCCTCGGCAAATTGATCAACGACCCGACACTCTACGACCAAACCAAGGAAGCCGTGGCGAATGGCAGCACCATGCTGCGCGACGTGCGTGCCGGCAAAGGGTCTCTGGGCAAGTTCGTGACCGACGACTCCCTTTACCAGAAGTTGCATGAAACGAGCGCAAACTTTGCCTCTGCCTCCGCGAAGTTGAATGACAACACCACAACCGTGGGTAAGATGTTTACGGACCCCAAACTCTACGACAACCTTGCGGGGCTCACCGGAGACATGCGCCTGTTAATCGGGGATTTCCGGCAGAACCCTAAAAAATTTCTGCACATTAAAGTCAGCATGTTCTGAAGACCCTCGGACTTTGCCGTAACGGCAGCAATATGCTGTAATGCGGCTGTAACAATCGTTGCATATGTTGCATTTCGGCCCCCCCTCTGCTCAGAGGCTCATGGAGACTCAGGACGTGGTTCAAAAGCCGGCTCGCAGCGAGCCGGCAAAATCTACTCTTCCGCAACCGGGCCGGCCGGTTCCGAGCCGCGCCTATCCTGGTGCTTTGATTGTGGTCGAAGGCACGGACGGCTCGGGAAAAAGCACGCAACTGTACTTGCTCAAGCGTTGGCTGGAAATCGGCGGCTACCGGCTGCATTTCACGGAGTGGAATTCTTCGCCGCTGGTAAAATCGGCGACGCGGCGCGGCAAACAGCGGCGACTCCTCACGCCCACGACGTTTTCGCTCCTTCATGCCGCGGATTTTGCGGACCGCTGCGAACGGCAAATCATGCCCTTGTTGCAAGGCGACTATCTGGTTCTCGCCGATCGCTACATTTACACGGCCTTTGCTCGCGACACGGCCAGGGGCTGCTCTCCGCGCTGGCTAAGAAACCTGTACCGGTTCGCGCCAATTCCCGACATCACATTTTATTTTCGCGCGCCGCTGGACGTGGCCGTGAATCGCATCTTGAGCGGCCGCCCGAAGCTCAAGTACTACGAAGCGGGCATGGACTTGGGGATGTCGTACGATCGCGCGGAGAGTTTTCGCTTGTTCCAGGCTCGCATTCTCGAGGAATACGACAAGATGGTGGAGACCGACAATTTCGTGGTTCTCGACGGCACCATGCCCGTCAACAAATTGCAAAAACAGATGCGCGACATTGTTGCTTCGAAAATCGATCTCAAGCGCTTCGCTCCGCGCGCGGAAGCGGCGGAGTGACCATGCCCGAGCCAGAAAAAGAAAAAGCAGCAACGTCAGCGCCCCCGGTCGAGGCGCCCACCCCTCCGGCCCCCGCGCCGCCGAAAGCCGTATCCGCACCGGAAGAAGCCGGCTCGCAATATTTTTTTGGCGAACCTCTCGTCGGGTTTGATCCCAGCGAAATCACCGGCAGCCTGATCGTGATTGAGGGCATGGACGGGTCAGGCCGCTCCACCCAAATTGCCCTGTTGCAGGAGTGGCTCGAATCCGAAGGCTTCGCGGTGCAGACCAGCGGTTTGCGGCGCTCTAATCTGGTTGGGCGCGACATCGATGAGCTGTTGGCCAAGAATGCCGTCACCCGGTTGACTCTGGCTCTGATGTACGCCACCGATTTTTTTGACCAAATCGAGCACCGTATCCTGCCCGCGCTGCGCTCCGGCACGGTCGTGCTCGCGGACCGTTATATTTTCACCTTGATTGCCCGCGGCGTCGTGCGCGGCATCAATCGCGATTACATGAGCGGCCTCTACGCCATGGCACTCCGGCCGCATCTGACCTTCTGGCTAAACGTGCGCCCGGAGACCGCGTTCGCCCGCGAATTCCGCAAAGCGCAAGCCATAAGTTATTGGGAAGCCGGGCGCGATATGTCTCTTTCGCATGATCTGTATTGGTCCTTCATCCGTTACCAGACTATGATTAAGCGGGAATTCGAGGTCATGGCGAAAAGGTTCAACTTCATCGAGCTGGACGGCGAGGCCAGCGTTCCTGCCGTCAACAAACTGCTCCGGCAGCGCATCGCGGAGCAACTCGGCATTCGTGCGACGAAATACTCTCCCTCCGCAGCCCTGTCTCACCTCTGGCGGTAAATTCGCCGATGCCTGAGCCGGTCCACATTGCGGCCATCGACGCCGGTTCCAACGCCGTACGCCTTTCTGTCGCGCGCGCCTATTCCGCCTTGGACATCGAACCGCTGCAAACCGAGCGCTACCCGCTGCGCCTGGGAGAAAATGTTTTTCTGCGGCCGCGCTTCAGCGAGGAGGTTTTCAAGAGGGCCGCAAAAGGGTTTCGCTATTTTCGCGAAGTGATGGACGATTTCGGCGTGGCCAAGTACCGCGCGGTGGCCACCAGCGCCACGCGCGAAGCGCAAAATCGCGACGCTTTTGTTCGAGCGATGAAGAGAAAGTCGGGCATCGTGCTGGAAGTGATCAGCGCTGCGGAAGAATCCCGGCTTGGCAGGGAAGCCGTTCTTGCAGCCCTCGGTCCGGAAGCGGTGCCGCGCTGCATCGTGGATTTAGGCGGCGGCAGTCTGGAGATCAGTATCCTCCGGGATCACAGCGTGAAACAAAGCGCTCAGTTGCCTGTGGGCACCGTGCGTCTCATGACCACTTTGGATTTGCCGGGGGTAATTCATTCCACGCAAGCCGAACAGGTTCGAAAGTATGTGCGCGCCCTGCTGGAGTCGAAGCTCGTGCCGCGGCCCAACCTGAACGACGGCATCGCCGTGGCCTTGGGAGGCAATGCCGAAACGCTTGCCGAAATCGCCCCGGGAGAACGCGTTCACGGCATGCAAACCATCGAGCTGTCCCTGTTGCGGGAACGGCTCCCGGCCATTCTTGAGCGCGATGTCCGCGAACGAATGAAGACCTACGGCGTGCGACGAGACCGCGCCGATGTGATGGGCATCGCCGCCATCACTTTTGTCACGCTGGGACGCTATTTGAACCTTCGCCTGTTGGCCGTACCGGGCGTCGGGGTTCGCGAGGGGCTTCTGCAGGAGATCGCGCACGAACTTTTCTCCCGCAAGGAACCGCATCGCTACAATGGCGCAGCGCGTCAATTGCTCATGGGCACACGCAGTTTTGCTCGGCGCCTTGAATACGACCAGCAGCACGCAGAACACGTGCGCGAGCTGAGTCTTCAGCTCTTTGACCAGTTGCATCCCGTACACCGTTTGCCCCCGCAAACTCGCGTCCTCCTGGAAGCGGGTGCTTTGTTGCACGACACGGGACACATGGTCAGTCATCGTGGACACCACAAGCACGGAGAGTATCTCGTCCTGAATGGCGACATTCCCGGCCTGGAGGGGCGCGAGCGCGCCATCGTCGCGGGCTTGGTTCGCTATCACAATCGAAAATCCGAACCCACAGCTCATCATCCCGCCTATTCTTCTTTGGACGATGCCGATAAGCCCATTCTGCGCAGACTGGCGGCGATTTTACGCATCGCCGAGAGTTTCGATCACTCGCACCGGCAGCGTATCGTGAAAATTCACGCCACGTTTCAGCGCGGCGCCGTCGGATTGGAAGTGCAGTCCCGCGGCGATGCCAGCGAAGACCTCCGCGACGCGGGCCGCAGCGCGGAGTGGTTTGAGAAAGAGTGCCACGTTAAGGTTTATTCGCGCCCGACTCCTAGCATCATGAATCGAATCCGGCGGTTTCTCCGCCCGTCGTCGGCCTCGTGAAACTGGTAAGCGATCCCCAGGTAAAGTAGAAAACGTATAGGAGAAGAAGATGGAGCTCTATGTCGTCCGGCACGGCATCGCGATTGATCGCGAAGACCCGAAATGTCCCCCCGATCCAGAAAGATATTTGACCGATGAAGGTGTGGAGAAAACCAAAGGCGTCGCGAAGGGCATGGCCGCTCTTGGCATAGATCCGGGATTGTTCATCAGCAGTCCTTACACTCGTGCCTTGCAAACGGCAGAGGTTTTCGCGGACGCCCTCGACTACTCTAGGCAGAAAATCCAGCGCAGCGAATTGCTGCTGCCGGGCGCGGAACCCACCCTGTTATACCGCGAACTCGCCCGCGAAAGGGCTTCATCGATTTTTCTGTTTGGACATGCGCCCCAGCTCGACGACGTCATCGCCACAGCTCTGGGGGCCAAGAAGCGCGTCACCTCCTTGAAAAAAGCCGGGGTCGCCCTGATTGATCTGAAGCGCATCTCTCCGCCGATGGGGCAGCTTGTGTGGCTGGCTATTCCAAGGATGCTGCGCCGCGTCGGCAAGTAATTTTTCAGTTGTTTTCTCAGTCGGAGGCCACGGAGAACTGCGGTGCCTGCGGCGTCGGCAGCGGAACAACCTTGCCATGCTTGACCGCAGGCTTCAGGATCAGCGGAATTCCAAGATATTCCTCAAGCAGATGCTTGCCCGCCCCGAGGCGCGCGGCGGTCTCCACGTCGTCAACCAGTCCTCGAACGTGAAGCACGATGGTCTCTTCGGATTTTTCTGCCCGAAGCCCCGCGCCGCTCTCTACGCCGCATTTGCGAAGGGCCAAGGCCAGTCGCAAGACTCCGGTCAATGCGCGAACGCGATTCTGCCGCTCGGCGGACAATTTGGAAAACGGACCCGACTTCTCCGACGGTTCGGTCCCCCGGTGATAGCGGACCACGGCTCCCAGCAATTCCCACTCTTCGTTGTTCCAGCCGGGAGGCAACGGCAGACCAAGAATAAATTTGCGCGCAGCCTTTTGCCGGGACTTGTCCGTATTGGCCGCGCCTGCTCCGTGGAGCCGTGCCGCTGCCAGCAAGATGCGCCTCAGCGGTGGCTCGCGAAATGCCATGCCGGCGTTCGCGCGTTTCAACGCTTCGTAAATTGCCACGGCAATTCGAGAGATTTGTGACGTGCGGTTCGCGTCCGGGTCGACAGCGCGGGCTGTCGCCCGCAACCGAGCCTCTGCAGCGGCCTCGACCCGTCCGTTCGTTGGCAGCCCGGCTCGCCAGACATTCCAGAGGCTCGTTTTTCCTAACGTGAGTTGGCGGTAAGTGCGCAGGCGCTCCTGCCGCTCGCGCCCGATGATTTCGGCCCAGAGATTCAACGAGTCTTCTGTTTCGACGAAATCCGACTTCTTGACAACATCCGACAGGACGTCCAGGTCGTGAACTTCTCCTAGCAAATCCTGGACGCGCTTAAGGTTCTCGCTCCATATCGCGTAGTGCTCCGGAAGCAGGCTCTCAACCGTATATCGGAACCGTTTCAGGCTAATGCGCAATGCGTGCCACGGCTTGGGCTTTTCTGTGCGCAACGCTTTTGCGTGAAGCTCCTTCGCGTCTTGGAATCGCTCCAGCGCCAGACATTCAGCCGCCAGCCCGCCCGCTGGCACCTGGCGGCTATGTTTCCGCAAAACCCGCGCTAGGTGTTTCCAAGACTTTATGTCGAACTTTGCCACGGCGTGCAGCGCCACCGCGCGCAGTTGCGCCTCCTGCGCTTTGAAGTATCCCTCCAAATGCGCGCGGACCGGATCGTTTTCTGGTCCGAACTTCTTGACCAATTCCTCCATCACTTGCGCGTCGCGGAGCGCGCCAAGCGCCCGGAAAAGTTTTCGCGCTGCTCTACGCATCGCCGGCCAGACCGGGTCGGGATCCATTTCCTCCATGGCCGCGGCGACCGAGCGGCATCGGCGAATGGCCACGCGAAGATCATGGACAGCGTCTGGGCTTGGCGACGCGCGCACCAATTCCCGTTCTTTCAGGACTTGTTCCATCCAGAAAGACAAATCACGGTGCTCCGCGTGACCTCCCGCAGAAACGGGAGTAACGATGGATACGGATCTCCTCAAGATGCCCGCCCGGATGTTTCCTGGCGAGACGGAAACCCCTGCCGAGCGAGGAAGCATAGACTAGCTCTATGCAACGCGCGCGTCCAGTCGGCCTGTGGGTGCTCTGTGGAAATCTTGAAACCGAAGCGAACCGGTCAATCCAATCCGGCGGCCACGCCAGTGTTTTCCTGAGTGCCGCATCGTGATATGCTATTTTTGTTTATCCACCCGGAGTGGTGTTATTGGCACAACTGGTGACAATCGGATTGGCCACATCAACCGACCGCGTTCTTTACAAGCCGCATAAACACAGGGGTGTTTGTCAAGGTAGCTTCGAATCGGTAGTCGAACCTCAATGAAACGCGGCAGCGGTTTTTCAACAGATTTTGGTGCCCGAGAATGGGGTCGAACCATCACGGCCTTGCGGCCACCGGATTTTGAGTCCGGCGCGTCTGCCAGTTCCGCCACTCGGGCAGATCGGCAGGATACCACAGGGGTGGAGCCTTAGCCTATTCCCAGGGCGCTGTGCTATTTTTTCTTGGGAATATGTGGGAATATGTCGGATCTGCAGCCAGTCCAATGAAAAGAAAGAACCGCAACTGCGACCAGGCGACCGGAGTGAATGGGTCGGCAGGCAGAACTTCCTCGGCGGCGCAATACCGCAATAATGCTGCTTTTGCTGGCTTCAATCATGGTGGTGTTCCCGAGCGCAGACCTCAGCGCTGCAGCAGGCAATCCCTTTCTTGGGCGTCACCAATCGGGACGCGACGACGGTTCCCCCTATGACGATGAGGAGAAATACGAGCACTCTAAATGGCACGTTCACTGGTGACAGGCGCTTCACTTCTATCCTTTCCCCTTCGAGCGTCTGGCAGAAACGACAGGATATTGCGCGAACCTGCGACAGCGAATGGCCCCACGGTACTGCCGCGCCAGTACTTTCGGCAGTGCCCCGGCACTCGCTGGTACGGGAATACGAAGCACGGAAAATACGTAGGTGAATGTGCGGCGATCCAGGATGGGAATCGGCCTGCATATGGGAAGGCGTGCGGGTCGAACTGCCAGTCGGTGGAAGCCACGGCTCCTTCTTCCTCACCTTCAGCCAAGGCAACAAACGAAGTAGACGAGCGGACCATCCGAAGCATGGTGGACCAGGCAGTCGCTCGCCTTAATAAAGGGGATGTCAGCTTTGGACGACTTTTGGGATGAGAATGCCGATTACGTCGGAGTTGATGGAACGCCCATCAAAGGGAGGGGGCAGATTGAATCGGGTTTGCGCATGATGGCCTGTACTTGCTCAATCAAACCTCCGTGTCAACACTGTAGGTAAAGTCTTACGCAAAAAAATCATGTTCGCTGACAGACGGCAAATCACCGCCGCAGTAAATGAGAGCGGCGTTGCAGATCGTCCTTTTCCCGGATTTGGTTCAAATGGAGACTGTGTTGCAGATCCTGCTTTTCCGGGCGTGGCTTAACCTGAAATTTCCTGCTGTCGCCCAGCCGCTTTATGTCGAAGGGCTCAGGAATTGCCCCTCGCTCTTTCTTTCCGAGCGCGATTACGCCCGCCATTGCGCGGCGCGGTGGAGCCTCGGCTTAGAGCCGATTTCCCGTAAGGCGGCAGCCCAGCCAAGACTAAACAACAAAGCTGACGCAGCCGGATTTCTTGGTTGATTTTTTGTGGGTCGTTTCTTCCGCCCCTTAGAAGATTCCTGATAAATTCGCTCATCCTATGCCAAACAGTCTAAATTGGTGCGATAATCTCCCCACTGTCCCTGATAGCTCGTCCCCAGTTGGTGAGTGAATGCGTCTACCTTATTGCATCCTTAGTGTGCTCGGCGACGTTCTCGACGACGGAGGGCTATATTTCGTAGAGGCAGCGCAAAGCCTCGACGCTGCAAAAGCGCGTGTGCAAGCACTCGCGGAGTTGTGGCCAGGCGAATATGTTATTTATGACGAGGCGACCGGAGAGCGAGTACTTATTATCGCAGCCTCGTCCGCATCGGCAGAATCGCACGGGCGCTTAGAAACTGTGTGGTCAATCAAAGAGGTTGTGGGTTTGTTGCCACTCTGACGATACGAGACATTAGCACACCTGGTTTGACAATCTGCGAAATTCCAAATAGAAGCCAGCGCCAAAGGCAAGTAGTCCATGCCGAACCTATTTTCATGTTGCAATCGGATATCACTAAGTCCATTATGTACCCGCTGTTGTCCCCTCAGTTTAGAGGCGGGAACTGGTCAACGGTAGCCGCCATCAGTTCCGAAGACGTATCGTTCGCAACGATTCCCGCCCGTAAAGTCCTGCGCGCTTATACATTCCGCCATCTTTGGCAAGGCCGCAGGCGGTGGTCGCACATGTCGCAGCAATCCGTTTTCCAGTCAAGGAGGTTCACACCCCGAGTCGACACGCAGGAGGGGGTCTTCGTCGATTGGTGCTGTTTTGGACTTGAAGACATTTCACGAGTTCGGAATCTGAGCCTGGATGGTCTGTTTGTCGAGACACGCAAGTCAAGGAGTATGGGTTCGACGGTCAAGCTTGAATTTCTTGTCCAGGAGGGACAGATCAGGGCCCACGCAGTTGTGAAGCGTACAGAGCCCGGTAGTGGATTGGCAATGAAGTTCACGGCAGTAACTGAGGAAGATCGTCTGCGACTGGGAGCATTGATAAACAGGTTTCGCTATTCGTCGTAATTTCCCGGTTACCAAATGGAGCCTTATGTCCCCATGCCTAAAGAATGCCTAAAGGCCGGGGCTTTACGGCTCCATTTGGTAAGCCAGTAGGGTAAGCCAGCCTGCGGCATATGGTGGACCTGGGATGCGCGGCTGACAACGACTTTCATCCTATGGCTACTCTACATTTCATACCTTCTTCTCCGCGGGATGGTAGAGGATACTGATCGGCGTGCGAGAATCTCCGCGGTATTTGGGGTTTTTGCTTTTCTGGATGTCCCGTTGGTCTATGTGTCGACTGCAGTCTTTTTCGGCGGCCCAGAAGCGACGATTTCGAGGTGGGGCCAAGCGTGAATAATCCTCCGCGAAAAATTCGGCTTAAGAGAATTATTTCATCTGGCTTATCAACTCCTCGTGGACAATTTCATATTCTGGCCAAGACCACCGCCTGCGAGTGTTCTCTTGCTCTCAAAATAATCCGAGGCCTCGCCATTGAATCGGTTTAATATGCTCCGTGCGGCTCGCCCGGGCGGCGTGCACGGCTATGCCGCTGTAACTCTGGACTCCCAGGAGGGGTTTCTTGCGACGCTCGATTGGCATTTTCTTCTCGATGGTTTCTGCAATCGCCATTTCCTTTGCGATTCCCAATTTCGCAATAGCCGCTGACTCCAGTGGTTCCGCAAACCGAACCTATCTGCACAAGAATTGGGAGCTTCAGTCTTCCTGCGAAGTGAAAGCCACCGGCGACCAAATTTCGCAGACGGGCTTCGACACTGCCGGCTGGCACAAGACCGACATTCCTGCTACGGTGGTCGGCGCGCTGGTCACAGACAAAACTTATCCCGATCCCAACTACGCCACGAATCTCGATTCCTTCCCGGGGATCAGCCATTCGAACATACGCGTTTTCGCCAATGAGGACATGCCCGAAGGCAGTCCTTTCAAATGTTCCTGGTGGTACCGAACCGAGTTTTCTTCGCCCGCCGACACAAGCAAGAATGTCTGGCTCAATTTCCTCGGCATCAACTACCGCGCCAACATTTGGGTCAACGGCCAGAGAATCGCTGACACCAATGATGTCGCCGGGACCTACCGCGCTTACGAATTCGACATAACCAAGTACCTCAAGCCCAGCGTCGCTAACGCCCTGGCGCTCGAGATTTTCGCCCCCGACAAATACGACCTCGGCATTACTTGGGTCGACTGGAACCCTACCCCTCCCGACAAAAACATGGGCATTTGGAAAGAAGTGTTCCTTACTACCTGCGGCCCGGTCGCGTTGCGAAACCCCTTGGTCTCTTCAAAGCTCGACTCTGAGTACAAGACGGCCGAATTAACCATCAGCGCGGAAGTCCGGAACACTTTCAAAGAAGCAGTCAAAGGCGTGCTCCACGCACAGCTGGACACCGTCGCTCTCCGGCAGCCAGTGGAGCTCGCCGCCGGCGAATCCAAAATTGTCAAATTCTCTCCGGAGCAATTCCAAAAGCTCAAACTTGCGCGTCCCAAACTTTGGTGGCCCTATCAAATGGGCACGCCAAATCTCAAGACCGCGCATCTTCGCTTCGAAATCGGCAAGCAGGTATCGGATACCGCCAGCGTCACCTTTGGCATTCGCGAAGTCACCTCCGAACTCACCGACAAAGGCTATCGCCTTTTCAAAATCAATGGCCGCAAAATTTTGATTCGCGGCGCGGCCTGGGCTCCGGATCTGCTCTTTCGCTGGTCTTCCGCAAAGTTTGACGCCGACCTCGCTTACGTGCGCGACATGCACTTGAACACCATTCGCCTCGAAGGACGCCTCGACCGCGACGAGTTCTTCGACAAAACCGACAAGCTAGGAATTCTCGTCATGCCCGGCTGGACCTGCTGCGATGCTTGGGAGCGCTGGAAGTATTGGGAGGGAGATCAGAATCGCGTCGCCGCCGCTTCTTTGCGCGATCAAATCACGCGCTTGCGCAACCATCCCAGCGTCTTTGTTTTCCTCAACGGAAGCGACAATCCGCCGCCTGCCGACGTCGAACAAATGTACTTGGCCATCGAAAAAGAATTGGATTGGCCCAATCCCATCGTGTCGTCAGCCTCCGAGCAAAAGACCACCTTGACCGGCGCGTCCGGCGTTAAGATGACCGGCCCCTACGAATATGTTCCGCCACACTATTGGCTCGAAGACACCCAAGCCGGTGGCGCCTATGGTTACAACACGGAAACAAGTCCAGGGCCGGCGATTCCTCCAATGGAATCTCTCGAAAAGTTCATCCCCAAGCAACATCTCTGGCCTATCGATGACGTCTGGAACTATCACGCGGGCGGCGAGCGCTTCACCAACGTAAACATTTTCACTGACGGTTTGAACCGCCGCTACGGCGAGGCCACTTCCCTCGAGGACTACGAACGCAAAGCCCAGGCCATGACTTACGACGGCGAACGCGCCATGTTCGAAGCCTACGGCCGCAATAAGTACACTGCAACCGGCGTGATTCAGTGGATGCTGAATAACGCCTGGCCTTCTCTGATCTGGCATCTCTACGACTACTACCTCGTTCCCGCCGGCGGGTATTTCGGAACCAAAAAGGCGTGCGAGCCTGTCCATGTGCAGTATTCCTACGACGACAATTCCGTCAACGTGGTTAACAGCACCTACGAAGCTCGGAAGGGAATGAAGGTTTCCGCGAAAATCTACAACATCGATGCAAAAGAAAAAGCCACGCGAAACGCAACCCTGGACATAGCTGCAGATAGCAGCACCAAAGCCTTTGACCTGCAAGCTCCCGACGGACTCTCTACAACTTACTTCCTCAAGCTTCAGCTCCATGATGCCGCGGGAAAACTCGTCAGCGACAATTTCTATTGGCTTTCCACGAAGCCCGACACGCTCGAGTGGGCCGAGAGAAAAGACACCGACTACACGCCGCAAAAGGATTTCGGTGACCTGACCGGACTGAACAGCCTGCCAAAAGCTAAGGTAACGATTGCCAAATCAACGCGGGCGAGCGGATCGAATCAGTGGGTCACCGTTTCCGTAGCCAACACTGGCGATAGGGTGGCCTTCTTGGTTCACCCCCGCCTCACTCGCGGCAAGAACGGCGATGACGTGGTTCCTGTTTTCTGGAGCGACAACTACTTTTCCCTGCTGCCCGGAGAAAAAAAATCTGTCACCGCGCAGTTTGACAGCTCTTCGCTTGCAGGGGCCCCTCCTAAACTCGTTGTGGACGGCTGGAACCTCGATCCGGTGTCACCATGACGTGCCGGTGAGTCTCTCGCGAAAGATTGTGACTGCTTGCCTCAACGGACGCATTTGTCGCGGGCACCGTAACCGCCAGGTGATTCCTGTTCACCCGCTCCACCGGCGCGACAAAACAATAGCCCAGTCTCGGGCGCGTCTCGATAAATCGCGGGCTTTGCGCCGTGTCCCCCAGGACGCTGCGGAGCTTGTTGACCGCCGTATTCAAGCTGTGGTCGAACGCAACATAGGTGTTTGGCCAGAGTTTTTCGCAAAGCGCCTTTCGCCTTACCACTTGTCCAGCGCTTTCAACTAGCATCTCCAGGATTTGGAAGGGTTTCTCTTCCAGTTGGATGCGCATGCCATGCTTACGAAGTTCTCGCGATTCGAACGACACTTCAAACGTGCCAAATCGCACAACCAAGGGCAAGCTCTTCACGTCATTCATGGGCTCTACCCGGGGGACGTCCCTGGCCTCGACCCAGGTTGCCCGCCGATCCTTTCTGCTTGAGTTTTTGGCCTAAGTCAGTATTTCCGAGACCTCCTGACAGTGATAAAGACTTGACCTCCTCCTGATTTATTCCCGCCGCTTCGGCGGAAACTCGGCAGCGAATCGGGCTTCGCTGGCTCCAAGGATCACAAATTACGCGGAATTGACACCGCGGAGACACCGCTCAGACAACTCACCTCAGCTCTTGCCATACGCTTTTCTTGGAATGTGATCACACAGCGTTCGAGAGTCCGCGTTGCGTGCTCGCCAAAACTATTTAAGGGGGAAATTCAAATGGAGCATCCAATTCGGCAGGTTTCTCGGCAACAACACACCAACCGACGTTCATTCCTGAAGGGAGGTGCTATCGCTGCAGGCGCTGCAACGCTGGGCGCGGGAATGCTGACCAACCCAAATCCGGTCTTTGCACAGGAGGCCGGCGGTTTCCCGGTCACACGGGGCGACATCGCTATTCTTCGCTTCCTCAGCGCCCTCGAACAAGTCGAGGCCGACTTGTGGATTCAGTACACCGAACTCGGCGGCGCGACCAACCAAGGACTCTCCGCGATTGACTTCGTGCAAAACGGCAGAAAAATCAGCACTGGCCTCGCAGCGAATTATGTGACTGCGCTCGAGGTGCTCGATGGCGACATGCCCCAGTACATCGTGGACAACACCGACGATGAAATCAGCCACCATGCCTTTCTCAATCATTACGTCGCCTCTCTCGGAGCAAACCCCGTCGATCTCAGCCATTTCGCTATTCTTCCACCCAGCCAAGTCACCGGCGTGCCGCAAACCGGCCGCCTGACGAATCTGAAGCAGCTCAAGGTAGACACCTCTTGGTGGACGCGCTACCGGAGCGCGGTCCAAAATCCCGACCTCGGCGGAACTTTTGAAAATGCTGTCCCGGATCTCGCCTCGCATCCGCACACGGCAATTCCTTTGAATAACGATGACTTGCAGCTGAATCCGGACGGCTCCATCCCCAACCATCTTCAGGCCATTGCCAACACCGCCGGATTCCACTTCGCTTTCATCGAGCAGGGCGGCACCAGCTTGTACCCCAGCCTCGCTCAGAAGGTGACCAATCTTCAGGTGCTGCGCGTCCTGCTCAGCATCGGACCCAGCGAGACCATGCACTTCCAGGTCTGGCACGATAAAGCCGGCAACGCTCCCGCCATCACCGACGGCAACCTCAGCTTTCCCAACCTCAATCTCGGCACCGACCCCAATACGGGTTTGACCACCGCCGGGGAGGGAAACACCTCGACTCCCGCGCCCGATCTATTCCAGACCAACCTGATCATGCCCGAGCCGACCGTCTTTCTGAACTCCAAGTTCGGGCCAGTCTCCATCATTCGCCCGACCGACCCACACTTGGCTGCCCAGAGCGCCGTCCAGTCCTTCGTGGATGATGGGTTGTTCCTGGACGCATCCGGCCAAAATAGCCCCATCGTTCCCGTTCTCATGCGGCTCGCAGAAGAGGCCGACGAAGCGCGGCGCGGCTTCTAGATCAATTTGCAGAGAGCGCGAGAGCAAAGAAGCCAGCCAACACAAACTCGCGATAAAAGTGTAGTGCAGAAAAGGGCTCAAGCTTTTTGCCTGGGCCCTTTCCTTTCTAAGGCTTACACCTCCCCCCAAGCGCTCCCCGACTGAGAAAACGGAAGACCAAATGCCCTCGGGCATGGGTTTCTTTCCGTCGAGGAACAATCTACAGATCGCGCAACCCTTCCGCAGCGTCGGAACATCCAATGCAGTAGAATAGGCTAGCGTTCCGTTGGGGGGACGTCGGGTCACGTGCGATTGTGAATCTGCGATGAGAGAGGGGAGTTATGCGTAACGTGAAGCGTTTTTTTGCAGCCGCCTTGGCGGCGTTGTTCTTCGTAGGTGTGGCCGCTGCCGACACTCTGGAACTCAAGAGCGGCAAAGTCATTCAAGGAAAATATCTCGGCGGCACCGCTGCCGTTCTTCGCTTTGAAGTGAACGGGGAAGTGCAAACCTTCAGCACCAATGACATTGTCGCATTGACCTTTACCGGCCGTTTGTCGGCCTCGGCAGCCATGGCGCCTCCGGCCCCTGCTGCAGCCGCCGCAGCGCCTACTCCGGCTCCCGCAGCCGCCAGCGCTGATGGCGACGTAACAGTTCCCGCCGGCCAGTCCGTACTCATCCGCATGATTGACGGTGTGGATTCTTCCAAGAATCATCCCGGTGACATTTTCCACGCGAGTCTCGAGACCGATTTGACGGTTGGCAACTCCGTCGTTGCGCGAAAGGGAACGGATGTCTACGGACGGCTGGCGGAAGCGCAGAAGAGCGGAACTTTTACCGGCAAGTCCGAGTTGCAGCTCGAATTGACGCGAATGGTCATTGACGGCAAGGACTATCCCGTAGTCAGCAGCGACTACACGCTCCAAGGCAAGGGCCAGGGTTCCTCCACGGCAAAGAAAGTTGGCGTGGGGGCGGTTGCCGGAACCATCATTGGTGCCATTGCTGGTGGCGGCAAAGGTGCGGCGATCGGGGCGGCTGCCGGTGGAGCTACCGGCGGCGCCGTGCAAGTCATGACCAAGGGCGCGCAGGTCAAGGTGCCCAGCGAAACTGTGCTCGAGTTCCGCCTGCAGCAGCCCGTAACGGTAACGCCGGCTCGCGGCTAGCCGGATTCATTCAAGTTGGTTAAAGCCATCTGCATAACTAGTTCGTTGTCGGGCGCAGCTTTACGCCGGGCAAAGCCGGAGGGACACTGCGCCCTCTGTTTGAAAACTGAGCTCGCCTTCCTTCCTCCCCAGGGGCATTTCTGCTTTCTTTTCCGCCTTCTTCCTTCTGCCTTTGCCTTCTGCTCTCTGCCCTCGCTTTCTGCCTTTTCAGGTCATATCCGCGGCACGTGCCTCGGCAGGCAGTATTGCCGCATTAGAACCATTCCCCGCACTTTCTCTCTTGCCACTCCTACTGTTAGCCATTAAGATAACCCCCTCAATTGGGTGTCCATTATCAAGCGGGGAGACCATGCCTAAAGAAAAGCCTCGGGTGAATATCGGCGAAGTCATCAAGACCTATCGCAGCCAGCGCGGCCTGTCGCAAGGCGACATCGAGCGTCGCACCGGGTTGTTGCGCTGCTACCTTTCGCGCGTCGAGAACGGTCACACCGTGCCCTCGCTCGAAACGCTCGCAAAAATCGCCGAGGCCATGGACATTTCGCTGGCCGACTTTTTCCCCGGCACCGAGACGCCCCGTGACCGCGAAACGCAGAAAGCCCTGGGCGAACTTTCTCAAGACGAAATTCGCTTCCTCGCGGAGATCAAGAAGTACACCAACACTCTTTCCGACGGCGACAAGCGCCTGGTGCTGGCCATGATCCGCAAAATGGCCACCCTGATTCCTCCGGCCGCCGCCAAGAAAATCATCGCCCGCCGGCCCACTGCCTAGCCGCCGACATTCCCTTGCAGGGACGCAGCAGTGCTGCCTCTTGCGCGTCCGCCCCCGTGGAGCTGTTCGCCGACACCCGGGAGATTCGGTCAAGGCTGTGTGCGGCGATTCGCCGGTTTCCAATTTCGCGGTGCTGCACTCAGGCGGCGGATTCGGAGCGGAAGACGCGCTGGAAGCGCGGGCCGGTAAACTGTACGCCGACAAGCTTCTCCCCAACCGATGCGGCATCGCGGACATGGATCACGCGCCCGTAGGTGGCGAAGTCCGCTTCGGCGCGGCGGCAGGCGTAATTGGAGAAAGGAATGCGGATTTCGAGGTTGGAGCCGACGGCCACGTCGAAGCGCGTGAGAAACGCGGCCCCGCTGCGGCAAAGATTTTCGCTGGAAGTATCTTCTTCGAAGGTGATCCCGCGGGTGTCGCATCCACGAACGCGCATGGGCAGGTGCACGGCGATTCTACGTTCCGAGCGTTGCCTCGAGACCGACGTGCTGACGGGGACCATGGGCGGGGTCCTCATTTCCGCCGGCCCCCCTTGGGCTGGAGCCAGCCAAAGCAGCCGCACGGCCCTCGAAAAAACTCTCCACCCGGGAAAGGATTTCGGCGGGCGTTCGCGCCGCGTGTACGATTCTGCGAAGCTCGCTGCCGTTCCCCACGCTATGAGTAAACCAGCAGGCGAACTGTTTCATTTTGCCCACACCGTCGGGGAGGTTGGCGACATAAATTTGTTGATAGTAGTCCAAGAGTAAACGACGGCGATCGGCCTCAGTTGGGATGGCATAGCAGCCAGCTTCGGCGAATTGCTGCATTTGCCGGAAAATCCAGGGGTTCGTGGCTGCGGCGCGGCCAATCATCACGGCGTCGCAACCGGTTTCGCGGAACATGCGCACGGCGTCTTCGGGGCGGTTGATGTCGCCATTGCCGATGACGGGAATCTTCACTGCTTGCTTGACGGCGGCGATGATGGACCAGTCCGCCGCGCCGGCGTAGCCCTGCATGCGCGTGCGCGGGTGCACGGCGACGGCCTCCACGCCAACGCTTTCGGCAAGCTTGGCGACATCGACCGCGACAATGGATTTTTCGTCCCAGCCGGCGCGCAGCTTGATGGTGAGAGGAATTTTGACCGCCGCGCGCACAGCGCGAAAGATTTGCTCGAGCAGCGGAAGGTCGCGCAGCAGGCCGGAGCCGCCGCACTTCACCACTTTTTTGGCGGGGCAGCCGAGGTTGATGTCCACGGCATCGTAGCCGAGGTCTTCGACCATTTTTGCGGCTTGCGCCATCACGGCTGGGTTCGCGCCGAAAAGCTGCGCGGTGATGGGATGCTCGTCTTCCTGGAAATACAGGTAGCGGAGTGTTTTTGCGGCGCTGCGCGTGATGCCTTCGGAGCTGGTGAACTCGGTCATGAGCAGGCCGCAGCCGCCCAGGCCGCGAATTACGCGGCGGAAAAGCGTGTCCGTCACGCCCGCCATGGGCGCAAGGACCGCCGCCGGGAGAATGGCCAGGTTTCGAACTTGGAGCGTCGCAGGAAACATCAAGTTCAGTTTAGTGGCAGTGAAGTCTTCGGGCAAGACAGAAAGCGCTTAGCAAGCGAAAGGAGTAGCTTCACTTCTTATCGGGAGGTGAGAGGTCGAAATCCTTCAGAAATTCTTCCAGGCGCAGGAATTTGCGTCCCAGCGCGCCGGAATAGGCAGACCATTCCAGGTCCCCGGTATCTGTCGCCAGGGCAGAGCGGACGGCCGCGAGCTTCGAGTCGAGATCGTCGAGATAGTGGAAGACAAGCGCTTCGCGAATCATCGGCAGCTTTGGCGAGCCGAATTCGTATTCGCCATGATGGCTGATGAGCAGGTGCTGGACCACAGTTTTCAGATTGGGCGGAAAGCCCTCGATCGCGCTCAGTGCTTTCGAAACGGTTTCGAGCTCCATAACGATGTGGCCGAGGAGGTGGCCTTCGACGGTGTAACCAATGGCGCGTTGGTAGCACAACTCGTCGAGTTTGCCGACGTCGTGGAGGATGGCCGCCGTCAAAAGCAGATCCAAATCGAGTTCGGAATAATGTTCGGCGACGAGCTTGGCCAGGCCGCAAAGGCTGACGACGTGTTCGAGTAAGCCACCGAGATAAGCATGGTGCATGACTTTCGCGGCGGGCGCGCGTTTGTATTTCGCGGCGATGGCTGGATCGCTAAGAATCCCAGTTACCAGATTTTTCAGCCAAGGATTTGAAATGGACGCCGCGTATGCCAACAATTCCCCATACAGCTTCGCAACGTCGGCTTTGGTCTGGGGCAAAAAATCGGCCAGGTCGATTTCTTCGGGCTTGGCGAGGCGCACTTGGATTACGGAAAGTTGCGCCCGGTTTTTGTAAATCTCGACGCGCGCCTGGACTTTCACGAAATCGTCGCGGTGAATGCCTTTAGCCGCGGTTTCAAACTGGTCCCACATGCGGGCTTCGATGGTTCCGCTGCGATCGCCCAGCTCGAGGCGCAGGTAAGGCTTGCCTTCGCGCGTGTTGCGAATCTCTTTTTCGCAGACCAGGAAAAATGTGGTGATGTTCTGCTCGGAATTCAGGTCAGAGACGAGGGGTGTCTTCATCGGGCGGTATTCTAGCCTAGGTTATTCATCAAGAACATATCTGACAGCGGAAATCTTCATTTCCCGGAATCGGCGCCGGATTTTGCGGAACTCGAACCGGACCGCTTGCCGAAAAGCAGGAATTTCTTGTGGCCTTTCTTTTGCTTGCTGACTTCTGGAGTGGCGCTGACTTCCTGAATCTCCGAGCCGCCTCCACCCGCGATGTCCTGGTAGCCTGGCTTGATGATGACGTAGCTTTGCTCGCGAAGCGTCCTGAGGTAGGCGCGCACGGCGGGCTCCAAGCGTTCGTTATAAAGCTTCTCGGTGATTTCATTTCTGACTTTGTCGAGAGACTGCTGGCCTTCGTCGTAGTGCTCGAGCACCTGAAGAATCAGGTAACCCTGCTTGGTCTCCAGAACGTCGGTAAGCTGGTTGCGCTTCATGGCGAAGACTTTGTCTTCGAGTTCCTTGGCCAGTTCACCGCGCTTGTAAACGCCCAGAAAGCCACCCTGGTCCTTGGTGCTGCTGTCGGAGTAGCGCTTGGCGATTTCGCCGAAGTCTTCGCCGTCCTGAACGCGCTTAAGAGCCGTTTCCGCTTTTTTCTTTAGGGCAGGAAGTTCATCCGCGCTCTTTCCTTGGGTGTTGACTTGAATTTCTCGCAGCGCGACCTGCTCCGGGCGAACAAATTCCGATCTGTGCGCCTGGTAATACTTCTGGATTTCGTCGTCGGTGATGGTGATGTGCGAGCCGACTTCGCTGCCAATGACCTTCTGCGTGAGCAGGTGGTTTTCGATGTTGCTCTGGAAATCCTCCCAGTTCATGCCTTCTGAAGTTACCGCTTTTTCGAGTTCGTCAATGCTCGCCAGCTTGTTTTGCGTGCGAATCTGGTCGAGCTGCTTGATGACTTCGGGTTTGACGCTGACGCCCATATCTTTGCCGCGCTGGACGAGCAAAGACTGGTCGATGAGGTCGCGCAGCACGTTCTTCTGGCGCTCTTCGATATCCGTCTGCAACTGTTCTGGTGTGCAGCGGCCCTGGCATTCCAGCTTGGCGTCCTCTGCAGCGCTCTGCTTTGCCTTTTCGTATTCGGAGAGCGTGATGATTTCGTTGTTGACGCGCGCTATGATTTCTTCGATGGTCTTGCCGGCGTTCGGATCAACGGGCTGCGTCGGCGCCGAACCCCTCAGCTTCTGGGCGGGAGGAGGCGGAACAGGCTTCGTTGGTGCTGCAGCAGGCGGAGGCGCTTGCGAGCTGGATTTCTTGTCCTGGGATTGCGCCTGGCCGTTGGTAGGCAAGGCCGCGAGACATAGTGCGGCGCAAAGCATCAGGATTACGACAAGTTTTCTCATGCCTTCCCCCAACTGATAAGTTTAGCCTTGCCCTTGAAGGCCGAGCAATACGTTTCTTAAGACTGCCGGAACGGATTCGCCGCGCTTCAATTCGATCCAAAGCACGCCGCTCGGATCGGGCTTGATGCCAACGCGCGAGCGCACCACGCTCACCAGCCTGGCCGGGTCGAGGGTGGTTTCCGGGTGGAAGCGCACCGCAACGCGGCTGCCCTGTCGCTCGACCGAAGAGATGCGCAGGCGCTCGCACATGGATTTGAGGACGGCATAATCCAAAAGGTTTTCCACCGAAGAAGGAGGCTTGCCGAAGCGGTCTACGAGTTCCTTGCGGACGTCCTGTTTTTCCTCCTCGGTGGCGATGGTGGAGATTCGCTTGTAAGTTCGAAGCCGCAGGTTCTCGCTGGGGATGTAATCCTGCGGGATGCGCACATCCAATCCCAGATTGAGAGTGGTGCGCAAATCGGGAGCAGCTTCTCCGCCTTTGAGCTTGGCCACGGCGCGCTCCAGCATCTGGCAGTACATGTCGAAGCCGATCGCTTCGATGTGGCCGTGTTGCTGCCTGCCGAGCATGTTGCCCGCGCCGCGGAGTTCCAGATCGAGCGCGGCAATACGGAAGCCAGCCCCTAATTCGCTGAACTCCTTCATGGCTGCGAGACGCTTGCGCGCAATGTCGGAAAGTGTGGTTTCCGGGGGGACTAGCAAATAAGCATACGCGCGCTGGCTGGAGCGGCCCACGCGGCCGCGGAGTTGGTAGAGCTCCGCTAATCCCAGGCGATCGGCGCGATTAATGAGGATGGTGTTGGCGCGGGGGATGTCCAGGCCGTTCTCGACGATGGTTGTCGCGACGAGGACGTCGGTTTCGTCGCGGATAAATTTCAGCATCACGCTTTCGAGTTCTTTTTCGCCCATTTGGCCGTGGCCGACGACCACTCGCGCGTTGGGAACAAGCTTTTGGACCATCGAAGCGACCGAATAGATGGACTCCACGCGATTGTGGATGAAATAGACCTGGCCATCGCGAGCGAGTTCGTTTTGGATGGCGCTGCGCACCAGTTCTTCCTTGAAGGGCGCGACCACCGTTTGGATGGCGAGACGGTCGCGCGGCGGCGTTTCGATCAGCGACATGTCGCGCAGCCCCACGAGCGACATGTGCAGTGTCCGAGGGATCGGCGTGGCCGATAGCGCTAAAGCGTCCACGTTTTTGCGCATTTCTTTCAGCCGCTCTTTGTGCGCCACACCGAAGCGCTGCTCTTCGTCCACGATGAGCAGGCCGAGGTCGGCGAATTTCACGTCTTTCGAAAGCAAGCGATGTGTGCCGATAACAATATCGACCTTTCCGGCATCGAGGTCGGCGAGGACTTTCTTTTGCTCGGCCGTGCTGCGGAAGCGGCTAAGCAATTCGATACGCACGGGAAAAGCCGCGAAGCGCTTCTTGAAAGTTTCGAAGTGCTGGAAGGTGAGGACGGTGGTTGGCGCGAGCAGGGCGACTTGCTTGTTGTCATTGACGACTTTGAAGGCGGCGCGCATGGCCACTTCCGTTTTGCCGTAGCCGACATCACCGCAGAGGAGGCGATCCATCGGCTCGCTCTTCTCCATGTCCTTCTTGATGTCGGTGATGGCGGCGATTTGATCGGGCGTTTCTTCGAATTCGAACGCGTCTTCGAATTCGCGCTGAAAATTTCCGTCCGGAGAAAACGCAAAGCCGGGAGTGGTCTTGCGTTGCGCGTAAAGGGCAAGAAGCTGCTCGGCCATGTCTTCGAGCGACTTGCGGACGCGCGTTTTGCGTGTGTTCCAGCCGGTGCCGCCGAGTTTGTCGAGCGCAGGGTGCGCGCCTTCGAGAACGCGATAGCTCTGCACCAAATCCATGCGCTCCAAGGGAACGTAGAGCCGCGCATCCTCGGCGTAGCGCAAAAGCATGAATTCGCCGCGATGGCCATCGGATTCAATCTGGCGAAGGCCTTCGAATTGGCCGATGCCGTGATCCACATGCACGACAAAGTCACCGGGCTTGAGCTCGGCAAAATCGCTGAAAAAACCGGAAGTACGGATTTTGTGGCTGGGCCGCTCCTCGGTGGGGGTGACGTCGAAGAGATCGGCGTGGCCGTAAATCGTGAGATTCGCTTCGGGAAACGTGACGCCTTCGGCGAAGGGCGCGCGAATCAGAAGCATGCCGGCGGATTCTTGCGCACCTTCGGCGGTAAAACCGGCAGCAGCCTCTTCCGATTCGCCGAGAACGTACGGCACTTCGTATTCGCGGCAGATATCGGCAAAGCGCTCGATCTCGCCGGTGCTGGCGGCGGTGAGAAACACGCGACCACCGGAAGCCAGTTGTGACTTCACGTCGCCCATGCAGGCGACGACGTCGCCGTGGAAGCGCGCGCTGGGGCGGGAAGAGATTCCGAATTGCGGCGCGGAGCCAATGCTTAACGCGAGTTGTTCGAGATGAATCTGGGACGTTTTGGCGAGGGCTGCGGCAATTTGTTCTTCGGTCCAGAAGTAATGAGATGGGGCCGGGGAATTGGCATGTCCGTGGCGTTCGTACACTTCGGTTGCGATGGCGAGATGCTTCGGGGCGGCTTGGCGCAGAGCTTGCGGTTCGTCGAGAAAAACGATGGGGCGAAGCGAACTTTCGGACAATTCGAAAAGAGAAGCTGTGCCAGGTTCTCGCGCTGGTCCAAACGCCGGGGCGGGTTCTCCATTCCTGGAGTCATCGAGGATTGCAGTTTCGGGCGAAGGTACGGCCCATTCGGTTAACGGCAGCAGCGTGGTCCGAACGACCGGGGCAATCGAGCGCTGCGTGCGGGCATCGAATTCGCGCACAGATTCCACGGTGTCTCCCAGCAGCTCGATGCGCACAGGACGCATGGCTTCGGGCGAAAATACGTCGATGATGCCGCCGCGCACGGCGAACTGCCCCGGAAGCTCCACCATTTCCGTGCGCGTGTAACCCACGGAGCCGAGATGCGTGATCAATTCCTCGTGGCCAATCTCCGTGTCCTTTGCGAGCGTTCGCGTTAGATACAGATACGCCGCAGGATCTTGATAGCGCCAGAGCGCCGCGGCCATCGGCGCAATCACCAGAGAAATTTGACCGTCCGCCAGGCGAAAAAGCGTCGTGGCGCGCCGCTCGAGAATGTCCGCGTGCGGGCTCTGCGGCTCCCACGGCAGCCGGTCAAAAGAAGGAAGCGTGCCGACGCTTCCCCATGCTCCTGGAAAAACGGCGGCGAAGAAGCGCAATGTTTCCGCGAGCGCTTCGGCTCGGCGGTTTGAATCCGTAACGAAAAACGCGGGGCGCCGCAGCGCATGGGCGAAATAAACCGCAACCAGTGCTTTGGCGACGTCGTGCAGCCCAGTGACCGAAACGAGGCCCGCGTTTGCGCCGAGCTCCGCCAATGCGCCTTCCATCGCAGGATGGCGCAGCAAAGCCTCCAATCTTTCGCGGACCGCCGGAAGTATCATGCGTGGACGATCAGGAATCCGCGCGCGAGGCGCGCTCCCCTCGGCGAATTTTTTCGATAATCTCGGTAGTGGAATAACCCTTCAAGATGGGCGCCCTTACAACCTTTCCGCCGGCTGCCTGCACCTCCGCTCGACCAACAATCTGATCGAGGGGCCAGTCTTCGCCTTTTACCAGGACGTCTGGAAGCAGGCGGGAAATCATTTCTCGTGGGGTCGGTTCATCGAAGATGACGACGGCATCCACCGATTCCAGAGCGGAGAGAATCTCCGCGCGCTCATCTTCGGACATTAGCGGCCGGTCCGGGCCTTTTAGCCGGCGGACGCCCGAATCGCTATTGAGGCCAACAATCAATATGTCCCCTTGGGCCCGCGCGAACTCAAGCTCACGGATGTGCCCCGGGTGGACCAGATCAAAGCAGCCGTTGGTGAAAACGACGCGGCGGCCATTGCGTTTCTCGGGGCCAAACCGCAAAATCGCTTCTTCAAGCGTCAAGGCTTTCGAATGCAAGGGAGCTCCATGCAGGCACAGAAAAGAAATCGGGACCACGTCTGGACTTTCATTTTATCACGAGCGCCAGGCCGGCGCTCAGGAGCCCGCGTTCCACGATGAAATCACGAAAAACCGCACGCGCCGTCGCCGGAATCCTTCTTTGCGCCGCAGGTTTCTGGCTGGTATTTCCCAGGAGCTATCGCGAGAGAACGTATCTGATTCCCGCGGGCAGCTGCCGCCTGGAAACCACCATCATCGAGAAAAAGGAGGGCGCGCCGCAAGGAACTGTCCTTCTTTTCCCTGGGCTTGTTGCCAACAAGAAAGTCATGGCCTATCTCGCCGACGGATTCGCAGAACAGAACCAGCGAGTCTTTGTGCCGGATTTGCCTGGACATGGGCACAGCCCGGGCCCATTTACACCCCAGCGCGCGGAAGACTGCGGGGAAGCACTTCTGACCGAGTTGATGCGCCGCGGCATGGTTGAACTCGACCGAACCATACTAGCGGGGCATTCGATGGGAGGGGCCATCGCGTTACGCGTCGGTGCGAAGATTCCGGTAGCGGAAGTCGTGGCCATTTCGCCAGCGCCGATGCGGAGCGCGCACGGCGTGCGGCCGGAAATGCTGCTCTATCCGGATCCCGGACCGCTTCCGCAGCGGTTCGTGGTCATCGACGGTTCCCTCGAGCCGGAACCGATGCGTGCGAATGCGGCGGACCTAGTTGCTTCGCGAAAGGACGAAACGGCGCATTTCGTCTTGATCCCGGGCGCCACGCACGGAAGCATTATCTTCGACCCTCGCGTGGTGCGCGCTTTTCAAGATTGGACCGCCAAAACGCTGCAACTCCACGGCACGCCCGGAATGCCATCGCTGCGCCAGCTCTATGGTGCGCTCGCGGGATTTGCCGGATTGCTATTGCTAGCGAACCCGTTTTTGCGCGAAATCGTGGGTGGAAAACAGAACGGCGAGAAAGAAGAAAAGCCGGCGGACAGGGGCAATTCCTTGGGGTGGGGCCGGATGGCGCTCGAATTTGCCGTTGCAGCAGTCGTCGGTGTGATCTTGCTGCGCTTCTGGAATCCTCTGCGCGCGATCCGATTATTCGAAGGGGATTATCTCGCTAGTTTTCTCCTGATTTTGGGGATCGCGCTCGTTCTCATGCATTTGCATCTTTTCCGCGAGCAGCTTTCTGGTTGGAGCAAAGGATTGGGGGGAGCACTGTTTGGCGGGATGATTTTGTTTCTTCTGTTTACCGCCTGGCTGGACCTCTCGCTTTATGAAGCGTGGTTGACGCCTGCAAAGTGGGTGCGCTTCCCGTTTCTCTTTCTCGCGTTCATCCCGTATCACATCGCCGAAGAGATTTGTCTCCTACCGTCGGCGCCGCGAGGCGCCGCACGGCGACTCATGGCTGGATTGTCACTTCGCCTAGTGGCGTGGGGCGCGCTCGCCGCGGGCGTTCTCTATTTGCACAGCGGCGAAATCCTCATGGTGCTGCTCACGCCCTACTTCGTGCTCTTGCATGTGCTGCAGAGGAGGGGGATGGATATTGTGCGACAGGAAACCGGTTCGGTTGCGGCAACCGCCGTATTCGGTGCTATACTC
>Ga0209471_1000534_pt1 | contig 25182 bp, 16 predicted proteins | sample GraSoiAngelo_128_FD_185885 | JGI IMG/M metagenome (GOLD analysis project Ga0209471, IMG submission 185885) | Grasslands soil microbial communities from the Angelo Coastal Reserve, California, USA - 14_0927_12_20cm (SPAdes) (version 2) | ecosystem: Environmental > Terrestrial > Soil > Grasslands ... | reverse complement strand
CAAGGCCAGCAGCGTGGCGATTGAACTCTACAATAGCAATCAAGCTGCTAATGGCAGGGATCACCCTGGCGCTGCGGTGAAGTTCGTGGTTCCGACTGTAGCAAACGGAAAAGTATATGTCGGTTGCGCTGGGAAGTTGACCGTGTTTGGACTGCTCTGAGAGGCCCGGTAATTCCTTACAGTTGATGTGACTATCGTAGTTGCTGCCTTAACCGTGAGCGGGTTGTGCGTTTCTTGCTCGGTTGAGCACAGTTTCTACGGCAATCACAAGAGCCTGCCACTTAAGATCCAAGTCCAGTCGTGACTTCTCAAAGTATGCAGCGGGCGCCTTCCTCTTTGAGTTTGGCCTCATTCAGTTGGGAAAGCTGCTCAACACAATTACGGGAATGTGCGCAGTCTCTGGGTTGCTCTTGAGGGCGTGGAGGACTTGCTGACCACCTAACTTTGGCAGCAACATATCCAGCAAAATAAGGTCGGGAAGATTCTCATAGGCCGAACGCAAAGCTTCTTCTCCGTCCGCTGCGTTGAGGATGTTGTATCCCGCCTTGGCGAGAACTCTTCCGCTCGCCACGCGCAGAAATTTACTGTCCTCGACGATAAGGATGGTTGTCTTCAACATGACACTTCGTAAATAGATCGTGTGAACCGCATCTTCTGTGAACTCACGGTGTGCTCCTAATACGCCATATCGGCAATATAGGGAGCAGGCTTTAGGGACAGAGTGAACTTAAGATCGCTGACTTTAGACGGATGCGAAATATCTCATCAATGGTTTGTGCTTCCAGTAAACCAAGTAAACCAGCAGAAATAAGAAGGTAACAGCGGATATCACTGCCCCTGCGATGCGGTCCCAAGTGCGCGCAAAAACAACGTTTACGCGGTTCCTGCCCGCGCCAAGCGCAATCACCATCTGACCGGTAATTACCTTCGTGTCCGCTGATACGGCTCGACCGTTCGCTTCGACGTGCCATGCAGGATAATTGAACAGACGTACGACCAATCGGGTAGGTTGCTGGGATTCCGCCGTAAAGCGTTTCGATTCCGCGGCCCATTCTTGGATTTCGATCCGCGCAGGGACGTCGCTTTCGGCGGCGACCTTGGGCATTTGGCGATTCGGTTCATAGCGAGGGTCGCTGCCTGCGGGAACGTATTCAGCCGCTCCTTTATAGCCCTCGCCGTTCTGCACCGCCCCATACATTTCTTGAAAACTGTCGGCGTGACGCCAGTGCAAGCTGACAAAGTGCTGTCCAAACAGAGTCACGCCCAGTAGCATGAGGCAGACCACTGCACGACTAAACGCGCGCCGAGTCCCCGCAACCACGACTAATGAAAAACCAACTCCCAGGCAGAGCAGCAGTCGCCACGGAAACTGGACGAAACGAAGCTTGGGAAGGTATTGCCATAGAGCCGATGTAATCGGAAACATCAAGAGCGCGGCTGCAGCAGTCCACACCAGCACAAGCCACCAGGTAGAGCCCTGTCGCGAGTAAGACTTTCGAGCATGCCAGGCCAGTGCCCCGAGAATTAGCATCTCCGTGGAAGCGATGATCGAAACCAGCCGATTAAAACTGAGATGGATGTTGTACCTTCTGGTGAAGAGGAAGTTGTCCTGCGGTATCATGCTGGGTCGTAATAACTCCGCGATGTTCACCCACCGCGGTTCGTAAACCGCAGGAATTAGATAAAAGCCCGCCAGCATGGCGCCGAGAACGACGGCCGCAGCACCGTACAGCAAAAGGCGCGGAGACCGTTCGAGCAGGCACAGAGTGACAAGCAATAGGGCTAGAGAATAGTTCAATATTATCGCCGAGGGAGCATTGGTTAACCAGGCGGCGGCCAATACCACTCCCAGAGCCCATATCAGTCTGCACCCTCCCCGCTCCAGGTGCAGTACCAGCAGTAGAAGAAGAGGAAAAAGTGGACTGGCCAGCAATTCGGCAAATGCGCTTCTCCAATACACGGTGACAATGTGATATGGGTTTGCCAGGTATATGACAGCGGCCAAGATAGCGTTATTGCGACTCAAGAGTCGGCGTGCCAGCAAAAACATCGAAATGCCTGACGCCACCAGCGCTATCCAGACGTACACCCCAGGAACAATATTCCACGGCAGTAGCGCTCCCAACCCGGCGCCCAGTAGCCAGGACGCGGGAGGGTAAAAGATAAATCTCGGTTCCCCATTCCCCCAATGCGCTAATGAAGCCCACCGCGGATAAATGACGCCCTGTTTCCACTGGCCTAAAACCTCCATCCAGGAAAGTAAATGAAAGTTGAAATCGTGTCCGCTGGGGACGCCGAGAAATATAAAGGGAAGAACTATGGCGAAGGCGGCCGCCATGACAACCAGCAAGGGTGCACCCAGGAGTGGTCCCGCAGGAGGTTGGTCGCGCTGCGGCGTCTGCGATTCCTCGCTTCGACTCGGATCCGCTCTTTCTGGCGCAGACAAGGGATTGGGAATGTCACGGGGAAGGCAGTCCATGATACCCGTTGCGGTTGCCGTGTCAAGGGAGCGATTTGCGCCCTTAATGGTCCAACTGCGGCCGGGTGCGGCCGGAAACCAATACTTAGGTGTGATGGGTACTTTCCAGGACCGGAACAGAAAAACGAGGACGCGGCACCCACAGATGCGCGTCCTCGGTAACACAAGTCAAAATTCGACTTGCAAGGTGTCGTTTCACCGGTAGGTGAAGTTGAACTTATCGAGCCATACGGTGTAGGGCTGCTGCTTGTAGTTTCCGTCAATCTGATAATTCACGGTGACGCCATACCAACCAGGGGCGGAGCCGTGATCGCGCGTGATGTTTATATTGTGGGTCACACCGTTCAGCGTAATCGACTGGAATACCAGTTTGTTGGTGGAGGTTCGTTGTACCTGGATCACTAGGTGATTCCATGATTTACTCACCGGATTGCAGGCAATGCCAGTCGAAACCCAATGCTGATTCACGTTATCCCAAGTGTCCCACGTGTGACCGCCGGCAACTCGGCACTCATGGCCCCATATGTACCCGTTGCCACCGAAGAACTGGTTGATATCAAATTCCAGCGCTTGCGAGGCCTCCGCATTGTCCACGTAAAAGTAGACGTCATAAGTGAAGTTGTGCAGAGTGGGAATAAGCGTGTGCTTACTATCTGGCAGTCCCTGCGAGGAAAAGTCCCCAATCAGATGGTTGTTCCACAGCACGTCAGAGTAGACGGTCTGACCGCCGATGGTGGTCTTAGTGGAATTTCCGCTCAAAGAAGGCGAACTCACCCCCTGCGTCCACGACCACGTGGTCTGTGGTCCGCCAGGTTTACACGAGCCGCAAATGTTGTAGGAAGGTGGCTCTAACGCGTATCCAGTCCAGCCATTCTTCGAGTGAAGGTTGGCAAAAGTGCTTCCGCCCGATCCGGAACCAGACCCCACGGTGATCGTGACCGGGGTCTTGGCGGCTCCTCCGCAATTGTCCCACTCTTGGACCGTGGTGTTATAAGTTCCGGCGCTGAGATTCAATTTCGTGTTCAGACTGGCGCCATTCACGGTGTAGGCGAGAACGTTGGGGGCCGTGTAAATACCCATCGCCGAGATGCCCTTGGAGCAACTGGTAGTTGCCGTCGCCACGTACTGTACTGGAGAACCCACGGTAGCATTATTGCTCGGAGCTGAAACTTCTACGCCAAGTGAACTTCCACTGACCGTTACGGTTATGGGGGTCGTGGATGCCCCTCCGCAATTGTCCCATTCTTCCACAGTGGTGCGATAGGTGCCCGGACTCAGAGTTAAATTGGTGTCCAGCTTCGCTCCATTCACTGTGTAAGCGAGCACATTCGGGGCGGTGTATATGCCCATAGCAGATACGCCTTTGGAGCAACTGGTGGTTGCTGTCGCAATGTAGTGGATGGGTGACTGAGCTGTGGTCCCACTGCCAGGACTGGTTACATTAACGCCCGCGAATGCTGATGTTGCCAAAATCGCAATGAGAGACGCAAGGATGTATTTCTTCATTAGTAAAATCTCCGATTGTTTTTGAACGAAGCGGCGTGGAGAAGGAAATAAAGGTTGTAAGTTAACTTGTTCGGGCGATTCTAGGGATAGATCTACTCAAGATCAACCCTTAGAGACCCGGAATTAGTAATTTTTGTGTAAATTATGATCGGCAGGAGTTACTGGAATAAGGCATTCGCCTTAGAAAATACGCAGGTGTTTAGCTGACCTGATCGATCTCAGGGGAGCGCTAGAGGATTTCACCGCCAGTGAAGAGCGCCAATCTAACGTCACGTATCGGTGCGGCGGACGTCATTTCGAAACGATACCAATTTCGTCAGGGCGTTCTCAAATTCCTGTAGTTGATATCCCCGCCGGAACTCATGGTTGATCCAGCGGAGCATTTCGTGAGCTGTAGCCTTTCCGCGGAACCGTTGTAACGCTAATTGCACGTCTTTGTCGATTAGATCGTTCGCAATTTGCGGCACAAAATTCCTCCTAACCTTTGAATGTCTGGTGTGTTCAATTTCTCCTCTGCCGAACAGGAAGTCAAGATGAAAGAAATTGCAGAGTGAGCCATGGGCGCGGCTTTCGGCTGACCACAAGCTCCCGCCACCACCAGCCAGTCGCCAACTGCAACCGAGAGTCGACCCTCTGAGTGCGGTGTTTTAGCTGCCCCCGTCGAATCGGTAAGCCCACTCCACTGCAAAAGTTGCGGCAGGCTAATGGCGGCGTTGCGTTTCCCGAAGGATAGTTGCAAAGCTGCGGCCACCGAAGCTGAAGCCTTGTTCAATGCGACCGGTTGTGGCTACTCGAGCGCCATTCCCAGGCACCCCAAAGCTCTGGCTGAAAACCCACATTGTGCCGGTGCCGTCGTCAATCTGAAAGATGCCGCTCCCCAGCGCTCCAAAAGAGCTGCTGACCCGTCCGGCGATGGTCACTTCCTTGCCCACAAATCGCCCAGGATCACGGTTAATGTTGGCAATGCTTGTACGCGTCGGGCACCCGGCAAGCAAAAGGCCCGCGCATACGATTAATAAAGCAGTTAAGACTTGGGTGCGCGCTTTCACTATTTGACCCTCCCAAACTCAAGTTGAAAACCCACCAGCGGCCCGGTTCAGCCCCTTGCCAATCCCACCAGGAGAGCCTGGAGGCACAGCACTGAGTTCGTAGGATGCAGAGCAACATTACCGCGATGGCTCGCGTACCTTACGAGTATAATTATGGCATCCAGCATAGGTGAGGTATCCCATGGTTTCTAGAAGGTTTCTGCTGATTTTGCTCGCCATCTGCCTGCTTGGATTGCCACTTTTCGGGCAGTCCCAGAGTGTCTCGAAGGCCAAGCCACGAGTAGTGGTAGTCGGAGTTAACGGCATGGAGTTGGACGTAATTCGTCCACTGCTGCTCAAAGGCGAAATGCCCAATTTAGCCAGGGTGATCAAGAACGGCGCCTATGGGAAATTGCGCACCGTTCCAGCCCCCAATTGTCCCCGAGTCTATTCGACGATCTCTACCAGCACCAAGCCGGAAGAGCATGGCGTCACCGGATTTCTTGTGGGCGGAATTACTGCCAACACCAACATGCTGAAAGAAGAGCCGATCTGGTCGATCCTGTCGAAGAACGGCGTTTCTGTCGGCATGGCCAATGTTCCGGCCACATTCCCGGTAATGCCTGTCAACGGCTACATGATCAGCGGCATGCTTACTCGCGGTAAAAATTGCGAGGACGGGGTGCTGTGCGCGCCGAAGCTCAGCGAAGTGCAAGGCGGCGACGCCGTCTATCCCGCGTCCTTCAAAGCGGAACTGCTTAAGAATGTCGGGGACTTCTTCATCGACTGCGAGCGCATGCCATCGGCAGAGCAATTGAAGGGTCACGAAACCGAAGTCATCGATAGCTGGCTGAAGAAGGTGGACGTGATTCGCGACCAACAGACCAAGCTGTTCGATTACCTGATGACCAGCCATCCCACCGACTTCACCTGGTTCGTTCAATCCTGCGAAGATCGCACCGGGCACTGGCTCTATCCCATCGCGCCTTATAACGTGGGCTACAACGCGAAAATCAATGCGGTCCGGCCGGATGCTTTCCCCAACCAGTACATCGGCTTCGATAAGGTGCTGGGCAGCATTCTCAAACACGTAGACGAGAATACCTATCTCTTCATCGTGTCGGACCATGGCATCAAGCCTTTGCGCGAGTTCGAAGAAACCGATCCGCACGCGCACATGGACCACGAAAAGACCACGCCGGTGATCGCGAAGCATGACTTCGCGGATGGAGATGATGTACCCGGTTCGTTTTTTGCCATGGGCCCGGGGATAAAGCACGATTTACGCCTGATGGGCTTTGAAGCGACGGTGTACGACGTCGCTCCAACGATCCTTCATGTTTATGGAATTGAGCAGCCCAAACAAATGCGCGGCCATGTTCTGAGCGAGATCTTTGAGAATGCCGAGAATAAGGTCGCATTGCAAAAGTAGCTTGCTTCAATAACGATACTTAGTACCTGATTTCAGGAGCGCTCCATGCGGGCGCTCTTTTATTTGGCGATCAGTCCGCAACTTGCAACCAGTTATGTCACAGGAGGCAGAACATGCAAGAGACTCCGCAGCAGTACACCCAGCGCATGCTGGGCTACGTGAATGGCAAAGATCCACTTCGTATCCAGAAGGAAACGGCAAAGAAACTACAGAGGCTGACCAAGCCCTTAAGCAAGAGGCAGTTGGCACGGCAACCAGCACCAGGGAAGTGGTCACTCGCTCAAATCATGGCACACTTAGCCGATGCAGAACTGGTGGGCGGTTGGCGCATGCGTTCAGTTCTCGCCAATAACGGCACGTCGCTCCAACCTTTTGACCAGGAGGCATGGGCGGAAACGCTGGGCTACTCGCGTCGCAATGCTAAAACTTCTCTAGAAATGTTCCGCGTGTTGCGGGAGAACAACCTGAAGCTCTTGCAGTCCGTGCCTAAGAATCTGTGGGAGAACTACGGAATGCATCAGGAGCGGGGAAAAGAAACCATCTCGCATATCGTACGAATGTTCGCGGGACACGACTTGAACCACCTCGGCCAAATTGAAAGAATTGCAAAAGAGAGCCGCAGAAAATGAGCTGAGGGCATCGAACCGGCGGGTCCAGATCAGAACTCTGGGCACATCCTGGTCACGCATTAGTGCAATTTCTTAGGCACCCCTCGCAGTTGCTTGGCGCGACTCTCCGCCACCTTCGCTTCCGTTTTCTTGCCTAGAGCGGAATACGCCTGTGACAGCAGTTCAAAACCTTCCGCGTTCTTAGGCTGCGACTGGGTTAGTAATTCGAGTTGCTGGACCGTGTCCGCGTAGTTCCCGGATGCGATCAGGGCTCTGGCGAGATCCAGCTTGGCCTCGACGCTATTTGACTGCAGGAGCAACGCTGCTTCGAACTGGTCTTCCGCCGCCTTGCCGTCTTTAAGCCGCAAATAGACTTCGCCCAACAATAACCTGGCGGGGAACTGCCCGGGACTCAGCTTCAAGCTGGCCTCGAGAGCGTCCCGAGCGGCCGGCAGATTGCCTATCTTCTCTAACGCCTGACCTTGATAGTAGGCCGCAGTAGCATCGTCGGGACGAATCTCACGCGCTCGTCCTAAGTGTTCCGCCGCCTTCGTGTATTCACCTGATTGAAACTCAAGCTCTCCGAGTTGCAGCAATGCGGTAGGTGACTTGGGATTGAGTTGCAGAACTTTCTCCAGCGCGTTACGCGCCTCAGCGGGACGGTTGTCCTCAGACGCGATCATGGCCCTGTGCAGCAGATTCTGCTCTTCAACTTTGTCCTTAGGATCGGGCAGCAGCGAAGGCTCGGGTACGTTGGTTGAACTGCCGGCATCGGACGGACCGAGATAGCCCAGCGCGCGCAGTTCATTGACCGTGCCCTGCCCCACTGTCCCAGCGGAAGGTGTAGGGGGAGGCAGCTTCGATCGCAAGTCGGCTAGCATGCCCCGAAACTTTTGCACTTTTGGGTCCCACGGCTGGTAGAGATTAGTGACCTCTCGCGGATCGGATTGCAGGCTGTAAAGCTCGGGACGGGGCGCTTCGATAAACTTGAACTCTGGTGTGCGTACGGACCGCAGGGGGGCCCAACCAAAACGCAAAGGATAATCAGTTTCTGCGAAAGCCGTGCGCTGCGCGCTGTTCGCACTTACGAAGTAAGGTTTCAGGGATGCTCCATCAAGCTGCGCGGGAGGTGTCACCGCGAGCAGGTCCAGCACGGTCGGCAAAATATCCGTGGTTCGCACTTGTGCATCCACGACTTTCGCGGCCGCGCGCTGCGCCGGGAGTTTCAGAATGAGCGGGACGTGCGTAGTGGAATCGTACAGGAAGATTCCATGGGTCTCCTCGTGGTGCTCGCCGAGACCCTCGCCATGATCCCCAACAACAATGATCAACGAGTTTTCATACCAGCCTCGTTGCTTTAGATAATTTACAAAATTGGCGAGCGCGGAATCGGCGTATGCGATCTCTCCGTCGTAAAGATGGTCCTTGTAAAGTTGCGAATAGGGCGGTGGAGGCTCGTATGGATCATGCGGGTCGTAGAGATGGACCCAGACAAAATGCGGTCCGGTTCGATGTGCAGCGAGCCAGGTCTCGGCATGCTGGACAACGTACATGCCGCGGCGCTCCACCCGTCCCCAACGCGATTTGGTCTTGGGATGTTTAGGGAAGTTATCGTAGAAATCGAATCCCCGACCAAGGCCGGGGGCCAAAGTCCTGCTGTCAAGGATGACTGCGCCGATGAACGCAGCCGTGTGGTAGCCCCTCTTCTTTAACAATTCGGCCCACGTGGGGTGGATCGGAGCCAGGGGAATCGCAAAGTCGGTCACTCCGTGAACGCTGGGTAGCAGTCCGGTCAGGATTGTAGTGTGCGACGTGTTGGTGATAGGGCTTGGGGTGAAAGCGTGCGAGAAGCGAATCCCGTTCCTGGCCAGACCGTCGAGAGCTGGCGTCTGCACATGATCGTAACCGTAGCAATGGACATGGTCGGCCCGTAGGGTGTCGATAGTTATAAGAAAAACGTCGGGTTGCGACGTTGCTTCAGGCGCAGAAGTACTGGCGAGAGCCCCGCTACTAAGCAGGACGAGGCATAGGATGATTTTGCGGGCAGTCATCGGCATCAAACCTAACAACCAGCAATTTAGCCTAGCACAGCCGTCTGCCTGGACTTTCCAATGCCGCAAGCTGAGGAGAGCGCTGGGATATAATTTTCATACTTCATGTCCTCCTCCCTACGAGCCTTAGTCCTGCTGATCGCCTGCTTCCTCGTATTGCCGCCGACGTTCGCGGCTGGGAATCCTACCACCAACGTGGTGATCGTCACCATTGACACCTTACGAGCCGATCACCTGGGCTGCTACGGATACAAACATATTCGTACCCCGAACATTGATGCGCTTGCCGCGGACGGCGTGCGTTTCGAACGTGCCTATACTCCCGTGCCGGTTACCTTGCCCGCGCACACCGCCATTTTCACCGGCAGCTATCCGATGCTGAGTGGCATCCACGACTTCAGCGCCAACAAACTCAATCCCCAGCAGCCCACTCTGGCATCAGCATTAAAAGAGCATGCTTACAGCACCGCTGCGATAATCGGTTCGGCGGTGCTGGATTCACGCTTCGGTCTGAATCACGGTTTCGATTTTTATTATGACCATTTCGATTTCAATCGTTTGCTGGAAACTAATCTCGACGAGATGGAGCGCCCTGGCAATGTCGTAGCCGATGTGGCGCTGGACTGGCTGAGCAAGAATTATCAAAAGAAGTTTTTCCTGTGGATGCACCTGTACGACCCGCATTATCCCTACCGTCCGCCGCCGCCATATAGCCAGGAGTACGCATCGCGGCCATACGATGGCGAGATCGCTTTCGCCGACGCGCAAGTTGGACGTCTGCTGCGGTTCCTCAAAGAAAAAGGGTTGTACCAAAACACGCTCGTCGTTCTCAGCGGAGATCATGGCGAAAGCCTGGGTGAGCACGGAGAGAAAACTCACGGCTTCTTCATCTACAACGCAACCTTGCAGGTACCGCTGATTGTCAAGCTGCCGCACGGGACCATGGCCACGCAAGTCGCGACCCGGGTGAGCCTGACCGACATCATGCCCACAGTCTTGCACATCTTGAAGTTGGATATTCCATCACAAGTTCAGGGACGCAGCTTTCTGCCGCTGATAGATGGGAAACAATCAAACGAACCAGGCAGCTTGTATGCCGAGACTTTTCTCCCTAGACTTCACTTCAATTGGAGCGAGTTGCGCGGAATCGAGACCGACAAGTACCACTTTATAGATGCTCCCAAACCCGAACTTTACGATCTGAGCAAGGATCCCGGCGAAACTCAAAATCTGCTTCCGCAAAAAAAGGCTGTGGGAGAGGAAATGCAAGCGAAGCTGGCAGAGCTGATCCGCAAGTACAGCTCGGGACAAGAGATGGCGCAGAAAACAGGACTCGACCCGGCCTTGATGGAACGGCTGAAATCACTGGGATACGCCGGTTTCTCTGGGGGAGGCAATCCAACCATCAGCAATCGTGAATTGCCTGATCCCAAAGATCGCATTCAGGTCTACGAACTGATTTCAGATGCCATTGCCGAAAGCCAACACGGCGAGTATGCGCAATCGATTGAGAAGCTGAATTCCGCGCTCAAGACAGAGCCCGATTCCGTAGCCGTTCACTATTTGCTGGGGTTGAATTTTTACCGCATGCGCGATTACCAGAACTCGGTCGAGCAATTTCGCAAAGTTGTGAAACTCAGCCCTGATTACGCGCTTGCGGCTTTCCATTTGGGGCTGGCATACGCCCGAACCGGCCAGTTTGATGACGCGATTACGACTTTCAAGCGCACCCTCGAGTTGGATTCTACCAATTTCACTGCCGCTTATGATCTGGGGCAGAGTTATTTAGAGAAAAAGATGACCGGCGAAGCTGCCGCGGCATTCCGGCAGTCGGTGAGTATTGCCGACGCCTATGCCCCAGGCCATCGCGCGCTAGGTGAGCTATTGCTTTCCGAAGGGCAGGTTGACGAGGCCGTGGCGGAACTGCGGAAAGCAGCCGAGCTGGTACCGGATGATGCCGGTACTCATGTGGCCCTGGCTAGAGCGTTAACCGCGAAAGGCTTGACCGGCGAGGCCGAGCAGGAGATGCGGAAAGCGAGGCAGGCTCAACCGCAATAGATCCGGACATTCACATTGAGAAGATTTGTTCAGCTCGGGGCTTTGTTTTCACTGCTGGTTTGCATCCCGTTTGCGGCTTCCGCAGTACCGAAGCCTAGGCCGAACGTCATTCTGATCACTATGGACACCGTTCGCGCCGATCACCTCGGCTGCTATGGCGCGAGCAGTGCTCAAACTCCTACCCTCGATGCTCTTGCCCGTGATGGGGTTGTGTTTGATCGTGCGATTTCGCAGGTGCCCCTTACCTGGCCTTCTCACGCCGCTATATTGACGGGCACGTATCCATTCCAGAATGGCGTGCAGGATTTTACCGGCCAGCCTCTGGCTCCGAGATTTCGTTCGGTCGCGCAGGCATTCAAGCAACAGGGGTATGCTACGGGAGCGGTAGTCAGCGCCTTTGTGCTGGACCGAAGCTGGGGGCTGGCGCGCGGGTTCGACTTCTATGACGATGCTTTTTCTTCAGCAACGTTTCAGCAAAAGGAAATCGGGTTAGTGGATCGCAGAGCCGAAGAGAGCGTCAGTCATGCACTAACCTGGATCAAAAACGTCCATCGGCCTTTTTTCTTCTGGCTGCACTTATACGATCCGCACAGTCCTTATGATCCTCCGGAACCATATGGTTCGCAGTACCGCGATCATCCCTACGACGGCGAAATTGCTTACGCCGACCACGAACTCGCACGTCTCGTCAGGTGGTTAAAGCAAAGCAATTTGTACGATCGCACTGCAATCGTGTTTCTCAGCGATCACGGCGAATCGTTGGGCGAGCATGGGGAAGATGAGCACGGCTTTTTTGTTTATAACTCGACTGTCCGTATTCCTTTTATCGTGAAACCCATTGTGGGGAGCGGGATTCGGCCAACGCGCGTATCAAAACCTGTAGAGACCGTAGCGGTTGCAGCCACCCTCCTCCGTCTTGCCGGACTGAAGGATGTGATTGAGAAGCAGTTCCAAGCACAAAGCGTCTTCAGCGCCACGAACGACAGCGAAGGTATGGCTTACAGCGAAACGTTTTACCCTTTCAGCTCATTCGGATGGAGTCCACTGCATGCGATCGAAACCAGCCACTATCATTACATTGACGCTCCAATCCCAGAGCTTTACGACCTTACGTCTGATCCGGCAGAAAAGAACAATGTCGCACCTCAACAAAGCGCCACGGTCGCCGTTCTCAAAGACAAGCTGCAGGCTGTTCTGAAGAAAAATCCGACTACTCCAGGCCAAGCACAGGGGTCTAAGTTGAACCCCGGCACAGCCGAGAAACTGCGCGCTCTGGGTTACCTGCCCTACAGGTCGCCTGTATCGGCGCAAGCCCTGGCGGCGGGTCTCGCCGATCCAAAAACCAAGATTTCGGAATTCAGCAATATCTTGAAGGCGCAGGATGCCTTTCAGTCAGGTGACTTTGACAGCGGCCAGCAATTGCTGGCGAAGGTGGCACAGCAAGAGCCGCAGTTGTATGCCATTCCGTTCATGTTAGGACAAGCGGCTATACGGCAGCAGAAATGGGAGGAAGCTGCAACGCAGTTTCGCCGCTGCCTGGAATTGAATGCTAATTTCGATCAGGCAATGACAGGATTGGCCCACGCTCTGATCGGGTTGGGCAATCCCGTGGAAGCTCGACAATGGATTGACAAGGCGCTGCACTACAATCCACAGAATTATCGAGCGTGGTACGAATTGGGTTTGATCGAAGCGAAGTCTGATGGCGCTGCCGCCGAGCGTGACTTCACTAAAGCCGCGTCCATACAGCCCAATTTTGGTCTTCTACAACGGGATTTCGGCATGCTTGAGTTTCATCAAAAGAACTATCTGGAAGCGGTAAAGCACTTGGCGAAGTCGGTCGAGTTGGGCGTCAAGGATTCTCATATCTTCAATTTCTTGGGAATCTGTTATACCCAAACCGGCCAGTTGAAGAAAGCGGTGGAGACATTTCACCAAGCGTTAAAACTTGAGCCAAGCCTTGCAGAGGCGCACCTGAACCTGGCTTATGCTTATCAGCGGCTGCGCCGTATTAAAGATGCCGAACAGGAGTATCGCACCGCGTGCAATCTACAGGACAAATTCTGCCGATTCGTACCCAGGTAAAGAGAGCTCGTCCTCATCAGCATACCCGCCTAACGCGTGGCCTCGAGTTTGTTCAGCAGTTCCTTGGCTTTAGGAACTAGTGGATCGTCGGGGGCATTTTGCAGAAATGCCTTCAGCTCACTAGTGGCTTTCAGCCTATCCTTTTGCGCCAGGTAAAGGTTCACGAGCTCCAGGCGAACTCGCGACATTGCCGGATCAATGGATAGTGCGGTGCGAAGCGCGCGTTCCGCCTCCGGCAATTTTCTCAGCCGCTCGTAGATTGATCCGAGGAGAAATTGCCCCAATGCCGAGTTCGGCCGTCTTCTCAGGCCTTCCTGCACGTTCTGCAGCGCATCGTCATAGTTCTTCGTCATGAGATTGAGATTGCCCAAATTCAGGTGGGCTTGAGGGTCACTCTGGTTGAGCTTGATAGCTTCTTCAAACTGGGCCTGCGCCGCCTTGAAATCCGATCTGCTGAGATAGTCGGAGCCGAGATTATTGTGGGCGGGATAAAAATCGGGCGCGAGGCTTAGTGCCTTTTCGTAATGGCGGATGGCATCGTCGCGTTTACCTTCTCGTTCTGATTCCAGTCCTTTATCAAATTCCTTTAGCGCCTTCTTGGGAAAGCTGCGCCGGTACTGCTCCGTATCAACCATAAACGGATTACTACCCCTCTGGGCCGGCAGGCTGTCCTGGCGAGTCGGTGGACGCGGCATCAGGTTTATCTGCACCATAGTGACTGCGGTGATCGAAACGTCAAGAATTGCCGTCTGATCTACGGGTTCGAAGTGCTCATCGCGAACCACCACGTGATACAGGTTGTTGGTCAGAGAACCGAACGCAAATTTTCCCTGTTCGTCGGTGTACTGGCTTGCAATAGGGGCGCCATGTAACTGAAGCTCAATAAGAATCCGGCCAGGGAAATCGCCCCGAATGACGTGCAGTTCGCCAACAATGTTGCCGAATTGCTGGGCATGCAGGGAGCCGGCTGCGACGAGGAGAAATCTGACGCAGGCGAGGATCCCAAAGCGCTTCATGGCGTACTGCAAGAGAACGGGGCTTGTCCTCACAGACGAGGACAAGCCCCTGCAAACTGAGGTTTGTTAGAAGGTCAACTTCAGTCCAAACTGCAGATTACGTGCGTTCAACGTACCGCCAGCCTGGCCAAACAATCCGTCGCGCAGGTCGTTGTGGCCGAGCCCGCCGCCGGTCGCGATCAGGAAATTGGTGTGATTGAACACATTGAAGCCTTGCGCCTCGAACTTCAAGTTCACTCGCTCGGTGAACTTGAAAGTCTTGGCAAGGGTCATGTCGGCCTGCCACAACCCCGGCCCGACGAAGGTGTTGCGCCCGAGGTTACTAGCGCAACCGAGGCACGGAGTTGAGAAGACTGGTAGGCCAGCTTGACTGGGCACGCCACCAAGGGAAGCGCAATCGCCTTCGAATGCAGTCCCCGAAAATCCGGGGCACCAGCCCTTTGCCCATGACGCGCGACTGGGGTCGAAGTTTGATACTGTTGAGTCAGGCCGGTCATTGCGTCCGTGATCGACGTTGAAATCCCCACGCAAATCCTGACAGTTTCCAGTGTTCACGTCGGTTGCCGTGCAGGAAGTCGAGGGGTCGGAAATCTCACGCAGCCTGGCGGCACCGCCGCGGAAGGGCTCCCAGTGTGCACCCTTCTGGAACGACCAGACGCCGCTGTAGGACCAACCTCCTACCACTGCACCGAGAATGCCGTGCAGGTTCTGACCGGGTAGTTGCCAAACGTAGTTCAGAACCACGCGATGGCGAATATCGAACAGAGAGTTGCCGCGATCCAGCCCTGGCAGCGTGAAGTCGGTCGTAAAACCTTCACCCGCCGCTGGACCGTTGGCGGTGGTCGCGCCGCTGTGCCACGTCGATCCATTATCGATTGTGTGGCTGTAAGTGTAGTTCACATTGAACAGAAGGCCGTGGCTAACTTGCTTCTTGACTGCCACCTGAAGCGAGTTGTAGTTCGAGTTGACGACGTTGCGCCAGTTGCGCAGGTTGCCGTAGTCGTTGTTCGCGAACCCGCCATTGCCATCCCAAGTGCGGCCGAAATTGTCGGTTATGACCGAGCCGACCGGTAGTACCGATCCGGGATGGCGATTGATGTTTTCCGCACGAAACAGCTTGTGACCAACATCACCGACATAATTGGCTTCCAACACCAGCTTCCATGGAAGTTCTCGCTGCACGCCCAGATAATAGTTGTAAACGTAGGGATCGCGGATGCCTTCGGGAAGAACGATTCCCGTCAGGATCGCCAAATTTGGGCTAAACGGAGCCCAACCAGTCAAGTTACCGGTAGCTTGCGCTCCGACTCCCTGTCCGGGGTTGGTTGGAGGTCCGCTGAAGGTGGGCGTAGCACCGCTGGGTGTGCAGCCTGCCCCGGTACAGTTAGTGGGTCCGTAAACCAGCTCGTTCACATCGCCATTCAGGAAGTTATCGACGAAGTTAAAGGAGTAGTAGGGAAGGTTCCATCGTGAGTTCGAGAGCGGATTGTACAGTGTGCCCTCGTATGACACACCGAAACCACCACGAATGGCCGTCTTGCCGTCCCCGAATACGTCATAGGCGAAGCCGACACGGGGACCGAAGTTGTTGTGGTCACCCTTGCCTAGTGATGGGGCAGGTGCGAAGCCACCCGGACCGCACACACCTTTCAGTTGCGCTAGCTGGGCTATCTGCGTGGCCGTAAAACTCGCTGGGCAATTTGCCGGATTGTTCGCGTTGATCACCTGGTCCAGAAGATTGCTGCCCGGTCCTGGGATGAACGTAGTCGCCAAATCGTTCAATTCGTGGTGACGAGTGAACAGGTCATAGCGGATACCGAGATTAAGGGTGAGCTTCCGGCTGACCTTCCAATCATCCTGGAAGTAAGCGCCGAACTCCAAATTCCGCCAGTGCCGAACATTGCTCTGGAGTGCCGGAACAGGATTTTGATTAAAACTGCTGCAAGGAGGGCTGCAAATCCCTGGATTTACCCCAGCATCTTCTTCCGCCGGGGCATCAGCGGCGAAGAATAAGGGATCGAAAAACTCATACGACGGGCGAGCCACGCTGAACTCGCTGCTCTCGATGTTTCTGCGGAAGTCCGCTCCGATCTTCATGTTGTGGTTCCCGTGGCTGATCGAGACCATGTCCGAGTAGGTGTAGATGTGCTCCTTGAAGAACTGGGGATACCCGGAATAGGATCCAAATCCAGCCGTGCCATCGTCAAAGACCCCTCCGCCACCGATCTGCGGTACGCCCGGTATGCCGACGTTAATCAAGGTGGTGTTCTGCTGGTAGCCGACCCGGACTTCGTTCAGGATCGTCGGTGAGAAGGTGTGCACCCAACTAAATTGCCCACCGGGGAACAAGCTATGAGCCGGGTTTGTAAAGCCACGGGTGCAGGCAGCGTCGCAGGGGCCAAACTGGTCTGAGCTTCTGAAATAGTTGTACTGAGCGTAGAAGCGATCGCTGGAGCGCGGGGTGTAGTCCAAACGGAAGGAGGCTTCATTTCCGTTGAACAAGTTGCCATTTCCCAAGCTTCCGGTTTGCGACTTGAAGATCGATACGCTGCTGCCCTGGAACGGCGCATCACGATTGACGAGCCCTGGCTGCGCCGTAAGGCTGCACGTACCGGTCGCATTGGTAATGTCGGTCGCTGTAACTCCAAGAAAGCTTTGGAACTTTGCCGCCAGAGCGGCGGCGGCAGCCGCATGTGCGGGATTCGTATCAAAAGAAGTGTCCTGGGGGCATAGGTAAAAAGTGAAGTCGCCGCCAGTGTAGCCGTTAAGCGAAATGAAATTCGTACCTGGCAAATTCGGGACAAAGTTCTGGTACAGCAAAGCGGCGGTCGAATTTGGAAATGCGGAAATTACCGCCTGCCGAAACTCAGGCGACTCAACCAGTATGGTCTGGGGAGTCCCGACGGTGGTAAACCGGTCGCCTTGATAGGAGGCAAAAAAGAACAGCTTGTCCTTCACAATCGGTCCGCCAACGGTGCCGCCGAACTGGTTAAACCGCAATGCGGGCTTGAAGCATTTTGAAGTATCGCCGGCAGGGCAAAGGGTGCCATTTGGATCTTTGCGCGGGTCGGGAATCTGGTTCAGGAAGAACTCGTTCGCATCAAAGACGTCGTTGCGGATGTACTCCCAGGCGCTGCCGTGAAAGCTGTTGGTACCAGATTTGGTCACCAGGTTATTGATCGTGCCGGCGCTATTGCCGTACTGTGCCGACATGTTCAGTTGCAACTGCTGAAATTCCTGAACCGTGTCCTGGATCGGCGTATTGACATTACCGCCGCTCAGACCTTTGTTCGAGACTCCGTTGATTAAGAATCCGTTGAAATCCTCACGCAGTCCATTCACGACGGTGTTGTGGCCGTTTTCGAAATCCACCCCGGTGACGTTGACGGCGCCGGGGGCCATCTGCATCAGGTCGTACACATTGCGCCCGTTCAGCGGAAGATTAGCGATTTGCGTCGACGTAACCGTGGAAGCCAACTTGGAATCTTCCACATTCACAGCCGCGGCTTCGCCTGTGACTTCAACCACTTCCTTGGCCTCGCCAAGCTGCATTTTGAAATCAACGTGCGCGATGGTGCCTGCGTTTAGCGTTACGTTGTTGTTGCTGGCACTCTTAAATCCCGGGGCCTCGACGGAGATCTTGTAATTTGCGGGCGGTAGCTCCTTTACGGTGAATACGCCGCTCTGGTTCGTCACCGCGCTCACAGAAAGGTTCGTACTCGGATTAATGACTGTCACCTTAGCATTGGGAATAGCCGCGCCGGATGGATCCGTCACGACGCCAGTGAACTGGCCGTTCTGAACTTGCGCTACCGCGCTAAACGCCAGCAGCAAAGACAGGAAAACGAGGCAGAACTGCAACTTTTTCATTCACCTACCCCCTCAAGAGCTGTGGGATTTTTGTGTGCCACGGAAATGTTTTTATGCCTGACTGCTGCAACATTATGAAATTCACGTCACTGACCAAGGTGAAGCGCGAAGCATTGTGCCCGTCCGACACCTCGCTTGTCAAGCTATCTAACTGATTTATCAGACTTATTCCAAACGGAACAGCGACTTAACATAGGCTCACGCATGGCTCACAACGGGCTAAGAACACTCGCAACAACCTCGGCACTTTGCTCGCCAAAACGGTAGCCTTGCGGACTCAACAAGTTAGTGTGAAGGAAGCCCTGTTCTATATGGAGAAACGGAGGCGTAGCCGATCTCTAGCTCCACTATTTGGAAGGCAGCCAGGAGGTCCCGTCCCACTATTCCCGATTGGTAAATGGGTTAGAAGATGGGCAGTCCGCTGACGAAACTTATCTCGAATGGCGCTGCGGCAACCGGTGAGCGCCGGTATGACGGGCAGTGATACCCCGCTCCTCTTCGATAACGAGTTCCTGATCCGCGTCCTCGTTCTCGACTGTGTCTACCTTGCCGGAAGGCCACCGCACCACGATCGAATCCACCCGTGTGGCGTTATCCAGGCCGAAGTGCAATCGAGGATCGCTGGCCGACTCAAAGCTGCTGTTCGCACGCACTTCGTCGTATTGCGTCAGGCCGCCAGCCTTAATTTCGACTCGCGCGCCGAATCCGTCACGATTAGAACGCTTGCCAATAGTCTTAATGCATAGCCAATGACCCGCTGCCGGAGTTTGGTTGCGGAGTAACACCGGGGAACCATCGAGGACGGTCATGATGACGTCTTGCCTGCCGTTATTAAGAAAATCGGCGACCGCAGTTCCCCGGGCGGCGTAGCGCCGCGCGAGCGCTGTGCCACTGTGCGATCCAATCTCTTCAAATTTTCCAGTCTTCAGATTGTGAAATAGCAATGGCCGCTCGGCGTAGGTCACACCAAAGGTGTGCTTGTCCACTTGCGGATTAACGTGACCGTTGGCGATGAAGATGTCTTTCCATCCATCGTTATCGAAATCGAAGAATTTCGCGCCGAACCCCAGGAAGGGAATGCTGACGGGACCAATTCCCGCGGGCCCCGCCATGTCGGTGAACTCGCCGTTGTGGTCATTGTGGTAGAGATTGTTAGCATCGTCAGAAAAATTGGTTTTGACGATGTCCGGCCACCCGTCATTGTCATAGTCAGCGGAATCGATGCCCATGCCGGCCTGTTCACGGCCGTCCGCACTGTAAGCCACTCCAGCCTGGGCGCCCACTTCACCAAAACCGCCTTTGCAGTCGTTGTGGTAAAGCAGGCTGGGGGACGAATCGTTGGCTACGTACAAGTCGAGACAGCCATCTTTGTCGTAGTCCAGCCAAAGCACGCCTAGACCGTAATAGCTGCCCGAATCAATGTTCAGCTTTTCGGTGACGTCGCTGAAAGTGCCATCTCCATTGTTGTGGTAGAGACGATCTCGCGAACCTTTCAGGCCACGGGGACCGCAGGAGACCGGGATTCCGCGGTACTGACAAAATGGGCCGCTGCCCAGTTCCGGCAAATGTTTCAGATCGACGTCCACATAGTTCGCGACATACAGGTCGAGGTAGCCATCATTGTCGTAATCGCCAAAGGCGGCGCTGGTACCCCAGCGATCGGCATTACTTACGCCTCCTTTGACGGTGACATCGGTGAAAGTGCCATCGTGATTATTGTGGTAGAGCACCGCATCTTTGAGATAGGTGACGTAAAGGTCTTCCCAGCCATCGTTGTCGTAGTCGCCCACCGCCACTCCGAAACCCCAGCCGCAGCGCGAGAGGCCCGCCTTAACGGTCACATCAGTGAAAGTGCCGTCATGATTGTTGCGATATAGCTTGCTGGGATGGCACTTACCGGCACGCAGATCTTCGAGCGTAGAGCCGTTGACCAGGAAAATGTCCATCCATCCATCATTGTCGTAATCGAAGACAGCGATACCGCCGCACATCGTTTCCATGATGTAACGTTTTTCAAGGCTGCCACAGGTGAGATGAAAATCAATGCCGGCGGCGTGAGTGACATCTGCGAATTGCGCGGAGGGCGATGAGGATGTAGATGCGTGCCGGGGGGTAGAAGCTTTGCGCTGGCTCGGCTTCTGCTGCGGAGGATGGAATGCGGTGGCGGCCGCCGCCAGAAAAAAAAGGCAGACAACCCCGGCTGCTGCTCGCATACTGACGTGTGGAGCGATCATCAGTGGACGCGGCCGGTAGCCATTCCTCCGGATTGCCGCTGAGACTTTCTTGCTTCCGCGAAGCGCTGCCATTCCTCACCGGCTTGCTCCTTATCGCCCATTTTCTCGAAGGCGCGGGCAAGCTGGTAGTGCGGGCTAGGATCGCTGGGGTTCAATGTAACCGCCTGGCGCAGGGCGGCAATCGCCTGTGCTACGTCGCCTTGGAGAAGCAGTCCTTTTCCCAGGTCATAAAATGCGTCCGCATTTTGTGTATTCACCTCAGTGGCGCGGCGCAAGTTGAGAATTGCTGATTTCCAGTCGCCGGTTTCCAACTGAGTATGCCCCAGTTGGAAAAGGACATCCGGGTTTGGCGGCGAACGCGCAAGCTCTTTCTCATATTCAACTATGGCCTCGTGATTTTTTCCCAAACTCGCGTATGCAAAGCCGAGATGGTAATGGCCTAGCGGAATGTTCGGATTGATTTGCAACGCAGATTGAAATTGTTGCACTGCCTCGACAGTGCGATTTGTGTTCTGATAAGCCCGTCCCAGCAACACATGCGCAAGTGGATTCGAGGGCGTGATTTTGAGCGCCTTTTCGAGTTCGTCAGCCGCCGGAGAGTACTGCTGGTCTGTCAACAACACCAGCGCCAGATCAAAATGGACGTCAAAACTTGTGGCATCGAAGTGTTGGGCCTCCCTCAGTTGAGCCGCGGCCTCCGTGTTTTGGCCGTTCTTGAAGAAAGCGAGACCCAGCCAATGATGTAACTGCGCATCCTGTGGCCAGCGTTCCACCAGGTTGCGTCCGAGGGCGAGCGCCTGAGCGACCCGACCGTCCTGCAAGTAGCTCAGCAGAAGTCCGCGAGCCGCTTGGATGTTGTCTGGAGCCAGTTGGCGGGCCTGTTCAAAAGATTGAACGGCGCCCTGAAAATCACCGCTCTCCAGAGCCGCTTGGCCTTTCCGCAGCAATACCTGCGCTGGCGATGACGGTTCCTGCGCCAACATCGCGGGTGCGATGGAGAAGACCACAAGCACCAGCAAAAAAAGCCACCTGCACGAACACGAAAGAGAAAAGCCTGCCCAGCGGCGAGTATGCGGAGAGCGGTCTAACGAAAAAGGTAATTCGGGCGGCGGCATGGACCCTCTAGGCATGCTAACGGTTCCCTGAGAGAGGTGCAATGCGCATAGCGAATTGCAAGATTGGCACAGCTAACTCATTGTGCCGCTGCACGTGCGCCATATTCGCGCTTCCAGCGCGTGCTGCGGCCATTTGCCCCAGCGCATCTGCCCGCCGTACATTAATACATCGCATAAGGAATGTTTACCGCGATTTGCACATGATGGACATGCTCGGTTATTTCCGCCGGTTATTTGCTTATGACACTTGGGCCAATCGCGAAGTCCTCAGTAGGTTACAGACCTTTGGAACTCCACCCTCGCGCTCTATCCAACTGCTGTCGCACATCCTTTCAGCCGAACGCCTCTGGCTAGAACGCATTGAGCGGCGCAAGCAAACGTATCCGGTATGGCCCGACTTCAGCATTATGAAATGCGAAGCAGAAGCTATGGAGCTCACACAGCTTTGGGGCAGTTATCTTGGCGGAATCGAGCCAGCCCAACTGGCCGGGATCATCAAATATACAAACACCAAGGGAGAGGCGTGGAGCAATTCGGTTTCGGATATTCTCATGCACGTAGTCATGCACTCTGCCTACCATCGCGGCCAGATCGCCAGCGATATGCGGGCGGCAGGGCACACGCCTGCTTACACCGATTTCATCCACGGTGTACGGCAACGATTATTGGAGTGAAGTTGGGATGGATGATTTCAAGTTTCTCTCATTCCTGCTGCTGCAAACCATGGCTACGCTCGGGCTTCTCGCTATCCTTTGGCTATGGCCCGGTCCTTGGAATGTTGCACGTTTGACTGGTTCCATGCTGACCATCGCCGGCCTGACACTTGTCTTTACGGCACGCGTCCAGCTTGGAAAATCATTCTCCGTCACTCCGCAGGCCAGAACGTTGGTCACGCATGGCCTCTATTCCAAAGTCCGTAATCCGATCTACGTGTTCGGAATCGTGGTGATTTCAGGTGTAATCCTGATTTTGCATAAACCCCGTTTATGGATTTTGCTGGCGATCATAATTCCTATGCAGATTGTCCGCGCCCGCAAGGAGGCCAAAGTCTTGGAAGCGAAATTTGGAAATGAATACCGCGAGTACCAACGCAGGACGTGGTTCTGAAGTGGGCGGACATGAGCGCAGCCACTGTTCGAACCAGCACTGTCCGGTTCCCCAATAGCAGCACGTGCGAATACAATGGCTCACTCGCCGGTAATGACGAGCCTCTAAGAGTGGGCGCCGGCTTTGGCCATTGAGGATTCTCTGTGACGCTGCGGCGCAAGACGCTGGTCATTATCGGGGCGACCCTTCTCGGACTGCTGATAACTTTCTTCGTCCTCACACGGGTCACTCTGCTACGGCGACTGAGAGAATACGAAGCGCAACAGACACGTCGTGAGGTGCAGCGAGCATCGACCGCTCTCGAAACCGAGATCTCCCAGCTCGACACTATTGTTCGCGACGATGCCGTCTGGGACGAAGCCTACGAATTCGTTCAGCATCCCAACCGGAAATTCCTGGAATCAAATTTTCCTCGGGCAATATTCAGCGATCTCCGCATTGACCTGGTGATCTTCTTGAATTCCTCCGACGAGGTGATATTTGAGCGGCTGGCGGATCATCCTCTTGATCCCACTCTGCAACAGGCTCTCGATAAAAAACTTCTTCAGCCGGGTGTTCTGGTACGCCCCGCTTCGGCCGAAGCTATTGTGAGCGGGATTATCAATTTGCCCGACGGTCCAACAATGGTTTCGGCTTCCCAGATTTTAAGATCGTCGGGGGAGGGGCCGTCCCGAGGCACACTCATCATGGGCCGTCGATTGAATGCAAATGAAATCCATCGGCTGTCGCTGTTAACCCGTTTGGATCTCCAGGTCTACCCTTTTGATGATCCCAGACTCCCCGCTGACTTCCAGGCCATTCAAGGTTCGCTTTCTCGCTTAAACCCTATTGCGACCCGACCGTTGAGCAAGCAATACGTCGCGGGTTATCAGCAGATCAGTGGAGTAGACGGCCAGCCTGCCCTCATGATGCGCATCCGGCTCCCCCGAACCATCTACGCCGAAGGAAGGAACACCGAGATTTACCTGATGGGCTCGGCGGTGATTGTGGGACTGGTGTTCAGTGTGGTTACGGTGTTTCTGCTCGAGGGACTAGTATTGTCCCGGCTGATCAGACTTGGGAAAAACGTTGCTGCTATCGGTACGCGCGGCGATCTTTCGGCACGGGTGGCGACCGAAGGCGGCGACGAGTTGTCTCAATTGGTGCGAGTGATCAACCGGATGTTGGCGGACTTGGAGAGAGCCGAGCAAGAACGCCGCCGCGATGAGGAGCGCTACCGGGCTTATATTACGCAGAGCACGGAGGGAATCTGGCGTTGCGAGCTGCAGGAGTCGCTCTCCACTTCTCTTCCGGAGGCCGACCAACTGGATCATTTGCATCAAACCATTTTTTTTGCTGAATGCAACGACGCCCTGGCTCGACTTCACGGATTCGCATCCGCTGACGATCTCCGCGGCGTGCCAGTGCGGGATTTGTTTAGCATCTCTGAGCCCAAAAACCTGGAACTAGCCCGCAAATTCCTACACTCTGGGTATCAAGTGGTCGATGGCGAGTCGATTGAAAGAGACGAGCAGGGTCAGGCTCGTTATTTTCTCAACAACATCAATGGAGTGGTAGAAGACGGTTTTCTAGTGCGCGTGTGGGGAACACAACGTGAAGTCACTGAACAGCGGCGATTGGAGGCACAGCTACTCCATGCTCAGAAAATGGAAGCCGTAGGCCGATTGGCTGGGGGAGTGGCCCATGATTTCAATAATCTGTTGTCCGTCATCCATGGATATACCGAAATTCTGCTGCGACGCTTTTCTCCCGAAAACCCCGCGCGCCGGGAAGCCGAGCGTGTCCTACATGCTACCGAGCGCGCGGCAATACTAACCCGACAGTTGCTCGCCCTCAGCCGGAAGCAAGTTCTTGCACCCCGTGTCCTGGATTTGAATTCCGTTCTTGGCGATATGGACCGTGTGCTCCCACGCCTGGTTCGTGAAGACATCGAACTCGTAATCCGCAAGGAACCGGAGTTGTGGCTCGTGCGCGCCGACCCGGCCCAGATGGAGCAGGTGATCGTGAACCTGGCCGTCAATGCCCGAGATGCGATGCCGAGCGGCGGTCGTCTCACGTTGGAAACGAAAAATGTGGAACTCGATCACCGCGTCTCGCGCCAGGATCCTTCGCTGCTTCCGGGCCGCTACGTTGTGCTGACGGTGGGCGACACGGGTATTGGCATGGATGGCGAGACGCGCGCCAAAATCTTCGAGCCGTTCTTTACTACCAAGGACATTGGCAAGGGGACCGGCCTCGGACTGGCTACGGTATACGGAATTGTGCATCAAAGTGGCGGACATATTTCGGTAGACAGCGAATCTGGCAAGGGCTCGACTTTTCGCATCTACCTGCCACGGGCCGAAGGCAAACTCGAACCACTCGCCGAGCTACCCGTGCCAGAGCCTGCGCCCCGGGGCACCGGGACTCTGCTGCTCGTGGAAGATGACGCCGCAGTGCGAGGGTTGGCGCGAGAGGTGCTCCAGGAACGAGGTTATACGGTGCTGTCAGCAGGCAGTGGCGAGGAAGCCATTCAAGTCGTCGAGAACCTTCAGGAGCAGATCGATCTGGTGGTAAGTGATGTGATTATGCCGGGGATGGCAGGCGATGAACT
>Ga0209471_1000533_pt1 | contig 25196 bp, 26 predicted proteins | sample GraSoiAngelo_128_FD_185885 | JGI IMG/M metagenome (GOLD analysis project Ga0209471, IMG submission 185885) | Grasslands soil microbial communities from the Angelo Coastal Reserve, California, USA - 14_0927_12_20cm (SPAdes) (version 2) | ecosystem: Environmental > Terrestrial > Soil > Grasslands ... | reverse complement strand
AAGGCGGCATTGAAGAAGGCCATCGAGGGCTACTCGCCCGACGGCCGCTTCACCCTGGAGGGCGCGCGCAACGTCTACAAGGTGCTCAAGCTCTTCGAGCCGTCGGTGATGTCGGCGAATATCGAAGTGAGCAATACCTTCGACAACCGTTTCGTCGAAGAGGCGGCGAAGAGGAAGTCGAAGTGACCGAGGCGAGTGCCCGGCCGATGGTCCGGTCGGAGCCGCCTGCGCTCGCGCTCGAGAGCATCACTTGCACCTTTCCGGCGGCGGCCCGGGACGACCAGCCTTACACGGCGGTCCGCGAGGCGTCGGTGCGCGTCGGCAAGGGAGAGTTCGTCTCGCTGATCGGACCGACCGGCTGCGGAAAGTCGACGCTGCTCAACGTAGCGGCCGGCCTGATGGCCCCGACTTCCGGTTCCGTGCTGGTCGAGGGCGCGCCGCTCCGCGGGCTCAACAGGGACGCCGGCTATCTCTTCCAGGCCGACGCGCTCATCCCCTGGCGCAGCGCCCTCGACAACATCGCCGCCGGACTGCAGTTCCACGGTGTCGATCGCGCGGAGAGGACGGAGCGGGCGCAACATTGGCTCGAGCGCGTAGGACTTGCGGGCTTCGGCAACCGCTATCCTCACCAGCTCTCGGGCGGAATGCGCAAGCGCGTGGCTCTCGCCCAGACGCTCATCCTCGATCCCAAGATCATCCTGATGGACGAGCCCTTCAGCGCCCTCGATGCGCAGACGCGCGAGCTGATGGAGAACGAGCTGCTCGAGCTCTGGTCGAGCGACCGCAAGTCGGTGCTCTTCATCACCCACGATCTGGAAGAGGCCATCTCGCTCTCCGACCGCGTGGTGGTGCTCTCGGCCGGGCCGGCCGCCGGCCCGATCGGCGAGTTCGCCATCGATCTCGCGCGCCCGCGCGATGTCTCCGAAGTGAGGATGACCAAGCGCTTCCTCGAGCTGCACAGGAAGATCTGGGAGCTGCTCAAGGCGGAGGTCCTGAAGAGCCATGTCCGGCAGAAGCACGCCTAGCGGCCCGCTGATGATCCTCTACCGGCTGGTCTTCTTGCTCGCGCTCTTCGCGATCTGGCACGCGCTCACCGAGTCTGGCCTCTTGCCGCGCTTCTTCTTCGGCTCGCCGCTCCTGGTGCTGGAGAAGGCCGCGCGCTGGTTCGCGAGCGGCAAGATCTACAAGCACCTGGCCATCACGCTGCTCGAGACGGTGCTCGCCTTCGGCTGCGGCACACTGCTCGGCCTCGCGACAGGCCTCTGGCTCGCTCTCGCGCCCGCCGCCTCCAGCCTGCTCGATCCCTACATCAAAGGCGCAAACGCGATGCCGCGCGTGATCCTCGCGCCGATCTTCGCCGTCTGGTTCGGGCTGGGCATCCTCTCCAAGGTCGCACTCGGCATCACGCTGGTCTTCTTCATCGTCTTCTTCAACGTCTACCAGGGCGTGAAGGAAGTGAGCCCGGTCGTGCTCTCCAACGCGCGCATGCTCGGCGCCACGCGCCGCGATCTGCTGCGCCACATCTACCTGCCCTCGGCGACGAGCTGGGTCTTCTCCAGCCTGCACACCTCGGTGGGCATGGCCTTCGTCGGCGCGGTGGTCGGCGAGTATCTCGGCTCCGCCGCCGGCGTCGGCTACCTCATCCTCCAGGCGGAGGGCGCCTTCGACATCAACACCGTCTTCGCCGGCATCCTCGTCTTGACCGCCTTCGCGCTGCTGCTCGACTGGATCGTCACCGTCACCGAGAGACATCTCTTGCGCTGGCGGCCCACCAGCGAAGGTGCGCGATTGTCGAACCGATGACTCTGGGTTACGGGCAGACCGCTCGCCAGGCATCCAGGTTGAGGTTCTTCAGGATGAGCGAGTGCCCCGAGATCGGCGCGGGGCAGGTGCTGGTGTACTCGACGTGGAAGACGGCCTTGGCGGCCTGGACGAAGGGCTGCAGCGTGGCGCACTCGGAGTATTTCGAGCATTCCTCGTTGAGGGCCCAGTCGAAGCTGGACGCGAGATCGGTGACCTGGCCGACGTCATTCTTGAGCCCGACCGAGAGGCCGCGAGCGTGCGCTTCGGCGGCGAGGAAGCGGTTGTAATCGAGTTGGGTGGTGGCAGTGAGAGGGAACCCGGGGCCGTTGGTATAACCATCCACGTTGTCGGGATCGACCCCGTCGCACTTCTTCTGCACGGCGAGATCCATTCGCGCCTTCATGATCGAGCGGACCGTGGAGTTCCGGGTGTCGACCCACCACTCCCCCGCCCAGCCGGCGACGGGGTTGCCGATCGCGCTGCTGGGAAAGCTGGAGGCATCGGAGCGCCAGTTCTCATACGTCCCGGCGCTGAAGTAGCAAATGACGATGCGTCCCTTGGTATGCAGACCATCGAGGGTCGACTGCGGGACGTCGAACAGGTCGATGTCGTACATCGTCGCGCTGACCGTCGTGTCGATCGTGCCGGTCAGTTGCAACTGAAAGGTAGTCCCGGTCGGCGGATGCCAGATCCCTGCGAGGACGCCGCCGTCGAGCGACCCCGCGCCGGCATCGGGCGGCAATCCGCCGGCATCAGGTCTCCCCGCGCCGGCATCGGGCGCCCCTGCGCCACTATCGGGCGAGCCTGCGCCCGCGCTGCCACCATCTTGCGTCGAGACGTGGCCGCCACCACAGGCCAGAAGCGCGAGCGCGCACGTTGCCAAGAGAGTCGTCGGGTACCGGGGAGCTGCGCGAAGTGGCAAGAGCATGGTTTCCTCCGCTAGCCTGGGGTGCTAACGACGCAGGACAGTGGGTTTCAAGGACGCGACGGTGGCATTTCCGACTTCCGCATTTTTGACGTGAGCTGTTTCGGGAAGGGCATGCGCCACCCGTCTAGATTGACGTTCGTCAGGATGAACGAGCGCCGCAGCGCCGGCGCGACTTGGACGGTGTCGCACTCTCCGCAGCCAGTCGCGACGTGACACTTCGCACGGACAGGTTCTACTGCCGGGACTAAGCCGTCCGACCATGACACCGAACACGCGGAAGGAAGCCCGACATCGGCGGAGACTGCGGGTCCTCTTCGAAGGCCGCCCTGCCTTCACGACCAATGTGAACCTGAGCGGATTCTGCGCTGAGTTGATGAGGGCGGTCTCTCCGGCGACCACTGTCGAGGGCACCATCACCATCGAGGGCCGCGATTTCGAGTACGTCGGCGACGTTCGCTGGGTGAAGCCGGGAGATCTGCGCCTGCGCTTGCCCTCGCGCGTGGGCGTGCGATTCGTTCGGGTCGCGCCCGAGTTCGCCACCGTCTTCACGGAGTCGCTGCCGAAGCGATGATCGCGCGCGCCGCGATGGCGCCGATCCTCTTCCTGGACGCGCCTTGCAAGGCCTGCCGCTGACCCTGGGCTCGCCGCGCTGCACTGTTTCGAGAAGCGTCCGCCGCATCGTCGGCGAGGCGTCCGGCTGGATACCTCCCCGCAGAGGTTGAGGGCCCCGCCGCTCCTTTTGTGAAGTCCTCAAAAGAGACGATTTGCAAGCTGATGAAGCGCTCACACCCTGGTGACCCGCTCACACCTTGGTTGGAGGCTCATCCATGAACGTACGGCGACTCGGCCTCATCTGCGCAGCTTCCGTCTTCGTATTCGCGGCCGCGCGCGCGGCAATCGCGCAGTTGTTGCCGCCCATCTGCATTCTCTGCTGGCAGCCGCCGGTTGGAGCGCGCTGGCAATACCAGCTGCAGGGCGTCTCCGATTACGCGTCGACGGGCGGCATCAATGTCAACATCACCGCTGTTCCCGCCGAAGGGGGCGCGGCGGTCGCACCCGACGTCTTCGACATCGACCTCTACGTCGGTGCCGGCGTCAACGGTCGCAACGACGTCGTGAACAGCAGCGCGGTGACCGCAATTCACGCCAATGGGGCGCGCGCGATCTGCTACCTGGACGCGGGCACCTGGGAGGACTGGCGCCCCGACGCAAGCGACTACCCGAGCGATGTTCTGGGAAACCCGAATGGATGGCCGGGCGAGCTCTGGGTGGACATCCGCCGTCTCGACGTCTTGGGGCCGATCCTCTCCGCGCGCGCGCAGAAGTGCCAGCTGGGGGGCTTCGATGCCATCGAGTGGGACAATGTCGACGGCTACCAGAACGTCACCGGCTTTCCGCTCACCGCGGATGACCAACTGCAATTCAACGCTTACCTCGCCAACCTGGCGCATCAGAACGGACTCTCCGTCGCGCTCAAGAACGACATGGATCAAGTCTCCGCGCTGAAGCCCTACTTCGACTTCGCGATCAACGAGGAATGCTTCCGCTACAGCGAATGCGATTACCCGCCGCCTGGGTTGTCCGATTGGACCGCGTCCGGCAAGGCGGTCTTCAACGTCGAGTACAGCTCGCTCCAGTGCGCACAGGCGGACGCGTGGGGGTTCGGATCGATCCTCAAGGACCTGGCTCTGTATGACGGTCCCTGGACGCCCTGCAGGTAATTCAAGGAACCTGGACGGTGCTGGCTCGAACTTCGTAGTGCCTCGCGATCGGCTCAACCTTGGACAAAAGCTGCCTTGCTTCTGGCTCAAACACTGGAACGGCGTAATCCGCGCCGGCAAATCGACGAACCGAATCGAGCGACTCGAATAGATTCACGACGACGAATTCCGACTCGTCGGCCTCGTCGCTGCGGAGGACGTATCCGCCACGATAGCCGTCTATGGCTTTCAGTCCTGGAAGAACCTTGTTCTTGAGCAAGCTCTCATAGGCGTCCGCGTTTTCGGCTTTCGTCCAACCGCGCCAATGACGCGCGATCATGGTTTGTCGTTGTCGGGTCGGCAGCGCTTGCCCGGCGCATAGTCGGGGTGCCAGTGGTGCTTGGCCTTGCGCGCCACGCACCGCAGGCAGCCGGCGCGCTCGCCCTTCTTCGCGGTGCCAGGAAGCTTCTCGCATTCCGCCGCGGTGCGCGACTCGTGGCCCGTGGAGTGCGCGAGCGCAACGCCGGCACCTTCACCGGCTGCGGCGAAAACAAACGCGGCCAACGCGATCCGGATCATGAGACCTCCTCGAGTGACAGCCGCCGCAGAGCCTATCGCAGCTGGCCCGCGGCGTCCGATCCGGTACGGCGCAAGAAAGGATACGCTGGACAAGATGGGGTCCTGCCGGGGAGGAGATCGATGAGAAACGTGCGCACTGGCATGGCGGTGGGCTTGGTGTTCGCTGCGTTCGGCGCCTGGGCGGCTGATGAGTCGCCATCGGCGAGGGCGCCACGGTTCGCACCGCTGACCTACGATCAACTGAACGTCTATCAGAAGCCTCTGGGTGAGCAGATCCTCAAGGTTTCGAGCGTCGGGCTCGGTGGGCCGTACAATCCGCTGCTGCGCAGCCCGGTGCTGGGGCAGCGAATGTTCGACCTGCTCTACTACCTGCGCTGGAATTCCTCGCTCCCATTGCGCCTGAACGAGATGGCGATCCTTCTCACCGGGCGGCTCTGGCGTTCCCAGGTCGAGTGGTACGCGCACGCGCCCCTCGCGATCAAGGCGGGGCTCTCCCCGGAGATCGTCGCCGATCTCAAGGCGCAGAAGCGCCCGGCGAGCATGAAGCCGGACGAGGCGGCGGTATACGATTTCGTGACGGAGCTCTCCACCAAGCATCAGGTCTCCGACGAAACCTTTGCGCGCGCCAGGCAGATCCTCGGCGAGCAGCAAGTGGTGGATCTGACCGCGGTGACCGGTACCTACGTGGCCGTGGCCATGCTCCTGGCGATGGCCGAGGAGAGCGTCCCTGCCGGCAAGGAGCCACCGTTCAAGCCCGGGGAACCTTGACTCGGTCGCGGAGGGCACCCGATTCCGGCTGCACCTGCGGATGAGTGGATTGTTGTCGCCGATGATCCTCAAGTCGGTGGGCGACCGCCAGCCGGAAGTCGACAGCTTCGCCGCTGCGCTCAAGACTCGGGTCGAGACGACGTAGTCGGGCAGGTTCGAACCCATCGACGCCCTAGAGGGACGCCGTGGGGTTCGCGAGGGCGGCGGCAAGGAGTGTGCCGGAAAAAAGCAGAGTGTCGAAAGTGAAGTTGATCGCGGCCAGGCGCTGGGAGTCGGTGCTCGCCAGGAAGAATTCGGGGACGTAGAGCACGACTGTGAGCAGCAGCATCAGCGCGCCGGCGAACGTTGCGGCGGAGCTGGCATATTTTCGGACGAGCATTCCGGCGCCAGATGCGATTAGAAGGATTCCAGCGAGATAGGAAGCGAGCTGCGGCAGCGGGACCCACGACGCGGTGAGCTTGGTGTTGGGCACGCCGGGCGAAAGCGCGGGATGGAGAAGGTGATCGAAGCCGTAATAGATGATCGCTATTCCCATCCACCACCGGGAGATCGCAGCCAGGCGATCGGACCGCACCTCAATGCTGAAGAGCGCCAAAGCTCCCATCGCAAAGGTGGTCTGGCGGACTGCCAGGATCCAGAACATGCGATGCCCCGGATTCCCGATCGCGGCCGGCAGATCCATCAGCAGCACGAAGAGCCCGAACATGATCGCGAGAAAGAGTGTCGACCACCGCATGCTTCGTCTGGCGACGAGGCTCACCGCGGCCGCCAGCTCGGCGACCCCGACGAAGTACGCGATGAACAGACGCGCCGGCATCCATTCCGGAACCAGTTCCGCGATGCTCCCCGCGATCGTGAAGTGCTCCCCGGCGAACGCCGCCAGCGGGGCAGCGATGAAGACCGGCGCAATCGCGATCAATCGCAGGTCGCGCCGATAGACCCAAATCCCGATGACGAAGACGGACAAGCCGAGGGCCAGTGGCCAGAAAATCATGGCAGCGTACTCCTCGCAGCCGAGCCCCGAACCCGCACATGCAAATATCTCATTTCCGCAAAACAGAAGAGGACTTCAGCGGCGGCGCGCGACGCAGGCCGTGGTCCTGCGCCGCCGCCGCCACCCACGCGTGCAGATCGATCGCCGGATCGACCTCCGCCCAGATGGTGAGCCCCGCCTTCGGGCACGCGGAAGTGGATCAGCGGGGAACAGCAAGGCCCAGCGACTCGTCGGCGAATGGGGCTGTGTCAAGCAATCCGGGCGGATGTTCCAGCGCGCCAGAAGAATGGCTCCCCGAGCTGGGTTCGAACCAGCGACCCACGGATTAACAGTCCGTTGCTCTGCCAGCTGAGCTATCGGGGAACAAGGCCGGCGAAAGGCGGCGTTTTTAGACGCGCCCCAACCGGCTTGTCAAGGTTACACTGCAAGCGTGCGCAAGCCGGCGCGGCTGCTTCCGGGCGACCCGATCGACGTGGTCGCACCTTCGAGCTCCTTCGATCGCGAGCGGTTCGAGCGCGGCGTGCGGGCGCTGCGCGAGATCGGTCTCGTGCCCCGCTACAGCGAGCGCATCTTCGAGAAGCAGGGCCACCTCGCGGGAGGAGACGCAGAGCGTAGAGCGGAGCTGGAGAAGGCGCTGCGGTCGGACGCCAAAGCGCTCATTCTCGCGCGCGGCGGCTACGGCTTGTTGCGCTTCGCCACCGAGCTGCGTGAGGTGCCGGTCAAGACCGTCATCGGTTACAGCGATGCGACGGTCCTGCACGAGATCTGGCGGCGCGCCGGCGTGCCGTCGATCCACGGACCGATGTGCACGCAGCTCGGCGAAGACGCGGCCGAAGTCGAACGGTTGCGGCGGCTCTTGATGGGCGGCGACCCGGGCGCGATCGAATGGCGGCCGAGGACGGCTCGCGGCGGCCGCGTCGAGGCGGTGCTCGCTGGAGGAAATCTCGCCAGCCTCGCTTCGCTCTGCGGCACGGCGCTGCAGCCGCGATTCGCCGGAAGCATCGTGCTGCTCGAGGACCTCAACGAGCCGCCCTATCGGCTCGATCGCCTGCTCACGCAGCTTCTCTTGAGCGGCGCGCTCGAGGGCGCGAAGGGCTTCGTCGTTGGCGATCTGGTCGGCGAAGGCGAGGATCCGTCGGGGCGCGACGCCGTGGTCGCCGAGCGGCTCCTCCTTCTCGGCGTGCCGATCGCCTTCGGCGCGCCTTTCGGCCACGCCGGCCGCAACCAGCCCGTCGCGCTCGGCCTGCCGCACGCGTTCGACGCCGATGCCGGCAGGCTGGTGCCGCTCGACTCGCCTACTTCGTGAGCGCTACCCTGCCGAAGTCGATGCGCATCTACCTGCTCGGCATCGCTGGCACCGGAATGGGTTCCTTCGCCGGCCTCTTGCGCGCGGCCGGGCACGAGGTCGCCGGCTCCGACGAGAACGTCTACCCGCCGATGAGCGACAAGCTCAAGGAGTGGGGAATCCAGGTCTATACGCCGTATTCGGCCGACAACTTGAAAAGGGCGGACATCGATCTCGCGGTCGTCGGCAACGTCATCCGCGCCGAAAACGTAGAGGCCAAGGCGGTGCGGCGCCGCGGCATTCCACAGATGAGCTTTCCCGAGGCGCTCGAAGAGCTCTTCCTCCAGACGCGCCACTCCGTTGTAGTCGCCGGCACGCACGGCAAGACCACCACCACCAGCCTTCTCGCCCAGGTCCTGCATCACGCGGGGCGCGATCCATCGCTTCTGGTCGGCGGCGTGCCGCTCAACTTCAACGAAGGCTTCCGGCTCGGCAAAGGAGATCATTTTGTCATCGAGGGCGACGAATACGACACCGCCTATTTCGATAAGGGACCCAAGTTTCTCCATTATCGACCGCGCACCGCAGTCTTCACCGGCGCGGAGTTCGACCACGCCGACATCTATCGCGACACCGCGCATTACGAGAGCGCCTTCGAGAAGTTCATGGCCCTCTTGCCCGCCGATGGCTACCTCGCGGCGTGCAGCAGTTTCCAGAACTGGAAGAGGCTCGCCGGGTTTGCGAAATGCAAAATCGAGAGCTACAGCGCCGCGGTTGATGCGGACTGGCGCGCCGAATGGATCACGCTGGGCCCCGCCGGCGCTTCTTTCGAGATCCAGTTCCGCGGCCGGCCCGAGATCCGCGTCGCACTCCCCGCCGCCGGCCGACACAATGTCGAGAACGCGCTCGGGGTCTACGCCGCCTGCCGCGCGCTCGGGCTCAAGCCTGACGAGATCGCGGACGGCTTCCGCAGCTTCCGCGGCGTCCGGCGGCGGCAGGAACTGCGCGGGGAAGTGGGCGGCATCGCGGTGATCGACGACTTCGCCCATCACCCGACTGCGGTGCGCGAGACCATCGCGGCGGTGAAAGCGCAGTATCCCGGTCGGCGCCTTCTCGCCGTCTTCGAGCCGCGCAGCAATACAGCGATGCGCAAGATCCACCAGGAGGAATACGCGCACGCGTTTGCGGGAGCAGCCGAGGCGATCATCAGTCAGCCGACCGCCATCGCGAAGGTTCCCGAGAACGAGCGGGTCGATGCGCGCCAGATGGTGCAGGACATCGCCGCCGCTGGCACTCCTGCGCGCTGGATGGAGTCGCCCGATGCCATCGTCGCTGCGCTCGCTCGCGAAGCGAAGACGGGCGATGTCGTGCTCGCGATGTCCAACGGATCCTTCGGCGGCCTCCACGACAAGCTGCTCAAGGCGCTGGAAGCGCGCCGATGAGCCGGGAGCTCGCCGGCATCTGCCTCGCCGCGGCGGAGCGAGGCGCGGAGGTGCTGCGCGATCTCTACGCACGTCCGCGTGACATCCATCTGAAGGGCCGCATCGATCTCGTCACCGATGCCGACCGCACCGCGGAAGAAGCGGTGCTCGCCGTCCTCTCCGAGCGCGCGCCGGGAGTGAAGGTGCTGGCCGAAGAGAGCGGCGAGCACGGCAAGGGCGACACGCGCTTTCTCGTCGATCCGCTCGACGGCACCACCAACTACGCCCACGGCATCCCCATCTTCTCCTGTACCGTCGGCGCCGAAGCTCGCGGGGTAGTCGTCGCGGGCTGCACCGTCGATCCGCTCCGCGGCGAAGTCTTCCGCGCGGTCCGCGGAGAAGGCGCCTTTCTCGGCGAGAAGCGGCTGCGCGTCTCGGCCGCCTCGCGGCTCGAGGACGCGGTCGTCTGCACAGGATTTCCCTATGGCGACCGCGACAAGATGCCCTGGATGCTCGCCGCCTTCGCCCGCTTCACCGAGCTGGCGCGCGGCACACGCCGGCTGGGCAGCGCGGCGCTCGATCTCGCCTATGTCGCTGCCGGCCGCCTCGACGGATTCTGGGAGCTGGGCCTCAAGCCCTGGGACATCGCCGCCGGCGCGCTGTTCGTGGAAGAAGCGGGGGGCGCGGTGACGCGCTTCGATGGCGGCCCGATGACGCTGGCCGGCGGCGAGATCGTCGCCGCCGGCCGCGGAATTCATCCGGCGATGCTGGAAGTGCTCGGAGCGACGAAGCGCGCGCTTACTTCTGCGCGTTGAAGTCGTCGCGCCGGTTCTGCCGCCAGGCCTCTTCGTCGTGGCCGGTGGCCTTGGGCCGCTCCGCGCCGAAGCTGATGGCGGTGATCTGCTGCCTCTTCACGCCCAGGTTGTCGAGGTACTTCTTGGCGGCATCCGCGCGCCGCTGGCCGAGGGCGAGGTTGTACTGCTCCGAGCCGCGCTCGTCGCAGTTGCCCTCGATCCGTACCTTCAGCTCTTGATGCTTGACGAGCACGTCGCCGACCGCCGAGAGCTTCTCCTTGGCGTCGGTGGTGAGCGTCGCCGAGTCGAACTCGAAGAAGACGCTGACCGCGCGCAATTCCTCGAGCGCCTTGTCGAGATCCGCCTGGCCTTGCGCGTGGTACGCCTCCGGCGTGACGTTCTTGCCGGCCTCGGTGGCCTGGGCTTGCGGCTGCGTTTGCTGGCCGCTGCCGTCAGCCTTGGGCTGCGCATGGCTGCAAGCGGCGATGCCGGCCGCCAGCGCGATGGTGAAGAGATGTCCCGAAACGTTGTGCATGATCTTCATCTGGTGAGCCTCCGGGGTTCTGAACAACCGACGCCGCTTCCCTATGCCCGCGCTTCCGGATGCGGCGGCCCGGAGAGTACGGCGCCAGATAGTTTGAGGTCAAACTATTTCGCCACGGGGAGCGACGCGCAATCGGTCGGCTGACCGACCGCCAGTTGTCCCTTTCGCTGGGGCAGAGTCTTGTCATAGGCAACGGTCCAGGATGAGGAACCTGTACGTGCTTTTCGAGGGAGGCCGCGGATCGAGGCGCCCCGTCTCGGCGCGGCCGCGGGCCCCGCGCAGCGGCATCAAGGTGCGCGTCGCGGTGGAGCAGGACGCGGCGGCGGAGGTATTCCTCCTCTACCGGAGGGGCGACGGCGACCTGGTGATCGGCGCCTCGGTGAAGAAGGACGTGCTGGAGGCGCTGCGCAGCCGGCTCGGCCATTCCGCCGCGGCCTACGAGATCGCCGCGGTGCCGGTGCTGCGGTCAGCCTGACCCGGCTCAGAGGATGCGCCGCCGGCGCACCAGGGAAAGGTAGACGTAGAGCACGAGCACCGCGCCGACGATGGAGGAAATCCATCCGCCCGGGGTGAAGGCCCAGGAGCCATCCGCTGTCGAGCCCGTGCCCCAGATGGCGTGGCCGATGAGCCCACCGACCAGCGAGCCGATCATCCCCAGCACCGCTGTGGCCAAGAAGCCCATCGGCTGCCGGCCGGGATAGATGGCCCTGGCGAGAAGTCCGACGATCAACCCGAAGATGAGGAATCCGATGATGTGCATGCTCGCTCCCGCTCCTTTGCAGGAACCGTATGCACCTCTCAGCGCGGGAGGTAGCGCAAGCGGGCGAGCAAGACCAGGGCTGCTCCCAGAGCGGCGCCGATCGCCCACCCGGCCATCACGTCGGTGGGCCAGTGGACGCCCAGGTATACGCGGGAAATCCCCACCGCGAGCGAGAACAGGATCGCGATCGTCGAGAAAGCAGGCGCGGCCCACACGCATACCGCCGCAGCCGCGGCAGTGTCGGCGGCGTGCGTGGAAGGGAAGGATTGTCCTGAGCCGCAACCCAGCGGATGCGCGACGTGCACCGGATCCGCCGCACAGGGTCGCACGCGTGCAGCTTCGGGTTTGATCAGTCGCACCGAGACGAGGTCGGCGGCGCCGATGGCGGCCGCGAAGAGCAGCGCGGCGAGGCCTCGGTGGGGCGATTTGATCCAGAGATAGATCGCCGCGAGCGCGCCGATGGCGAGAAGCACGCCGCGGTTGGAAATCGCTGCCATGGCGGCGTCCAACCAAGGTGTACCCGGCCGGTTGAAGTAGGCGAGCAGCTCGACGTCGATGGGCGGAGGAGGGAGCAAGGCGAACAAATAGCATGGCGAGCGGCGGGATTTTGCCGCTCCGTACGTCTTCGACAGCGTGGAGCTGCGCGAAATGCTCGAAGCGCCCGAGTCGGCCGAGGAGCGTGCGGCGCTCGATGCACTGGCGCGCGACCCGAAGCGGGTCCTGGCTGCGGCGCTGCGGCGGGCGGGCCGAGGCGCCCTGCGCATGCGGCGGCGCTGGCCCATTGCGGCCGCTCTGGCCGCCGGCGTGCTGCTTGCCATGCTCTACCTTCTCCGCGGCGCCGTGCCGTACCTGGTGCACGGCGGCCGCGCAGAGAAGCGCGCAGACACGTCTTCGGCGAGGCGCGCGGCGCTGGCTTCGCTGCGCTCCGCCGCGTCCCTGGCGGACGTTGTGGCAGCGCGGACCGACGCACCGGATCTCCTCGCGCTCCAGCGCAAGCTGTCGCAACTGACGCCAGCTCAGATGGAAGAGCACGCGCGCCTCCATCATCTATACGCGACGCTGCGCGAGCAGGCCGCCGCAGGGAAGGCGGACGTTGCGGAGGTGGAGGAGTTCGCCCGCTATGTAGTGCTCGATCCAATGCTCTGGGCTCCTGCGCTGCAACTCGCGGCCGATGTCTACCGATCTCGAGGCGACCTGGGAGCAGTCGGCCGCTTCGAGGCATCGATCGCTTCGGCCTGTCCGATGCGTGGATGTGCAGCGGAGGACGAGGCCGTCGCGGTGGATGCTCTTGCCAAGGCTGCTGCGCGAGAGGGGAATGCCGCCTCGGCGCACAAGCTACAAGCGCGGTTGGAGGCGCTTTTGAAGAGCATCGGCGTCAGCTCGATCGACGCGCTCCAGTAGCTGCTGCCTGCCGCTTGGCTGCTGCTAGTCGAGCGCCCGCCGGGCATTCCCCTATGCGCGGCGGGCCGCGCCGTTATACAAGCGGCCGATCGAAGGAGGCTTCTTTCATGGCGCGGATGGTGAAGTGCGTGAAGCTTGGCCGAGAGCTGCCCGGGCTCGAGTACAAGCCCTTCAACAACGATCTCGGCCAGCGCATCTACGACAACGTCTCGCAAGAGGCGTGGAAGATGTGGCTGGAGCACTTCAAGATGATCATGAACGAGTACCGGCTGGCGGGGGGCTCGGAGCAGGCCAACCAGGTCCTCTTCGATCAGTGCGAGAAATTTTTCTTCGGCGAGGGCAGCCAGCTCCCGCCGGACTACAAGCCGCCTGCGGCAAAGGGATAGCGACTGCGCGGGCCGGGTGAGATCCTCGTCATCTCCTGCTACGAGCTGGGGCGGCAGCCGCTCGCGGCGGCGGCAGCGCTGGCCGGACTGGAACGCGCCGGCTTCCGGCCCGCTGCGCTCGACGTCTCGGTGGAAAAGCTCGCGGAGGAACCGCTGCGCCGCGCGCGGCTCGTCGCCATTTCCGTCCCCATGCACACTGCGCTTCGACTCGGGGTGCGCGTCGCGGCGCGCGTCCGGGAGATCGATCCCGCGGCGCACGTGGCGCTCTTCGGCCTCTATGCCATCCTCAATGCCGAGCACCTTCTCGCCAAGCATTGCGACACGGTCCTCGGCGGCGAGTCGGTCGATCTGCTGGTCGAGCTGGCGCGGACTCTCGAGCGAGGAGAGGCGCCGCCGCGCTCCGCCACCTCGGTCGCGCGGCCGCGGCAGGAGCCGGTTCCCTCGCGCGGGGGGCTTCCGCTCATCGATCGCTACGCGCGCCTCGAGGTCGGCGGCGAGACTCGGCTGGTCGCTTCCGTCGAGGCCTCGCGCGGCTGCAAGCATTTCTGCCGCCATTGCCCCATCGTGCCCGTCTATCGGGGCAAGTTCGTCGCCGTGCCGCGCGAGCAGGTGCTGGCGGACATCGGCCAACAGATCTCGGCCGGCGCACAGCACGTCACCTTCGCGGACCCGGATTTTCTCAACGGTCCGACGCACGCGCTGCGCATTGCGCGAGAAGCGAGTGCGCGCTGGCCGGAGCTGACTTTCGACGCGACCGTCAAGATCGAGCACTTGCTGCAGCACCAGGACCTCTTGCCCGAGCTGGCCCGCTGCGGGCTGCTCTTCGTCACTTCCGCAGTGGAGTCGCTGAACGACGAAGTCCTGCGCGCGCTGCGGAAGGGGCATACGGCAGCCGACGTGCCCCTCGCGCTGCGCGCCGTTCGCGAGGCCGGCATCGAGCTGAGGCCGACTCTGCTGCCCTACACGCCCTGGACCCGGCTGCACGATCTGCCCGACCTGTTCGACTTCGCGGTAGACCACGATCTGGTCGATGCGATCGATCCCGTGCAATACACGCTGCGGTTGCTCCTGCCGCCCGGCTCTGCACTCCTGGACGGGGACGAGCCGCGCCCCTGGCTGCGCTCCTTCGAACCCGATGGCTTTGGCTGGAACTGGCAGCACGAGGACCAGCGGGTCGATGCGCTGCAGCGCGAGTCAGCCGCGCTGGTCCACTCTCGCGCCGAGAGTGACGCTCGCGAGACCTTCGCTCTCCTCCGGACGCTGGCGGGAGGCGGGGGACGTGTTCCTGCCCCCAAGCGCTGCATTCCGCGCCTGACCGAAAGCTGGTTCTGTTGAACCGAGCCGACCGCAGGCCAGTTGGGCCTGCTCTGACCTCCAGACTGTACAATTTGGGGAGAATTTCCCCAGCGGCGAGTGTGAGGAGTGACCGGAGTGTACAGTTCGGGGAGATTTGCCTCAGTTGATGACGGTCTGAAGTGTCCAAACTGTACGGTCTGGCGGCTCTGGGAACTCCCGGCACAACCGGCAGAGCGAACGGAACGGACAGAACGGGTACACCGGACACCGGGGGTCAGGCGGTGACCGGGAGGCGGGGGGTGACTCGCGCTTCGATCAGTTTGCCGGCCCGGCGCAGGGCGGTCTCGACCTGGGCGGGCGAGCGGGCGCGGGCGAAGGCGAAACCGAGATAGGAGGCGCCTTCGGGGAGCGGGACGAGCTCCTCGCGCAGATGGGCCGTGATCACGATGTCCTCGATGAGCGGCAGGCGCTTCGCTTCATCGACCCCGCGAACTTCCTCGAGAGTGCCGCGCTTGCTGATGGGCAGCATGAGAACGCCGGCGGCGCTTCTCTCGCGCGGGGGAGGGTCGGCGCGCAGGCCGAGGGCATGGCGCAGGATCAACTCCTCTAGCGAGATTCCCACTCCGAAGCGGAGGGCGCGGCCGCACAAGCCGCCGATGCTGCGGGCAGCGATCTCCAGGAGCCGCGGACCGCCAGGCGACAGGCGCAGCTCGGCATGGATCGGTCCTTCCACGAGGCCGAGCGCGGCGCATCCTTCCGCGACGGCGCGCGCCGCTCCGTCTTGCAGCTGCGCGGGATGGCGCGAGGGCGTGATGTAGAGCGTCTCCTCGAAGAAGGGCCCGTCGAGGGCATCGGGCTTGTCGAAGATCGCCAGGACGTGCAGTTGCCCGCGCACGAGCAGTCCCTCCAGCGCGATTTCCGGCCCGGGGATGAATTCCTCGACGAGAAGCCGGGCCAGGTCGGGATCGCGCCGCTGCGCCACCTCGGGGGATCGCAACAAGGCCGCGACGCGCGAAAGAGCGGCCCGCAGCTGCGCGGGATCGTCGGCGCGAATCACTCCCCGGCTGCCGGACAGGACGAGCGGCTTGACCACGCAGGGATACGGCGACCGCGCGGCGAGGGCATCGATCTCCGCCGGGGGCAGATCGCGCGCCACGACTTCGAAGCGTGGCACCGGCAGCCCCGCAGCATGCAGGCGGGCGCGGCTCTGTTCCTTGCTCCGCGCCGCCGCCACGGCGCGCACCGGATTTTGCGCGATGCCCAGCTTCTCGGCCGCCAAGGCCGCCACCAGCGAGCTCTGGTCGTCCACGCCGATCACGGCCACCGGATTCCGTTGCGCGACCTGCGCGGCCAGCTCGCTGGCGGCGGCCTCCGCTTCGCGGAAGCGGAGCGCAAGCGGATGCTCCTCCCACTGCTCGGCCAGGCGATGGCAGACGTCGGAAGCCTGGATCACCTCGGCGCCGAGCTTCTTCGCCGCCGCGAGGAAGTCCTCGTTGCGATAGCCGGTCTTGGGAAGGATGAGCACGACCGCGGGTGCCACGGACGAAGGATATCCTCCCGAAGCCGGAGCGCGACATTGATCGGAGCGCGCGGCGGGCTTCCCTTCGCCGGGCCGTCGTTGATCGCGACCAGGAGGGATTGTGGATCGCGTCACCGCCGACTCGCCCCGCACCGAAGTGGTCGAACCTCTCTCGCTGCTCTGGCGCGCGCTCGACGGCTCGCCCCGCAGCTTGCGCCTGCGCGACGGCGCTGTGTCGGTCGGAGCGCATCCTTCGAACGACGTGGCGCTGGAGGATCGCTTCGTTTCGGCCTTCCATTTCCGCCTGCACGAGGCCGAAGGCCGCTGGCGGGTGAAGGACCTCGGCTCGACCAACGGCACCTGGGTGGACGGCCTGCGCGTCTCCGACGCCGAGCTCTGTGAAGGGGCGCGGCTGCGCGCCGGCGCACAGGAGTTGCTGGTCGACCGCGAGCACCAGCGCATGACGGCGTCGCTGCCTGGACTGCTGGCGCGCGATCCCGCGCTCGCGCCGGTGTTGGAGCTGTTGCGCCGAGCAGCTCCCTCGCAGGTGCCGGTGATGCTCCTCGGGGAAACCGGAACCGGAAAGGAAGTGGCGGCGCGCGCGGTGCACGAGCTGTCCCCGCGCGGGCAAGGTCCTTTCGTGCCGGTCAACTGCGGCGCCATCCCGCGCGAGCTGGCCGAAGCGGAGCTGTTCGGCCACGAGAAGGGCGCTTTCACCGGCGCGGTGACGAGCGCACCGGGAGCTTTCGGCGCGGCCGACGGCGGCACGCTCTTTCTCGACGAGATCGGGGACCTGCCTCTCAGGCTTCAAGTAACGCTCTTGCGGGCGCTGGAGGAGGGCGAGGTCAAGCCAGTCGGCGCTCCGCGGCCGCGCGCGACGGACGTCCGCGTCGTCTGCGCCACCCATCAAGATCTGCGCGCCCGGGTTCGCGCGGGCGAGTTCCGCGAGGACCTCTTCTATCGACTGCGCGGCGTGACGGTCGAGCTGCCGCCCCTGCGAGCGAGACCGGCCGACATCCTGCCGCTCGCCGAGCATTTCCTCCAGGGCGCGCGGAAGATTCTCGCCGCCGATGCGCGCGCAGCGCTCCTGCAGCATCGCTGGCCTGGCAACGTCCGCGAGTTGCGCCACGTGGTGCAACTCGCTGTGCTGCTGTCGGAGACGAACGTGATCCGCGCTTCGGCGCTCCACTTCGACGGCGCGCCGGCCTGGCAACCGCGCTGTGCGGACATCGGCCTGGCGACTCCGGCCGAGACTGCCCTCGAGCTGCGCGGCCGGACTCTCGGCGAGCTGGAGGAACTCGCCATCCGCTCTGCCCACTCGCGCCACAGCGGCAACCGCCGCGCCATCGCGCGCGAGCTCGGCATCGCGCGGAGCAGCCTGCTCAGGAAGCTCGACCGGCTCGGGCTGCGCTCGTGAGGATCCCCACCGCGGTCATTCGCTGTTCAGATAGGTGTAGCCGCGCATGGCCTGCTCGTAGAAGTCGGTGAGCTGCACGCTCTCTTTCGGCTTCACCTGTCCCTCGCGGACTTTTCCATCGAGCGCCTGCTTGATGCGCTTGGCCAGGTCGCTGGGCTCGTATTGCACCCGCGCGAGCACGCGCTCCATCGTGTCGCCGGGAATCACTTCTTCGATGTAGTAGTCCTCCGGGTCGTCGTCATCGACGAAGACGTGCACCTCGTGCACCCGCCCGAAGAGATTGTGCATGTCGCCCATGATGTCCTGATAGGCGCCCGTCAGGAACATCCCCAGGTAGTACGCCTCGGCGGGCCGCAGCGGGTGGAGCGCGATGGTCTCGTCCACCGTCTCCCCCTCGATGAAGCTGTCGATCTTGCCGTCCGAGTCGCAGGTGATGTCGACGATGGTGGAATCGCGGCTGGGCGTTTCGGTGTGCCGATGCAGCGGCACGATGGGAAAGAGCTGATTGATGGCCCAGTGATCGGGCGCGCTCTGGAAGAGAGAGAAGTTGGCCATGTACTGATCGGCCAGCTTGTCGCCCAGATCCCGCGTCGCGCCCGGCACGCGCTTGCGCTTCTTGTTGATCTCCACCAGCCGCCGGCAGAGCCGCCAGAAGAGTCCCTCGACGGCCGCGCGCTCCTCCAGGCCGAGGATGCCCAGCTTGAACATCGTCAGCGCCTGCTCTTTCTTGGCGACCGCGTCGTTGTATGCCTCGCCGGAGTTCTTGGAGGTCAGGCCGGAGATGATCTCGCGCATCTCGCGCACGATGGGCGCCTCGTTCTCCGGCGTGGGCGCGGTGACCGGCTCGCCCTGCGGCACCTCCTCGTGCACCGCGCCGTTCTCGCCGAACTCGATGTGGCCGAAGACGTTCATCAGCAGGCAGGAATGGTGGGCGGTGAGCGCGCGGCCGGACTCGCTGACGATGTTGGGCTCGGCCACGCCTTCGTTGCTGCAGATCTGCTGGACGGTGTAGACGACGTCGGCCGCGTACTCGTCCATCGTGTAGTTCAACGAAGAGACGAAAGCGGTGCTGCGCGAGCCGACGTAATCGACGCCCAGGCCACCGCCGACGTCGAAGAACTCGAGCCCGAGGCCCATCTTGCGCAGCTTGGCGTAGAAGCGCGCGCCCTCGTTGACCACGTCCTTGACGGTGCGGATGTCGGTGAGCTGCGAGCCGACGTGGAAGTGGAAGAGCTTGGCCTGCTGCTCGAGGCCTTTGGCCTTGAGAATCGACACCGCCTGGATCAACTCCGGCGTGGTCAGGCCGAACTTGGCGAAGTCTCCTGAGGAGGATTCCCACTTTCCCGTCCCCTTGGTGGAGAGCTTCGAGCGCAGCCCGATGAGCGGGACGACGTTCATCTCCTCGGCGAGACGCAACAGGTGCGGCAGCTCGGAGAGCTTCTCGATTACCACCAGGATCTTGCGACCGAGCTTTCGCCCCAGGAGAGCGAGCCGCAGGTACTCCTCGTCCTTGTAGCCGTTGCAGATGGTGAGCGCTTCGGGATCGGTGTTGAGAGCGAGGACGATGAGCAGCTCGCCCTTGCTGCCCGCCTCGAGGCCGAAGTGATAGGGCGCGCCGGCGTCGAGGATCTCCTCGACCACCTCGCGCATCTGGTTCACCTTGGTCGGGTAGACGCCGAAGTACTGGCCTTTGTAGCCATGCTGGACGATGGCGTTGCGGAAGACGTCGTTGATCTGCTTGACGCGGCTGCGGAGCACGTCCTGAAAGCGGACGATGCAGGGAAAGCCGAGCCGCCGCTCGCGGATGTCGTCGACCACGTCCATCAGATCGATCATCGGACCGGGCTGGCCGAAGGGGTGCACGACGAGGTGCCCCTTCGGGTTGATGGAGAAGTACCCCGCGCCCCAGCCCGGGATGTTGTAGAGCTGGAGCGACTTCTCGATCGACCAGTCGGAATTGGACATTGCGTCGCGATCTGCCACACAGAGGCCGCCGATCACAAGGGTTGACACGGGTGAAGGAAGGCGCATTGCCCGAGTCGCTGGTCCGGCGGGCGGGGCGAGCCATCGTGCGGCTCGGCGCGGAGCGGCTGCGCGAGAGCTATTTCACCACCTTCTGGCTGCCTCGCGGGGCGGAGCCCGCGCACTCCGTGGAGGAGGCGGTGCTGCAGCTGTGGCGTCTCGCGCGAGTGCGCTGCGCGGGAGTCGAATGGTGGATCGGCCGCGCGTACACGACCGACCTGCCCATCGCGTTCCACTTCGACCACGACGTCAAGGAAGGCTCGAGGCATCCGCTGCTCTCGAGCGTATTCTTCTTCAACTCCGTCCGAGGCGGGCACCTTGCCGTGACCGATCAGCGGCGCGGCTCTGCAGAGGCGACCCTCCTCGAGACCGTCAAGCCCCGCCGCAACCGGTACGCGATCTTCGGCGGCGATCTCTTCCACGGCGTCCTCGACGCCCGCGGCCGCACGCCGCGTCGCCCGCTGCCTGGTCCGCGCGGCAGGATGCGCATCACGCTGGTGATCAATTACTGGAACCGCCGTCCGACCGACGTGCCGACGTGGAGCGAGAGCGGGCGCTATCGCGCCCTCAAATGAGTTACAAACCGGATGTGAAACACCTCGCCGGACAGACGGAGGCTGCGCTCGAGCAGTGGGCTCGCGTTCGCGGCGCTACATCCGGCGGTGCGCGGGCGCTTGCTCGCGCGTTGCTGGCAGAATTCGCGCAGCGGGGCGCGGGCGAGCGGCCGGCGCAGTCGCTGCTCGCGCTCGCGCGGGCTGAATTCTCCGTCGAGCTGCCGCGAGCGGACGCCGTCGCCGATGCGGATGGCACCGTGCGCTTCGCCGTCCAGCTGGACGACGGCAAGATGGTCGAGACGGTCCTCATCCACCAGCGCGAGAACGAGGCGCGCGCGAAAGAGCGGTGGACCGTCTGCCTCTCCTCACAGGTCGGCTGCGCTCGCGGCTGCGTCTTCTGCGAGACCGGCAGGATGGGCCTTCTGCGAAATCTGCAGGCGCACGAGATCGTCGCCCAGTACGCCATCGCCGCGCGCCACCTCGGCCAGCGGCTGCGCAACGTCGTCTTCATGGGCATGGGCGAGCCGCTCGACAATCTCGAACAGGTGGTGAAAGCCATCGAGGTGCTGCGCGAGCCTGCTGGATTTGCCGTCCCCGAGCGGCGCATCACCGTCAGCACGGTCGGGATCGTCCCGAAGATGGACGAGCTCTACGCGCGCACCAAGGCGCAGATCGCCGTCTCGCTGCACGCCATCGACGAGCAGGCGCGCCGGGCGCTCCTGCCGGTGGCGAAGAAGTGGCCGCTCGAGATGCTGCGCAGGGCCATCGAGCGCGCGCCGCGGCCAGTGCTCTTGCAGTGGACCCTGATCGAGAACGTCAACGACTCGGAGCGCGACGCAGACGCGTTGGTCCACTTCGCTCGCGGCCTGCAAGTGCGGGTGAACTTGATCCCCCTCAACCCCGGCCCGGCCAAGGATCGGCGCGCGCCTCCGCTGCAGAAATGCCGCGCCTTCCAGAAGCGGCTCGCCGACCACGGCGTGCGCGCGCTCCTCCGCCTTCCTCATGGACAGGAGATCGGCGGCGCCTGCGGTCAGCTCGCCGCCCGCACGGCGAGCAGGAGTGCGCTGGTGCGCATCGCCCCCGGCTGCAGCTGACAGCTCGCGCGCCGTGTCCTAGCTTTTCGCGCCATGAAACGCTGGCAGAAAGTAGTCGCCATCGCTGCGCTCGCGCTGGTGGTGATCGTCGGAATCCTGCTCTTCGTCCTCGACGCGATCATCACTTCGCAGGCGCACGCGCAGGCCGCCAAGCTTTCGCAGGAATGGGGCCGGCCGGTCACGGTCGGCAGCGTCGCGACGAAGCTCATCACCGGGCTGGGTGTGCGCGTGAGCGACGTGCAGATCGGCCCGGCGCAAGGCGAAGACCTTCCCTTGGTCGAGCTCGAGCGGCTCGACGTGAAGCTGTCGCTCCTTCGCGCCGCGCTGAGCAAGGGCAAGGACATCGACATCCGGTCGGCGGAGATCGACGGCCTCACCGTCAACCTCGTCCGTCTCCCCGACGGCACCACCAATCTCGAGGCGCTGGAGAAGAGGATGGGGCAGAGCGCGCCGCCGAAGAAGGAGGAGCCGCAGAAGCCGAGCGACCTCTCCTTCCTGCGGATCGATCACGCGGCGCTGCGCGATGCGAAGATCGCCTTCCTCGACAAGAGCAGGGGCGCGTCGAAGGAACTGGCCATCCAGCACCTCGACGTGACGGTGAACGATCTGCGCGCGGGCAAGCCGCTCGAGGTGCTGGTGAAAGCCGCGGTGCTGGCGGAGAAGCAGAATCTCGAGCTGCACGTGAAGGCGGGCCCGCTTCCGCCGACGTTGATGCCCACCCCGACGTCGCTGTTGCTCAAGGTGCAGCCGCCCATCGACCTCGGCCCGCTCGGGCCTTTCGCGGGCAAGTCCGGACTGCGCGAGGGAACGCTCGACGCCGACTTCGGTGCCGAGCTGGGCGCCGCCGTGCCCGGCGGCAAAGGACCGACGACCGTGAAGGGGACCGTCAAGCTGGCCGGCCTGCGCTTCAAAGGCGCCGAGGGCGGCAAGGCGCTCGACGTCACTCTCGACGCGGACCTCAAGGGCGACGCGGCTCAGGGCGACGTCGAGATCGACAAGCTCGCGCTCGCCATCGGCCCTGCGAGCATCACCGGCAAGGGCCGCGCGCGCGGGCTCGTCACTCCTTCACCGAAGATCGAGGGCCTGCAGGTCGTCGGGCGCGACCTCGATCTCGCGAAGCTGGCCGCCTACTACCCCCCTCTGCGCGAGCAGCTCAAGGGGCAGATCGCCGGACCGATCAGCCTCGACCTGCACGCGAGCGGAACGGAGGCGGCGCAGGCGCTGGAGCTCAAGATCGATTTCACCAAGGTGAAGCTTGCCATTCCCCAGACGCTGGCGAAGGCGGCGGGCCAGACGATGACCCTCGTCGCCCATGCCAAAGGCGTCGCCGCGAGCGGCGGACCGCTTCGCTTCGATGCGAGGATCGATCTGCTCGGCGTCGATCTCCGCCCGGGCCAGTCGATCGACAAGCCGCCGGGGCAGCGGCTCGATCTGTCGCTCGAGGGAGCGCGGACGACGAATCGATCGAGCTCCAACCCCGAGCAGAAGATCGAGCTGGCGGAGGTGAAGGCCCACGTCCTCGACGACGAGCTCGAGGGCCGCGGCTGGGTGGAGACGAAGGGTGCCGGCGCAAAGAAGACGACCAATTTCGAGCTGTCCCTGGCCAGCTCGCATCTCGATCTGGACAAGATGCTCCTCCCCGACAAGACCACCGAGAAGAAGAAGCCTCTCGACCCGAAGACGTTCGCCGGAGTGTCAGGACACGCGGCCGTGAAGATCGATCGGCTACGGATGCGGAAACAGGATCTGACCGACATCGTCGCGGACGTGACAATGAGCGAGGACGACATCAAGGTGAACAAAGCCGAGCTCAAGGCTTTCGGCGGCAACGTCTCCGCCGGCGGCACCGAGCTCAGGTTGGCTCATCCTGAACAACCCTTCCGGGTGGTGACGAAGCTCACAGGAATCGAGACCGCGAACCTGCTAGCGATGAGCAGCGAGAAGAAGATCCTCGGCGGCAAGTTCAACGGCGCAATCGATCTCAAAGGCGGCGGACAGGGGATGAAGGAGCTCGCGCAGACCTTGGCGGGAAATCTCGACGGGCATTTGCTCGAGGGGACTTTCTTCGGCAAGGACATCGTCGCCTCGGTGAGCGGCCCCTTGGCGAAGTCGCTGCCCTTCGGGTTGGCAGGAAAGACAGGGCAGGGCGGCAGCACTGGCCTGGGCAAGGATCTGCCCTTCGGCGTGACCATCGAGAGCGGCGTGGCAAAGTTGAAGCAGCCGATCAAGATCACCCGCCCCGAGGCGGAGATGACCTTCACCGGGGGGATCCACGTCGACGGCAACCTCGATCTTCCTGGAATCGTCTCTCTCTCGCCACAGACGATCGCGAGCATCACCCAAGGGAAGGTGACGCCCAAGGACCCGGTGCCGATCAAGGTGCGGATCACCGGTCCCGCCTGGAACCCGTCGCTGACCGATCTCGATCTCAAGCCTGCGGTCGAGTCCATCGTCAGGCAGGCCGGGAGCGCGCTCGTCGGCAGGGCGCTGGGAGTGGACAACATCGAGCAAAAGCAGCAGGAGGCGCAGAAGCAGGGCCAGCAGCGCGCGCAACAAGCTGAAGAGAAAGCGGCGGCCGACGCCGATGCGCAGAAGAAGAAGATGGAGGAGGAGGCGAAGAATCGCCTCAAGGGACTCTTCGGGAAGTGACTCCGTTTTTCACTCGCGCTTCGTGGCGCGGGTGATTAAATAGGCAGCGCCGGTGCTACATTTCATTGGCGCAAAACAGACAAACAATCGCTGGCTCCATTCTTGAACATGGCCCAAAGAACCAAGGACGCTTCGTTCCGCGCGCTCATCGACCGATTCACCCGCGATCTGGCGGCGGCCATCGCAACCTACGTCGACGAGCAGGTGTCGTCCGCGCTCGCGCGGATTCATCTCGAAGGAGGAGAGCTCCGCGCCGACGGGCGCCGGTCGGGGCGGCTCTGTCCTGTTCCCGGCTGCGGCAAGCCCGGCGCCGGGCCCCGCAACCGCTGGTTCTGCAGGGAGCACGCCGCCAAGCTTTCGGCGGCGGAGCAGAAGAGCATTCTCGAGCGCAACAAGCGGCTCGAGGCGGAAGGGAAGCTGCCTACGGCGGTGCCGGCGCAGCGGATCGTCCGGCTGCCACCCAAGCAGCTGCGGCCGCGCCGCGCGCTGGACATGAGCTGCCGCGTGGAAGGCTGCCCGAACCGGTCGCGGGGCCCGCGCGCAGGGTTCATCTGCGATCAGCACCGCGCCGAGCTCTCCACCGAGGAGCAGCGGCTGGCCCGCGAGCGCTGGAACGCCAGGCGCAAGGAGATATCGGATCCGCCGCCCCAGCAGGCGCCGAAGTTGCCCACTCCGGTGCCGCCGATCGTCCGCAAGGCCGAGCCGGCCGAGGCGTAAAGAAACCGATCGCCGCTGGCCGGCGTAGATTACGGTCATGGACCGGATCACGCCGAAGGCGCTCTTCCTCCGCCGCCGCGAGCTCCTCAAGTTGGGCGCGGGGGTGACGCTGCTCACTTCCGCCGCCGCGCGCGCCCGGGCCGCGATTCCTCACGGCCCCCAGCTCCCCGGCGTGAAGCCGAATCCGAAGTACAGCACCGACGAGAAGAAGACCCCCTTCGACGACATCGCCAGCTACAACAACTTCTACGAGCTCGGCACGGACAAGTCCGATCCCTCCGCCAACGCCGACAAGCTCCAGACGCGTCCCTGGCAGGTGGTGGTCGACGGCGAAGTGAAGAAGCCGCGCACCTGGAAGATCGAGGAAATCCTCCACTACTTTCCCCTCGAGGAGCGCGTCTATCGCCTCCGCTGCGTCGAGGCCTGGTCGATGGTCATTCCCTGGAATGGATTTCCTCTCGCCGATTTCCTCGCCAGGCACGAGCCGACGAGCCGCGCCCGCTATGTCGCTTTCACCAGCGCCGTGCAGCCGCAGATGCCCGGCGTGCGCGGTTTCGCCGGAATT
>Ga0209471_1000531_pt1 | contig 25213 bp, 32 predicted proteins | sample GraSoiAngelo_128_FD_185885 | JGI IMG/M metagenome (GOLD analysis project Ga0209471, IMG submission 185885) | Grasslands soil microbial communities from the Angelo Coastal Reserve, California, USA - 14_0927_12_20cm (SPAdes) (version 2) | ecosystem: Environmental > Terrestrial > Soil > Grasslands ... | reverse complement strand
GAACTGCAATGCGTCTTCAATGCGAGGAAGGATCCTGTATTGAGGGGCGAGCCGGACCGCTTCTGCCCAGTCCGCGTCCGGCAGAACCGCCAGGGCATCCACGTCCTGAGTCAGGCGCGGCCGGCCCAGAACCGACGCCGCCACGCCGCCGATGATCACCGAAGGAACTTGCGCTGCGTCGAGCCACCTCATCAGGTCCGCGAGCGCAGACTGAAGGGACGCTGGGAGGCGATCAACCACTCAGTGCCCGCCGCAGACGAGCCCATCGCTCGCGCACGAGCTGGAGCTGCGCCTCGCGATCGGGTTCCGGCCCAAAGACATGACGCGAAGCCATCAGCGAGGCAAGCTGCTGAAGCTTGGTTTCCATCGGCGTACGCCTCAGTTCCCTCGCCTCGGCCTCTCGCACCAGCTCCCAACGCCTGAAATAGGCAAGCGCTTCTTCGGGCGTGATGGCGGCCATTCGCTATTGTACTACCGCCGGGCGGGCTACGTTCCCCGCGCTCCCGCGAGGTTCGATCCGCATGTGGCGCGGGATCACGTGATTTCCCTGGTTGCTGCAGAACATGTTCCTTACTATAATCAGATTGGTAAGGAAGACGGGCAGAACGTCATGAGTACCGACGCGACACTGACCAGTAAAGGTCAGACGACAATCCCCAAGCAGATCCGCGACAGCCTCCGCATGAAGGCGGGCGACCGCATGACGTTTACGCTGATGCCCGACGGCCTGGTCCTGATGCGCGTCAAGAGCAGGAGCGTGATGAGTGTCGCGGGCCGCCTGCGCAAGAAGGGACGAAAGCCGGTACCTGTTGAACAGCTCTCGCGCTGATGCTCGGGATCGACACCAACGTGCTCGTTCGCTTCCTGGTTCGCGATGACCCAGAGCAGTTCGAGCGAGCGCGGCGACTCATCAAGCGCGAGGTGGGCGGCGGCGAGACCGTACTGATCAGTCTCCTCGTGCTACTCGAGACGGAGTGGGTGTTACGCAGCCGCTATGGTGTGGCAAAGGCCGAGATTGTCGCAGCGTTGTCCGCGTTGCTGGATGCCGTCGAACTGGAATTCGAGGATGAGCCCTCCGTCGAGGAGGCTATGTTCACTTGGAAAGATTCGGCTGCTGACTTCGCCGACTGCTTGATCAGCGCCCGTCATCGTGCTCTCGGTTGCCGGGCCACCGCGACCTTCGATGCGCGGGCACGGATGCTCTCAGGCTTCGTGGCTGTCTGACGCGCCGCCCGGACCGGACGCCTCCTGGCGCCGCCAACCCCCTCGCCGGCATTTGACTCGCCCCAAAGTCGACGCTCCTCGCCTGGAAAGCCCGTCGCTTGGTGAAGAAGGGCCGGTCGATTCGACGTGTCGCAAGAATGCGGATTTGACGACACGTTGTCTTGACGTGTCGCCACCTGCGACATCACCACTGCCGACAAGCTGTTCCGGCATCTGCGAGCCGACTCCGGCGCGGACCCGGCGACCCGTGAAGCGCTGCGGTACCGGCGTGCCCTTCTCGAAGGCGTCAAGCCGCTAAGAACCCGTCCGCTGACGACGCGGACCGCGGAATCGATCTGCACGCAGATCAAGGGCGTCCAGATGAGCGTGCGCAAGGTGCCGGGCACGGCCCCTGGCGAACGATGCCACCGGCGAAATCATCTACACGCCGCCCCAGGGAGAAGCGCGAATCCGCCGATCCTTTACTTAAGTCGATACATCATCGCGAACAAGGCGGATTACTACCGCCTGTTGCTCGCGGTCACGCGCGAGGGTGCCTGGGAGCCGTGGCTGCTCTACATGCTGCGGGCAGTAGAAGATACGGCCACATGGACGACGAGGAAGATCGGCGCAATCCGCAGACTCGCGTCCGACACCGCCGATTACGTACGACACAGACTTCCCAAGATCTACAGCCGCGAACTGGTGGACGTCATTTTCGAGCAGCCCTACTGCCGCATAACGAATCTCGTCGATGCGAAAATCGCCGGTCGCCAGGCCGCTTCCCGCTATCTCAAGGCGCTGGTATCGATCGGCGTGCTGCGCGGACAGGCGTTCGGCAGGGAAAAACTCTTCGTGCACCCGAAGTTGATGAATTTGCTCACGCGCGACACCAAGCACTCCGAGCCGTACCGCGAGGCCGACCACCGCTGAGCCTCACCGCTCCGCGCGCTCCCGCGAGGTGCGATCCGCATGCGGCCCCGAATCGCGTGACTCGGATTTCTCGGATTTCGGCTCCGGTGCTCGCGCTGGCGGCGGCGTGGAACGCTCCTGCGGGCGGCTCGCCGGCGGCGGGCTCGGCGCCTCACGCACCGGCGCCGGAGGCGGTGCCGCCGCGGGCGCCGGCGGGCGATATCGCTGCTCCTGATACTGTGGCTGCTGCGGGCGCGAGGATTGCTCGACCGGTGCGGCTGCGGCCGGCGGCCTGTTGACCGGCGCGGAGGGCGGGCGGGTGTGGGCGTGAGTCGGATCCTCGGCCGAGGAACCGCGCTGCTGCGTCGGCAGCTGCTGAGCGGAAGGCGGTCGATCGGTTCGCAACTGCGGCGTAGCCGCCTGCGATGGCGTAGCCGCCTGCGATGGCGTAGCCGCCTGCGATGGCGTAGCCGCCTGCGATGGCGCAGCCGCCTGCGATGGCGCAGCCGCCTGCGATGGCCTGCGCGGCGCGCTGGAGGAATTATCACCGGTCGCAGCCGGCGGTCTGGCGGTATCGCGGGGGAGCGGCGTCAGGCGGCTGTTCTGCAGCACGCGTTCGCGATCCGCGAAGCTCGGCACCTGCCCGGCCGCGGAAGGTGCGGGTGCGGATGCGCCCGGTCGTGTTGGGGTCGCCGCATTGCCCGATCGAGCGCCGCCTGGGCCGCGAGCCGGTGCGCCCGCGCGCACTCCGGCTGCGCCGCCGGCAATCACCCGCACGGGCGCCACCGGCGTCGCCGGCTGCAGCCGTGCCAGGTCGACGCGCGCGAGCGGCCGGCCGCCATTTTGCCGGATCGCCGCCACCTGTCTGTCGAAGGGCACCGGCGCGCGCGGCGGCGGGGTGCGCGCCACGACCGGGCGGCTCGCCAACGCCGCGGGCGGGCGGGCGACACTGCGGCCCGCATTCGCTCCCAGCACGCTCTGGCGGCTGGGGACGATGGCCGGGGGCGCGGCCGTGACGGCCGTGCCCGCGAGCGCCGCCGCAGGCAGGCGCCCGACGTGTCCGCCGACACGCTGCCCGGAGGTGAACACATTCTGCGGTACGGCGGTGACCGCAGCGGCGGTGTTGTTCACGTAGTGGATGTTGGTGACGTTGTTCTGATAGACGTTAGTGATATAGGTGTTGTTCACGATCGTCGTGTTGGTCACGTTGACGTTGCGCACGTAGGTGGGGCTCACGTGATAGCCCGGCACGTAGACCTCGCGCGGCGCCAGCGGGAACCAGCCGACGTTGGCGCCGATACCTACGGAAACACCCCCGGCGGGTCCACCCACCCAGGCCACCAGCGCGGGTGCATACACCGGACGCAAGCGCCGCGGGCCCGGCACCCAGCACCAGGCGCTGTTCCACTGCACCCAGCGGCCGTAGTGAAACGGTGCGTAGCCCCAGGGCGCATCATCGACCCACGTCCAACCCCAGGGCGCGATCCACACCCAGTGACCGAACCGGTAGGGCGCCCAGCCGGCCACGACCACGGTCGGCGCCCAGACGTAACCGTAGTCCGGCGTCTCCTCCCAGCGCCCGTTGGTGTCCAGATCCTGCGTGCCGGCGACGTCGTCCGCGACGTACTGGCGCGAGGGCGAGTCCTGGAGCTGACGCTCACGCCCCGCGGACCAGCCGTCCAGATCATCCGGAGCCCCCAGGGAGGCGCTCTCATAAGCGACCGTGTCCGTGCCGGTGAAGGTGACCCGCTGCTGAGTGCCGATGGCGACCGACTGCCCGCCGCCCGCGGCCTGCGCCTGCCCCTCGCTCACCTTGACGACGGTGGTGTCGCCCGCGTCGTTGACTTCGACGCGATACTCGCCCGGCTGCTGCAGCGAGAGCGCGATGTTCGGCGTATCGACCTCGTAGGTCTGATTAGCCTGCAGGTCCCGCACGCGCACGATGAGGGTTCCGGCGGAGACCTGCATCTGCGCGGTGTGGTCATCGAGATTGAGGAACGAGAATCCCGTGGTAGCACCCAAGCGGATGGCCGCAGCGCCGATGTCCAGCTCGGCACGCGAGCTCTGATCCGTCCACAGCTTGTCGCCGGTCGTGAGCGGACGATTGACGCTCGCCTCGGCCCAATCCTGCACGCCCGCCGGCTGCAGCGAGACCGAGCCCTCGATATTGCTCAGGCGCGCCACCCGTCCGGGCGGGTCGCCCTCCTCAGCCCACGCGGCGCCGAGTGCGAAGAGAGCCAACAGCGCCAGCACTGCGAGCCGGCCCGATACACTCAACAGGCGTGTCTTCATGATCGCTCCACTCTGAGAAGAAGAACGCGGCGCACGCCCGGCGGCTTACCCGCCGCGCGCAGTTCCCGCGCCGTCGGGGGTCGCACCTGCGGCAGGCTGCCGGCGTTCACACTCATTCAGTTCACACTCACTTATATGACGGCGGCACACTGAACCGCCAGTGAACCACAAACGGGAACGCGGTGCGCTTTGAGGCCAGCGCTCGCCTGAGCGCACGGCCGTGGCGTCAGCGCGCACGGATCCAGTGTGCAAGCGCCGCGAGCAGCGACCCTGCTCCCAGCCACTCGTGGGTCCGCGAAGCCGCCTCGTGCAGGGCTCCGGTCGTGTAATAGAGCGCGTAGCCGCTCGCCACCAGCAGCGCCACACTGCCGACGAGTGCGATCCCGGAGAGGCGATTGCGGGCGCTCCCCCAGCGCTCGAGGGTGTGGGCCCCGATGATCCACCCGAGGAGAAACACCCCGCCGACCGCGAGCATCCCATGCATGCGCATCAGCACCGCTTCCCAGGGATTGGGCAGTGGACCGAAGGCCGTCTGCTGCGCAAAGGCGAAATGCAGCACCAGCCACGCGGCACCGGACAGCCACAAGAGTGCGCCGAGGGTGAGAATCGCCGCGCGTAGCGACCGGGACATCGGTGCGCGAGCCCCATTGCGCGGGGCGACGGATGTGGCGCCAGGGCCCGCTTCGGAACCCTTCACTTCAGGGCGACGCACGGCGAGGGGCTGCACGGGCGCTCAGCCGGCGGCGGCCGCGGGCCGCAGCGCCACCTGCCACAGCGCCACCAGCCAGCGCACACCCGCGGTCACGTGCTCGCAGGAGAGGGTCGCCCCGGCAATGTTCTTGATGTCGGTCTGCACGCGCAACTGCCCGAGCCCCTGCCGAGCTGCAAATTGACGCCGCCAGGCATCGCTTCTGATCTCCCCGCCGTGACTCTCCCGGTAAGCGAGCACCTCGAGCGCGCTCAGGCGACCGGCGGCATCGATCCCCGCCGCGTAGGTGATGAAGTCTTCCCGTCCGATGACCTCATCGACGAACACGTAGCCGGCGAGCTCGCCCCCGCGCATCGCCTTCCAGGTGCGCAGGCTGCGGTGCGGGGGCTGCGGGCCCGCGAGGCTCGCGACCTGCTCTCGCTGCGCCGCATTCAGCGACACGACCAGCTCGCTGAACCCGTCGGCCTGCGGGAAGAGTGCCTTCTGCGCCGCTTCCACCGAGAGGTACTCCGTGGCGATGACGATCTGCACCGGCGCAGCCGTCAGCGCCGCGAGTGTCACGGCCCAACCCAACGAATGCCGATCCGGGCCGGTCATACAGGCGCGATCCTCATGGGGTTCGCCATGGCTCCAAATACGAATGCGAATGATTCGTAATCGCTGTAGAATATCGGACGACGTCCCGGGGTTCAACTCGTTCCATGCGTTCCGCTGAATCGGCGCCCTCGCCTGCCTGCGCTGGGCCCGCGCCCGGACACCGCCTGCGACGGCTGCGGGTGGCACTCGGGACGTGGGTAGCGATCGAGGCGAGCGCGCAATCCGAGGCCACCGCGGCGGAGGCGATCGAGGCGGCCTACGCCGCGCTCACCGAGGTCGAGCGGCGCATGCACCCCGAGCGCGAAGGGAGCGAGGTCGCCCGCATCAACTCGGCGCCGCTGTCCGTGCACACGCCGATTCACGCCTCCACCTGGGAGGTGTTGAGGCTCGCGCAGCGCCTGAACGAGCTGACCCAGGGCGTGTTCGATCCCTGCCTGCCCTCGAGTCCCGGACGGATGAGCGATCTCGAGCTCTCGGGTGCCTCGGCGGGACCCTCGCTGTGGGTCGCGCGCCGCGCGAGCCTGGCACTTGATCTCGGAGGCATCGCCAAGGGCTTCGCCGTCGACCGTGCGATCGCGGCCCTGCGCGCGCACGGCTGCGATGCAGGCGGGGTGAATGCCGGAGGCGACCTGCGCCTCTTCGGTGCGCGCCGCGAGACCCTCCTGCTGCGCTACCCCGACCACAGCTACCAACCACTGCTGTTGCAAAACACCGCGCTCGCGGTGAGCGATCTCGATGAGCCGCGCCGACCGCCCGGACATCGTGGCTATTACGTGCGCAGCGGGGACTCTGGCGGCTCGCGCCATTACGCCGCGGTACAAGCGCCCGATGCCATGACCGCCGATGCGCTGACGAAGTGCGTGCTGTTGTGTTCGGAGGCGTGTGCCCGCCGCACTCTGGCCGCGTTGGGGGGGCGGGACCTTACGCCGGCCGCGGCGCGCAGCGCCCTCGACCCCTGCCTCTAGGACTCACAGAACGCCCGGCAGGCGCTCCGCCAGAAAATCGATGAACGCCCGCACCGCGGGCAAGAGGCCCCGCCGGCTCGGAAACACGACGTGCACAATGCCTTGCGGACTGTTCCACGCGGGCAGTACTCGAGTGAGTGCGCCGCGCGCCAGGTCCTCGCGCACCACGCTCTCGGGCAGCCGCGCGATCCCTAAGCCCGCCAGCACGGTGGCGCGCAGCACCACGAAATCATGGCAGACCACGCGGGGCGAATGCTCCACGCGCGCCGTCTCCCCGTTGGGTCCCACGAGCTCCCAGGGACGGCGGTCGAACTCCCCGGCGTAGTCGAGGGTGGGGTGCTGCGCGAGTTGCGCAGGTTCCGCGGGCGCACCGGCGCGACCCAGATACGCGGGGCTCGCCACCAGCAATTCCTCCACGCTCCTGAAACTGCGCATCACCAGGCCATCCTCGCCCGTGGGCACGGAGCGCACGCGCAGCGCCACATCAAGCCCTTCGCTCACGACGTCCACGCGCCGGTTGCTCACGTGCAGTTGCAGGCGCACCGCGGGGTACTTCGCCAGGAACTCGGGCAGGATCAGCGCCAGAGCGGATTGGGCGAGCGCGACCGGGCAGCTGGCCTTGATGGTGCCGCACGGCGCGGCGCGCGCGAACTCCACCGCTTCCAGCGCTGCGTCCGCTTCGGTGAGCATCGCGGTAGCATGCCGATACACCTCCTGGCCGACCTCGGTCACCACGAACCGCCGCGTGGAGCGGTTCACCAGGCGCACGCTGAGTGTCCCCTCGAGCGCCACCACGTGACGTGACAGGCGCGACTTGGGGATCCCGAGCGCGCGCGCTGCGCGCGCGAATCCGCCGTGCTCGACCACCTGCGTGAAGTAGTAGAGGCCCTCGAGGGGTTGCATCACCTGTCCATTAGCTCCAAATTCAGAACGATACGTTCCATTTTTCCTGGATACTCAATCATCGTCCTACAGATTAAGCTTTTCCCAAGGCGTGAACAAGCGGGAGACGGTCGTGAAGCTGCTGCACATCGATTCGAGCATCCAGGGCGAAGGGTCGGCGAGCCGGGAGCTGACCCGGGAGATCGTGGCGCGCTTCAAGGCGGAGCGACCGGACACCGAGGTCACGTACCTGGACCTTGCGGCACAGGAGCTGCCGCATCTGTCACAGAAATCCCTGGTGCGGGCCGATGAGCTCGAGGCGGCGCGCAATGCCGAGGCGCTGGAGCAGTTCCTCGCGGCCGACGCCATCGTGATCGGCGCGCCGGTCTACAACTTCACGATTCCCTCGCAGCTCAAGGCGTGGATCGATCGCATCACGGTCGCGGGCAAGACCTTCCGCTACACCGAGAGCGGCCCGCAGGGGCTCGCCGGCGGCAAGCAGGTCATCGTGGCGGTGTCGCGCGGCGGTGTGCGCGCGAGCGATGCGTCCGGGGAGTTCGGCGAGCCGTACCTCAAGTTCCTGTTCGCGTTTCTCGGCATCCACGATGTGAGGTTCGTGCGGGCGGAAGGGCTGGCGATCTCACCGCAGCAGCGCGCCGCGAGCCTGAGCGCCGCGCGCGCCGCGATCGCGGACTGCAGTGCGATGGCGGCCTGAAGCTCGCTCGCGCGCAGTGCGCGCCGCGGTCCTGTCAGGCATTCTCAGCTTCGATCTTAGGAGGAACGTTCCATGGATACGCAGATTGCTACCCGCTCGGTGCAGCGTGTCGTGACCGGCATGCCGACCTCCGATGGCGCAGGCGTCAGGCTCACGCGGGTGATCGGGCAGCCACAGCTCCCCGACCTCGATCCGTTCCTGATGCTCGATGAGTTCGGCACCGACAAGCCCGAGGACTACATCGCGGGCTTTCCGGATCATCCGCACCGCGGCTTCGAGACCGTGACCTACATGCTCGATGGGCGCATGCGCCACCGTGACAACCACGGCAACGAGGGCGTGCTGGTGCCGGGGAGCGTGCAGTGGATGACCGCGGGTCGCGGACTCGTGCACTCGGAAATGCCCGAGCAGCAAGCCGGCCGCATGCGCGGCTTTCAGCTGTGGCTGAATCTGCCGGCGCGCGACAAGATGACCGCGCCGCGCTACCAGGAATTCGGGCCGGAGCGTATCCCGACCGCGATCCCCGCCGAGGGGGTAAGGGTGAAAGTGATCGCCGGGCGCGTGGCGGGCATCGCAGGTCCGATCCTGCAGCCGGCCACGGATCCCACGTACCTGGATCTCGCGCTGCGCCCGGGCGCGCAGTTCCTGCAGTCGCTGCCGCCGGACTACGCGGCGTTCGTGTACGTGTTCGAAGGCTCGCTGCGTATCGGAGCGGACCCGGACGCCAAGGCCGTGCGCGCGCAGGAGCTCGCGGTGCTGGGCGAGGGCGAAGAGATCCGGCTCACGGGTGTGAGCGCGGGTGAGGACGGGGAGACGGCGCGCGCGATCCTGGTGGCGGGCCGACCGCTGCGCGAGCCGGTCGCCAAGTACGGCCCGTTCGTCATGAACACGCGCGAGGAGCTGCAGCAGGCGTTCGCCGACTTTCAGAGCGGGAGATTCTGAGGCGTGGCTACTGCAGCCGCACCGCACCCGGAAGTCTGATCAGGCGTCGGTCGAAGGTGCCGAGGGGCAAGTGCCCCGCCTTGCGGGCAATCTCGAGCACGAGACAGTCGGAGAAGCCAAGCGCGGGGCGCTCCTTGAACTCCTCAAGCGCTGCAGCTACGACGTCGGAGTCCTGCAGGGTGAAGTCCTTATGATTGAGCAGCATGCCGATCGCGGCTGCGATCTGTTGAGCCGTGCGTTGGTAGACCGCATCGAGCACCCACGTGGCTTCCGCCAGGACCACGTGGGAAACCCAGGCGCCGCCTGCCGCGAACTGCTCCACGGCCCGGACCTGCCCGGGGTCATCACGCACCACGATTCGCACTATGACGTTCGTGTCAACGGCGCGCATGGCGCTTGCGGATGTAGGTTCTGATCCCCTCCTTCACGTCTGCGGGTGCCTTGGCGGGCGCTCCCTCCGGAAACAGCGCACGGTGGACGTCCTCCGACGTATAGCGCCCGGCTCTGCGGATCACGACCTGATCGCCCTGTTCATCCCATTCAAGCGTCGAGCCCGGACCAACCCCCAGCCTCTTCCGAACCTCAGCGGGAACGGAGATCTGACCCTGAGCGGTCAGTTTGGATTGTGCAATGATCATGCAGTTACATTACCGCGGTAATGAAAGAGCGTCAAGTCATCATAATCGAGAATTTGGCAGCAATATGCACTGTAAACAAACGAGCGCGGCAGGCGCCGCGCCGCCTCCGGGCGCGTCCTCCCGACCGTCGAGACTGAGTGCCCTCGAATGTGTTCGGCCAAGCGGCTGTCAACACACTCGTCGAGCAGAACTCTCACGCCGCGTCAGTGACTGCCAGAGCGGCGCCGCGCTCCAGAAACGCGACAACGTGCGCTCGAGTGACGGTAGGAAACCCGGCGAGAAAATCGTCGATTGTGTCTCCCGCCTCAAGGTAGTCCAGCAACGTTTGGACGGGCACGCGCGTACCGGGGAACACTGGCGTCCCCCCCATGACCTCAGGCGTGCTGCTCACGACGGGCGAGCCCATGCGCATACCTTACCTCCACCGACGGCGCTAGACAAAATCGGCCGCTAACCGCAGCCCGCGACGCGCCGACGAGCTAGTGGTCGCCCTGGCGCGGCCAGCGGGATAAACCCGTAGCGCGCGAAGATCTGCCGCGCGGTCTCGCCCGCCAGAAACTCCGTGAACCGCGCCGCCTCGGGGCGCGCGCGCGCCGTCAGCGCCAGCACATACGTGATGGGTGGGTGAGTGTCCTCGGGAAACACACCGATGATGCGCACTCGCTTCTCGGCCTGCGCATCGCTCCCGTACACGATGCCCAGCGGCGCCTCCCCGCGCGCCACGTAGGCGAGCGCCGCGCGCACGTTTTCGCCGCGCACTAGCCGATCCGACACGCTCAGCCACACGCCGAGCTTCGTCAGCGCCGCGCGCGCGTATTTACCCGCCGGCACCGAGTCCGGATCCGCCATCGCGAGCCGCCCCGCCCCCAGCGCAGCGGTGAGATCAAATCCGGGCGCGATGTTGAGGCGCAGCGGGCTGTCGCCCGGGGCGATGAGCACCAGCGCGTTGCCGAGCACCTCGCGAGGCGAGCCGCGCTCGAGCAACCCGCGCGCCTCGAGGTACTCGACCCACGCGCGGTCCGCAGAGAAGAACACCTCGGCCGGTGCTCCCGCTTCGATCTGTTTCGCGAGCACGGAGCTCGCGGCGTAGGAGGCGTTCACGCGTACACCCGTGCGCGCGGTGAAGGCGCGATCGACCTCTTCCAGCGCATCGCTCAGGGATGCCGCCGCAAACACCAGCAGCTGCGGGGGTGTGTGCGCACCGCCAGTGCCCGCACCCGCTGCACCCGCGGGGCCCGCCGACCCGGCCGTGCCCGCGACCCCGAGCATGAGCGCCCAGCCTACAAGCGCATGGCGCGGCGACTGGCTTGTCATGGGTCCTGCCCTTCGGTTAAGAGTAAAGAGCCAGATGTCAAGCCCGGGCGTCGTGGCGCTTGCGGTGAGTCACGCTTCCGCCCGGGGCTCCCGAACTGCTACCTGCGGCACCGGAGTCACGAGGGTGGCAGCGCACAATGCCCGGATGCACAGACTCGCACACTGACGGCCCCGGGTGCTGCTCGGCCATGGGAGCTCATTCACCATTTGACCGCACCTTCGCATTTGCGCGGCGGACGGCGGCCGCGCCGCTCTTCGTCCTGTTCATGCTTCCCGGGCCGTTGTGTGCGGCAGACACCGCCTCCGATGCTGCCGCAAACGCCGGGGCCGTGACGCTCGCGGGCACCAGTGGCGCGGCCACCGACCGCGCCGCCGCCGCAATGGACGGATTCTCGGGCGCGCCACCCTCCTACGGTCCGCCCGGGCAGACGCCGGGTATTCCGTCGGACGCCGAGCTCGAGGCCGCCGGCGCGGTGGTCGGTGAGGTGCTGATCGACAACCAGAACATCTTCAACCTCGAGGACCCGAAGGACGACGTCAAGCTGTTCCGGCTCGCGAACCACCTGCACAGCCGAACCCGCAAGGCGATCATCCGCGACCAGCTGCTGTTCGGATCGGGCGAGCGCTACTCGCGCCGCCTGATCGACGAGTCCGAGCGCATATTGCGCGCCGACAGCTACTTCTATGACGCCTGGATCCGCCCGGTGCGCTATCACGACGGCCAGGTCGACCTGCGCGTCACCACGCGCGATGTGTGGACGCTGAATCCGGGGTTCAACTTCGGGCGCAGCGGCGGCAGCAATTCAACGGGCGTGCAGCTGGAGGAGATCAACCTGCTCGGCACGGGGGCGGGGCTCAAGCTGGCCCACACCAAGGACGTCGATCGCACCAAGTCTCAGCTGGAGGTGTCCGACATGCACGCCTTCGGAACCTGGACGGCGGTGGATGTGAACTACGCGGACCTCAGCGACGGCCGGATGCGCGATCTCACGCTGAACCATCCATTCTACGCGCTCGACACCCGCTGGGCGGCCGGAGTTGCCGGCATGGACGATGTGCAGACCGATTCCCTGTACGACCGCGGGCAGATCATCGATCGGTTTCAGGACCGGCACCAGGCCGTGCAGGTCTATGGCGGCTGGTCAAAGGGACTCGAGAACGGCTGGGTACGCCGCTGGAGCACCGGCGTCACGTACGATGAGCACCGCTTCGAGCCGGTCAGCACCTGGACCGGTGTGACTGCGCTCCCCGAGGATCGGCGCTTCCTGTACCCGTGGATACAGTTCGATCTGGTGCAGGATGACTATCTGAAGCTGTGGAACCACGACCAGATCGCGCGCACCGAGGATTTCTACCTCGGCACCACCGCCAGCGTGCGCCTCGGCTGGGCGGACGCGGCGTTCGGCTCGAGCCGCAGCGCGCTCATGTTGCAGAGCTCCGCGGGCCACGGTTTCCGCGACGGTGGCAGCTCGACGCTGCTGCTCGCCGGCACCCTCACCGGCCGGCTCGATAACGGCGAGCCGCGCAATGTGCTGCTCGCGGGCTCGGTGCGCTACTACCTCGAACAGAACGAGAACTGGCTGTTCTTCACGACGCTGCAGGCGACCAAGGGGTGGCGGCTGGATCTCGAGGACCAGATCCTGCTTGGCGGCGACAATGGGCTGCGCGGCTATCCCCTGCGTTACCAGGACGGCACGGCACGGGCGCTGTGGACGGTGGAGCAGCGCTTCTTCACCGACTGGTACCCGTTCCGGCTGTTTCGCGTCGGCGCCGCGGTGTTCTTCGACACCGGCCGCACCTGGGGCGCTGCGCCCCTGGCCGCGCCGGGCCTCGGGCTCCTCAAGGACGTAGGCTTCGGTCTGCGCTTTGGCAACGCCCGCTCGGGCCTGGGCAACGTCGTGCACGTCGACCTGGCATTCCCCTTCAACGGCGACAGCACTATCAAGCGGGTGCAGTTCCTCGTGCAGACCGAGCAGCACTTCTGAGGATGCGCCGCCCGCATCTCATTTACCAGTCTTGACCCCGGACCCGGAAGGTGTATTATGACCACAAATTGTGGTCATATCCAGATTGCCATGAACATTCCCGCAGCCGTATTCAAGGCGCAATGCCTGAAGCTGATGGAGCAAGTCGAAAAGACTCGCCAGCCGGTCATCATCACCAAGCATGGCAGGCCCGTGGCCCAGCTCGCGCCGGTACCGCCCGTCGCCTCGGCCTTGTTCGGATACATGAAAGACACCCTGAAGATCCGGGGTGACATCATGGCGCCGATCGATGAGAAGTGGAGTGCGCTGTCGGGCGATGAGGACGCGCTCTACCGACGGCGGCCGCAGAAAGCACGCGCTCGTCACAAATGAGCGCGCTGCTCTTGGATACGCATATTTGGCTCTGGTATGCCGAGGGCGACGCCGCGCAGTTGCCGCCCGCGAGCGTCAGGAGATTGGAGGCAACCCGTCGGGAAGAGGGCTTGCTCGTATCGGCCATTTCGGTCTGGGAGTTGGGCATGCAGGTGGCGAAGGGCCGAATTCAACTGCCCATACCGCTGCGAGACTGGGTGGACCAGGCGCTCGCGCCGCCCGGCCTACGTTTGCTGCCCTTGGATGCCGCTGCGGCGGTCGAGAGTACGTCGCTACCAGGTGCGCTGCACGGCGACCCCGCGGATCGCTTCCTCATTGCCAGTGCCCGTACGGAAGGCGCCGTGCTCGCGACTCGCGATCAACACATTCTGCAGTACGGCAAAGCGGGGTTCGTGCGCGTGCTCGAGCTCTAGCGGCTGGAGCGGCGGCGGAAACCTGCGGGGGTTCAAGACAGCCTATCTCCAGGGATTGAGCACGGATTTGACCGACAGCGCAAAATCTGCGCCGTTGCGCGTCACCAGCGTCAGCCCGTGGACTTGCGCGGTCGCGGCAATGAGCCCATCCATGGCCTGGATTGGCCGACCACGCGCCTCGTGGCGTGCCACGAGGCGCCCCCATTCATCCGCGATGGCGCCGTCGACCAGGGCGATCCGCCCCTCGAATCGATGCGGGAGTTCGCTGCGCAGCCACGCGTCAAGGTGCCGGCGCCGCCGGCTCGCAGGCAGCCGCTCAATGCCATGACGCAGCTCTGCGAAGGTGACGACGCTGAGGAACACCTCGTCCTCATCGACCTGCGCGAGCCATTCGATGACTCCGACATTCGGACGCGGCTTGGTCCATTCGGAGACTACATTCGTGTCGAGCAGATACCTCACAGGTCTATGGGACGCAATCGATCCCTCGAGCGCCGGATGTTCAACCCAGAACCCCGCAACGGGGAGGCCCTGAAGAAATCCGCCAGCGTACCCGCGCGTTGAGTTCTGCGCTCCCACTCCTCGGCGTCGACCACTACGGCGGCGCGCCGGCCCCTGCGCGTAATCGTCTGGGGGCCGCGTGTCTGAGCGTCTTCGATCACCCGACTGAGCTTCGCTTTGGCTTCTGCCACGGTCCAGAGATTGGTGTGCGCATCTGAGATAGACATAATGGTCAGTATAGTCATATGGCGGCGGCGCCCTCGCGTTTTTGCCGCCTAGACATCTGATGCGTGATGCGATAGCATCTGATGCATGCGAACGACGCTCGACATTGCCGATGACGTGCTTCAAGCCGCCAAGGAGCGGGCGCAGCGCGAAAAAAAGACCGTCGGAGCGATGATTTCGGACTTGGCCCGGCGTGCTCTGACGTCGCCCCCGGAAGCGCATTCCGCAAAGGAACCCGAGGCAGTCTATGGTCTGCGGCCGTTCGCTCCGCGCGGCGGGATCGTCACGAACGAATTGATCGATAAGCTTCGCGAAGAGGATGCGTATTAGCCCCCCGCGAGGCCGCCACATGCACCGGCCAGGCGCTGTCCGGCCCGGCGGTTGTCCTGGTTCGAAGGGCTCGGATTAGTGCGCGCGCTGTTGGACGTCAACGTGCTGATCGCGTTGCTCGACTCCGATCACACGCTGCACGGGACCGCAATGAGTTGGTTTGCGAAGCACGCGCGAGAAGGCTGGGCTTCCTGTCCCATCACCCAAAACGGTTGTGTGCGTATCATGTCGAACCCGAGCTATCCGAACGCATTGCCGGTCCAGGCCGTCATGCAGCGTCTTACCGAAGCGTGCGGGGAAGACGTCCACGAGTTCTGGTCAGATGAGGTCAGCTTGTTGGATCCGGACGTCGTTGACTCGACGCGAATCCATGGCCCACGGCAACTGACCGACATATACCTGCTCGCCATGGCCGTTGAGCATGACGGAAGATTCGTCACGTTCGACGCCGGGATTCCTGTTGCGGCGGCTCGCAAGGCAACCAAGCACGGTCTGGTCGTGCTGTAGCCGCTGGCACCCCATGGCGAGCGGGATCGGCAAACGGACCAGCTGCTAGCGTTTGCGTCCCGCGCTCACCGCTCCGGCGGCGGGGGCCGCCTTGGGCGCGCTCGGGCTCACCTCAGCCTGCGGGGGCAGCACCTCGACCGAGAGGGCGAAAGTGCGCTTCTCGGTGCTCTGCAGCGCGCCGACGTTCACCACCTGGCGCGTCACTTCCTCGCCGCGGTCATTGCGGATCGCAATGACGACGAAATACTCCCACGGCTCCTCCAAAGGTGGGTGACGGATCACCCCCTCCACGCGCAGCGCCGAGGTGGCCGCGACCTGGCGCTTGGCCGCGTCCTGATCGAAGCGCAGGTGATGCAGGCAGCCCGGACAGATGCTCAGGCTCTCGAGGATCGTCGCCTTGCAGTGCGGACACGTGCGCGTCTTGCCCGCCGCGACCGGGCGAGAGGCGACGCTCATGCGTTGCCGAAGCCCTTGGTCTCAGCTTTGGCGCGGCCCTCGCCCTCGTAACCGAACTCGACCTGCCCGCGCATGCGCGAGCCGGCCGCCACGGTGAGGGATCCCGCCTTGACGTCGCCGTTGATCACGCCGGTCTCGAGCAGCTCCACCCGCTTGGCGTTCTCGATGTTGCCGATGAGCTCACCGCCGACGCTGACCACGTGCGCCTTGACGTGGCCCTCGAGGCGCGCGCCGGCATCGAGGCTCACGTTCCCGTCCACCTGCACATCCCCCTTGAAGCGCCCGGCGATGCGGATATGGCCGGTACCCACGATCTTGCCCTCGATGGTGAGATCCGAGGACATGTACGATTCCTTCGTGTCGTGGCGGTGCGCCGGGGCGGGGGCCGGGGCCTGCGCCGGCCGCCGGGCGGGCTCGGGGCTCAGGGACGCCACGTTGGTCTTCTCAGGCTCCCGCGGGTGCACCGGCGTGGGGGCAACCCCCGGGCTGGTCGGGGCGGAGAGGGTTCCGGTATTTGTATCTTTCCAAAGCGCCATGGGTAGTCCCTGTGGTAATTGAGGGGTGAAGGTACCTGCCCAACCGCTGTGGGGCCAGTGTCTCCGCGCGCAGACAACGCGCCGTGAAGGCAGAGCTCACGTCCAGCGAACAGTCAGGGCGCCCGAGTGTAATCCCGCGCTCCCGCCGGGGAGTATGTCCGGGCTCTCACTCCGGGACTTTGATGCCGCGCAGCATGGCGACGCGCGGATGCAGACACCAACCTCATCGCTCACGGTGTCCCGGTGCAGAGGGTCGACCGCATCGGCTGATCGACGCGTGCGAGATGCTGCGCGAGCCGAGGGAAGCGGCGGACACCTCGCGGGCAGGGGCCCAAGGGATCGCAGCCAATGTACATAAGACACATAAAACCATGTACCTCGTGCTGTCCCTTGCATGTACACTCGGGCGACATGAAAACGCACATTGAGCTGGATGACGTGCTGCTGGAGCAAGTATTCGAACTGGGGGGCTTTGCCACCAAGAAGGCCGCGGTGAATGCCGCACTCGCTGAATACGCCAGGCTCCTGCAACGTCGCGACCTGCTGGCAATGCGCGGGAAGGTCCGCTGGGAGGGGGATCTTGATGCACTGCGCGCAGATCGACGGGGCAGGCGGTGATTCTGGTCGACACGTCCGTGTGGATCGACCATTTCAACGGTTACGGCTCCGTCGAGGCCGACTTTCTCACCCTCTGTATCGCCGAAGCGCGGCCGATCGTGCTCGCGGGTCTGGTGCTGACAGAAACTCTCCTGGGCGTGCGCGATGGTGCGCAGGCCGCTCGTGTTGCTCGCGCATTGCTGGCATTTGAGCTGACGCCCGAGCTTACAAGATCTGACTATGAGCAGGCGGCGGCTATCTACCGCGCGTGTCGCGCCCGCGGGACGACGCCTCGATCGAGCATCGATTGCCTGATTGCGCAGATCTGTCTGCGATACGACCACGAACTGTTAAGCCGCGACAGAGACTTTGACGCGATCGCACGAATCTTTCCGCTGCAGCGCGTCGTACCCGCCCCCGGGGTTCAGGAACAGGCACGCCTTTACTACTCACCCGGCAGGCAGCTCACGCCTCGACGAGCTTCAGCACCGCGGCGGTCTTCTCGCGCCTGAGCGCCAGGCTAAGGACCGGGGCCGCAGGCCCCCATTGAGCTGCCGGAAATGACCATCTATGATGTTAAAATGGACATTTCAGTAACCGACTTCAAGGCGCGCTGCCTGGACCTGATCCGCCGGGTGGAAAGGACTGGCAAGTCGCTGACCATCAAGCGTCGCGGCAAGACCGTCGCGCGCCTGGAGCCGGCCCGAAGCCTCGATCCAGGACTCAAGCCGTGGGAGCAGCTACGCGTGCTCGGTGGCGAGGTGCACGCAGCGCCCGGCGAGTCAGTCATCAAGGACGAGGACTTCGAGTCTCTACGTTGAAGGTTCTGCTCGATACCCACATGTGGCTGTGGTGGCTCACCCGGCAGCCGCAGATGAGCGACCGGGAGCGCACGGCGCTCGACCGCGCCGCCGAGAGGCAGGAGCTGTTTCTGCCGGCGATCAGCCTGTGGGAAGCACAGATGCTCCACAGCAAGAGCCGGATTCAGCTGCCTCTGCCATTCGCCGACTGGCTGCGCCGGGCATCGGCTCCGGGGGTGCTCACGGTCCTGCCGCTCGATGTGGAAGTCGTCATCGCGCTCGGTCGGCTGCCCGGCGCCTTCCACGGTGATCCGGCAGACCGGCTGATCGTGGCGACGGCCCGAGCGCACCGTCTGGCGCTTGCGACCCACGATGACCGCATCCGCAAATCCCGCGCAGTCAGGCTCTGGAGCGCGGGTCGGCTGCAGCGCGTCGCGCCCGCCCCCGGTGTGCAGGAGCAGGCTGCCCGCTATGGCCCCGGGCACCTTCCTGCCCGGCGGGCCCTCAGCCGTCGACGAGCTTCAGCACCTCGGCGGTCTTCTCGCGCATGAGCGTGAGATCGGCGCGCGCCTCGACGTTCAGGCGCACGAGCGGCTCGGTGTTCGATCCGCGCAGGTTGAAGCGCCAGGCGTCAAATTCCATCGACAGACCGTCGGTCAGGTCGATCGCCTGGGCCTGCGACTCGTAGTGCGCGCGCACGCGCGCCAGAATGGCCTTGGCGTCGGTGCTCAACTTGCGGTTGATCTCCCCGCTCGCCGGGAAGAGCCGCATGCGCTCCCCGACGAGCGCCGAGAGCGGCTCGCCGCGCTCGCTGATCACCGCGAGCACCAGGAGCCAGGGGATCATGCCGCTGTCGCAGTAGGCGAACTGGCGGAAGTAATGGTGGGCGCTCATCTCCCCGCCGTACGCGGCATCGACCTCGCGCATCTTCTGCTTGATGAACGCATGTCCTGACTTGCACAGCACCGGGGTGCCGCCGTGGCGGCGCACGATGTCGAGCGTGTTCCAGGTGAGGCGCGGGTCATGCACGATGCGCGCGCCGGGCTCCTGCTTGAGGAAGGACTCCGCCAGGAGCCCGACCAGGTAGTACCCCTCGATGAACTGCCCGCTCTCATCGAAGAAGAAGCAGCGGTCGTAGTCCCCGTCCCAGGCGAGGCCCACATCCGCGCCGGCGCGCCGCACCACATCGGCGGTGGCGGCGCGGTTCTCCTCCAGCATCGGGTTCGGCACTCCGTTCGGGAAGGTGCCGTCGGGCTGGTGGTTCACCTTGATGAACTCGAACGGCAGGTGCGGCTCGAGCGCATCGATGACGAGCCCCGCCCCGCCGTTGCCCGGATTCACCACCACCTTGAGCTTGCGCAGCTGCGGGCGCTTCACGTAGCTCAGCAGGTGCTCCAGGTACTTGCCCCGGATATCGAGCGGCCGCTCGGTGCCGGGCCGGGCGGCCTTGGGCGGGAGGTTCCCCGTCTCGATCAGGCGGCGCATGTCCTGAAGTCCGGTGTCGGCGCTGATCGGCCGGGCCTCCTGCCGCACGAACTTCATGCCGTTGTAGTCAGGCGGGTTGTGGCTGGCGGTCACCATGATGCCGCCGTCGAGCGCTTCCGAGGAGGTCGCGAAATACGCCCCTTCCGTACCCCAGAGGCCAATGTCGAGCACGTCCACGCCCACGTCCTTGAGCCCACGCTTGAGGGCGGCGGCGAGCTTCGGACTCGAGAGGCGGATGTCGTATCCGACCGCGACGCGGCGGGGCTTCACGAAGGCCGCATAGGCGCGTCCGATGTCGTAGGCGAGGGACTCGTTGATCTCATCCGGAATGCGGCCGCGGACGTCGTAGGCCTTGAAGGAATCGAGATTCGTCATGCGTGAGGCACCCGGCATTCAGTCTCTGAGCATCGCCTCGAGAGCGTCCCTCGTCGAGCGCCCATAACGTTCTGTCAACCGCCGCAGCAGAGTCAAGTCGAGCGAATCGCCAGCGACGCGAATTGCGGCGCGCGCGTCCATCATAACCGCGGGACCACCGGTGAATGTCTTCATGGCGATGAAGTCCTCACGGCCGATCACGCGCAGCGGCTGGCCCTGAAAGGGCACCGTGATCGCTCGTGAGAAGGCCGCCGGCTCCAGCCCGCGCAGGCCTGCGAGCAAGTCCACGCGGTTCCCATGCGCGTCGGAAAGCACCAAAGCGGCGGGGATCCGATCCTCGGGGTCGCCCTCCCGCAGCTGCGTCTGAAAGGCGACGGCGGCGAATCGCTTCTCGAGCCGGCGCAGCGCGGCCGCATCGGCCGAGAGGATGACGTCGGCATCGACACTGGCTCTGATGACTCCGTGAACCGCGGCAGCCATAGCGCCTATCACGGCGTAGGGCATCCCCGCCTCGGTCAGCAGCGCCACGGCGTCCAGCAGCAACAGCCCGGACTCGCCCGGCCCCTTGGTTCTCACGACTCAGCCGGCTGCGAGGGCCGGGCGCGGTGCCGTCGTCCCGCCTCGTAGAGTTCGGTGACCAGCCGGCAGTGCGCCAGGAATGCCTTCAGCCGATCCTCCAGGCTCAGCCGCCCGATGGCGGCGATCAGATCGTCCTGAAGTTGCCTGGCGAGTTTCGATTCCATGCTCGCAGCCTCCAGGCGCGAATCTTACGGTATTCCCGGCTCGCACTCCGCAGGATCGCAGCTCGGGTGCGCCAGGGGGGCCACGATGTGCCACGTAGCGATGTAATCAGGCGATTTGGGCGCGGGTGGGAGAACTTCGTGAAGGTTTACCGTCCTCTGGCGAATGAGTGGGCGGTGTACGACAATTCGGGTCAGTCGCCAAAGCTGATCGAACGTTGGCCATGAAAAAAGCTCGACCTCGCAAGAAACCCGAAAGCTTCGCCGAAGGGGTCGGCCGCGGTCTGCGCATGGCGGCGCGCAGTGCGCGCAGGACCGCGCGGATGTACGGCACGCCGATTTACGTCTGGGAGAACGGAAAGGTCGTCGCCAAGAAGCCGTAGCGAGCGCTTGAACACGCACTTCGGCAGGCCGAAGCGGGGCGATCGACGACGCGGGCGAGGCTTCAGCCCGCGAACGGGTTGACCACGGGCACGTCGAAACGCGCAAAGTCCCGGACGTTGCGAGTCACGACGGTGAGTCGATGCACCAGAGCGGTGGCCGCTATCATTGCGTCTTCGTACACGGTGCTCGACTGCCGGTGCATGAGCTTCGCCCATTGCCGGAACGTTGCGCCGTCCATCGGTAGGATCTGGTGTGAGCGGGTAAGCTGTTCGAGCCAGCCCTCGATCTCGTCCGCCTTCTGTGCATCCTGTTCGCGCGCGATCTCAATACCCGCCTGGATCTCGCCGATCGTTACGGCGGACAGACGCAGGTCCCGGTTGTCAACGCCCTCCAGCCAGCGGATCACGGCGGAGTTGGGGCGGGGCCGGCGCAGCTCCGAAACGACGTTCGTATCGAGGAGGTACACCGCGTTCAGATCGAGGGCCGGCGGCGCCGGCGTCCCCGTCCGCGCTCGGGCAGAGGTAGCTCAACTCGCGCGTTTGCGGCGAGCAACAGCGACTTGAGTGAGCGGTGCGAGGCCTGATCCAGCCGTCGCCATTCGTCCACTGCCACCAGCACCGCCGCTTCCTGACCACGGCGCGTTACGATCTGCGGACCTTCGCTGACGCACGCGTCGAGCAGCTCACTGAAGCGGGCCTTCGCATCCTGCACTGGCCATGATTTCGTCGACATGATGGCATTATCTGACTAGTCATCTGACTAGTCAATCCAGCGGCTCAGCCCTTGGTTCCCTCACGTCCGTAGCGATCCTCGAAGCGCACGATGTCGTCTTCGCCCAGATACGAGCCCGACTGCACCTCGATGATCTCGAGCGTCACCGTGCCGGGGTTCTCGATGCGATGCTTGGTGCCGACCGGGATGTAGGTCGACTGGTTCTCTTCGAGAAGAAAGACTTCCTCGCCACGCGTGATGCGCGCCGTGCCGGCCACCACCACCCAGTGCTCGGCGCGGTGATGGTGCAGCTGCAGCGAGAGGGTGGCGCCGGGCTTGACCTTGATGCGCTTCACCTGGAAGCGCGGCCCGTTCTCGAGGCTGTCGTAGCTGCCCCAGGGACGGAACACCTCCCGATGGAGCGAATACTCGGAGCGCCCGAGCTCCTTCAGCCGCTCCACCAGCTTCTTCACGTCCTGCACGCGATCCTTGGGCGCCACCAGCACCGCGTCCTTGGTCTCGATGACCACGTGGTCCTTGAGTCCCACCGCGGCCAGAAGGCGGCTCCCGGAATACAGATAGCTCCCGTGCGCGTCTTCGCTCAGCACGTCCCCGTGCACGACGTTGCCGTGCGCATCCGCCTCGCTCGCCTCGTGCAGCGCCGCCCAGGAGCCGACATCGCTCCAGCCCGCATTCAGCGGCACCATCACCGCATCCGCGGTCTTTTCCATGACGGCATAGTCGATCGAGTCGGCGGGGCACGCTTCGAACGTCGCGGCGTCGATGCGGGTGAAGTCCAGATCCGCCTTCGCGCCGCGGAACGCCGCCGCGCAGATGCGCGCGATCTCGGGTGCGAGGCGCTCGAGCTCCTCGAGGTAACGCCGGGCGCGGAACATGAACATGCCGCTGTTCCAGTAGTGGTCACCCGATTGCAGGAGCTCCTGGGCGCGCTCCCGGTTGGGTTTCTCCACGAAGCGCGCGATGCGAAACCCCTCCCCGCTCGCAGCCCCGCGCTGGATGTAGCCGTAGCCGGTCTCGGCGCGGCTCGCGACCACGCCGAAGGTGACGAGCTGCCCGGCCTGCGCGGCGCTGAGCGCCGCGCGCACCGCCTGCTGGAAGGCCGGGATGTCCCGGATCAGGTGATCGGCCGGCAGCACCAGCAGCACCGGACCGGCCGCCTTCGCGCTGGCGGTGCCCTTGAGCGCCGCATGCGCGCCGAGTGCGATGGCCGGTGCGGTGTTGCGTCCGAAGGGCTCGAGCAGTGTGGCGCGCGGCGCGACCTGAAGCTCCCGCAGCTGCTCTGCGACCAGGAAGCGGTGCGCCTCGTTGCACACGATCACGGGCGCGGCCGCCCCGAGCCCCTCCAGACGCAGCACGGTCTGCTGCAGCAGGGTGTGCGTCCCGGTCAGGGCCAGCAGCTGCTTGGGATAAAGCTCGCGCGACAGCGGCCACAGCCGCGTGCCGGCTCCGCCGCTGAGAATGACTGGAGCGAACATGGCAGATCTAAGGAAGCCGCTGCTTCACGCCTCAACCAGCGGCTTGCCGCGACCGATCGCATGGTAGGTGAAGCCAAAGCGGCTCACCATGGCCGGATCGTAGAGATTGCGCCCGTCGAAAATGACCGGCGCCTTGAGGACCTGCTTCAGGCGCTCGAAATCGGGGCTCCGAAACTCCTGCCACTCGGTGACGATGGCGAGCGCATCCGCGCCCTGCGCGGCCTGGTAGGCATTCTTCGCCAGCATGAGGCCCGTCTGGCCCGCATAAATGCGTTGCGCCTCCACGGCCGCCACCGGGTCATAGGCCTGCACCCGGGCGCCGGCCTCGAGCAGCAGCTCGATGAGCGTGCGCGAGGGCGCTTCCCGCATGTCGTCGGTGTTGGGTTTGAAGGCGAGTCCCCATACGGCAACGGTTCGACCCTCGAGACCCGCGGTGAAGTGTCGCTGCATCTTGCGGAACAGCACTTCCTTCTGTCGAGCGTTCACCGCCTCCACCGCGTTCAGGATCTCCGGCTCGTGTCCGGCCTCGTGGGCCGAGCGGATGAGCGCCTGCACGTCCTTCGGGAAGCAGGAGCCGCCATAGCCGGTGCCCGGATAGATGAAGCTGTAACCGATGCGCGGATCCGAGCCGATGCCGATGCGCACCTTCTCGATATCGGCACCGACGCGCTCGGCGATGTTCGCCAGCTCGTTCATGAAGCTGATCTTGGTGGCGAGCATCGCGTTGGCGGCGTACTTGGTCAGCTCGCAGGAGCGGATATCCATGACGATGAGGCGGTCGTGATTGCGGATGAAGGGCTCGTAGAGCGCCCGCATGAGCTCGGTGGTGCGCGGGTTGTCGGTGCCGACCACGACGCGGTCGGGCTTCATGAAGTCGGCGATGGCGGCCCCCTCCTTCAGGAACTCGGGATTGGAGACCACGTCGAATTCGACCTTCACGCCCCGCCCGTCGAGCGTGCGCTCGAGCTCGGCGTGCACTTTGTCCGCAGTCCCGACCGGCACCGTGGACTTGGTGATCACGATGCCGTAGCGGTTGAGGTGCGTCGCGATGGTGCGCGCGGCAGCGAGCACGTAGCGCAGGTCCGCCGAGCCGTCCTCGCCCCGGGGGGTGCCCACGGCAATCAGGTGAAATAGTCCGTGCTCGATGGCCCGCGGCGCATCGGTGGTGAACTCGATGCGGCCGGCTTCCGCGTTGCGCTTGATGAGGGCTTCAAGGCCCGGCTCATGAATCGGCACCTCACCGCGGCTGAGGCGCTCGATCTTGGTCGCATCCACGTCCACGCAGATCACGTGATTGCCGGCGTCCGCGAGGCAGGCGCCGGTGACGAGACCCACGTAGCCGGAGCCGAAAATGGTCACGCGCATGAGTTAAGTTACCCTAAAGGAAGGCCGCGCGCGGCTCAAGCGCAGCCGCGTGCACTCGCCGCGCTCGAGCTCAGGCGAGCGGATTCTGGCCCTGGGCGGGTTTGGCGGCCTCCGAGAGGCGGCGCTTGGCGGCGAAATCGGCGACCTTGGCATCAGGCGCGTGCGGCAACACCGCCTTGCGCGTCCACACGTAGTCGCGGATGTCCATGTCCGCCTGGTATTCCGCCACCGATACGGTCAGGAGCTCGAGGGCGTGGTGACAGTCGAAGCTCGCCAGCGCCACAAGCAGATCATTGAGGATCTGCTCCATCTTCGACCACGGCAGGCGGTGCTCCATCGCGCGCAGGATCATCGGGTGATCGGTGCCGGTCACATTCGTGCCGATCAGCAGTTCCTCGAACAGTTTCTCCGCCGTGCGCAGCCCCGTGTACTCGATCTCGATGTCGCCGTCGGGGTTGTTCGGATCGCGCAGCGTCAACCCCATCAGGTTCACCATACGCCGCGCCAGATCGTCGATACGCACCGGACGGCCCATGTCCAGCACGAACACATCGCCGCCCTTGGCCATGGACCCCGCCTGCAGCACGAGCTGCGCCGCCTCGGGGATGGTCATGAAGTAGCGGATCACGTCCCGGTGGGTGACCGTGACCGGACCGCCGCGACGGATCTGCTCCTGGAACAGCGGCACGACCGAACCTGAAGAAGCGAGTACGTTGCCGAAGCGCACCATGCAGAAGCGAGTCTGGGTGGTGCGCTCCTGCAGTGC
>Ga0209471_1000530_pt1 | contig 25300 bp, 28 predicted proteins | sample GraSoiAngelo_128_FD_185885 | JGI IMG/M metagenome (GOLD analysis project Ga0209471, IMG submission 185885) | Grasslands soil microbial communities from the Angelo Coastal Reserve, California, USA - 14_0927_12_20cm (SPAdes) (version 2) | ecosystem: Environmental > Terrestrial > Soil > Grasslands ... | reverse complement strand
CCAGACCGACATGAACTGCGTGCTGGCGGAAGACGGGCGATTCATCGAGATCCAGGGCACGGCCGAGCAGGAGCCCTTCAAGCAAGAAGAGATGGACCAGATGCTCAAGCTCGCCATCAAGGGTGCGGCCGAGCTGGTCGAGGCGCAGAAGAAGGCGCTGAAGCTGCCCTGAACCGGCTGCTGCTCGCCACCTCGAACGAGGGCAAGCTGGACGAAATCCGTTCGATCCTCGCCGACCTGCCGATGGAGCTGGTCACGCCGGCGGAGGCCGGCATCGTCCTTGAAGTCGAAGAGGACGGCGCGACCTACCTGGACAACGCGCGCAAGAAGGCCGGTGCCGGGCTGCGGCTGAGCGGACTGCCAACGCTGGCCGACGATTCGGGGCTGGAGGTGCCGCAGCTTGGTGGCAAACCGGGAATCCACTCGGCGCGCTTCGCCGGGCCCGAACACAAGGGTGATAGCCCGGCACTGGTGCAGGCCCTCTTGCGGATGCTGGGGCCGGCAGCGCACGAGTCGCCGCCGGCGACCTTCCATTGCGTCGCGGTGCTTGCCCTGCCGGATGGCCGGAGCTTCGAAGGCGAAGGCATCCTGAGCGGAACGATCGCCGCCGAGCCGCGCGGCACCGGCGGCTTCGGCTTCGATCCCATCTTTAAGTTGTCGGATGGCCGGATCCTCGCCGAGCTGTCGATGGAGGAGAAGAACTTGCTGAGCCATCGCGCCCGCGCGCTCAACGCGCTCGAGGTGCATGGCGCGTTCGACGCGGCGCTGCTGTCGGAGCGATCCGCGTGACGTGCTGAGAGCATCCTTTCTATATCTATCCCGCCGGCGCGGGCTGCAGCGACTCGTCACACGCGGGCGCATCACCAGCTCGCTCGCCTACCGCTTCGTCGCCGGTGACCGGCTCGATGACGCCGTCCGGGTGGTGGCCGAGGTCAACCGTCGCGGCTGGTCGGCGAGCCTGGACCACCTCGGCGAGAACGTCACCGAAGAGAAGGCCGCCCGCAGCGCGACCGATGATTACCTGGCAGCTTTCGAGCGGATTGCTGCCGAGAAACTCGATGCCAACGTCTCGGTGAAGCTCACGCAGCTTGGGCTCGACATTGCGCCGGAGCTCTGCCAGGAACTGCTGACCAGGGTGCTGCAGCGAGCCCAGCAGCTCGATAACTTCGTTCGCATCGACATGGAGGGCTCGCCCTACACGCAACGCACCCTCGACCTGGTACTCGGCCTGCACGAGCGCTTCCCCAACTGCGGGGTCGTCCTGCAGAGCTATCTCTACCGAACGCCTGACGACGTGGTGCGGGCCAATGCGGCGAAGGTGCGGGTCCGGCTGGTCAAGGGCGCCTACGACGAGGCGCCGACCGTCGCCTTCGCGAAAAAGGCCGATGTCGATGCCAAATACGAGGCCGAGATGCAAGAGCTATTGCTCAGCGGCGTGTACCCAGCGATCGCGACCCACGACGACCGCTTGATCGAGGCGACCAAACGCTTCGCGCGTGAGCGCCAGATCACCCCGGACCGCTTCGAGTTCCAGATGCTGTATGGGATTCGGCGCGATTTGCAAGACCGGCTGCTGCGCGAAGGCTACCGCGTCCGAATCTACGTGCCCTATGGGACGGAGTGGTATCCGTACCTGATGCGGCGCCTGGCGGAGCGGCCCGCCAACCTACTCTTTATCGTCCGCAGCCTCATCCGGGAGCGCCGCGCCGCCTGACTTCGGGAGATCCGCCTCTCCGGCCCGGGTCGCAAACTCCACCTTCGCCTGGGGGGGCGGTGGCACCCGATGCCCAAAGATGCCGCCAAACCACATCAGGAAGCCGAAGGCGACGCCACGGAACTCGCTGGTGCGCCAGCCGTCGCTGTAGCGATAGCGCTCGAACCAGCGGAAGGCGAGGAAGGCCACCACGCTGATGGCGGCGATGGCGACGAGCACCGGGAGCATAGATAACCTTCTTAAGGTGATGTCGGGGCGCCGGGATTCGAACCCGGGATCTCATGCTCCCAAAGCATGCGCGTTAGCCAGGCTACGCTACGCCCCGCGTGCTGGATTTTACGTTGCCTGCGCCCTTAGCCGGCAGAGGTTGGCGGAATCGCCAGTTGCTGGGACCAGTGATAGCCGCCATCGGCGGTGGCTGCGATCACGTAGTCCCCGCCGGCGTTCCTGGTCAAGACCCACCCTGCGGTGACGCTGGTAAAGGCCGTCGCGAAGGTTTCGGGCGCATTGTCGATGCGGCCGGTCCGCCGGAGTGTGGCCCCGCCGTTGCCAGCGATGACGCACTGCGCCACGTTGGTCGCCGGCCCATCGCCGATGAAGACGGCGTTCATCGGGTCCACGACGCTGAAGCTCGGGGGATAGGTGTCGGGTCCGGCCGGCACGCCGGGCAAGATCTGCTGCTCCGACATGGCTTCTTTCATGACGGCTTTCCAACTCGTGCCATCGACGGTCGCGTAGGCGATGTAGGGGCTATGGCTCATGGCGCTCTGGCCTCCCAGGAAGAGAACCCAGAGCGCGTGGGGCGCCGCACACTCGATCAGGGTCACCTGAAGCATCCCTTGCTGCTGGTCCGGCCGCGGCAACGCCAGGCTCCAATTGGACCCCTGGTCGGTCATCCGAAGCAGGTAGACGCCGTCCGCGGCGCCGACCCATCCCTGGCCCGCCTCGCTGAAGCAGACGGTCTGTGGGTTCGATGGCCCACCGAGCGACCTCCAGGTCGCTCCACCGTCGTTGGTGATGACCAGCGTCGCGCTGTCGTGAGGAACCAACCATCCGTGAATCTGCTGCGGGTCGTTCCCGCCGGCAATCCCCCACCCCGAGGTCGCGCTGATGAAATGCACCGACCGAATCGGTGCCGGTGGCTCGCCCAGCTGGTGCCACGAACGCCCAGCATCCGTGGTGCCCAGCAGCGAACGAGTAGCGACCGCCCAACCGGTGGTCGCGCTGATGAAGTCGACGCCGACGAACTCCTCGGTCGACGCGTACTGTTTCGTCCAGTGCGCGCCGTCGGCCGTCGTGAAGATCGCGTGGGCTCCGGCGGCCCAACCAAGACGCGGCCCAACCATCTGGATGGCCCCCAGCGAGGGCACGAACACGGGATCGATGCCCGACGGGCTGGGGGTTGGGGTCGGTGAGGCAGTCGGGGTCGGCGCGGGGGTTGGCGTTGGCGAATCGCTCGCGGAGGGCGATGCGCTGGCACTCGGGGTCGGCGTCGGGTTGGTCGCGGACGCCGCGGTGCAGCCGGTCAGGACAACGACAATCGCAGTGGCAGCCCCGAGCCGGGCGATGCGGAAAGCCATTGTGGTGCAACGTTGAAAAGTCCCGCGGCGTGCACCACGAGAGTTTGCTATGATGCGCTCGAGGCATATGAGCTACGCTCACAGCGAAGACGCAAGTTCGATTCGACTCGCGCTCGGCGCCATACTGCGCCGGCGACGCCAGGAAGCCGAGCGGTCGCTGACCGAGCTGGCCGAGGCCGCCGAGCTCTCTCCCGCGTACCTGTCGGAGGTGGAGCGCGGACTAAAGGACGTCTCCATGGAGCGTCTGCTCGCGATTGCGAAAGCCCTGGAAATCCAAGTCGCCGACCTCTACCTCGACCTCGCGCGATCGCTCGGGAGCCGGGAGGCGATGTCGCAGCAGCGCAGCTGGCCTGACGATCCCCGGTTGCAGCTGCGGATCGCAACCGCTAACCTTCGTCCGCAAGCTTTACGCAGCGTCGCGCATTTCAGTTTGTACCTGGCCGCGACGCAGGCGACCCCGCCCAGGCGGCGGATCGGATTCACCTTCGACCGGTAAGGAGGACATTGATCATGGCACTGGTACCCAACGTCGTCGAGACCACCGCCCGTGGTGAGCGCGCCTACGACATCTATTCGCGCTTGCTGCGAGACCGGATTATCTTTCTTGGCAGCGAGATCGATGACGACCTCGCCAACCTGGTGATCGCGCAGCTGCTGTTCCTCGACAGCGAGGATCCCGACAAAGAGATCAGCATCTACATCAACAGTCCGGGTGGCTCGCTCTCGGCGGGACTCGCGATCTACGACACCATGCGCTATGTCCATCCGCCCGTCAGCACCCTGTGCACCGGGATGGCGGCGAGCGCGGCCTCGCTGATCCTGGTCGGGGGCGCGAAGGGTAAGCGGCTGTCCTTGCCGCATTGCCAGATCGTCTTGCATCAGCCGAGTGGGGGCATGCGGACGTCCCAGGCAACGGATATCGAGATCCATGCGCGCGAGATTCTCCGTCTCCGGGAGATCATCGTCGGCATCTATGCCGAGCACACCGGCCGGACGAAGGAGCAGGTCGAGCGCGACATCGAGCGCGACTTCTTCATGACGCCGGAGATGGCAAAGGACTACGGCTTGATCGATGCCATCATCCAGCCAACCGAGAAGAAGCCGTACATCGCCGCGGCATCGCCGAACGGCCACAGCCTGATCCCGAAGTCCTGACGCGTCTCGCGACTTAGCGGCCGGAGGCCTTAGGGCGGATTCGATGCCAGCGGCCGGAGACCTCGGGAACTGGCTGGCCGTCCCGGTGGAGACAGGCTTCGATCGCCTCGGCCAGGGCGGCCTTACTGATTCGCTCCTCCAGCCATTCCCGCTGGAAGCGCCGAGCTTGAGGATGCAACTTAGCTGGAAGCGCAGGTCGGCGTACGATGCCGAGCGTTGAACGAGCGGATGCTCGCGGGCCGGGTTCGAGCACCATCATCGCCAACGGACCAAACCGATCGTCCGGTTTGCGTTTGACGGCAGCCGGAGCGGTCCGAAGAATGGCGTAGAGCTCGCGAGCGCCCTCCGGGTTCAGGCGGACCGCCGCGTCCAGCGCCTGTCGCGCGGACCCGGATATCGTCATCCCAGGACAATACGTCCACGGTCGACGAGTAGCATGGCGCGCAGTGTTCCTTGGGATCGATCTGGGCACGAGTTCGCTCAAGGCGCTGGTCCTCGACGTTGATGGGTCGATCGTGGGCACCGGGTCCGCGCCCTATCCGCTGCTGACGCCGCAGCCGGGGTGGGCCGAGGCTGAGCCGGAGGCATGGTGGGGGGCGGCGGCCATCGCCGTCTCGGAGGCAGCGGGCGTGCACGCCTCCGACATCGCGGCCATCGGGCTGGCAGGCCAGATGCACGGCGTCGTGCTCAGCGATGAGCTGGGGCAGGCGCTGCGGCCCGCGATCATCTGGGCCGACTCGAGAACGCGAAAGCAACTGGCGACCTATAGCGAGCTGAGCCCGGAGCTTCGACGCACGCTCGCGAATCCCATTGCCACGGGAATGGCGGGCCCGACCCTGCTGTGGCTCAAAGAACACGAACGACAGCTATACCGGCGGGCACAGTGGGCGCTACAGCCGAAGGATTGGCTGCGATTGCGGATGATCCACGAGGCCGCGACCGAGCCGAGCGACGCTTCCGCCACGCTCCTGTACGACATGACGACCGACTACTGGGCCAAGGACCTGCTCGAGGCGCTCGACCTCCGACTCGACTTCCTGGCGCCGATCCGGGAATCGGTCGAGATTTGCGGCATCCTGACCGGTCCGGCCGCGGAGCACCTCGGGGTTCGTCCCAATTTGCCCGTGGTTGGAGGCGCCGCCGATGCGGCCGCGGCAGCGATCGCCGGCGGCCTCCTCGATCCCGGGCCGGTACAGCTCACCATCGGCAGCGGTGCCCAGGTGGTGGCGCCGCGTGATCGCCTCGCGGTCGACTCGACCGCGCGCACCCACCTGTATCGGGCGGCCGCGCCGGATCGGTGGTATGCGATGGCGGCGATGCAGAACGCCGGCATCGCGCTGGAATGGGTTCGCACCATGCTCCGCGCCAGCTGGGATGAGGTCTACGACGAGGCCTTCGCCGTTTCGCCCGGCGCCGAAGGCCTGCTGTTTCTCCCGTACCTCACGGGCGAGCGCACGCCGTACTTCGATCCCGATGCCCGAGGCGCCTGGATTGGCCTGCGGCTCGCGCACACCCGCGGTCATTTGCTCCGCGCCGCGCTCGAGGGCGTTGCCTTTGCGGTTCGACAGGGGGTGGAGGCGTTGCTCGCGACGGGCGTTGCCGCCACCGAGTTGCGGCTCGCCGGCGGTGGAACCTTTGATCCGCGTTGGCGTCAGCTGCTTGCCGATGTCCTGGAGCAGCCGTTGCTCGCGACCGCGACCTCGTCCGCGTCGTCGCTCGGCGCCGCGCTGCTGGCCGGTGTCGGCTTTGGCGCATGGCCCGATGCGCACCGGGTGGCGGCGCTCGCCGCGCCGCCGACGCTGGTGGCCACGCCGGGGCCATCCAGCGAGGCATATGTCGAGCCGTATCTCAGGTATCGCCAGCTCTACATGCCAATCGCCGCGGCCATGTCCTGAGGGACCTCGTCCGCAGCCGCTACGGCCAGCCGGTTCGTCGCATCAGCCACTCTAAGGCCGGGATCCCCTGGTCACGCTGAAACGCCCGTAGCGTGGGGAGGCCCGGTGGCGACGGCAGCCGCGATTGGCGAATGAAGTACCCGGTCACCGCCGCCAGCACCGCCGTGACTTCTCGCTCCGGTGCGCGGTGGCCGAGTGGATGCGAATCGAAGATCTCCCAAGGCTTTGGCCCTCCCTGCATCGCGATGCTCGGCAGGATCTGGAGTAGCTCCATCCAGCCCACACCCAGCGACGCATGTGGCCAGTCGACGACCAGCACCCGGTCGGCCGTGAGCAGGATGTTGTCCGCACGCAGGTCGAAATGCAGCAACGTGGCACCGGCGGACGCTGTCTCCCATTCCGACTCGAGCGCCGCCAGCCGCTCGAAGTTGCGCCGCGCCCAATCGGGCACGCCACCGAGATCATCCGCCTTAGCATGGGCTGCCGCCTCCAGCGCTCGCCAGCCCTGCAAGGGTTCGTGCAGGCGCTCGGCGATCGTCTCGACCGCGATTGGGGCGGGCGTCAAGCTCTCGACCAGCTGGGTGACGGCCTCGAGGACACGACCGAGCTCCTGCGGGCGCCATGGGGTGACGGGCGTCCACCCGTCGACGTCTTCGAAGACAATGGCGACCCAATCCCCGTCGTCATACGACCAGAGCAATCGCGGGGTCGGCACCGACACCGGAAGGGCGGCGGCGATCCGCGCTTCGCGCCGGTGCATCGCGGGGGAGTCCGGGTTCGGGTGGCTGCTGATGGCCTTCAGGAAGACCCGCCGGCCGTCCGCCAGGCGGAGCCGGGCGGCGACCCCGGGTGAAAACCCGCCGGGCTGGGTAACGGATTCGGTGACGGTCGAGCCAAGCCGGGCTTCCAGGGCATGCCGGAGGGTTCCGGGGAGTTGATCCCAGTGGAGGCGTGCTCCCGTTGCCGGTGCGAACGCAAAGTCGTCAGGTTGTTTTGAGATGCGCAATAAGATAAGGCCCATGCGGCTCGCCAATGTAAGCGCCGGTGCTGCCGCCCGAGTGCGCCTGGCCCTGCTGCTGACCGCGATCGTGCTGGTCGTCGAGGTGGTCGGTGGGCTCTGGGCCCACAGCCTCGCGTTGCTCAGCGACGCCGGCCACATCGTGACCGACCTCGTCGTCCTCGGACTCTCCAGCTTCGCCCTGGCGCAGGTGCAGCGGCCGGCCAGCGCGCGGCGCACCTTCGGCTACCAGCGCGTGGGGATCCTCGTGGCGCTGGTCAATGCGCTGCTCCTCGCCGCGGTTGTCCTCGGGATCGTCGTCGAAGCCATTCGCCGGTTGCAACATCCGGCCGCGGTGCAGGGCGGGATCATGGCGGCGGCCGCCGTGGTCGGGCTGGTCATCTCGCTGCTGATCGCCCGCTCGCTGCAACCCATGCAAGCCGACCTCACGGTGCGCAGCGCGTTGATGCACATCTGGGGCGACGCCTGGGCCGCCGGCGGCATCATCGTCGCCGGATTGTTGATCGCGGCCACCGGCTGGTTGACGATCGATCCGCTGCTCAGCCTCGCGATCGCAGCCCTGATCGCCTGGAGCGCGTGGCGCGTCGTCGCCGCCGCCATCAACATCCTGCTGGAGTCGACACCCGCCGACTTGCGGACCGAGTCCGTGGTCGCCGCCGTCAAGCGGGTGCCCGGCGTGAACGACCTGCACGACCTGCACATCTGGTCGCTCGGCGCGCAGACCCGCGCCATGAGCGCCCATCTCCTGATCGATGACCAGCGGGTCACGCAGGCGCAAGACATCCTGGCCGAAGTCCGCGAAGTGCTGGCGCACGAATTCGAGATCGAGCACACCACCATCCAGTTCGAGAGCCTGGTCTGCCGTCCGGGCGATGTCTTCTGCGTGCAACCCGACGGCCATCCGCACCTCGACGACGCCCACGATCGCATGACCCGCCGAGCCGCCGGTTGACCGAGTGAGTGGCGCCGAGCGGCGCCGGGCACTCTTCGTCGTCAACCCGGCGTTGCTGGGAACCGGTAGCGATTTCGGTGGCCGCCTCATCGCGCTGGCCGAGCAGCTGGGCTGGGATGGCATGGTGCTCGAGACCAGCGCGGGGCTGAACGTCGAGGCGATCGGCGCGGCGCTGAGCCGTCGGGAGTTCCAGCTCGTGCTGGCGGTGGGTGGCGACGGCACGGTCGCCGAAGTGATGGCTGCCGCCCATCAACAGGATGTGCCGATGGCCATCGTCCCGCGAGGCACCGCGAACATCGTGGCCCGCGAGCTGGGGTTGCCGGCGAGTTGGAAGAAGGCAACCCGCAGAGCGCTCGAGCGCTTTCCGGCAACCCGGGCGGTCGACCTGGTCCGCGTCAATGACGGCTACTCGGCGCTGGCTTCGGGCATCGGCTTCGACGCGACGGTGATGCGCAACACGCCGCGCGCGCTCAAATACTGGCTTGGTCGTGCCGCCTACCTGGTCGCGGGCGCCTGGTGGCTCCCGGGCGCACCGCTCTTCGACTGCACCATCCGCGCCGATGGCGAGGCGATCGAGATGACGGCGGTCGTCGTCCTGGTGGTGAATGCGGGCATGCTGGGCGCGGCCCCCTTTCGGTTCGCTCCGAACATCGCCATCGACGATGGCTGGCTCGACATCGTGGTCTATCGACCACGCACCATGGCGCAGCGCGCCGGCGTGCTCTGGCGGATCTTCCGCCAGCGTGCCGATGGGAGCAACATGGTCCAGCGCAAGGCGCGGTCGGTTGAGATCAAGGCGCCGGATGTCCAGTGGTACGAGGTGGACGGCGAGGTCCACCGCGGCAACGTGCTGCGCGCCGAGATCGTCCCCGGTGGAGTCCGCGTCGTCGCGTGACGACCGTCAACGCGCGTTTTCCCTGGACGCTGTTCCTGCCGCTGGCGGCCGTCACCGAGTTGGGCGGCGTGTTGCTGCTGGTCGCGGGTCGGAGTATCGGCTGGGCGGCGATCGCCGCGCCCCTGGTCGGGTTCTTCGCTATGCGCGGCCCGGTCCGGCCGCGCTTCGAGTTTACGGACGCCGGCGTGATCTTTCGCCGCTCCGGCCAGAGCCCCCTCCTGCCCTGGGATGAGATCGCCGCGGTCGCGCTGGTCAAAGCCAGTGGCCGAACCGTGCTCGCCTACCGGCTGAAGCCGGGGGTCGCGGTGATGAAGCGCCACCCAGGCGCCGGATTCCTACGCGCCAAAGGCCTCGACTTCGATGGCGGCTACTTCGTTGACCAGATGACGGAGACTCCGGAGGAAATCCTCCGCCGCTTCGAGCAACACGTGCGTGCGTGACGATCCGGCCGACCCGTACACGAACGGAACGTCGTCGTACTGGCACCTGTCGGGACCATCGCCCGAACTACTCGAGGCGCTCGACGCCGGCTGGTTGCGACCAGACATGCGCGTGCTCGACCTCGGTTGCGGCCTGGCGACCGAGAGTGCTTATCTGCGAGAGCGGGGATTCACTGTGGTCGGGATCGACCAATCCGAGGCGGCGCTGCACCAGGCGCGCATGCTGCACCCGGAGATCGAGGTGATCGCGGACGACGTTCGGGACCTGCCCTTCGAGCCGGCGTCCTTCGACTACCTGCTCGACCGCGGATGCTTTCACTACCTGGCGTCGGTCGATCGTCCGGCATATGCCCGCGAGGCAGCGCACGTGCTGCGCTCAGGAGGCGAACTTCTCTTGCGCGCTTGCCTTCATGCGCACGGCATTCGCAACGACATCACGCAGGACAGCATCCGCGAGCTCTTCGCGGATTGGCGCGTGCTGATGCTCGAGCAGCGATCGATTCCGAGTGACACGCGAACGATGGAGGCGCTGGTCGTTCGGCTCGCGAAGGGTTAAGCGGCGCGCTCTTCGCGCGCGTCGCGGAGCGCGGTGCGCACCGGGCGGGACGAGACCGGTGAGGCCATCGGGGCGAGTTTCTTCAGGCTGAAGATCATCTCGGAGCCGCCGACATAGTCGACGCTCTCGATCTCGAAGCCTTTGCCCTGTAGGTAAGGGCCGAGATTCGCGCGGCTGTAGTGCGTGGTGTGCTCGTCGGCGTAGCCACCGGGTGAGACTCGCCCGTAGATCCACTCCAGCGTGCGCCAGCGCCAGCGGTCGTAGTCCGGGGTGCCGAGGATCAGCCGCCCGCCAGTCTTGAGCACACGGGTCAACTCGTCGAACGGCTTCTCCTGCGCCGGGATATGTTCGACGACCTCGGAGCAGATGATGCAATCGAAGCTACCATCGGCGAAAGGCAGCTCGAAGATCGAACCGTGCACGAGTGCGTTGCCATATCGGCGCGAGTAGCGCAGCTTGTGGAGCTGGATGTCGAGGCCGACCATCCCGGGGATGGCGCCAAGGATGCGGCTCGACCCGCAACCGACGTCGAGCACCTGGGTGAAGCCGCCCGCCAGCCGCGTGATCGCCTTGTAGCGGCCCCGCTGCCAGTAGCGCTGCAGCGGGATGACGCTGTCGTAGGCTCGGGCATCGTAGTCGGCCGAGGCGATCGAGTTGCGCAGCCGCCACATGGCAAGGAATGTTCGCAGATAGGAGAGCGCGAACTTGAAGAGGCGCGCGTGGCTGTGCCCGGCGACACGCGCCCGATATTTGAAGGGAACCTCGTGGATCCGGTAGCCGGCCGCCAGCGCCCGGATCAGGATTTCCTCCAGCACGTCGAAGTCGGTGCCATTCAGCTTGAGATGCTGCAGCACCGACCGGTGATAGAGGCGAAAGCCGCTAGAGAGATCGTGCACCGGAAGGGAGAGGCCTCGGCCGAAGGTGATATTGAGGACGCGACTCAGCAGCCGACGCCAGGCTGGCATTTCCGCCGCACCACCGGGGACGTAGCGGGAGGCGATCACGACGTCGGCCTCGCCTCGAGCCTTCCACAGGTCGCTGAGGAAGGCTGGATCGTGCGACCCGTCCGCGTCGAGGGTCAGCAGGAACTCGCCGCGTGCCTGGTCGAAGCCGGCGCGATAAGCGCCGCCAAACCCGGGAAGCTTCTGGGTCACCAGGCGGACCTCGTATTTGCGCACCACGTCCTGGGTGGCATCGGTCGAGCCGCCGTCCACCACGATGATCTCGTGGGTGGGTCCCAGGGCGGCCAGGGCCTTTTTCAGCTCGGGAAGAACCCGGTCGAGGTTTTGGGCCTCATTCAGGGCGGGGAGGATCAGGCTCAGGGCACAACCCGGTAGCGCCATAGGCTCTTCGGCGGGCATCATGAACGACGGGATGCCATCGACGATCGGATATCGGGTGCCGTCGCGCCGGCAGCGGAGCTCGCGCCCCGGTTCGCCCGTTAACGGACCGTGGCATTTTGGGCAGACCAGGTTGGCGAGCGTCGGCATGGGCTACCGATTGAACGGAAAAGTGACATCCGAGCTTGCTTCGGGCAACAGAGCACCGGGATGAGCGGCCTACGCATCCTCGCGATCGACGTCGGCACCGGCACCCAGGACGTTCTCGTCTTCGAGGCCGGCACGCTAATCGAGAACGCGGTCCAGCTGATCATGCCGTCCCCGACGGCGCTGATCGCCGAGCGGGTCAAGCGGGCCACCGCTGATCGGGTCGACCTATTGCTGACTGGCGTCACCATGGGCGGTGGTCCGGACCATTGGGCGGTCGAGGCCCATCTGCGGGCCGGGCTGCACGTGTACGCGACGCCGGACGCGGCCAGGACCTTCGACGACGACCTCGAACGGGTCACCGCGATGGGGATCCGAATCGTCGATGGGCCCAACGGCGCCGGCGCCGCTCGACAGCTGGAGCTGCGCGACGTCTACACGGCAGAACTGATGACCGCGCTGCGAGCCTTTGGCGTGAGCACGGCGTTCGACGCGGTCGCGGTGGCGGTCTTCGACCACGGCGCCGCGCCGCCCGGCGTGAGCGATCGTCGCTTTCGCTTCGACTATCTGCGCCAGCAGGTCGATCGCGGCGTCGGGCTCACCGGCTTCGGCTTTCTCGCGAACGAGATCCCGACTCGCATGACGCGGATGCGCGCCGTCGCCGGCAGCTGGACCGGCGCGGAGCCACTCTTCGTGATGGACACCGGGCCGGCGGCCGTCCTCGGTGCGTTGGAGGACAGGCGGGTGCGGTCAGTGGATCGCGTGATGATCGCCAACCTCGGCAACTTCCACACCATCGCGGCGCTGCTCGAGGGGCGCGAGATTCGCGGACTGTTCGAGCATCACACCGGCGAGCTCACGAAAGCCGAGCTCGAGGCCTACCTCGAGGCACTGGCGGCGGGGACGCTGTCCGACCAGGCGGTGTTCGACGACATGGGGCATGGCGCCCTGCGGGTGGGCACGGTGTCCGCGCCTCCCGAGCTGCTGACGGTGATCGGACCGCGCCGCGCACTGCTCGAGAGCTCGCGGCTGGATCCGTACCTCGCCGTGCCGCACGGCGACATGATGCTGGCGGGGTGCTTTGGCCTGTTGCGCGCCCTGGCCGCGCGGGTGCCCCAGTACGCACCGGCGATCGACGATCAGCTCGGGCCGTAAAGCCGATCTGAAAGCCGGGCGTCGCAAAGCGCGGCTCGTAGAATCTGGGCAGGCGTCATCACCATTCCCACAGAGGTTGTCCCTTGGCCCATCCCACGACCATTGCCCAGCTGCGACAGAGCGAATACCGCGTGCTTCCCGTCAAGGAAGAGATGCGCAAGAACATGGTGCGGAAGATCAAGGCGAGCGAGGAGCTCTTTCCTGGCATCATCGGCTACGAGGCCTCGGTCATTCCGCAGGTCGAGAACGCCGTCCTTTCCGGCCAGGACATCGTCTTCCTCGGCGAGCGCGGCCAGGCAAAGAGCCGCCTGATCCGTTCGCTCGTCCTGCTGCTCGACGAGCAGGTCCCGGTGATCGAGGGCTGCGAGATCAACGACAGTCCGTACGCACCGATCTGCCGGGCGTGCCGCGACCGCGTGGCGGCGCAGGGCGACAAGGTCACGGTGCGCTGGATCACGCCCGATGAGCGGTACAGCGAGAAACTCGCCACCCCCGATACGTCGATCGCAGACCTGATCGGTGAAGTGGACCCCATTCGGGTGGCCGAGGGCAAGTACCTCGCCGACGAGCTAACGATTCACTATGGCCTGGTGCCGCGCACCAACCGCGGTATCTTCGCCATCAACGAGCTCCCGGACCTGGCGGAGCGGATCCAGGTCGGGCTCTTGAACCTGATCGAGGAGCGCGATGTCCAGATCCGCGGCTTCAAGCTGCGCCTGCCGATCGATGTCTATGTGGTGGCCAGCGCCAACCCGGAGGACTACACCAATCGCGGCCGCATCATTACGCCGCTGAAGGACCGCTTCGGGGCGCAGATCCGCACACACTACCCGCGCAACATCGACGACGAGATTCGGATCGTGGAACAGGAGCGCACCGATTTCCAGGACCGCGAGCTGTCGGTCACCATGCCCGACTTCATGAAGGAGATCGTCGCCGAGGTGACGCAGCTGGCCCGGCGCAGCCCCAAGATCAACCAGCGTTCCGGGGTCAGCGTCCGGATTTCGATCACCAACTATGAGAACCTCGCCTCCAACGCCTCGCGCCGCGCGCTACGGACCGGCGAGACCGAGGCGGTGCCGCGCATCACCGACCTGCCGTCGATCATTCCCTCGAGCGCCGGCAAGCTCGAGATGGAGACCTGGGAAGAAGGCGACGATGAGACGGTGCTGCAAAAGATCATCAAGACGGCGGTGCTCAACGTCTTTCGGCGCCACTTCGAAGCCACCCAGTTCAACGAGCTGGTGCAGCGTTTCGACGCCGGTCTCACCTTTGAGGTCTCGGAGTTGCAGGCCGCGGAGCGCTACGCCAGCATGATGCGTGAGCTACCCGGAATGGAAAAGGCGCTGAAGAGCCTCGGGTTGGACAAGCGGCCGGCGCTGGCCGCTTCGGGCGTGGAGTTCATCCTGGAGGGACTGCACCTGAGCAAGCGGATCAACAAGACCGAGCTCGACGGGACATCCGTCTACGCCGGCTGAGTGGTCGCACGCTCCAACCGTTATGAGCGCTGGGACGGTTCGCAGGAACCGTTCGGCCGCGATGCCGAAGACCTGTTCGACCGCCTAGCCGAAGACCTCTTCCAGGGGGGCGACTTCGACTATGCGCTGCACCGCTTGATGAGCCGCGGTTGGCGCGACAAGCAGGGCCGCAAACTTCCGGGCTTCGAGGAGATGCTGGAACGGCTCCGCCAGAAGCGGCTGCAGCAATTGAAGCGATACAACCTCAATGACGTCTTCAGCAACATCCGCGAGCGACTGAGCGAGATCACGCGTCGCGAGCGACAGGGCATCAACGAGCGAATGGAACAAGCGCCGGAAAGCGCGAAGCGCATCCTGCAGAAGATCGCCAAGAAGAAGCTCGAGGCGCTCGACCGCCTGCCCGAGGATGTGGGCGGCGCGATCCGCGAGCTCAACGATTACGAATTCATGGACGAAGGCGCCGCCCAGGCCTTCCAGAAGTTGATGGAAGAGCTGAAGCAGCAGGTTTCCCAGACCTACTTCAAGAACATGACGCGCACCATGCAGCAGCTGAAGCCCGAGCACCTCGGCGAGATCAAAGAGATGATGAAGGCGCTCAACCAGATGCTGCGTGACCGCCTCGAAGGGAAAGCGCCGAAGTTCGAGCAGTTCATGCAGCGGTTCGGTCATTTCTTCGGTCCCAACCCGCCCAAGACGCTGGACGAGCTGATCCAGCACCTGGAGCGCCAGATGGCGCAGATGGAGTCCTTGATGCAGTCGCTCTCGCCGGAGATGCGCCAACAGATGCAGGACTTGCTCGCCTCGACCCTCAACGACCCTGAGCTGCAGGACCAGATGGCGGAACTGGCGGCGCACCTCGAGCTGCTGTCACCCCGCCCCGGGCTGGGCAGCCGCTATGCCTTCTACGGCTCCGAGTCGCTGCCGCTGCAGGAGGCGCTCTCGCTGATGGAACGGCTGCAGGGGATCGAGGACCTGGAGTCGGCGCTGCGCGAGGGATACCAGGGCCGGCAGCTGACGCCGGAACAGTCGCAGCAACTGCAGCAGCTGCTGGGACCCGATGCGCGCCAGGCGGCCGACCAGATGAGCGAGCTCGCCGCGCAGCTGGAGAAAAAGGGCTACGTCCAGCGCGGCAAGCGGGGCATGGAGCTGACACCGCGCGGCATGCGTCGCATCGGCCAGAAGGCCCTGCGCGACCTGTACACGCGGCTGAAGCGCGACCGCTTCGGGGACCACCCGATCAGTGTCCGCGGCCTCGGCTCCGAACGGTCGGATGAAACGAAGGTCTACGAGTTCGGCGACGCCTTCAACCTGAATGTCGAACAGACACTGATGAATGCGCTTCGCCGCGACGGCTCGCAGACCCCGATCCGTCTCAACACCGACGACTTCGAGGTCTACCGGTCGGAATTCAGCGCCCAATCGGCGACGGTCTTGATGATCGACATGAGCCGGTCGATGCCGCTGCGCGGCTATTTCTATGCGGCCAAGAAGGTGGCGCTGGCGCTCGACGCGTTGATCCGCAGCCAGTTTCCGCGCGACTTCCTGCAGGTGATCGCCTTCAGTGACTATGCCCGACCGGTCAAGTCGCATCAGCTCGCCGAGCTGACCTACAACGAGTCGATCTACGGCACCAACATCCAGCACGGGTTGATGCTGGCCCGGCAGTTTCTGAACCGGCACAAGACGGGCAACAAGCAGGTCATCATCGTGACCGACGGGGAGCCCACCGCCCACATGGAGGGGCAGCAAGCGGTCTTCTTTTATCCGCCGCTACCGGAGACCTTCCAGAAGACGCTGCTCGAGGTGCAACGCTGCACCCGCGAGCACATCGTGATCAACACCTTCATGCTCGACAACGACTATCACCTGGTGTCATTCGTCAAGCAGATGACCCGCATGAACGGCGGCCGCGCGTTCTTCGCCAGCGCCGACCGGCTGGGCGATTACGTGCTGCTCGATTACGTCGATCGGAAACGCAAAGCCAGCCGCTGAGCGCCGGGGTCGCCAACTGCTGACCCACCGATCGACAAGCCAACCAGTCCAAGCAGGCTGAAGCCCAGCGCGTTCAGGTCACCGTGAATGAGCGCCATGCCCTGGATGTCGAGCGTTGGAAACCCGAAGACGTGGCCCGCGCTGTACTCGACGGCCAGCACCATGGGCAGCAGCGGAGCCAGCGCCGACAGCCGCAGCATGACGCGGGCCGAGGTCGGTGCCACCAGGCGTCCGCTGCCGAAGAAGAGGACGCCGGAGGTCGCGACCACGCCGGTTGCCACCAGGGCCGCGCCGGCCACCTGGAGGAGGTGGACCGGTGTCGCCCAGCCGAGCGCAAGCACCGGCGAGCCAACGACGAGGAGCAGGGCGCCGGCGATCGCGGCGCGCTGGGCGAGGCTGCGATCCTGACCCAGACGAGTCAGCAGCAGGGCGGCCATCAGCGTCGCCGCGAAGCCGGTGAAGTGGAAGTGGACGGCGGTCATCTCGACGATGATGGGAGAGAGCCCGATCGGCGCTACACCGGTGCGCGAGAGCACCAGCCAGATCGCGCCGAAGGCCATGAATCCGACCGCGGCGGCGGTCGCGAGCCGCACCGGGTGCAGCGATCGTCCCTGGACCAGGTAGGCAAGCGCGCCGAGGGCCGCGACGGCGCAGACCAGCAGCCACCCGGACGCCACGGCGGCGGCCGGAATGCCGATCGGCAGCAGGAACGCCAGCACGGCGAGGAGGGCCCCGAGCGGCTGGACGCGGGTCGCGACCAGGAGCAGGCTCGAGGGCAGGCCCTCGTCGAAATCGATCAGCGCCAGCCCGAGCGGGGCGATAACCAGTGGAGCAAGCAGGAAGAGCAGGTCGATTAACGTCAGGCGGGTCAGACCGCCGAGCCGGCTGCCGACGAGCGCGAGCCATACGACGCCGCCACCGAGGGCGGACGCTGGAAGGCGTCTCCAGAGTTGATCGTTGATGTGCATCAAGCGGCCTCCTTCTCCGGGTTGCTGCTGCGCCGGTAGTGCCGGACCACCTCGGAGGCGTAGACCCGCCCCACGGTCTCGGAGTTGGTCCGCAGCCAATCGGTCAGGCGTGTGCGGCCACGAGGCGGCTCGTGCGAGACCAGGATGTCGTGCATCAGGTCGTCCAGCTCGTCGCGAGTGAGCAGCATGTCGCCGGTGAGCCGGCCGACCACATTGGCCCCGACCATGGCCAGAGCCGGCGGCATGTGGACAACCAACGTGTGGAGACCCATGGCGCGGCGGAGCAGATGGACCAGCTCCTCGAAGGTGAAAATGTCGGGACCGGCGGAATCGACGATCTGATCCGAGGTCTCAAGTCCGGTCTGGACGAGCAACGCGGCGTGGTCGCGGACGTGCATTGGCTGCAACCGATATCGGCCGTCGCCTGGGATCCCGAACACCGGCAGGTGCCGGAGCAGCCAGGCGATGTTGTTGATCAGCACGTCACCCTCACCGAAGAGCAGGGTGGGGCGGACGATCGCATACGACAGGCCCGACGAGCGGACCGCGTCTTCCAGGTCGGCCTTGCCGCGGTAATAGGAGAGACGCGACGCGGTCGGATTGGCGATGCTCGTGTGCACGATGCGGCGGACACCGGCGTGGCGCGCCGCGTCGATCAAGCGTTTCGTGTTGTCGACGGCGATCGTGTGCGGGACGCCGACCCGTGGCGCACGGACCCAGTAGGTGTTGTAGAGCGTGTCGGCGCCGGTGAGCGCGGACACCAGGGCGGTGCTGTCCTCGAAGTCGAGTGGCTGAGCGGGGATTCGGGCCGCGAGGGGATGGCCCGGATTCGGATGGTTGGTGAGCGTGCGAACGCCTCGTCCGCGCTCGAGCAACTCGGCGGCGACGAAGCGGCCGCTGTAGCTGAAGGCGCCGGTGACGACGTCGATGGGTGGGTTCATGGTTTGTCTCCCGTCCAGGTCGCCGAGGCCAGCGTGGCGTCAGCAATCGGCGCCAGTTGCTTGGCCGTGTCGAAGAGGGCTTCCGCACGACTCCGATCGCCATCGAGGTGCGTGAGCGTCTCGATCCCGAAGTAAAGGGCCACCGCCGCGTAAGCGAAGTCGCCGGTGGGCAGCACGGACTCGAGGAAGGTGCCCTTGAGGAGCCGTGCGATCACACTCTCAGCGAACCGGACCCATGGGTCCATGCGGGCAACGACTTCGGGCCGGAGGCCGGGAATGGACGAACCACCGGCCACCATCTCCTGCACCGCCGCGACGTGCCCTACCTCGACGTCTTCCGCATACAGGTGCGACATGACGTCGATCGCATCGGTGACTGAGACCACCTCCGCCAGGGCGGGCTGGTAGCGCGCGAGGCGACGCGCGCTGGTCAGGTCGAGGGCCGCAAGCAACAGCCGATCGAGGCTGCCGAAGTGATAGAAGATCAACGCCTGGTTGAGCTTGCCGGCCCGGGCGATCGCCCGGGCGGTGGTCCCGGGGAAGCCGCGCGTTCGCAGCGTCGTCAGCGCCGCCTCGACCAGCCGGTCGCGGGTGGCCGACCCCGTCGGACCGGTCGGCTGCGCCGCCCGCAAGCGCGGCCGCGCCGCCGGGCGCCGCTTCGACCGGGCGGTACCGGTTGGCGCTGTCTTAAGCGTCTGCTTTGAGCGCATGCTCAAATTATGGCCGACCCGATCGTCGGGCGCAAGGCCTGGCGCCAAGTCGTTACCTTCTTGAGCCCAACGAGCGATTCGGTACGATGCCCAAGCGATGAAGGACAAGATCGCCGAGCACAACCGGGCCATGTGGGAACGGCTGGCGAAGGCCGGGATGAACTACACGCGTCCCTTCGGCCGCCTGCCGAAGACCAAAGCCGGCATGCGTCGGTTCATGGATCCTCGGTCCCGTCTGAAAGGCGTGAAGCTCGAGGGGGCACGCGTCCTCGGCCTGGCCGCGGGCGGTGGATGGGACCCGGTCATCTTTGCCAAGCTCGGCGCCTTGACGACCGTGTTCGACATCTCGCCGACCCAGCTCAAGACGGTCCGCGATCTGGCCCGGCGGCAGAAGGTCAAGATTCGACTGGTCCGCGGCAATATGAAGGACCTGTCGGTCTTCAAAGACGCGTCATTCGATGTCGTCTGGCACTGCCACTCGCTGGTCTTCGTCGACGATGCCACCCGCGTGCTCAAGGAGGTTGGACGCGTGCTGGCGCCGGGTGGCACCTACCTGCTGTCGACCATGCATCCCACGACGCTTCGTCTCTACGGCAGTTATAAGGACGGGGGCTGGAGCCCGAAGATCACCTATTTCGAGGACAAAGCCGTCCCCTATACCGACGAGTGGGGCATGACCTGGACGCTGGGCAAGAAGAAACTGGTCGCGCCGACCATCGAGTTCGGCCACCGCTTCGAAACGATCGTCAACGGCATGGCCGCCGCTGGGATGGTGGTCGATGGGATCTGGGAGTTCTCGCCGGGGGACGACGACGAAGAGACCGAGCCGGGCAGCGACGCCCACCTGGACACGCTGTTCCCTGCCTTCATCGAGGTTCGCGGCCGCAAGCTCCCGCTGCCCGCGAAGCGCTAGGCTCGGCTGGCCACGATGCCAGTCATCGTTCTGCGGACGCGGGTCGCTGCTCCGCCATCGCGGTGCTTCGATCTAGCTCGTGATGTTGAGCTCCACCAGCGCTCCACGACGGCCTCTCGCGAACGGGCGGTTGCTGGCGTCACCTCCGGTTTGCTCGGGCTGGGCGACGAGGTCACCTGGGAGGCCACGCACTTTGGTATCCGGCAACGGCTAACATCGCGTATCCGCGAGTTCGATCCGCCGAATCGATTTGTCGATGAGATGGTGCGGGGCGCCTTTGCGCGGTTCCGTCACGAGCACCAATTCCTCGCGGTCGATGGCGGCACGGAGATGGTTGACATCTTCGATTACACCTCGCCGCTGGGGCCGCTCGGCCGTTTGGCGGATGGTCTCTTCCTTCGGCGCTACATGACCACCCTGTTGCGCGAGCGAAATGCCTACTTGAAACGCGCGGCGGAATCAGAGCCGACGGGCTGACCCATAGGCGTCGAGGATGTCGGCCCGCTGTCGTGTCGAAAGGTACTTCACCGCCTCGCGCACGGTCACGCCCGAGGCAATGGCGCAGCGAGGGAGGAGCCACTGATACACGAGGTCGGGCCGTTTCTTGCCCGTCTCACGCAGTACCCAGCCGATCGCTTTCCGGATGAAGAACTCGCGCTGCTCGAGCATGGCCTCGGCATATCGGGCGAATCGGGCGAAGTCGCCGTCGCCGCGGCGCAAAGGCCGAAGCAGTGCCAGCATGGCGCCACGGCGTAGCCAGAAATCATCATCCATCGCCCAGCGGTCGAGCACTCGCAGCAGTGCTGAGGAACGCTCAACCAGGGGACCTACGATCGCGGCCGCCAGCTCGTCGACAAAGGCCCACGTCTTCGACTCACGGATCAACCGCTCCAGCAATTTCATGTCGGCCGGCCGGAGCAGTGCCTCGAAGGCCTCCAGGAGCAGGACCGCCATCATCCGCCGCTCGAATACCGGCCGGCTCCAAAGGAGGGCGACGAGCTCGACCAGGTCCCAACGACCGAGGCCGGCATGCTCCTGCTTAAGCGTTCGGACGACCTGACGCATGGCTGGAAGCCCGACACCGAAGAACTCGAGGTCGCTCTTCAGGTATGCCTTCTCAGCGGGAGCTCGTGCCGGATTGCGTTGACGGCGTAGCTCGACATCGATCGCGGCGGCCAGGGCCGACGGGCGAGCCAGCCGCGTCCTAGTGGAGCTTGGGGAGGACCTTTTTCCCGAAGACGTCAATCCATTCGAGCTGATTCCGGCCGACGTTGTGCAGGTAGACGCGATCGAACCCGAGGTCGATGAACTTCTGGATCTCGCGCGCGTGGGCATCCGGATCGGACGAGATCAGCATGCGGCCCTTGAAGTCTTCGGGCCTGACGATCTTCGCCATCTGCTCGAAGTCATACGGCGAGCGGATGTCGGCCTTGGGGAACTTCATGCCGCCGTTTGGCCATTCACTCATGGCGTTGCGCATGGCTTCCTCGTCGGTCGGCGCCCAGGAGAGGTGAAGCTGGAGGATCTTGTGCAGCTTCAATGGATCCTTGCCGGCCTCGCGCGCACCCTTCTCGAAACGCTCGAAGACCGTGCCAATCTTCTCCTCCGGGGCGCCCACCGTGATGATCCCATCGCAAAATCGCCCGGTCTTCTCTGCGGTGACCGGTCCGGCGGTGGCGACGTAGATGGGCGGCGCCTGCTCCGGCATGGTCCAGAGGCGCATCGTCTCCATCTTGTAGTACTCACCGCTGTGTTTGACGTCCTTCCCCGTGAAGAGTTTGCGGATGATTTCGATCGACTCGAACATCCGGTTGATGCGCTCCGCGACCTCCGGCCAGTAGCCGGCCACGATGTGCTCGTTGAGCGCCTCGCCGGACCCCAACCCGAGCCAGAAGCGGCCAGGGTACATCGCGGTCATGGTGGCTGCCGCCTGGGCAACGATCGCCGGGTGGGAACGAAACGACGGGCAGGTGACGCCCGGGCCGATGTCGCCGCGCGTGTGCTCCGCCGCTGCCGCCATGAACGACCACACGAACGACGCCTGCCCTTGCTGTGGGACCCACGGCTGGACGTGATCGGCCGCCATCACCCCCGAGAACCCGGAGGCTTCCGCCTTCTCGCAGAACGAGACCAGCTCGCGTGGATGGAACTGTTCGAGCATGGCAGCATAGCCGATTTGCGCCATGCCGTTAATTGTCCCTTAGCGGTAGTAGCGGGGCTGGTCTGAAGTTGCGGGACCGCGGGGCCGCGCGAAGGAGGCGAGTGCGGCCCCGGCGATGGCGATGATCAGCGCCAGGATGATGTGCTTCAGTCGCAGGGTTGGCCCCGGGAGGATCAGACTCTCCTGGGCCGTCCGAACGAAGAGATAAAAGACCATCGCCAGCAGCCCGATGAAGAAGATGACGACACCGGCGAAGAACGCCATCGGGTTGTTTTGGATCGGGTTGTTCTCCATCTGTCCTCCTGGATATCAGCGGCTCAGCAAGATCAGCGAAAGGATCCCGAAGGCCGCGCAGTAGTAAGCGAACGGATCAAGCCGCCCCACCCGAAAGTATCGCATGAGAAAGGCGACGCTCATGAAGGCCGCAACTCCGGCGGCGACGCCGCCGAGCAAATAGACCGGCAGGTGGGGCCGGGCCACCGGCGTGAAGAGGTCCGGAATTTTCAACACGCCCGCCCCGAAGATGATGGGCGTCGCCAGCAGGAACGCGAAGCGTGCTGAGGCCTCGTGCGTCAGGTTGGCAAGCAGGCCCGCGACCATGGTGCTGCCCGAGCGCGAGATGCCGGGGAGCAGCGCCAGGATCTGCGCCGAGCCGATGCCAACCGCGGTGCGGACGCTCAGCCCATCGAGCCGGGTGCGTTCGCCTTCGAGGGCGACCGCGCGGCGCCGCACGCGCTCACCAACGAACATGATGATGCCGTTGGCGATCAGGAAGGCCGCGGCCGCTCTGGGATTAGCGAACAGGCTCTGCACCTGCTTCTGGAACAGAACGCCGACTACGCCGGCTGGGACGGTGCCGGCGATCAGTCGCCAGCCGAGCCGCTCGTCCGGGGTGCCATGCATGCGGCCGTCGATTAGGCTGCGAAACACTGCCCGGACGATCGCAAGCCAGTCCCGCCAGAAGTAGATGAGCAAGGCGGTGGCGGTGCCGACGTGGAGCAGCACCACGAAAGCCAGGAAGGTCGGGTCGGCCTGGTTGAGGTTCCAGCCGAGCAGCCTCGGGAGAATGACCGTATGGCCCAGACTGCTGACCGGAAAAAGCTCAGTGACGCCCTGCAGTAATGCCAATACGAGGGCCTGGAAGAGCGACATCGTTTACCTATGATGCTGGAATGAGCTTCGGACCCGTCGTCGTCCTCGCCGGCGGTGTCGGCGCAGCGCGATTCCTCCGCGGGCTGGTCCGAGTGGTGCCGCCCGAGGAAATCGTCGTCATTGGGAATACCGGCGACGACATGTGGTGGCACGGGCTGTACATCGCGCCCGACCTGGACACGGTGACCTACTGGCTCGCCGGCCTGGCGGACGAGGCGCGCGGCTGGGGAATCCGGGGGGACACCTTCACGGCACAGGCGGCATTGGCCGGGCTGAGCGAGAGATCGTGGTTCCAGCTGGGGGATCGCGACCTGGGCACTCACCTCTACCGGACGGGGCGGTTGACTGCGGGCGTTCCGCTGCACGCCGTCACCGCCGAACTGGCCGAGCGCCTCGGGGTGCGGAGCCGGATCCTCCCGATGAGCGACGCTCCAATCGAGACGCGGCTCAAGACGGACGCGGGCGACCTGCACTTTCAGGAGTACTTTGTTCGTGAACACTTCCGTCCGGCCGTCCACGAGATCTACTGGACCGGGCTCGAGCAGGCGCAGCCGGCCCCGGGCATCGCGGAAGCGCTGTCGGCGGCGCGCCTCGTCCTGATCGCCCCCAGCAATCCAAGCATCAGCATCGGCCCGATCGTGCGCGTTCCGGGCATGCGCGCGTTGCTGGCCGCGGCCCGTAGCCGGACCGTCGCCATTTCGCCCTTGATCGCCGGGCGAGCGGTGAAAGGCCCAACCGTCGAGCTGATGCGAGCCCAGGGCGTGCGTCCGGATGCCCTCGGGGTCGCCGATCTCTACCGCGAGATCGCGGCCGGTTTCGTGATTGACACAGCGGATGTCGCCCTTGCGCCTTCGATCGCGGGCCTCGGCTATCGGATCGCGGTCCGGCCGACCACTCTGGATGACAGCGATTCGGCGAGTCAGGTCGCCGCTGCCGCCCTGGATCTCTTGCGGCGGCCGGCCGCGGCATGAAACTCGCCATCGTCGTCCCGGTCAAGTCGCCGTCGCGGGCGAAATACCGCCTCGAGGCGGTGCTCAGCGACGCGGAGCGCTCGCGTCTCGCCCTGACCACGGCTCGGGAGGTGTTCGGTGCCGTCGCGAAGCTGCAGGGGTACGGGCGGTTCGTGATCTCGGATGACCCGGCGATGCTCGAGGAGGGGCGACGCTTTGGCCTCGAGCCCCTCACCGACCGGGTCAACCAGGGACAGAGCGCCGCGGTCCACCAGGGCTTCGCCGCCGCCTGGGACCGAGGTTATACCGCAGCCCTCACCATCCCGGGGGACGTGCCTGCTGTGACGCCGGAAGAGCTCGATGAGCTCTGCCGCTTCCGGCCGGAAATCGAGGTCCTGCTGACGCCTGACCGCGAACACACCGGCACCAACGGACTGCGCCTGGTACCGCCGCACGCCATTACCCTCCGCTTCGGAGAGGACAGCTTCAATCTGCACCTGGCGGAGGCACGGCGTGCGAACCGCAGCGTCGAGGTCAAGGAGGTTGAGGGGTTACGCTATGACCTGGACCAGCCGGATGACATCGTCGCCTTCATGCAGCTCAACCGCCAGACGGCGACGCGCGAGCTGCTCACCGAGCTCGCGGTCCTGGAGCGGGTTCTTGCTGCAACACCGCCCCGGGGTTGAGCCCGGTCTCGATCTATCCGGTTCCTGGCCTTCCCGAAATCTCTCGTGGCGCCGCGGTTGCCCGCCTGATCGTCGACGGGCTAACGCGGCTCGGCCTCTCGCTCGAGGCGGGGGACGTCGTCGTCGTTACCCAGAAAATCGTGTCAAAAGCGGAAGGCCGCGTTCGTTCACTGAGTGAGGTGCAAGCTTCGGCGCGCGCAACGGAAATCGGGCACCGCATCGGCTTCGACCCTCGGCACGTCGCGGTCATCCTCGACGAGTCGGTGCGGGTGGTTCGTGAGGCGCCCCGCGTGCTGATCACCGAGACCCGGCATGGCTTTGTTTGCGCCAACGCCGGCGTCGACCGCTCGAATACCGGCGGGCAGGATCTTGTGGTTTTGCTCCCAGAACATCCTGATGAGTCTGCCGCCCGGCTTCGCGACGGACTCAGGGAAATCACCGGGGCCACGGTTGGGGTCGTGATCTCCGACAGTTTCGGACGACCCTGGCGCGAGGGACAGGT
>Ga0209471_1000528_pt1 | contig 25379 bp, 24 predicted proteins | sample GraSoiAngelo_128_FD_185885 | JGI IMG/M metagenome (GOLD analysis project Ga0209471, IMG submission 185885) | Grasslands soil microbial communities from the Angelo Coastal Reserve, California, USA - 14_0927_12_20cm (SPAdes) (version 2) | ecosystem: Environmental > Terrestrial > Soil > Grasslands ... | reverse complement strand
CGCGCGCAGCGGCGTGGCCCACTTCGCGGCGGAAGACGAAGCCAGCGCCATCCGCGTCCTGCGCGAGCTGCTCAGCTACCTCCCCTCCAACAACCTGGAGGATCCGCCGCTCCTGGCGAGCGACGATCCTCCCGACCGCCGCGACGAGGTCCTCAAGACCCTCGTCCCCGACAACCCCAACAAGCCCTACGACATGAAGGAGGTCCTCCGCGCCGTCGTCGACGATCGGCACCTCTTCGAAGTGCAGGAGCACTTCGCGAAGAACATCGTTTGCGCTTTCGCGCGTCTCGCCGGGCGGAGCGTCGGCATCGTCGCCAACCAGCCCTCCGTGCTCGCGGGAGTGCTCGACATCGACGCCAGCCGCAAGGCCGCGCGCTTCGTCCGCACCTGCGACGCCTTCAACATCCCGCTGGTCACCTTCGTCGACGTCCCCGGTTTCTTGCCCGGCACCGCGCAGGAGTGGGGCGGGATCATCGTCCACGGCGCGAAGCTGCTCTTCGCCTTCGCCGAGGCCACCGTGCCGAAGCTCACCGTCATCACCCGCAAGGCCTACGGCGGCGCCTACGACGTGATGAGCTCCAAGCACATCAAGGCCGACGTCAATCTGGCCTGGCCGACGGCGGAGATCGCGGTGATGGGTCCCGAGGGCGCGGTCAACATCGTCTTCCGCAAGGAGCTGGAGAAGGCGGCGACGGGGTCGGACGCGAAGGCCGAGGCATCGGTCGAGAAGGCGCGCGCGGATCTGGCGCAGAAATATCGCAACACCTTCGCCAATCCGTACAAGGCGGCCGAGCTCGGCTACATCGACGAGGTCATCCTCCCCGAGGACACGCGCCCGCAGCTCTGCCGCGCGCTCTCGATGCTGCGCAACAAGCGGCAGGGCGTCCCGCAGCGGAAGCACGGCAACATCCCCCTCTAGGGTAGACTCCGCGCATGGCCGGCGCGGGGAAGATCGAGTTCGTCACCCTGCTCGTCTCCACCACGAGCGGCGGGCTGTCCTTGCCCGTGCCGCGCAACGCGAGCGCCGCGCTCGGCTCGCGCGGCCGGGTCGATGTGCGCGGCACCTTGAACGGACACCCGCTGCGCGCGCCGGCGGCGCCCGACGGCAAGGGCGGCCACGCCATCGCCATCGATCGGCAGATGCAGGACGTGCTCGGCGTGCGCCCCGGCGATCGGGTGAGGGTGGCGCTCGACCTGGTCGCGGAGCAGCAGATCGTCGAGCCGCCGGCCGACTTCGTCAAGGCGCTCAACCACAACGTGCAGGCCAAGCCCGCCTGGGAGAAGTTCCCGCCCTCGCACCGCAAGGCCTACGTCGACTGGATCGAGGAAGCGAAGAAACCCGAGATCCGCAAGAAGCGCATCGAGGAGGCGGTCCAGCGCATCGCGCTGGGCAAGCAGAGCTGGGCCTGAACGCAGCGCTCAAAGCGATCGATCGAGCGCGCTGGATCTTCCTGCCGCTCGGGCTCTGCGCGCTCGTCGCGGTCGGCGCGCACGCCGCGGCCGACGTGGTCGGCAATCAAGCGCTCTGGCTGGTGGACCGCGTCGATGCCTTTTTCGACGCCATCTTCTCCCGCTGGTCCTTCACCGCGCCGCTGGTCGATCTGGTGGGGCTGGCGGAGCGGACCGTGTTCGCTCGCGGCGTGGCGCTCCTCTGGGAATTGTGCGCCGACTGGCTGATCGCGCTGCCGCTGCTCGGCTACCAGGAGCGGGCGCCGGCGGACGAGATCGAGCTCGCCAAGGCGCTCTTGCGCAAGCGGCCGACCCTGCGGATGGTGCGGCCCGTTGCGGTGCTTGCGACCGGCGTCGCCGGTGCGCGTTCGGTGGCGCGCCTGGTGCAGGGATCGGCGCAGCTCGCGCTTCACTCTGCCCTGCTGGCGCAACTGCTCGCGACGGCTGCGCTCCTTGCGCTGATCCTTCTGCTCGTGCCGCGCGCCGTGTTGCGTTCGCTCGAGCACGCCGACACCGCCCGGCGCCGCAGAAGCTGGTTCGCCGCGATCGTGCTCGCTCCTCTCATCGCCGCGGCCATCGGCGCCCTCGTTCGATGAAGCGCCTCGCGGCCGCCGAATTGCTCGCCTGCCTGCTCTCCCTGTGGGGCGCCTGGTATCACACGCCGGCCGGCGCGATCGTCCGCATCGCCTCTGCGCATCTCTTCGGATTCCGCACCTCGGCGCGGCCGCTCCTCGCCTATTACGGCGCCGGCGTGTACGGCGGTCGGCTCGCCCCAGCTCCGCCGTTGCCTGCGCCGGTGCCGCCTGCGCAAGCGCTCGGCTATGGCGCCTGGGCGGCGGCGGCCCAGCTCGACGAAGGGGAGCGCGCGCAGTTCGGCGCAGCCTCGCCGGCGCAGCTCGCCGCGCAGCTGCGCGCGCTGTCGAGAAGCCTCGGTTCCGACGAGGCTGCGGTCTTGGCCCTCTTCTGCGGGGAGGAGCCCGCCCGCTACGCGCGCGACAAGGAAGGCAGCGGCGCGTCGCTGGAGGAGCTCGCCCGGCAGCTTCCCCCGCGGTACGCCGATCGCATCGGGCTCGCCTCCCAGGCGCTGATGCTCGGCAGCGCCTACGCGCTCGGTTGGCCTCTGCCGCAGTCGGTGCGGATCACTTCGCCTTTCGGCGTGCGCGCGCATCCGCTGCTCGGCGGTCGCAAGCTGCACAACGGAGTCGACCTCGGCGTGCCCCTCGGAACGCTAGTGCGCGCGGCCGGCGAAGGCGTCGTCCGTCGCGCCAGCAGCGACAGCCTCAATGGCCGCACCGTCGTGCTCGATCACGGCCGTGGCGTCGCCACCATCTATTGCCACAACGAGGACCTGCTCGTCCGCGAGGGAGAGCGGGTGGAGCGCGGCCAGCCCATCGCGCGCTCGGGCAACAGCGGCCGATCGACCGGCCCGCATCTGCATTACCAGCTCGACCTCGCGGGAGAACCCGTCGATCCCTTGCGCTATCGCGCCGACAAGCCGAAGGTCGCTGCGCTCGAAGCCGCGGATTGAGCTTTGCATCGCGGCGCCCTTTGCAGAAGATGCGCGCCCATGCGCATCCCGCTCCTCTCCCTGGCGCTCGCCGCCTGCACCGCCGCGCATCCCGCTGCGCAGAAGTTGCAGCTTTCCTCCGGCCCGAGCGCCGCCGCGCCGCGCAGCTGGGCGCAGCCGCGCGCGGTGATCATCCGCCACGCGACGGTGATGACGGCGACCGGGCCCGCGCTGGAAGACGCTTCCCTGTCCTTCGCCGAAGGAAGGATCGTCGCCGTCGGCAAGGACGTGCCCGACCTCGCAGGCGCGGAAGCGATCGACGCGCGCGGCCTCTTCGTCACGCCCGGCATCATCGACGCGCACTCGCACCTCGGCGTCTATCCGAGCCCCCAGTCGCAGGGAAACAGCGATGGCAACGAAGTCACCGGACCGATCACGCCGGAGGTGAGCGCCAAGGACAGCTTCTGGCCGCAGGACCCCGGCCTGCGCCGCGCTGCCGCCGGTGGCATCACCTCGCTCCTGGTCCTGCCCGGCAGCGCCAACCTGATCGGCGGCCGGGGATTCCCCGTCAAGCTCCACTTCGGCCGCACCGCCGACGAGATGCGCTTCCCCGGCGCCAAGGACTCGCTCAAGATGGCCTGCGGCGAGAACCCCAAGCGCGTCTACGGCAAGGAGCAGCACCGCGCCCCCGGCACCCGCATGGGCAACATCGCCGAGACGCGGAAGGCCTTCGCCGCCGCGCGCGACTACCAGCTCAAGCTCGACCACTGGGAGAAGAAGGGCGGCAGCGAGCCACCCCCTGCGCGCAACCTGCGCGACGAGACCCTGGTCGCCGCGATGCGCGGCGAGCTCCTCGTCCAGAACCATTGCTACCGCGCCGACGAGATGCAGGACATGCTCGACATCGCCGCCGAGTTCGGCTTCCACATCCGCGCCTTCCACCACGCCATCGAGGCGTACAAGGTCCGCGATCTGCTCGCCCGCGAGGGCGTGGGCGTCGCCACCTGGGCCGACTGGTGGGGACCGAAGATGGAGATGTGGGACGCGGTGCCGCAGAACCTCGGCCTGCTCTCACAGGCGGGAGCGAAAGCGGTGGTGCACTCCGATTCCGAGGACGGCATCCAGCGGCTCAATCAGGAGGCGGCGAAGGCGATGGCCTCTGCGCGGGCCGCGGGAATTCCCGTCAGCGAAGAAGAGGCGCTGCGCTGGATCACCCTCAACGCCGCCTGGGTGATGGGCGTCGAGGACCGCACCGGCTCCCTCGCGCCGGGCAAGATGGCCGACGTGGTCCTGTGGAATCGCAATCCCTTCTCCGTCTATTCGCGCGCCCAGCGCGTCTGGTCCGACGGCGCGGTCATCTATGACGCGCAGACCGGCGCGCTGGTGCCGAGCGACTTCGAGCTGGGCGATCCGCTGCGGATCTCGGCGCTGCAGACGCCGCATCCGGCGCGCGCCCCGGCGCTGCCCTCGAGCGACCCTGCGCTGCTGCCGGTTGAGGCGGCCGACTGCACCGCCATCGTCGACGCCATCGGGCTCGACGGCTCGCCAGCCTCCGTTCTCTTGCGCGGCGGAAGGATCGCGAAAGGCGAGAGCGGCGGCTGCCGGCAGATCGACGCGCGCGGGCGAGTGGTCGCACCCGGCTTCATCCATCCCTGGACCGAGCTCGGGCTCGTCGAGGTCTCGCTCGAGGAGAGCAGCAACGACAGCGGCGCGCGCAAGTCGGACACGCCGATCCACGCTTCGCTGCGAGCCGCGGACAGCATCAACGCGCTCTCGGCGCTGCTCCCGGTCGCGCGCACCGGCGGGATCACCAGCGCGGTCTCCTCGCCCAGCGGCGGGCTCGTCTCGGGGCAGGCGGCCTGGATCGGCCTCGACGGAGCGGTGCTGCGCGCGCCGCTCGCAGTGCAGGTGCGGCTCGGCCTCGGCGGCCGCGACGCGGTCGGCTCGACCCACGGCGCAGCGGTGGAGCTGTTGCGCGAGCTGCTCGACGACGCCCGTGAGTACGGCCTGCGGCGGCAGGACTTCGAGCTGAACCGCATGCGCAAGGTGGTGGCGAGCCGCCTCGATCTCGAGGCGCTGCAGCCGGTGCTGTCGGGAAAGCTGCCGTTGCTCATCGCCGCCGACCGGGTGAGCGATCTGCGCGCAGCGCTTGCGCTGGCGAAATCCTTCGGCGTCAAGATCGTCCTGGTCGGCGCCGCGGAAGGATGGCTGATGGCGCAGGAGCTAGCCTTTGCGCAGGTGCCGGTCATCCTCGAGCCGACTCTGGACCTGCCGAAGAACTTCGACGCGCTCGCCTCGCGCTCGGACAACGCCGCGCTGCTCGCGGCGGCAGGAGTGAAGGTTCTCATCGCCCAGGTCGGCTCGCCGCATTTCGCGCGGATGCTCGCGCAGGAGGCCGGGAACGCGGTCGCCTTCGGCCTGCCCTGGGAGGAGGCGATCCGCGCTCTCACCAGCAACGTCGCCGCGGCCTTCGCTCTCGATGCGGGTCGGCTCGAGCCGGGCGCGCGAGGCGATGTCGTCTTGTGGAGCGGCGATCCGCTGGAGTTGTCGAGCCGGCCGGTGGCGATGTGGATCTCCGGCAAGCAGGTGCCGCTCACCACCCGGCAGACCGCGCTGCTGGAGAAATACCGGACCGTCCCCTGACGGGACCATCATCCGTGCTCGTCCTCGTGCTGGTTTTCGTGCTCGATTTCGAGCTCGGGCTGGTGCTCCTTTTCGAGCTCGATGATCGAGCTCGTGCTGGTGCTCGTTTTCGTGCCAGGCAGGAGCAATGGCCGCTAGCTGATCGGCACTGCCCTCAACGGCGCGACTGCCCTGACGGTCCGGGCGAGCCGCTCTGCAGACCGGGCACCGATCCTTCGCTCTCGTGCACCTCGAGCTCGTTGCGGATGCCGCACACGCCGCGCACGCGCGCCACACGGCGCAAGAGATCGTCCAGCTCCCTTCTCAGGATCGGTCCGGAGAGGATCACCTCGCCGCCTTCGACGCGCACCTCGATGGAGCGGGGATGCGAGACCGGCCGGCCGATCTGCGCACGCACGCGCTCGGCGAGCACGTCGTCGGACGGCTGTTCCTCCTCGATGCGCGCGGAAACCTCGTGGGCCAGGCCCTGGGCGCGCTGCTTGAGATCCCTGCCCTGCCGCGCAGCGGTGACGCCCGCCTGCCGCACGAGGGAGAGAGCCTTGTCGCGGATGAGCGCTCTGCGGCCCGCGCCCCGCCGTGGGTCGAGTAACGCAGCGAAGAGCGCGCCGGCGCCGAAGCCGGCGAGGAAGGGCACGAAGGAAGATTCGTTGCGCATGGTCATTCCTCCTCCGGCCACGATGGGGATGGCGCGCCAGTTCTGCTACCTTCCGCCTCGTGAACATCGCCAAGGTCCTGATCGCCAACCGCGGCGAAATCGCCCTGCGCGTGGCTCGCACCTGCCGCGAGATGGGGCTGCGCACCGTCGCCGTCTACAGCGACGCCGACCGCGCCGCGCTGCACGTCCGCTCCTGCGACGAGGCGGTGCGCGTGGGCCCGCCCGCCTCGCGCGAGAGCTACTTGTCGATCGAGAACATCATCGCCGCGGCCAGGAAAACCCGCGCGGACGCCGTCCATCCCGGCTATGGCTTTCTCTCCGAGAACGCGCGCTTCGCCCGCGCCTGTGCCGAGGCGGGGCTCGTCTTCATCGGCCCGCCGCCCGAAGCGATGGAGGAGATGGGCGAGAAGACGCGAGCCCGACGCAAGATGATCGAGGCCGGCGTACCGGTGGTGCCGGGGCTGCGCGAGCCCATCCCCGCGGGCGGGGAAGCTGCGGCCAAGGAGTTCGCCCTGCAGATCGGCTATCCCATCATGCTCAAGGCGGCGGCGGGCGGCGGGGGAAAGGGCATGCGCCTGGTCACCGATCCGCGCGAGTTCGATCCGGCGCTCGCCACTGCGCAGCGCGAGGCCTCGAACGCCTTCGGCGACGGCCGCGTCTATCTGGAGAAGGCGGTGGCGCGCCCGCGGCACGTCGAGATCCAGGTCTTCGCCGATCAGCAGGGCGGCTGCATCTGGCTGGGCGAGCGCGAGTGCAGCGTGCAGCGGCGGCACCAGAAGGTGATCGAGGAGACGCCCAGCGCCCTCGTCACGCCGGAGATGCGCCAGGCGATGGGCCGCGTGGCGGTGGAGGCCGCCCGCGCGGTCGATTACGTCGGCGCCGGGACCTGCGAATTCCTCGTCGACGGCAACACGCGCAGCTTCTTTTTCCTGGAGATGAACACGCGGCTGCAAGTCGAGCATCCGGTCACCGAGCTGTGCACCGGCCTCGATCTGGTGCGCTGGCAGATCGAGATCGCGAGTGGCGCGCGGCTGCCCTGGTCGCAGGAGGACGTGCTCCGCCACCTGCGCGGGCACGCCATCGAGGCGCGGCTCTACGCCGAGGACCCGGCGCGCAATTTCATGCCCAGCCCCGGGACCATCGCGGAGCTGCGCCTGGCGCAGGGGCCGGGGGTGCGCAACGACTGCGGCTTCGAGAGCGGTTCCGAGGTGCCGCGGCATTACGATCCGATGATCGGCAAGCTCGCCGTCTGGGCGGAATCGCGGGCGCTCGCCATCGAGCGGCTGCGGCGAGCGTTGGCCGAGACGGTGGTGAAGGGCATCACCACGAACGTCGCGTACCTCCGGCGCGTCCTCGAGCTGGAGGAGTTTCGCGCCGGCGACTACGACACCGGCCTTCTCGCGCGCGCGCAAGGGAGGCTCTTGCGCAAGGAGCGGACCGGCGACGAAGACATGGCGCTCGCCGCCGCGGCGATCTGGCAATTCGAGCAGGACCAGCGAGCGGCCTTGCGCCAGGCAAACGGCGCGCAGCCGGCCGAGTCGCCCTGGGCGCGCGCCGGGCGCATCGCGGCGCTGCGGAGGCCGCGATGAGATACCACGCGGTGCTCGGCGGCGAGGAGCAGGTGGTCGAGGTGACGCCGCACGGCAGCGGCTATCGCGTCTCGATCGGCGGCCGCGCGCTGGAGGTCGATGCGGTCCATCTACAGGGATCGGCGCTGAGCCTCATCGCCGGAACGCGCAGCGTTCGCTGCGACATCGAGCCCAAAGGCGAGGGCCGCCTTCTCGTGCTGGTGAACGAGAACGTGCACGAGCTGGAGCTGCTCGACGAGCGGCGGCTACGCCTGCGGCGGGCCGCGGGCAAGTTCAGCCTGGAAGGTCCGCAGCGCGTCGATGCGCCGATGCCGGGAAAGATCGCCCGCGTGCTGGTCAAGGTCGGCGACGAAGTTGCGGAGGGCCAGGGCCTGGTGGTCGTGGAGGCGATGAAGATGGAGAACGAGCTCAAGAGCCCCAAGGCCGGCAAGGTGACGGAGCTGCGCGCAGTGGAAGGCGCGGCAGTCGAGTCGGGCGCGAAGCTCGCGGTGGTGACCTGATTGGAAGCCTATCTCCATGGCACCTCGCCGAAGGAACAGGAGCGGCTGGCGCTCCTGAATTCGCTCATCAACGACGCCGGCCTGCGCGAGCTGCGGCTGCGCGGAGGCGAGCGCATCGTCGATTTCGGCGCCGGGCTGGGGCAGTTCAGCGCGGCCATGGCGGAGGCCGGGGCGCGTGTGGTGGGCATCGAGCGCAGCGAAGAGCAGCTCGGCCGGGCGGCGCGGCACGAGCGCCTCGAGCTGCGCCGCGGCGATGCGCAGGATCCGCCGCTGCGCCCGGAGGAGTGGGGCAGCTTCGACGTCGCCCACGCGCGCTTCCTGCTCGAGCACGTCCGCGATCCGGCCGCAGTGGTGCGGCAGATGGTGCGCGCGGTGCGGCCCTCGGGGCGGGTCGTCCTGCAGGACGACGATCACGACGTGCTCCGCTGCCATCCCGAGCCCCCGGGCTTCGCCGCGCTCTGGCGCGCCTATCAGCGGACCTACGATCGCCTCGGCTGCGACCCCTATGTCGGACGGCGGCTGGTCTCGCTGCTCCACGGCGCGGGCGCTTCTCCCGTGCGCTGCACGTTCCTCTTCTTCGGCGCCTGCGCCGGCGAAGAGAAATTCCCCGCCCTGGTCGAGAACATGGCCGGGCTCTTTCTCGGCGCGCGCGACGCCATCGTCGGACAGCAGCTGCTCGACTCCGCCGAGTTCGACGCTGCGATCGCCGGATTGCGCGGCTGGGCCGAACGCCCCGACTCGGCATTCTGGTACGCCATCTTTTGGGCAGAAGGAGTGCGCAGATGACTCCGCTGGAGAAATGGGAGCGCGAGGTCTACGGCAAGGCCGCCTTGCGAAAGCCCCAGTTCCGCACCTCGAGCGGTATCGAGGTGAAGCCGCTCTACTCGCCGGCCGAGCCCGACCCGAAGCTCGGCTTTCCCGGACAGGATCCGTTCACGCGCGGGATCCAGCCGAGCATGTACCGCGGCCGTTTCTGGACCATGCGCCAGTACGCGGGTTTCGGCACGGCCGAAGAGACCAACGCGCGCTTCCGCTATCTGCTGCAATCGGGGCAGACGGGACTTTCGACCGCCTTCGATCTGCCGACGCAGATGGGCCACGATTCCGACAGCCCCAAGGCGCGCGGCGAAGTCGGCCGCGTGGGGGTGGCCATCGATTCCATCGACGACATGGAGCGGCTCTTCAAAGGAATCGATCTGGGCAAAGTATCGACTTCAATGACCATCAATGCCACCGCCGCGACCCTGCTCGCCCTCTATCAGGCGGTGGGCGAGGCGCACGGCACGCCACCCGCGTCGCTCTCGGGGACGGTCCAGAACGACATCTTGAAGGAATACATGGCGCGCGGAACCTATATCTATCCGCCGGCGCCCTCGATGCGATTGATCACCGATACTTTCGAGTATTGCTCCAAAGTCATTCCCAAATGGAACCCGATTTCGATCTCCGGCTATCACATCCGCGAGGCCGGCTCGACGGCGGCGCAGGAGATTGCTTTCACCCTGGGCGACGGCATCGCCTACGTCGAGGCGGCGGTGAGGCGCGGGTTGGACGTCGACTCCTTCGCCGGGAGGCTCTCGTTCTTCTTCAACGTGCACAACAACTTCATCGAGGAGGTGGCGAAGTTCCGGGCCGCGCGCCGCATCTGGGCGCGGACGATGAAGGAGAGGTTCAAGGCGCGCGACCCGCGCTCCTGGACGCTGCGCTTCCATGCGCAGACGGCGGGATCGACGCTGACTGCGCAGCAGCCCGACAACAACGTCGTGCGCGTCGCGCTGCAGGCGATGGCGGCGGTGCTGGGCGGCTGCCAGTCGCTGCACACCAACGGCCGCGACGAGGCCCTCAGCCTGCCCACCGAAGCGAGCGCGCGCATCGCTCTGCGCACGCAGCAGATCATCGCCCACGAGAGCGGCGTCTGCGACTTCATCGATCCGCTGGGCGGCTCCCATGCGCTGGAGGCGATCACCGACGAGCTCGAGGCGAAGGCGCTCGATTCCCTGCGGCGCGTCGATGAGATGGGCGGGATGGTCGAGGCCATCTCGCGCGGGGTCCCGCAGCGCGAGATCGAGGACGCCGCCTACACTGCGCAGCGCGAGGTGGAGGAGAAGCGGCAGATCGTGGTCGGAGTGAATGAATTCGCCGTCGAGGGCGAGCCGCCCATCGAGACGCTCCGGGTCGATCCGGCACTGGAGGAGCAGCAGATCGCGCGGCTGCGCGCCTTCCGCAAATCGCGGGACGGCAGCGCTGCGCAGCGGGCGGTCAACGATCTGCGCTCCGCCGCCAAGGGAACCGAGAACCTGGTCCCGCGCATCGTGGCGGCAGTGAAGGCGCGCGCGACCCTGGGCGAGATCGCCAACGCGATGCGCGACGTCTTCGGCGAGCACGGACGTTAACGGTCAGTCCCACTCCCGGCGCAAGTGGTGGACCAGGTTCTTCTTCTGCCAGCGCAGCAGCTCGCGCAGGAGCTGCTGCGCGAGCCGAGCGCGCCGTGCTCGCTCGCTGCGGCGCAGGCCGGATGCGCGCATCACGCCGAGCAGCGCGATGCGCACGTCCATGTCGTGCAAGTCGCCGAGCATCTCCTGCAGCGGGACGAGCTGGCCGAGCAGCTTTTTACTCTGCTTGGGCAGGGCCGGCCCGGCCAGCTCGGCGCAGTAGCGCAGCTTCTTGACCGCGATCCGCAGCCGGTGCGCGGTCAGCGCATCGGGATTCTGCTCCACCGCGCGCATGCGCCTCGCCACCATGCCGAGCCGCTTGCGGACGATGCGCCGCATGCGGGGCCCGCCGAATCTGCCGCGCGCGGCCAACTCCAGGGTCGCCTCGACGATGCCCTGCGCAGTGCGTGACCGCCAGACATCGAGTGTGCGGCGAAAGGCAGCGGCCGCGCTGGGGAGGAGATCGCGACGGCGAGCCGCCAGCGCCCGCGAGCGCCGCGCGAACCAAGCAACTTGCAGCTGCAGATCGCGGACGGCTCCGAGCGCGTCCTGCAGCTCCTTCACCCCCGGCTCCAGATTGCGCAGGCCGAAGACGTCCAGCGCGGCGCGCAGGCGGCGCGAGGCGACGCGCATGTCGTGGATCGGCTCCGCCGGCAGCCCGCGCAAGAGCGCCTGCTCGTACTTGCGCACGTCGCCCAGGCGCGCCTCGAGCAGCCGTGGCGCCGCGATGCGCAGCGGAGTGCGCGGGCCCAGGCCTCTGGGGACGGTCGGCTTCGCCATCGCCGGGCGCAGCCTACCTGAAGCGATGCGTTCTATCGTGATAGCGTCTTCGACGAGCTGTCATGACCAGCGTGGAACCCATCGCACGCCTCCTGGCGCAGCGCGGGACGCTGCCGGAGGCCGCGCTCCAGGACGCAGCGGCGCGGGCGAAGAGCCCGGCCGACTTCCTCGGCAGCCTGCTCGAACAGGGCGTCCCCGAGCCAGACCTCGTCGGCGTGATGGCCGAGCACCTGGGAATGCCGGGGGTCGATCTCTCCCGCACCAACATCGACCTGGCCGTCCTCGCCAGGATTCCCCGGCTGGTGGCGGAGTCCGATCTCGTCCTGCCCCTCTCCGACGAGGGCGGCCGGCTCCACGTGGCGGTCAACGCCGCGGTGGAGAACGAGGAGGTGCTCGAGGAGCTGCGCTTCGCCACCGGCATGGAGATCTCCGCCTACGCCGCGCTGCCGGGGCCGCTGCGCGAAGCCATCACCTTCGCCTACGACGCCAAGGATCAGGGCGAGAGCTCCTGGCGCGGGGGCGCGCTCGCGGCGGATTCGGAAGTCGGCGTGGCGGTCATCCTTCCCGGCGTGAGAGGCGAGACCGGGCCGTTCGATCGCGGGCCGCCGCCGGCGGCGAGCGCTGGGCAGGCCAGGAAGGACGAGCTCGAGACGATCGAGGAGATCGAGACCGTCGAGGGCATGGAGAACCTGCAGGACCTCGACTCTCTCGAGGATCTCGAGCCCCTCGAGCTGGAAGTCGGCGGCGACGAGAGCGAGGAGGAAGTCCTCGGGTCCGTCGGCGTCCGCGTCGGCCCGGCGCGCATCCTGGCGGTGGACGACGACCCCGAGATCCTCCGGCTGCTCGACCGGACGCTGCGCAGCGCCGGGTATGCCGTGGAGCTGGCGCGCGACGGCCGTGAGGCGGAGAAGAAGATCGAGAAGGAGCGCTACGACCTGATCCTGCTCGACGCCATGCTGCCCCAGGTGCACGGCTTCGAGCTGTGCGCGCGGCTGAAGGCGAATGCGCGCACGCGATCGGTGCCGGTGATCCTCTGCAGCGCCGTCTATCGGGGCTGGCGCTACGCGAGCGACGTGCGCGAGACTTTCGGCGCCGACGACTACCTGGAGAAGCCCTTCCATCTGCCCGACCTGCTGCATCGGGTCGCCGAGCGGCTCTCGGGAAAGTCGGAGGCGTCGCCGCAGGCGAGCGAGAAAGCGGAGCGGCTGTACCAGAAAGGCACCGGCCTGCTCGAGGCAGGCCAGGCGGCCGAGGCGCGCAAGACGCTGGAGGAAGCGGCGCGCGAGGATCCATTTTCGGCGCGAGCCCACTTCGCCCTCGCCAAGGCCATGCAGGCGCAAGGCGATCTCTTCAGCGCGCTGACCGAGTACGAGCGGGCGGTCGAGCTGCGGCCGAATCTCTTCCCGGCGCTGCGCGCGCTCGCCGGCCTGTACGAGGAGAAGGGATTCCGGCGCAAGGCCACCGAAGCGCTGGAGCGCGCGCTGCACGCGGCTCCGGACGCGGAGTCGAGAGAGGCTGTTCGCGCGCGCCTCCTCCAGTTACTGTAAGGCCGTGCCGGATCGTTCCGAGATCGAGCGGCGCAAAGGGCAGAACCTGTCGGCGCCGCGACAGGACGCGCGCAGCGTGACGCCGTCGATCCGCAGCTTCGCGCAGGCGATCGACCGGCCCGCGCTCGAGCGCATCCCCCTCTTGCAGGCTGCGCGCGAGGACCTCGTCGAGGTTGCTCGCGCTCTCGACGAAGCGGAAGTGGCCGCCCTCGCCATCGCCATCGACGACGCGCAGGCCGAGCTGCATCGCTTCGCCGAAGCCGCGCGCGCCGTCTCGATCCCGGTGCTGCGGACGGATTTGATCCTCGAGGAATTCCAGATCTACCAGTCGCGCGCGGCCGGCGCCGATGCGCTGCTCCTCTATTCGAGCGCGCTCCATCCCGAGCTGCTCGCGCGGCTGGCGCAGGCCACCTCGAGCACGCACATGTCGCCTTGCATCGTCTGCGACACCGCCGAGGACGTCGCGCGCGCCGCCGCGCTCCGCGCGCAGGTGATCTGCCTGCCCTCCGGTCTCGCCGCGCCGCCGCGCACGCTCGTTCTCGCCCTTGCTCCCGAGTCCGGCCTGCGCGCAAACGCGGTTCTCGATCCTTCCATTCAAGGCGCGGCGGCATTCCGCGCCGCGCTGGCAGAGGAGCCCTGAGTGCCGCCTCCCTTCAAGAAGCACCTCTTCGTTTGCCTCAACGAGCGCGAGCCGGGGAATCCCAAGGGCGACTGCACCTCGAAGGGCAGCCCGCTGGTGCTGAAGAAATTCAAGGACGCGCTGCGCGCGCGCGGGCTCGATGACGAGATCCGCGCCAACAAGGCCGGCTGCCTCGACAACTGCGCGCTGGGCTGCTCCGTGGTCGTCTATCCCGAGGGCATCTGGTACGGCCGCGTCACCGTCGATGACGTAGACGAGATCGTCGAGAAGCACCTCATCGCCGGTGCTCCAGTGGAGCGGCTCAGGCTGTACAAGAAGTAAAGCGCGCCGACCCCGTCGCCGTCCCCGTCCCCGCACGCGTGTACGACCCCGGGCCCGGGCCCGCGTCTCTTAATTGAGGAACTGCGACGCCCCTCGCAGCCGCCGCACTCGCGCCCGGAGCGCCGCCGCGTCGGGCGCGCCGGGCTGCAGCTCGAGCACCTTCTCCAGATCCGCCGCCGCCGCCGCCGGGCCGCCGAGCTTTTCGCAGAGCTGCGCCCGCTCCCGCAGCCCGCGGATGTTCTCCGGCGCGAGCAAGAGCAGCCGATCGACCGCGCTCAACGCCCGCGGCATGTCGTTGCGCTCCTGGTAGACCGAGCGCAGGTTCTGCAGCATGCGGATGATGATCTCGCGGGGGCGCGCCGAGCGCAGGATGCGGGCATCGAACTTCACCTGATCGCCCACCGCCGCGGCCAGGCGCCGCTTCAGCTCCTCGAGTCCCAACAGCTGCCCGCGGTGGAAAGGATCGACCACCAGCTCTCCACCGTCGAGCTGCACCTTGCAGAGGAAATGGCCGGGGAATCCCACGCCCTCGACGCGCAGCCCGCAGCGGCGGCCCACCTCGATGTAGACGATGCAGAGCGTGAGGGGAATTCCCAGCCGCCGATCGAGGACTTCGTTGAGGAAGCTGTTGCGCGGATCGTAGTAGTCGGTCCGGTTGCCGGCGAAACCGAGGTCGTGGAAGAGATACGAATTGAGCCGCCCCACCCGCCGCTCGGGGCTGGCGCCGGAGGGAAGCCCCGACTGCACGCTCTGCGCGAGCTCGTCGAGCACGCGCAGATAGCGGCCCTCGTCCAGCTCGGGATACTCCTCGCGCGCCACGGCGAGCGCCGCTCGCGCCAGATCGGTTGGATCCTGCGCGACGAGTCGCTTGAGGAGCCGCCGGGATGCTTCCGCGCCGTCCACGGGCCGATCGTAGCACGCAAAATCTAAAAGGCCTCTTCAATCAACCTCTCGAAATCGACTTGCGTCACCGGCCGCGGATTGCTCTGGTGGCAGGCATCGGCGAGCGCTTTCTCGACCAACTGCGGGATCATCTCGCGCCGCACCCCCGCCTGCGACAGCTTGCGCGGCAGCCCGCAGGCGACGCGAAGGTCGTCCACCAGTTCGGCGCAGAGATGCGCCCGCTCCGCAATGCTCATCTTCGCATCGGCGCCGAGCGCGACCGCGGCTTCGGCCAGGCGCTGCTCGGCAGCGAGGCGATTGAAATTGACCACCGCGGGCAGCATCAGCGAATTCGCCAGTCCGTGGTGCGTTCCGGCCACCGGCGTGAGCGCATGCGCAACCGAATGGCAGGCGCCGAGCCCCTTCTGGAAAGCGATCGCTCCGAAGGCCGAGCCGAGCAACATCTGCTCGCGCGCCTCCAGGTCCTTGCCGTTCTGCACCGCCCGCTTGAGGCTTCGTCCGATGCGCCGGAGCCCGTCGATCGCCACCGCATCGGCGAGAGGATGCTCGCCGCGCGCGACGTAGGCCTCGAGATTGTGGGTGAGCGCGTCCATCCCCGTCGCGGCGGTGATGAAGGGCGGCAGGCCGACCGTCAGCTCCGGATCGAGAATCGCCGCCTTGGCCATCAGCGCAGGCGAGAAGAGGACCGTCTTGGTGCCGGCGATGATCAGCACGGTGCTGCGGCCCACCTCGCTGCCGGTGCCCGCCGTGGTCGGGACCTGCACGATGGGAGGCACCGGCTTGTCGATCCGCGCGTCGCCGCCTTTGGCGTCGTCGTACTGCGAGAGGGGCGGCGGGTGATTGACGAGCAGCGCGATGGCCTTCGCCATGTCGAGCGAGGCGCCGCCGCCGACGCCGAGCACGCTGTCCGCTTTCGCGGCGCGGTAGGCCTCGATGCCCTTCAAGGCATCTGCGTCGGTGGGGTTCGCCTCGAAGTCGCTGAAGATCGCCGCCTTGACCCCCGCCTGCTCGAGCAGCGGCGTGACGAAGCGGAGCAGCCCAGCCTGGAGAATGCCTCGGTCGGTGACGAGCAGCGGCCGCGAGGCGCCGGCGCGCTTGAGCTCCGCCGGCAATTCCCGGATGGCGCCGCGGCCAAAAACGATCCTGGTGGGAAAACTCATCACGCTCGGCATTGTCCAGCTCCCTGAAGCCTGACGCCTGAGGCCCGAGGCCTGATTCAAATGATCTCGAAGTACCGCTCGAGCTCCCACTTCGTCACCGCCGACTCGAACTGGCGGCACTCCCACTCGCGAGTGCGAATGTAATGGTCGACGAACTGCTCGCCGAGCAATTCGCGCGCCTCCTTGCTCTCCGAGAGCGCCTGCGTCGCCGCCCGCAGCGTCGAGGGGAGCGGCTCGGCCTTGGCGTCGTAACCGTTGCCCTTCGTCTCGGGCGGCAGGGGCAGCTCCTTCTCGATGCCGTACAAGCCGGAGGCCACGCTCGCCGCCATGGCGATGTATGGATTCATGTCCGCAGCTGCCAGCCGATACTCGACGCGCGTGGAATTGGGCGAGCCGGGGATGACCCGCAGCGCGGTCGTGCGGTTGTCCACTCCCCAGGTCGCGAGCGTGGGCGACCAGGCGCCGCGCACCATCCGCTTGTAGGAATTGATGGTCGGCGCGATCAGCGCCGTGAAGGCCGGCATCAGCGCCAGCTGGCCCGCCACGTAATGCTGCAAGGACTTGCTCATTCCCCCGGGCGCCCGGCCGTCGTGAAAGACCGACTCGCCCGAGGCGGTCCAGAGCGACTGATGCAAGTGCCCCGAGCAGCCCGGCAGGTCCTTGTTCCATTTCGCCATGAAGCAGGGCATCACCGAATGGCGCGCGCAGATCTCCTTCACCGCCGTCTTGAACAGCGCAGCCTTGTCACCCGCGCGCAAGAGCCCGTCGTAGCGGAGGGCGGCCTCGTAGACGCCGGGGCCGGTCTCGGTATGGAAGCCCTCCAGCTCGATGTCGAAGGCGCCGAGCGAATCCTGCAGGTCGTGCACGAGCGGCGCATTCTCCGAGGCCCGCAGCCAGGAATAGCCGAACATCCCCGGTGTGAGCGGCGTCAGGTTCGCATAGCCCTTGGCGCGCAGCGACTCCGGCGTTTCCTTGAAGAGGAAGAATTCGTATTCGCTGGCGCACTTGACGGAAAAGCCCATCGCGCGCGCGCGCGCCTCGACTTTCTGCAGAAGCTGCCGCGGCGAGACGGCGAGCGGCTTGCCCGGCTCGGCCTCGAAGTCGAGCAGGAAAGCCGCGGTCCCTTCCTCCCAGGGGATGCGCCGGTAGGTGGAGAGGTCGATGACCGCGCGCGCGTCGGGATAGCCCGTGTGCCAGCCGGTGACGGCGGCGTTGTCGTAGAGCTGATCGCTCGAGTCCCAGCCGAAGATGACGTCGCAAAATCCCAGTCCGCCCTCGGCCACGCTCCAGAATTTGTCGAGCGAGAGGTACTTGCCGCGCAGGATGCCGTCCACGTCGAAGGCGCCGATCTTCGCCTTGCGAATGGCCTGCTTGTTGAACTGATCGCGCAGATCTTTGACCTGCCCCGCGCGGGCCTTCTGGATGTCCATGGCGAAGGAGCGTGTGCGCAGGGGGACTGCGCGTCAAGGCCGGAACGGTTACATTGTGACGCGATGACGGATCCGCGCCTGCTCATCGTCCAGACCGGCACGACCACCCTGCATGGCGACTATCCCGCCTGGTTCGAGCGCGCCCTCGGCTTCGCCATGCCGGTGCTCAAGGCGCACCAGGGCGAGAAGCTGGCGCCATCGCTGGAGCGGCTGCGGCCGCAGGGCATCATCGTGACCGGTTCGCCGCTGAGCGTGACCGAGAAGGCGCCGTGGATGCTGCGGCTGGGAGACGATCTCTTGAGGATCGGCGCCCGCGGGGTGCCGGTCCTGGGCGTCTGCTTCGGACATCAGCTGCTGGCGCGCGCGGCCGGGGGCGAAGTGGTGCTCAACCCTCGCGGCCGGGAGATCGGCACGGTGCACGTGCAGCTCACCGAGGCGGGGCGGCGCGATCCGCTCTTCGCCTGGGCCGGGCAGACCGACATCGAGGTGCAGGCCACGCATCTCGACGCGGTGGACCCACTGCCTCGCGGCGCGACGCTCCTCGCCTCCAACGAGAACTCGGCGGCGCAGGCCTTCCGCCTCTCGCAGACGGTCGCCGCCGTGCAGTTTCATCCCGAGCTGTGGCCGGAGGCGATGCGCGACCTGATCGAGTCGCGCAAGGACAAGCTCGCCGAGGAAGGTCTCGACGCGCAAAAACTGCGGTCGAACGTGCGCGAGGTGCGCGCAGGCGAAGTTCTCCAGGCCTTCGCCAGGCAGGCGCGCTCTACTTGAGCAGCTTCTCCAGGCAGGCGTCGAGCCGGCGGCGGAATTCGTCGTCGCCGCCGATGAACTGCAGCCCTGCGCCGGCCGCGCGGCCCGAAGCGCGCGCCTCTTCGGGAGTGGTGCGCTGCACCACCTCCGCCTTGGTGCGGGCGGGCGGCTCTCCGTCGGGCAGCTCGAGCTGAAGCTCCACCACTTCCCGCAAGGGCGGCGGATCGTTGGTGGCGACGAAGACTCCGCCACGGCTGATGTTCTGCGACCAGGCCTGGAGAAAATCCCTGGCCGATCTCCAGCTCACCTTCAGACGCGCCGGGGCTCGCCCGAAGGATCGCCGCTCGATCGGCGCCTGCGGCGTCGGATGCGCCCCGCGGCGCTTGATGAGGAAGTCCTCCAGGCGCTTGCTGGCCTCCGCGGGGAGCGAGGCGAAGGCGACCCAGAAGCCGGCCTCCTTGCCGGGCGAGCCGATCGGAACGATCTCCGTCACCCGGCCCGCGAGCTGCAGCGGCAGCCGCTCGCCGGGAAGGAAGAGAACCACCGTCATCTGCACGCCTTCCTTCGGCGAGACGATCGAGCGCACGAAAGCGGCCTCGGCGCTCATCCTGCTGGTGGTGCTCTGGAGAGCGAGCCCGCCCCCGGAGAAGCGGACTGGTACGACGATCGGGTGCGAGTCCATGGGGGCGGCTCAAGCATAACCGCCCCGGCGCAGAAATGAATGTGAGCAACGCGCGCCTACTTCAATAGATTGTCGATGCAGGCGTCGAGCCGGCGGCGGAACTCGTCGTCCCCGCCGATGAACTGAAGGCCCGCGCCGGCGGTGCGTCCGGCGCGCTTGGCCTCGTCGGCGGTGGTGCGCTGGATGACCTGCGCGTGCGTCCGGGCGGGGGCCTCGCCGTCGGGCAGATCGAGGGAGAGCTCGACGACCTCGCCCATCGCCGGGGGTTTGTCCGTGGCGATGAAGACGCCGCCCAGACTGATGTTGTCCGAATAGGCGACGAGGAATTCGCGCGCCGTTGCCCAGCTCACCCGCAGCCGCGTGCGCAACCGGGGAAAGACGCGCGAGCGCGGCGGCTCGATCGCAGGAGGGGCCGGCGCAGCAGCGGGGGGTGGCGCAGCGACGGCCGAGGGCGCCGCGGCGGCGGAGGGTGGCGCGGCGGAGGGCGGCGGAGGCCGGGCGAGCTGCAGCCCGCCCTTCTTCACCAGGAAGCTCTCGATGGCGCTGTCGCTCGAGGCGAATTGCACCCAGAAGCCCGCTTCCTTTCCTTTGCTGCCGATCGGCACCGTCTCGATGACGGTCCCGCGCAGCGGCACCGCGGGCGCGCCGCCCGGCAAGGTGATCTCCAGCGCCACCTCCGCGCCCTGCTTCGGCCCCACCAGGCAGCGCACGAAAGCGCCGGTCATGCCCATCCGGCTGGTGGTGGTCTGCATGGTCAGACCTCCGCCGGAGAAGCGGATGGGGACGACGAGGGGCAGCGATTCCATGGGCACTCAGAGCAATACCGGAACTTCGCCGAGAAGATCCATGCCCCGCGGGTGGGCTGAGCAGCGCAAAGCGAGAATCTGCACGCCGGAGCGGCTGGCGAAGCGCAGCGCGCCGGCGAAGGCGGGATCGATCCGCTCGTCGGGCGCCACCGCGCGCACGTCGCCTCGCTGGGTGCAGAAGACCAGGGCGCAGCGGCGGCCGCGGCGCGCCAGCGCCGAGAGCAAGAGAAGGTGGCGCAGGCCGCGCGAGGTGGGCGCGTCGGGAAAGAGCGCCACGCCGTCGCGGGCTGCGCCGACGCTCTTCACTTCGCAGAGGACTCCGCCGGAGAGAAGCAGATCGATCCGGCTCTGCCGGACGGCGATCTCGCTGCGCGCGGCGCGCAGCCCTGCGAGCGGCGGCAAGAGCTCGCGGCGCAGCGCTTCGGCCACCAGCCGCGGGGCCCCGCCCGGATCGAGCCCGACCCAGGTCCGCGGCGACAGCCTGGAGCGCGCCAGCAGCACCGTGTGACGCGTCCGGCGCAAGGGACCGCCCGCCTCGACCAGCGTCAGCTCCTGACCCGGCACGAGCAGATCGAGACAGCGGCCGCGGTCGGGCACGTGGGCCTCGACCGTCGCGCGGCCGATCTTGCAGAGCGCGAGGAAGCGGTTGGGCCGCTCGAGCAGCGACGCCCGCAGCGGTCGTCCCGGCCAGCGGTGCGGCACCAGCATCGACCGCTGCATAGCATCGATCGGCCTTGCCTTGCGGTAGAGTGCGCGCCGTGCTGCTCAAGCTGGCGCTCTGGCAGGACGTCGAGGAATACCTGGAGAAGCGCAGCGACGTGGTCATCCCCGTCGGCAGCACCGAGCAGCACGGGCCGAGCGGCCCGCTCGGCACCGATCTGGTCATCGCCGAGGAGCTGGCCAACGAGCTGGGCGAGGAGCGGCGCGCGGCGGTGGCCCCGCCCCTCCCCTTCGGCGTCTCGCAACTGCACGGCGCGTTTCCCGGGACCATCTCTCTCAAGCCCGCGACGCTGCTCGCGGCGGTGGCCGACGCCATCGAGAGCCTGGCCAGCCAGGGCTTTCGCCGCTTCCTCCTCGTCAACGGCCACCACGCCTCGAAGGAAATTCTCACCGCCGCCTGCGCGCAGGTGCACGCGCAGATCTCCGACGCGCGCTGCCTGTCGGTGCAATGGTACGAGCTGCCCGAAGTACGCTCGATCCTGCTGGAGATGTTCGGCGCCCGCGAGGGCCACCACGCCACCCCGGGAGAGCTCTCGGTGGTGCGACGCTTCTACCCGCGCGCGGTCATCGACCTGCCGCCGATGGAGCGCTTCGAGCCGGTCCAGCAGATGGTCGCCTGGAGCGCGCAGGACTTCCGCCAGCGCTATCCCGACGGCCGCGTCGGGTCCGATCCCTCGCTCTCCAACAGCAGCCTGGGCGACCGCATCTTCGCGGCGGCCTCGCGCGCGCTGGTGGAGGTGCACCGGCGGCTGGTGGAGGACCCTTGATGATCGTCGCGCTTCTCCTCGCGCAGGCCGCGTCGACCGACGCCTATCTCGATCAGGGTCGGCAGCGCTGGGAGCAGGTCTCGCGGCAGATCTGGGAGTTCGCCGAGACCGGGCTTCAAGAGAAGCGCTCGGCCGCGTACCTCGAGGACCTGCTGGAGAAAGAGGGCTTCAAGGTGCAGCGCGGCGTGGGGCAATTGCCCACCGCCTTCGTCGCGACGGCCGGCTCGGGCTCGCCGGTCGTGGCGGTGCTGGCCGAATACGATGCGCTTCCCGAGCTGTCGCAGAAAGCCGGCGAGTCATCCAAGGCGCCCACCGCTGCCGGCGCGCCCGGCCACGGCTGCGGGCACAACCTGCTCGGCACCGCCGCCGTCGCCGCCGGAGTCGCGGCCAACCGCGCGCGCATCGAGCGCAAGCTTCCCGGCACGATCCAGATCTTCGGCACGCCCGCCGAGGAGATCCTCATCGGCAAGACCTTCATGATCATGGCGGGCGCGTTCAAGGACACCGACGCGGTCCTCTCTTGGCATCCCGACGACAACAACGAGATCGATCCCGGCAAGCGCACGGCGCTCACCGCCACTGATGTCGAGTTCTTCGGCAAGACTTCGCACGCCGCAGCTTCCCCCTGGCTGGGCCGCAGCGCGCTCGATGCGCTCGAGGTCTTCGAGCACTCCATGGCGCTGATGCGCGAGCACATCTTGCCCACCGCGCGCATCCACCGCGTCATCAAGAACGGCGGCGTGGTGGCCAACGTCATCCCCGAGTACGCCAAGCTGCAGATGTGGCTGCGCGACGCAAACATGAGCAACGTGGAGGAGATGATCGGCCGCATGCGCAAGGCGGCCGACGGCGCTGCGCTCGCCACCGAGACGCGCGCCAAGGTTTCGGTGCTGGCTTCGGTGCGCAACCCGATCGGCAATGAGGTGCTCGGCAGGCTGATGCAGAAGGAGCTCGAGCGGGTTGGCGCCCCTCGCTGGGACGAGAGCGACGTCGCCTTTGCCAAGGCGCTGCAGAAAGAGCTGGGGATGGAGCAGGCGGGGATGGACTCCGCCGTCGCGCCCTTCGGCCGAGGGAAGGGGAGCACCGCCTCGTCCGATATCGGCGAGGTGAGCGCCGCGGCGCCGCTCGCCGAGCTGCGCGTCGCGGCGCGGCCGATCGGAACGGCGGCGCACCACTGGGCGCAGACCGCCTGCGCAGCGCATCCGACGGGCGGCAAGGGGATGCTGGTGGCCTCGAAAGTGCTGGCGGCGTCGCTGGTCGATCTGCTCCAGGACCCAGCCTCGGTGCAGGCGGCGAAGGCGGAGCTTGCCAAGGCGACGAAGGGCAAGCCTTACGCGAGCCCGCTGGCGGCGGACGCCAAGCCGACGGTGTTCTGAGCAGGGAATCTCGTTTGAATCTTCCCGCCAGCGCGGCCGTCCGATCTCCAGGAGACGGAGAACACCATGGCCCGCATCGCAGCTCCCTTGATCGCCGCCGCCGCAATCGTTCTCGGCGCCCTCCCTGCCTCGGCGCACGAACGCGACGGTGAAGAGTACTCCGACCATCGCGGCGGCGAGTCTCGCTACCGCCACCACGGCGACGAGCGCGAGCGTTTCGGCCGCGCCCGCTGGGAAGAGCAGCGCCAGCTGCTCCGGCTCGAAGAGACGCGCGACCGATTCTTCGCCTTCTGGGACGGCTCCCCCTGGGCGCGCGCACGTTTCGACCGCTGGTACTCCTGGCGCCGCGAGCAGATCCGGCGCAGGTTCGCCTGGCTCGAGCGGGAACGCTGGCGCTGAAGCCTACCGCAGCACCCTCATCAAGAGGCCGATGAGCACGCCGATCAGCACCAGCGCGGCGAGGATCGATCCGTACCCCACAAGCGCCTGCCGGAAGGATGGCGCCGGCGGCTCGTCCTCGGCGGGCGGCGGGTAGCGCTGCACCACTTTCTTTTCGGAAGTCATCAGCCGAGCGCCAGCGGATGCCATTCGCCGCTGGCCGGGGCGAGGCCCTGTTCGTGCTCGCGCAGCCATTCGGGGACGTGGTGCTGCGCGAGGAGCTGGAAGAAGGGATGCTCGCGCGCCACCATCTCGTAGATTCCCAGCCCGCCCTGCTTCTCGAATCCCTTGAAGAGCGCGCGGCCGACGAAGACGAAGAGCTCCTGCAGCGACTGCGCCGAGGGCGACACGGCCATCACCAGCTTGAGCGCCTTCATGGGAAAGACGAAGCGGCCGCGGATGCCGGGGTCGAGCGCGGCCACCTCGATGTTGCGGCGGATGAAGATGAGCTCTCCGCCGCGGGCGTCGAAATAGGCCCTGAGCGCTTCCTCGGAGACCGCCGCGCCGCCGTTGTAGATGTCGCCGCGGTCCTCGCCGGCGTCGGCCTCCTGCGAGAGCTGCTCGACGAATTCGCGCACCGTTCCGCCCAGCACCGTCTCGGCGCCCTCGAGGTCGCCCTGCGAGAGGCTGCGCCGCACCGCCAGCTCCGTCTCGGCCGGGACAGGCATCGAGAGCGGCTGCGAGACCGCCACCGAGAGCGGGCAGAGCAGATCGGCGCGCCCCAGCCGCGCTCTCTCGCTGGCGAGGATGGCGTCGACCCGCGCGCGCACTCCGCCGTTGCGGGCGGTCCCGCGCGCGCTCTCGTTGATCTTCTCGGCGATGGAGACCTTGATCTGCCCGAAGATGTGGTCGTCGAAGGTGGCGACCTCGGCAGGGGCGCCGTAGGAGATGAAGATTCCTGCCTCCAGCTCTTCGCCGGTGGCGCGGGCGATCTCGGCCTGGCGCTCCTCGCCGAGGCGCTCGTGCTCGGCCTGCAACATGGCGAGGCGCGACGCCGGCTCCTCGCCGGAGAGCCGGTCGAGCGTTCCGCGCCGGAGCGCGTCTTCCGCGGACCTGATCGCCGCCGCCAGCTGCTGCTTGCGCGCCGCGAATTTCTCCTCGACGGCGGAGATGATCTTCGCCACCGACTCGCTGCCTGCTTCGCTCTCGAGGCGGCGCGCGTAATTGCCCAGCGTCTGGCGGATGTCCTTGGCCAGCTCGACGAGGCCGACGATGTCGCCGGAGAAGCTGATCGCGTCGCCGAGCAGGTTGTTCAGATAGATGCCGCCCTTGTCGGCCAGATGTGCAGCGCCGTGGGCGTGGCGCGCGGCGGCCGTGAGGATGGGGCCGTAGAACTCCCGGGAGAGGAAGTCGGCGACCACCGTCTCCTTGAGGAACGCCGTGCGCTTGGTGAAGTCCTTCATGTCGCAGAAGAGATGGCCCATCTGCTGCGCGCGCGAGCGGCCCATGAGGATGGGCCTTTCCTCCACGCCGAGGAGGTAGAGCTTGCCGCCCTCGTGCTGGGTGGTGAGTCCTCCCTCGCTCTCGGCGCCCGTGCGGTGGACCAGCTGCAGCTCGGCCTGGTCGAGCGCGCGGTCGATGGCGCCGTCGATCGCCACCGCTGCGACCGCCTGCGACCATGCCTTGATCGCGGAGTCAGGCGTGAGATAGCCGCCGGGGTCGTCCTCTTTCCACTCTTTGCCGGCGAGCGCGATCGAGCCGAGCACGGTTCGCGCCTCTTCGTTGCTCGCGGACTTGGCGGCGGCCTTGGCCTTGCTGGCCAGATCCTTGCGCGCCGACGCGTTGGTCATCGTCCGCTCGAGAGCGCCGGGGCTCTGGTAGAGCTGCGCCACCGTCAATCCCTCGATGGAGAGCGGTGGAGACCGGCCAGCCTCGGCCAGGCGAAGCAGCTGGAGCAATTCGCCGCGCAAGTGCATGAGCGCGACTTGCCTCGTCGCCTTCCGCTGCGTCTCCTTCGAGCCGACGGCCTCCAGCGCCGCCTCGCGCGCCACCGTCTCCGGCGTTGCGCCCTGGAGCATCCGGGCGATGTGCTGCTCGATGTGCGGCACAGGCTCGACGAAGGGTGGACCGTAGCACTGCAGGCCATTGCCCCAGAGAGCCCGCAGGCCGCCCGCCCAGGGCAAGGCGAGCGCTGCCGCCTCGCACTGCAGCGGCGAGGGCAGATTCGCCTCGCGCACCGCGAGGCGTACCGCGACCAGAAGGCCCGCCGCCACCGCGCCGTTCATGATGCGGCCGACCGGTCCGGAGACCGGCAGGTCCTTGAGCATCTCCAGCGCCTTCTGCG
>Ga0209471_1000527_pt1 | contig 25395 bp, 23 predicted proteins | sample GraSoiAngelo_128_FD_185885 | JGI IMG/M metagenome (GOLD analysis project Ga0209471, IMG submission 185885) | Grasslands soil microbial communities from the Angelo Coastal Reserve, California, USA - 14_0927_12_20cm (SPAdes) (version 2) | ecosystem: Environmental > Terrestrial > Soil > Grasslands ... | reverse complement strand
AGGCATTCCTGCGCGAATCCGCCGCGGCCGGGAGAGGCGATGACGCGATCGCCCGCCTCGATGCCGCGCACGCCCGCTCCCACTTCCTTGACGATTCCTGCGAGCTCCATCCCCGGCGAGAACGGGAGCGGCGGCTTCACCTGGTAGAGACCCTGCACGAGCAGAGCGTCGGGAAAGTTCAGCGAGCTGGCTCTCACCTGGACGACGACTTCGTTCGGGCCGGGCCGCGGCGAAGGGACCTCCTCCACGCGCAGTCGCTCGATGGGGCCGTACTCGCGGCAGAGCAGCGCTTGCACGGGTCACTTTCCTTTCAGAGCCGCCGCCTGATCGCGCAGGATGCGCTTGAGCACTTTCCCGGTGGCGGTCTTGGGCAGGGCCTCCACGAAGCAGATCTGCCGCGGCGCCTTGTAGACCGACATGTTGGCCCGGCACCACTCGGCGAGCTGCTCCTCGTTGACGCTGCCCTTGGCGTCGGGCTTGAGCACCACGAACGCCAGCGGATCCTCTCCGCGGTAAGGATCGGCCACGCCGACCACCCCCACCTCCGCGATCGCCGGGTGGCGGTACATGATCGCCTCCACCTCGGCGGGGAAGACGGCGAAGCCGGACACCTTGAGCATGTCCTTCTTCCGCTCCTCGATGCTGAAGTAGCCGTCCTCGTCGACCCGGCCGATGTCTCCGGTCAGGAACCAGCCGTCGCGGAACGCGCGCCGCGTGGCGTCGGGGTTGCGCCAGTACCCTTTCATCACCTGCGGGCCGCGGACGGCGATCTCGCCCGACTGCCCGAGGCCCAGCTCGGTGGCACCATCGTTCGCGTCGACGACGCGCGCCTCGGTCAGCGGCAGCGGCACGCCGACCGTCCCGTACTTGGGCCGGTTCGGCGGATTGATATGCGTGGGCGCGGTGGTCTCGCTCAGCCCGTAGCCCTCGATCAGCTTGTGGCCGGTGATCTCCTCCCAGCGGCGCGCGATCGCAGGCGGCACCGGAGCGCCTCCGGAGAAGCAGTGCCGCAGCGAAGAGAGATCGAACTCCTTCGTCTTGGGGAAATTGACGATGGCCACATTCACGGTGGCGATGAGGGTGGTCAGCGTGCACCGGTACAGCTCGATGGCGCGCAGCACCGTGACGAGGTCGAACCGCCCGATGGCCACCAGCGTCGCGCCCATATAGGCCATCATGTTCATCTGGCATTCCATGCCGGTGATGTGAAACCAGGGCAAAACGCCGAGCGCCACGTCGTCGTCGCCCGCGCCGATGTAGATGCGCTGCAGCTCGCAATTCGAGACTAGATTCCCGTGGGTGATCTCGGCCGCCTTGGCGGTACCGGTTGTGCCGGAAGTGTATTGCAGGAGCGCGGTGTCGCTCAGCGCGCGCGGGACTTGCATCTTCTGCTCGGGAGCGGTGCGCAGGATATCGAGCAGCGCGTCGGTGCCCGCCCGCTGGCCGCCTTTGCTCTCCAGGAAAGAAGGCGGGGGCAGCAGGGTCGGGTTTTCGGGCAGGAAGTCTCGGTAGGCCGTCAGCACCACGGTCTCCAGATTCGTCTGCGCGCGGATGGGCTCCACCACGTCGTAGGCCGGATGGGAAGTGACGAGAGCGCGCGCGCCGGAGTCCTGGAACTCGTGGGACAGCTCGACGGCCTTGTGCATCGGGTTCAGTGCCACGACGATGCCGCCAGCGCGCAGGGCGCCGTAGTACGCGATGGCGAACTGGGGCGAGTTCTCCAGGAAGATCGCCACGCGGTCGCCCGGCGAAATGCCGCGGCCCTGCAGGAAGCCGGCGAGGCGGCCCACGGCCGAATCCAGCTCGGCGAAGGTGATCGCGCGCCCGTAGAAGTGGATGGCGGCGCGATCGGGGACGCGCTTCGCCTGCCGGGCGAGCGTGGCGGGCAGGAGCTCTTCGGGGAGACGGATCGACTTCTCGTCGACGGTCGCGGGCCAATGCTTCTTCCAGATGGGTTCCACGGGTCCTCCCGGCAAAGAGGCAGGCAACCCTTACACCTGCGCGCCTCGGACTGACAGGGATCCGCAACCTGTAGCAACGATGGCCAAGAACGAGCAGGGCCTCAAGCTCGCGAGCGCGTTGTGAAAGTTCGCAACGCTCGCTTGCGCGAGATGGCGCCGTCGCGAGTGGCAACGCTCCCGGAGGAATTGAATCGTCATTGTTGATGCGTCATTCCTGTTGGTCGGAAGATGTAATCACCTACAGATGGCAAGTCTGTTCTCTGCCTTAAGGTGAAGGCCCGATTGACCCTGACACTTGGCCGGCGTTCTGCTGGCCACGTTCCGACTCCTCCGACTCGTTCCGCGACTATCGAAGGGATTGAAGCGATCGGAGGAAATTTCCCATGCGTACACGGATAGCGTTGCGGACCCAGGTTCGCCTTGTTCCACTCTGCTTGCTGATCGCCGCCGCAGCTCACGCACAGACTGACCCCGGGCCGCGCGGAGGTCTCCCCGGAGCTGGCGGTCCTTCCCCGGGACTGAACACCGACGAGATCAGTTTCTTCAATGCCGCCAGGGTGCGCTTCCAGGAAGTGGACTCGGTGTCCGGCGGCGTAACGGGCGAAGCTGGCGTGGGACTCGGGCCGACCTTCAATGGCAATAGCTGCGCTCAATGCCACGCTCAGCCGGATGTCGGCGGGACGAGCCCGCATCCCACGCTCGGGCAAGTGCGCAGGCCCAATCCGCAGGTGGGGCTGGCGAGTCTCGATCGCGTTCCCGGCAAGAACCAGACCGTGCCTTCCTTCATCCACTCCGATGGCCCGGTCCGCGAGGCGCGTTTCATCCGGAACCCCAACGGGACAAAGGACGGCGGCGTGCACGGTCTGTATACGATCGCGGGCCGCGTCGACGCGCCGGCGGCTTGCACCACCGCGCAGCCAGACTTCGCCACGCAGCTCGCGAACAACAACGTCATCTTCCGCATCCCCACTCCGATTTTCGGAATGGGGCTGATCGAAAACGTGTCCGACGATGCGCTGATCGCCAACCTCAACAGCACTGCCAGCGCGCGACAGACGACAGGCATCGGCGGCCGCTTCAATACCAGCGGAAATGACGGCACCATCACGCGCTTCGGCTGGAAGGCACAGAACAAGTCGCTGCTCATCTTCGCGAGCGAGGCCTACAATGTCGAGCAGGGAGTGACCAACGAAGGATTCCCCAATGAGCGTGCGTTGGAGCCGGGCTGCGAAGTCAACGCGACGCCCGAGGATCATACCAACCTCCACAACCCCAATACCGGCGGCCTGACCGGCACCGCGAGCGAGATGTCCTCGGACACGGTGAACTTCGCCGCCTTCATGCGTCTCTCCGCCCCCCCGACGGCGACGACGAGCACGACCTCGGAGCTCAACGGCAAATCGCTCTTTTCCTCGATTGGATGCAATCTATGCCATTCGCAGACGCTCCAGACGGAGGAATCGCCCTCTACCGGGCAGGGCTCGCTCAATATCCATCCATTTAGCGATATCGCGATTCACCATATGGGGCCGGGGCTCGCCGACGGCGTCTCGCAGGGCGCGGCTGGACCCGACGAGTTCCGCACGGCTCCGCTGTGGGGCGCGGGCCAGCGGATCTTCTTCCTGCACGACGGCCGGGCCGGACCCGGGAACGGTGGGTTGCTCAAGGCCATCTTCGAGCACCACAGCAAGAATCTGTCATGCGCTTCCGGGCAGGTCTTTACTTCCGACGGCGTCGCCTGCGAATCCGAGGCGAACGACGTGATCGAGCAGTTCAACGGCCTGAGTGCGTCGCAGAAGCAAGACATCCTCAACTTCCTGCGCTCGTTGTAGGAGCCGCCGCGCCGCGCGGCACGTTGTCGAAGGACGTGGCAGGCTTGCTCAAGGGAAGAGCGCGTCTTGCGCGTGCCCATTGAGCAATGCGTCCTCCACGGTCCTCGCCAGCTCTTCAACCGCGAATGGCTTGTGCAGCGTCGCCACGACCGATGGGTGAGCGACGTCGCGATCTTCGCCCGTCATCCACACCACGGCGATGTCGGACAAGAGGTCGGCGGCTTCCCGGAGAAGTAGCGGACCATCCAGGATTGGCGTGTTCCGATCGAGAAGGATCATCCGCGGGCGCAACCCACCGCGCAGGAGACGCAACGCCTCCGCTCCATCGGACGCCTCGACCACCTGATGGCCGGCGGTCAGCAACAACTCCCGCACCAACTCGCGGAGATCGGCATTGTCATCGACGACCAGTATGGTCGACGAACGCCTTCCGGTGCCTGGTCCCGATCCGGACGCCTCGAGCCCCTGCATCCTGACTCTCCCTGCCAGCGGCTTTTTGAAGAGTATCCAGAGCGAGCTGTCAAAACAATAAGTGCAATCCCGTATATCGGCTAACGTTGCGTCCAGACGACGAATGAAACGAGACTGTGCCGCATGAAACCTCGGATTCCGCTGGTGATGCTCGCGGCGGCCGTGAGCATCGCGGCTTCCGCGCTCGCGCAGTCGCGGAGCGCCGCGCCCCGCAACGATCTCCCGCAGCCGTACCGCACGACGCGCGATTGGGGACAACTCCCGGCCGGCACTGCGAAGTGGGCCGCCGTCACAGCGGTTGAGGCTGCGCCTGACGGCAGCATCTACGTCATTCACCGCTGCGCGGCCAACTCCTGCGTGGATCGCCCCGAGCCCCCGATTCTCAAGTTCGACGCAAACGGGAAGCTGTTGAAAAGCTGGGGCGCCGGCATGTTCAACTTCCCGCACGGCGCCACGGTCGATCGCGACGGGAATCTGTGGGTCACCGACGCGGGCGGCGACGGCGCCAAGGGACACCAGGTCTTCAAGTTCAGTCCCGACGGCGCCGTGCTGATGACTCTCGGGAAGGCCGGAGTGTCCGGATCGGGATCCGATCTCTTCGATCAGCCTACTGACGTCGTCGTCGCGCCAAGCGGTGAGATCTTCGTCACCGACAGCCATCGCAAGGGCAAGAACAACCGCGTCGTGAAGTTTGACCGGACGGGAAAGTATCTCAAGGAGTGGGGCTCGAAAGGATCCGGACCCGGCCAGCTGAGCGAACCGCACACGATCGCGATGGACTCGCGCGGCCGCCTGTTTGTCGGCGATCGCGAGAACAACCGCATCCAGATCTTCGACCAGGACGGGAAACTGCTCGACGAGTGGCGGCAGTTCGGCCGGCCGAGCGGCATCTTCATCACGAAAGACGACACGATTTACGTCACTGATTCCGAGTCGGGCCCCGACACGGGCGCGCACGAACTGATGGGGATCAAGAAAGGCATCCGCATCGGCAGCGCGAAAGACGGCAGCGTCACCGCGTTCATCGAAGACCTGGAATCGACGAGGGCCGAGCACTCCGGTGCTGAAGGCGTTGGCGTGGACGGCAACGGCAACGTGTACGGCGCGGTCGTGCGGCGGCAGATGCTCGAACGCCACGTGAAGCGATGAATACCCGGTAGGACTTGCGCCGATCGGTGGAGACGAACCTGACTCTGGCCTCCTGGCAAGCCGGCAAGCGCTGGTTCGCATCACGATGCGGCTTGTGGAAAGGGTTTCCATATTGAGGCGGACGGGATCGTCGATGAGGCCCCTCATGCTCGCGCCAGCCAATGGAGTGACCTGGAAGGAATTCTTCCTCGCTCTGAAGGGACGGTTCATCAAGGACAAGCTGATGGACGTCGCCGGATCGGTCACCTTCTTTGGCGTGCTGGCGCTGTTCCCGTTCCTGCTCTTCCTCGTGACGCTGGCGGGCCTGGTCCTTCAACCACATCAGATCGAGCAGTTCATCCGCGAGATCGGCAACGTGGCGCCCGCGGATGCGTCCCGGATCATCGCCCAGCAGATCCGCGACCTCCACAACAGCCAGAGCGTCGGGTTGCTCACCGTGGGATTCGTGGGCGCCATCTGGTCGGCCTCCGGCGGCGTCGTTTCCCTGATGGACGCGCTCAACGGTCTGCACCACGTCGAGGATCGACGTCCTTTCTGGAAGACTCGCGGTCTCGCCGTCCTCACCACCTTTGGCGCCAGTGCAGCGATCCTCGTCGCCGCGTTGGTCGGCGTCGCGGCCGGGCCGATCGCCCACGCCTTCGGGGGCCCGGTGGCGCGCCTCGTGATGTGGCTGCGGCTCCCCGTCGCGGGGCTGCTGATCGCGTTCGTGTGGGCGGTGCTGTATCAGATCCTGCCGGACGTGCCCCGGCGGTTCCGGTTCCTCACGCCCGGATCGGTGGTGGCGGTGGCCGTATGGCTGATCGCTTCGTGGGGATTCTCGTTCTACGTCCTGCACTTCGGCGAGTACAACAAGACGTACGGCGCCATCGGCGGCGCGGTCGTGATGCTGATGTGGATGTGGATCTCCGCGATGGTCCTCTTGGCCGGCGCGCTGATCAACGCGGTGCTCGAGGATCTGTCGCGCAGACGGACGCCCGCGAAAGCCCCCGCGAGTAGGACCGGCGGCTTTGCAACGCCCGAGCAAGGCGCGCTCCCCAGTGCGACCGAGCACTCGCATCCTCCGACCCCTGGCTGATCCGGGGACGTGGCGGCCGGCTGGCCGTACGGACGCAGACCGTTGCCGCCGCCGCGACTGCAACCCGGTTTTCCAGCGGGAGGGTCCGTCCCCTGTGATCGTCCGGCTCGCGCTGCGAACGGCTTTCGCCAACCGTGCATTCGTCTCACGCGGTGCTGCTGGTCCCGCAGCACTGCGCAGTTCAGGACATCAAGGTTCGCGACTTTACTCTGGACGGAAGCGGTCTCTAAACTCGCGCGGTGACCTTCGCGCTGCGGAAGTGGTACCTCGACTGCGTCGCCGAGGACGGCGCGCTGGCGATCGTCTACTGCGCCGAGCTCCGGTGGAGGTCGCTGGCGCTGCGGTACGCGAGCCTGCTGCAGTTCGACGACGCTCGCGGTGCGACGGTGCGATCGACCTTGCGCGGCTGCCCGGAACCGCGTGCCGATGGGCGGAAGCTGTTTCTCGACGCGCCCGCGCTGGACCTCTCGGGCCGGTGGGAGGCCCTCGATCCGCCGGCAAGCACGACGCTGCTCGCTGGCGTCCAATGGGATTGCGTGCAGCCGCGCTCTCAGGTCGAGCTGAATCTGCCGCAGGGGGTGCTGCGGGGTCTGGGGTATGCCGAGATGCTCACGCTGAGGGTGGCGCCGTGGAGCCTGCCCATCGACGAATTGCGCTGGGGGCGATTCGCGGCAAAGGAGCACGGCGCCGTGTGGATCGAATGGCGCGGGCCGCATCCGGTGAGGGTGGTGCTCATCGACGGAGCGGCGAGCGACGGCAAGATTACTGAACGAGCGATCTCCGTTCCCGGCGCGCCGCTCCGCATCGAGCCCGGCCGCGTGCTGCGCTCGGGGCGCATCGGCGAGACCGCGCTGTCGATCATTCCCGACCTCGCCTCGATCTTCCCGGGCCGCATCGTCGGGCTGGAGGAGACCAAGTGGCGCTCGGCCGCGACGATGGAGTTGCAGCAGGCGCGTCACGACGGCTTTGCCATCCACGAGGTGGTGCGATGGCCGAAGTGAGCGCCACGCGCGCCGTTGCGGGACGCATCGCCTACGGTGCGCTGTTTGCGGTGGTGCTTCCGTTCCTGCTCGCCGCGTGGGCGCATGCGACACCGCTTGCGCTGCCTGCGCTGCACTGGCCGGCAGCGGGCGCCCTGCTGTTTGCGGGGGGGTGCGCGCTGGTGCTGGCCGGCTGGAGCGAGCTGTGGGTTCGCGGTGGCGGGTTGCCGATGAACGCCTTCCCGCCGGTGCGCTTCGTGTCCACGGGAATCTATGGTTGGCTCGCGCATCCCATCTACACCGGCTTCTCGCTGGCGTGCGCCGGGTGCGCCATCGCCGCCGGATCGGCCAGCGGCCTCTGGCTCGTCACGCCCGTCACTGTGCTCGCCTCCGCGGCCCTGGTGCTGGGATACGAGTCGCACGACCTCCGCGCGCGCTTCGGCGCAGGGTTGCCGCGCCCCGTGCTCTCGCTGCCCGAGGATTCGCCGGAACCGGCGGCGCAGCGCGAGATCATCGTGGCGCTGCTGCTGGTCGCAGTTCCCTGGATGGCGCTGTACCAGGCGGCGATGCTGCTCGGCCCAGGCGCCGACTCGCGCTCCACCTTCCTGACTTTCGAATCGCGCTTGCCGGTGATCGAGGATGCCGAGGTGATCTACGCAAGCACCTATCCGTTCGTGGCGCTTTCGATGATCGCGCCGCGCACCCGCGCAGAGGCGAGGCGGTTGATCGGTCGCGGCCTGCTCGCCAATGCGCTGGTGCTTCCGTTCTACTTCACGCTTCCGCTGAGCGCGCCACCGAAGCCGTTCTCCCCGCACGGGCCGCTCGGGGCGCTCTTGCTGCAGGAGCGCGCGCTGGATACGCCCGCGGGCGCGTTTCCCTCGTTCCACGTCCTCTGGGCACTGCTCGCCGCCGAGGCATGGGCGGCGCGCTGGCCCCACCTGCGCACGCCCGCGCGGATCTGGGCCTGGCTCATCGCCGCGAGCTGCGTGCTTACCGGGATGCACTCGCTGCTCGACGTGCTCGCCGGCGTGCTTGCATTCCTCGCGGTGCTGCACAGCCGCCGGATCTGGGATGCTCTGCGACGCGCCGCCGAGCAGGTCGCAAACACCAGGCTCGAATGGCGCATCGGCCCGGTGCGCATCTTCGGCTACGGTTTCTGGGCGGCTTTCGGCAATCTCGTCGCGTTGACGATGGTCGCGTCGATGGTCCCCGGGCGCCGCGCGCTGGTGATGGCCTCCGCGTCGGCGGGCCTCTTGGGCGCGTTGGTATCGGCACAGATGGTGGAGCGGCCGCCGCCCGAGATGCGTCCCTACGGATTCTTCGGCGGGGTGCTCGGCATCATCGTCGCGGCGTGCGCCTCGCCCCTCTTCGGCACGCCGGCGGCGCTGGTCTGGCCACTGCTCGCCGCATACTGCTGTGCCGCGCCGTTCGTGCAGTCGCTGGGCCGGGTGCGCTGTCTGATCCAGGGCTGCTGCCACGGTGCGCCTGCACCCGAGGCGGCCGGCATCCGTTACGCCCAGCCGCTCTCGCGCGTCTGCAAGGCCGGGCTGGGGGGCACGCCGCTGCACCCGGCACCGCTCTACTCGATCCTTTGGAATGGCGTGGTCGCGCTGTTCGTCCTGCGGCTCTGGTCGCTGCACGCGGAGGCGCACTTCATCTGCGGCGTCTATCTCATCCTCTGCGGCGGGGGACGGTTCGTGGAGGAGTCGTACCGCGGGGAGCCACAGACGCCGATCATCGCAGGGCTGCGCATCTACCAGTGGGTCTCCATGGCCGCGCTCCTTGCGGGGGCCGTGATCACGGCGCTCGGATCCAGCCAGCCGATGCCGTCCGCGCATCTCGATGGCATCGGCGCGGCAGCAGTATTCGCGATCGTGACCTGGATTGCGCTGGGTGTGGACTTCCCGCGCTCGCGCAGACGGTTCGCACGCCTCGCCTAGAAGCTGATGCGAGAGCGTCATCCTGCCGCTTCTCCACTCGTCCCGCGCTGTGCCGCTCCAAACCCGGTGTTCGAAGATGCTAGACTGGATCGTGCGCGTTGGTCGGGGGGTCGCACGTGCCCAAGTACACCGCCGGTGATGACGGAAAAGTGATCGACGGCAGGGTTGTCGTTTACCTGCGTGGCAGCGCGCAGGCGAACGACCGCAGCGGCTTTCCCGGCAAGACTTCAAAGGAGCGCGAGGCAACGGCTGCAGCTCAGGCGGCCACCCTGACCAAGGCGGCGCAGACAGGTGTGCCCTTTTGCGAGGAATGCGATCGCGCCCGGCAAGAGCTTGCAAAACGCGACCGTGCGAGATGATCGCGCGCATTTTCAAAGAGCTGGACAGCGGCGCGCAAGTCTTCGCCGTCCTCGACGGCGCGCGCGACCGCCGGATCCGGAATTGGTTGCTCGACACCCGCGCGCCCTGCTGGTGCCTGTACCGCGGCGAGCTTCCCGCCGCTCTCGAGAACGCCGCGCCCTGGCTGCTGCGACTCGTTCCCGGACAGCCGTACGTCGACGATTTCCTGGCGCGCGGATGGGGCAATGCCTGGGGAATCCTCCTCGCGACCCACGTGCCGTCAAAAGATCTGCGCCGGCACTTGCGACGCTTCCTCCGCGCGCGCACCGAGGAAGGCCGCATTCTCGCCTTCCGTTACTACGATCCGCGCGTTCTGCGCATCTATCTCCCGACCTGCACGCGCGAAGAGATCGCCGCCTTCTTCGGGCCGGTCGGCGCGTTCATCGCCGAAGCAGAGGAGCCCGGCGCAGCGTATGTATTCCGTGCAGCCGAGGCGGGCCTCGAGACCCGCCGGATCGAGCTGCCGGCAGCCGCGGCGTCCGAGAGAATCGCGTCATGAGGCTGTGGACCATCCGCAGCCAACAGCTCCGGGCGTTGGAAACCGCTCGCGAGCGCGCCTTCGAGGATCGCGCCGTCGCTCGCCAGCGCGCCACCTATCCGGAGAAGTGCGCCACGCTCGATGAGGAGGCCATCCGAGCTTCCTTCCGGACCGCGCTCGCGAAGCGCTCCGACTACCGCTTCGACAGCGAGGAGACGGTCTTCGCTTGGCTCGATCTGATGTACCTCCTCGGCTTCGAGTTCGAAGAGGCCCCCCGCTGCGCTTGGGCGAAAGCAATCTTGACCGATTTCGATCTCGGCGCGAGGACCAGGTTGCTCCTCACGGTCGAACGGGCCCGCCTGCAATTGAAAGAGGAAGAGAAATGAGCGAATCGGTAACGGCCATCCAGGATTGCCCGCTCCATTCGTGGTCGCTGCAGGCACAGGTGCAGATCGATTCCTCGCAGCAGGGGACCAAGGGTTCCTGGCCCACTGGCAAGATCAAGATCTCGATCGCCGATCAACGCGACGGCCGAGGCACTACCCGCTTCGCCTACGCGATACTGGGCGCCTCGGGCGAGTCGGTGTTCGAGCAGCTGCTCACCGGCAATGGCACCAAGAGCTGCTTCCTCTCGGCGGAGTCGATGGACTCCCTGTGGAAAAGCCGCGCGCCGCAGGAAGTCTCACTCAAGGAAGGCGACCACAAGCGGCTGTCGCTCGCCATCGCCCCGTCACCCGACGCCCGGGTCACCAAGTGGGGCGCTGTCCACCTGGTGGCGCCTGGGATCGCCGTCGACCTGCTCAACGGCCAGGACGCTGGCTTCGTCGGATTCGTCAAAGACCTGATCAGCGCGATCAAGAGAGTGCCGGTAGGGAACGATCTGCTGGGCGAATTTGACCCGGCCAAGGCGCCGAGCGTGTTCCGCAGGATCGCCGAAGCCAACAGCGGCGGCGCCTACAAGGACGTCACCGTCACGATCCAGCAGGCTTTAGGGATGAACTTGCCGGGGGGCAAGGTCAAACTGCCCACCATCGAAACCAAGAACTTCGGTGGCCGCAAGGACGACGGCGGCAAGGTCTTCACCGGCGGTCAGATCCCCTGCGTCTCGCTCGTGCCTCCGCCACCGCAGGGACAAACGCTGCAACTCGGCTCGGGCATCGAGATCGGACACGACGGGGTCTTGAGGCATCCGGACTTCGTGCAGACGGAGGCTTTCGACATCGTCCTCTTCCACGAGCTTTGCCACGCCTGGTACGAGCAGGCGGGGATCTCGCCGCAGATGTCCGCGCAAGCGCAGCCCAACAAGGGCCTTTGGCAGGACGTCGGCTCGCACGACGCGCAGAACACGACCGAGGAGCAGCTGGTCAGCGGCCTGCTCGCCGGCAAGGGTCTCAAGTACTGCGAAAACCATTACCGCCAGCAGGCCGGCAGAGCGCTAAGGCCGTCGTATGTCTCGGTGTCGATCAAGAGCGATCCGGGGCTCGCCGGATACACATGGCCAACGAGCGGCTTCACCGATCCGGCCAGCGTGCTCAAGGCGAACGGTTTTTCCTTCAAGGGTTAGCCGTTCGGGTGACACGTCAATCGCCGCGTCTGCTCGCGGGTGCGCTCAGTGGGCAACCGCGAAGTGGCCGGGCGAGAAGCCGTCCTTGCCGAGCGCGTCCACCAACAGCGGGTTGCTCGTGATCTTCAGGGAGGCGCTGAACAGCAAGAGAGCTGCCGGCAGGGCGCTGATCGCGCGTCCGACCCAGGGGAGCCAGCGCTTCGGGGCCTCGACCGCGAGAGTTTCGCTCATACATCGACAGATGTCGATATATGGAAGTGGATTCGCGGCTGCTTCAGAACCGCGCTTTGAGTGCCTTCAGGACCTTCGTGTCCACCGAGACGTAGTGGTGCTTGCCTGCGCGCCGGGTCCGCAGCACGCCGGCGTCCACCAGGATCTTGAGGTGGTGCGAGACGGTCGGCTGCGCGAGGTCGAAGTGCGCGCCCAGCTCGCCGCAAGAGAGCTCGCCGGCCGCGGCGATGGTCTGCACCATGCGGAAGCGCCGCTCGTCGGCGAGCGCCCTGAGTACCCGGACCGCTTGTGCCTCTTTCATCAGGAAGCTTGGATGCCGAGGAAGCCGATCAGGTACGCTCGCGACTCGCCCCCCCCAAGCGATTCTCGCGTGTTCGCGAACGACGCGCCAGCGGCGGAGGGCGCGCGGAGCGATCAGCGCTGCGGCACCAGCAGGACGGCGCGGTTGGCGGCGGTGGCGACGATGTTGCCGGCCTCGTCGATGTCGGAGGCCATGCCGATCGTCGCGGATGTGTTGTCGACGAGCCCGCTGAGCTCGACCAACCGCTCGCGGGTGGCCACGATGCCCCGCCAGCCGACACGAGGGTCAGGCCCGACCCCACCGACGGCGACGCCGACGTCGTTGAGGGCGCCGAGGTACGAGTTGGTCATGCCCGGCGGCGTGCCGATGTCGATCAGCTTGCCGTCGACGGCGAAGAAGCCGTGCATGACATCACTTTGCGGCTGCACGTCGGAGACACCGACGACGAGCTCGTGGTTGTTGATCGCGTTCGCTTGTCCTCGAAGCCCGCCGAGCGTGCCGAGTTCCTGGATGACGCCGTTGCCCCGGAAGATCACCGCCTCGTACCCCGCGACGTGCGGGGCGGAAGCCAGGCCGACCGCCACGTCGCTTTCGTTCACGCCCCACGCCGACGCCAGCGCCACGCCAATCTCGAGCACGCCGAGATCCATCGGAGCCGTCCCGTGCCACATCACGGCGCGGCAGCCGGCGCCGTAGCCGATGTTGACGTAGCCGACGACGGTGCCGCGCGAGTTCATCCGCGTGGCCATGCCGTTCGAGCCGCCCGGCAACAGGTCGAGGTCGCGCAGCACGCCGTCCTTCAGACGGAACGGACGGAACGTCCCCGGCATGGTGACCGCGTAGTTGCCGGCCACGAGCCCGCCGTCGGCGTACCCGGCGATCGAGACGCTGGCGAAGCCGAAGTTGAAGTCGGACATGGCGCCGTCCCAGAAGAACGCGCGCGGGTTGCTCCCGCCCCAGGCGCCGACGACGATGCGGCTCCGACGGGTGATGAAGCCGCCGGTCGACCACCAGCCACCGTCGACCACGCCGAGATCGACGGCCTGGTAGTGAAGCTGGTCGAAGGCGACGTGCACCGCGAGGTCGCGCGCGACGGTCACCTCGCAGTCCGGGCCCTGGCAGTCGCCGGCGAACGCCGTCTTCGAGAGCGGGTCCGGCATCGCGCCGAGCGACAGCTTCGTGCCTTCGACGAAGGAGGCGGTGCATTTTCCGGTCTTGCAGTCGAGCCCGGCCGGCGAGGACTTGACGCGGCCGATGCCGTTCCCCGAGACGTCGACCGTGACCGTGAACACGCGCGGAGGCGCCGGGTTCGGCGTGAACGTCGCGCTCACCTGCGTGTCACCCGAGAGCGTGAGCACGCAGACCATGCCGGAGCAGGCGCCGCCGAATCCGGAGAACGCGTGACCGGCGTCGGCCATCGCGGTCAACACCACCATCGCCGAGGAAGCGAAGGTCGCGCCGCAGTCGTCGCGGCAGTCGAGCCCGGCGGGAGCGGAGACGACGCGCCCCGCGCCGCTGACGTGCACCTTCAGTTTCGCGGACGTGGCCGCGGGAGTCGAGCCGCTCGGCGTCGATCCGGAACCGGCATTGGAAGGTGATGCTGCAGTGCTCCCGCACGCGGCGCAGACGGCCGCCGCAGCCACAAAGACGGCGCGCTTCATGACTCCCCCGCGGGAAATCATGCGCACGGGCGCCCGCGCAGTCAGTCGGCGGGCGCCCGGCTGCCTGCTAGATCGTCTAGAGGAACTCGGCGTTCGAGCGGAACTCGCCGAGCGCCTCGTCCGAGGTCGCTCGGGTCACGTGTCGCGACGATCTTCCCGCTCCTGAAGGACGACCTGCCGCGAACATCCGGGCGCTGACCGCCGTGCAGTACAGGCTGCGTTCCGGAAAGATCGTCTATCGCGCGAGCGAGTGAGATCTACTTGCGCCGCCGCCGGAGGGCGCGCGGCTGCGGGCGCTCCTCCTCCTCGAGATCGTCGGTGAACAGCGGGCGGGTCCGCACCCGCACCGAAATCCCGAGCAGCTGGGCGAGATCGATCCCCGCTAGCTGTAGCCCCAGCGTCGCACTCGGTACACGGAGCGGATGGTTTCCTCGTCCGCGCCTTCGGCGACTCCGAGAATGACGTACGGGTCCATGCCGGAATGATAATCCCTGACGTGCAGCGTCGAGAGCACGTTGCGCATGCAGGCAAGCTCGGATTCGGCTGGGCTGGCTTCGGCCGAGTGCTCGGGCGTCTCTTGCAACCCGCCTTGCACCCGAGCACGTTGCCGCCCGCGTCGCGCCCCGCAATCCACCAAGGAGAATCGCATGGCGACAGGTGACACGCAGCGCGGATTACAGAACATCAAGGTCGACAAGAACAACCATCAGATCAGCTTCGGCGAGACGAACATGCGGGTCCCGTTGCGGGACTTCTTCGAGTATCTGCGTGAGCAAGGCGTCGATGAGCGCGACGTCCTTCCCGTGTGGCAATCGGCCAGGAACAAGAGCAACGAGAGCACCGGCCGCAGCGGCTAGTCGCGGCCGCCGCAGGCGGCTGAGCGACTATGCAGGTGGCCTGTACAGCGGGTTATGAGATGCATTCTGGTTTCTAGATCCGCTGAAGTTGATGGTGCGACGCAGGGCGGCTCCATGGGAGCCGCCCTTCCCTACGCGGCGGCTGCGATTTTGCTAAGGCGGTGTCGGTTCTTGTTCTGAAGGTCTAGCCCTACAAGCCGCGCACCACCGGGCTGAGCTTCACCACCTCGAAGGCCGAGGCGGGGATTGACTTGAGTTGCTCCAGATCTTGCGTCGGCCAGCGCGGGTCCTGCGTACCCATGAGCGGCCAGAAGGGCAGGCCTCTCGCATTGTCGGTGACGAACATGCCGTAGCGCTGCAGCCCGCGCAGCACCACCAGCGATGCGCCGTGGTAGCGCGACAGATCGAAGTCGGCGCGCAGCCGCACGCGCAGCCCCATCGGCGGCGCGTAGGGCGCGTCGCTCGTTCCCGTCGAATGCGTGGCCGGCGCGACGTACGCGTGCGCGGTGGCGCCGGCGACGAATGCGAGCGCGTGGCGAACCGCGCCCTGCTCCACCACTTCGTCGTAGCGCGCGAGCCCCGGCAAGATGGGGAGCCCTGCCGCGGTGGCGGAGGTCCAGCCATCGGGTCGCGGCGCACCGCTGCGCAGATCGAACACCGCGCCGGAGTCGGCGGAGAAACCCGGGCCCGAAGAATACGTGTTGTACGTCTCGTACAAGACGCAATGGTCGCGCTCGAGAACTACGACATGTCGATCGCCGTTGGGCTGGATGGGCACGTCACGCGGGAACGGATACGGCCCCGGCTCGCTCTGCGAGGCGTAGAGAAAGGTCATCGGCACGCGTTCCTGCGAGCCGGAGACGACCGCGAACGGCTGACCGTACTCCGGCGCGCCGAAGTCGGGATGCAGGCTCAGGGAGCCTGCGCCCATGAATGCGAGGTAGTCGGCCGAGTGAGGGTCGACCTGGTCGGCGGAGACGTCGCGGTTCCAGGCGTTGTCCGCTGGAAACATCGGGCAGCCCTCGAGCGTCGGGCCGGCCGGTGGTAGAGCAGGCGGAGGCTGTCCTGCGTCGGCCGACGGTGGATCGCCTGCGTCCACGGATGCAAGCGCCGGCGCGGGAGCAGCCGGTCCACCGCACGCAAGTAAAGCGAGCAATGAAGCGATAGTAACAATCACGCGCATATCTATATAGATGCGCGACCAGCGGATCTTATGCGCTCAATCTGGCCGGTTCTCTTCCTGCCGGAGACTCCGAACGCGATGATGATCCTGGCGCGGGCCTCGGCGTCATCGATCAGCTTGACCTGGCCCGCGTGCAAGGCCTGCATCCTGCGGATCAGTTCCGCAACCTGCGCCTGGCCCGACCCGTTCCCAGAGGGAGATGCCGTCCCCGCTAGCGTATCCGTTGCCGTTCCGGTGGGGAGTTCTAGCATCAAGCGACATGGAACCGAGCAGCCTCCCCATCGCGTGCAGCGCGACTTTCCTGGCCACCGCCGGCGTCTATCATCTATTGGCGCCTGCTCACGCGGAACGCCTGCTCTCCAGGCTCGGGCCTGTTCGCATCGTCGGAGCCGCTCTGTCTGTTCTGGGCGCCTGGTGCCTGGCGGTACCCGCGACCGCCGCTTTTTATTTGGTCGGCGTTCCCACGCTGTTGTCAGGTCTGACACGCTTGATGGCACCGGCGCGCATGATCCGCGTAAACACCTGGACGTCTCGCCGCACGCACGGCGTTCTCCTGCTGCTCGGCGCCGCTGGCTGCGTATTGCTGCTTTTTGCCTTCGGCGCCAGAACAGAGTACGTGCGATGAGAGCACGCCGCCATCCTGCGCACCGGCCGCGCAGCGTCACGGTCCCGCCGGTGCTCCGCGCCCGATCTGCTAGGGATCTGACCGCTGCGGATCAGTGTCGCAGAGAGGGATGATACTCCCAGCCGTGCAGCCTCGTATGCGCGCCCTGCTAGCTTCCACGATAATCGTCGCGGCGGCGATCATCAGCACGCGGATTCCTTCGGGAACCACTTCCGCGCCGATGCCGTCTCCCGGCAATCCTGTAGGTACGCACGGGAGCCTCCCGCGCTCATTCTATGTTGCGCGCACGATCGCTGCTTTCATCCTTTCAGTTGCGGGGCGTCAAGAGGTAATCGCCCCACTGGCCCCGCACGGTCCCGCCGCCGGTGATCTGGCCGCGCGAATTGATGAACATCGCGCTTTCCAGGAGCGTGTCCTTCTCCTGCACCAGATCGTTCAGGTCGAAGACGATCCCGTTCAGATACAAGGTCGCCCTGCCGCGCGGCATCGGATATCCGCCCCCGGTCGAGCCGACGGCCTGGCCGTCGTCGTTGATCGAGAGCAGCTCGCCGACTCCCGCATCGCGTAGCGCGCGCGCCTGCGGATCCCAGAGGAACGCGTGGTAGCCGTTGTCCGCCCGCTGAGCCGTGCCGACGATGACGCCGTGCGAATTGATGCCGTAGGCGAATGAGTACGCGCCCCCGAAGTTGCCCAGCTCGTGGATCCCGCTGGACTCCCACACGGCCGCGCGGTGCGCGAAGAAAGGGCTGTCCCAGACGAGGCCGACGACCAAACCTCCACGGCGCCCCAGGGCCGAGCTGTTCCGGCCGCTCGAGCCGAGATCGACTGCCCCCGAGCCGTCCTCCAGATACGCGTGGATGATGCGGTCGCTGCCGGAGCCGCTGACGTGAGCGCCGCCGATGATCGCGCCGTTGTCGTCGATGCCGCCGGCGAAGGCGCCATCGGCGCCGCCCAGCGTTCGCACCGCCACCCACGTTCCCGCGCTCATTCGGTAGGTGTTCCAGGCGTCGTCAGTGCCGTTCCAGCGGAAAGTGGTCAGCGCGATGTGGCCGTTCGGCGAGATGCGCACCGCCCAGGCATTGTTGCCGGGCCAGATCTGGCGCTCCTCGCCGCTCTGCGCGTCGCGGAGGATGGCCAGGTCCCCGATTCCGTTGGGCGGTGCCTTGACGTAGACGACGTTGCCGCCGTCGTCGATTCCGCCGAGGTCCGCGGTGCCATCGCCGAATCCGTCTACGCGGTATGCGGGGATCACCCAGAAGGTGCCGCCGAGCGCCAGGTCGGAATCGACCCGGAGCGTGCAGCTCTCCAGGCCGGAGCAGGCTCCCGTCCAACCCATGAACTTCGACCCGTCGGGCGCCGCGGCGCTGGCGGAGACCGTGATGCCTGCGTCGAAGCGGAGATCGCAGCTTGCGTCGCACTTCTGCTCGCCAAGCGAAATCGTGCCGCGGCCCGCGCCAGACATGGTGAAGGAGACCTTGAATTGGCGGACGAACGTGGCAGTAACCGCCAGGTCGCCCGAGACGACGAGGCTCGCGTCGCCCTCCCCTCTCGAGGCGCCGCTCCATCCGCCGAAACGAGAGCCCGCGTCCGGTTGGGCGGCGAGCGTGACCGTGGCGCCCTCGTCGAAGGATGCGAAGCACGTCACGCCGCAGTCGATGCCCGCAGGCGTCGAGCGCACCGTGCCCGAGCCGATCTTCGTCACGGTGAGAACGTGCTTGCCCGAAGGGGGCGGCGGGCCACCCTCGAACGCGGCCGACACCGCGAGGTCGCGGTCGACGAGAAGATCGCATGCGCCGCTGCCCGAGCAGGCGCCGCCCCAACCGCGAAAAGTAGAGCCGGACGCAGCGACGGCGGCGAGATGCAGCCGGGCGCCGTCGGTGACTTGCAGCGAGCAGGTATCGTGGCAGTCGAGAAGAGGCGAGGCCGACTGAACCGCGCCTTGTCCGCTCACGCTGATGGCGACCCGCCTCTGGCCGGGTCCGACGTGTTCGGCGCCTCCCCCCGACGAGTTCGAGCAGTTGCAGAGCAAGACGGCCGAGAAAATCACCGCGAGTCGCGCGCGCATGGTTATCCTCTTGCCGACGCCGGATGCCGGAACGGTGTTGGCTGGGCGACGCATTGGGGAGTGCTGCTCGGCGAGAGGGGGAGTGCTCGCTCGATTGGCCCTGGGTCGTTACTCGCCCAGCATGCTGAATGAGCTCCTCGTTGCGCTCTGGCAGAACGGCACACGCTGTCCGAGAGCGGTGCACCCGAGCTTCCGATGGGTCCGGTTCCGCCGGAGCGCAGCCGTGCTCAGCCCCTAGTAGAGGCAAGGCGTGCTGTCGATGAGCGGTCCGCAAGCGGCCTGAACGAGCGGACCATTGGGCGTGCCGGCGCAGTTGGGTGACAGTCCGGCGAGGCAGTAGAGATCCATGCAGACTCCCGTCAAGAGCCCTGTGACCTCATCGACGATGCAGTATCCTTGAGAGTAGATGGCTGGAGCGCAGCTGACGGCGACATTCGTCACGTTGGCACCGGAGATCGTGCCGTTCGCCACGGCATTGGGGATGGCGCAGGTTTGGCCTGACGGCCAGCTCGTCACCCAGACAGTGTAGGTCGAACCGTCAGCGAGCAGCGTCGGGAAGGTAAACGGCCCGTCAGCAGTCAGAGTGAGGACGTCCCCCGTCGTATCCTGCAGCACCAGGGTACCCGAGAGCCCCGAGACGCTCCCGCCGAGGGTGTAGTACGCGCCTGCCGCGCAGGTCACCGCGACATTCGTGACGTTCGTGCCTGCGATCGTGCCGGTCCCATTCGTGACCGTACAAGCCTGTCCTGAAGGCTGGGAGAGCACGCTGACCTTGTACGACGAGCCGTTGGCGAGGGGCGTTGCGAAAACGAACGAGCCGTCGGCGACCAAGGCGAGATTGTCGCCGCCGTTGTCTTGCAGGACGACCGTCCCCGAAACCCCGGAGATGAATCCGCCTAAGCTGTAGAGCGGATTCATCATGCAGCTCACTGCCACGTTCGTGACGTTCGCGCCGGCGACGGTGCCGCTTGCATTTGTCACGGTGCATGTCTGGCCCGCGGGATTCGTAAGCACCGTGACAGCGTAACTCGATCCATTGGCGAGAGCCGTCGGGAAGGCAAACGATCCGTTGGCGAATACGTTGAGCATGTCGCCACCGTTGTTCTCCAACACGACGGTGCCCGAGAGTCCCGAAACCGTTCCGCCCACGCTGAAGAAAGGAATCGCGGCACAACTCACCGCCACGCTGGTGACGTTCGAGCCGTTGATTGTGCCGCTTCCATTCGCGACGGTGCAGGCCTGGCCGGCCGGCTGCAGGAGAACGGTCACCGAGTAAGTTGAGCCGTTGGGGAGACGCGTGGCGAAGGTGAACGGTCCGCCGACGTTTCGACTGAGATTGTCTCCAGCATTGTCCTGCAGCACCACGGTGCCCGAAAGACCCGAAATGGTCCCTCCAACCCCATAGAGGCGGTTTCGGGTCATCGCTAGAGGGCCCTTGCTGACGCCCCCGTTCGCGATCTCGGCGGGATCTGTTGGTCCGCCGCAGGCGAATGCGAGACCAACCAGTGCGATCAGCGGCATTCGGCGAGCCATAGGCCCTCCAGGCTCCAGCGGAGCTGCTCGCCAGAGAGACGCCGGACGCGTGGGATGTGACAGGCCCCGGCTTCACTAGTAGGTGTAGAGCTCGACGAAATTGTCGCGCGACTAGCGGAGTCCAAGAGTGGGGAGCCGCTCAAGATCGAGAAAGGGCGCAAAGGGGAACCCGACAAACGCTCTCCGGTTACGTTAGGGGCCGATACGCTTCGCCTGGCCCGTCACCGCGGTCGCCCTGGCAGCGCCTCGGGCTCGCCTTCTGGATCAGCGATCGCGCGTTCGGGCTGTTCCCCAAGCAGATCCATTGAAGCCGCGAAAATGCCGCACGCCGTGATACGTAAGCGCGCAAATGACCCGACGACTCCTGTTCTTGGCCGCCGCCCTTTCCTGCACGACGCAAAAGCCGCAGCCCACGCCTCCGCAGTCGGAATTGAAGGGGATCTACAGCGCGGACCTCGACCGTGCCGCCTCGCCCTGCGAGGACTTCTACCAATTCGCCAACGGCGCCTGGCGCGCGGCGAACCCCATCCCCGCCTCGATGGATCGCTGGAGCCGCCGCTGGAAGTCCGGCGAGGAGAACAAGGAGCGGCTGCGCGACATCCTCGAGGAGCTGGCCCGCGGGCACTGGCCGCAGGGCTCTGTCGAGCAGTTGGTCGGCGACTACTACGGCTCCTGCATGAACGAAGCGCGCATCGACGCCGCGGGCCTGACGCCGCTCGCGCCGCTCTTGGCTCAGATCGACGCGATGCAATCGCCGCAGGACGTGCAGAAGGCGATCCGCCGCCTCGACGAGCTGGCGGTGCGGGCGCCGTTCGCGCTAGGCTCGACGCCGGACCAGCACCAGCCTGCGCGGACCATCGCGGACATCGGCGCCTCGGGCCTCGGCTTGCCCGATCGCGACTACTATCTGAAACCCGAGCCGCGGTTCGCGAAGGCGCGCGAGCAATACCGCGCCCACCTCTCGCGCATGCTCAAGCTGATGGGCCGCCCCGAGCAGGAGGCGAACGCAATCTTCGAGCTTGAGAAGCGACTCGCGGAGGCGTCACTCGACAACGTCGCGCTGCGCGATCCGAAGAACACCGATCACGTGGTCCCCTTCGCCCAACTGCGGCAGCTCACGCCGCACTTCGACTGGGCGGGATACTTCGACGAGGCGAAGCTGCCGCGCGGCGACCTCAACGTCGAGGAGCCGGAGTTCCTCAAGGCGGTCGACGGCGAGCTTGCGAATGCGCCGGTCTCCACCTGGCGCGCGTACCTCGCCTGGCACCTGGTCTCCTCCGCGGCGCCTTGGCTCTCGCGGCCTTTCCAGGATGCGTGGTTCGCGTTCAACCAGACGCAGCTCGCCGGCGTGGCGGAGATGAAGCCGCGGGCGACGCGCTGCGCGGAGTCGACCGACGCGCTGCTCGGCGAAGCGGTGGGAAAGAAGTACGTCGAAAGGTATTTCCCCCCGATCGCCAAAGCGCGCGCGCAGGAGCTGGTCCGCAACGAGCTGGCCGCGATGAAGGAGACCATCGAGGGCCTGCAATGGATGGGCGCCGAGACGAAGCAAAAGGCATTGGAGAAGCTCTCTACCTTCAATCCGAAGATCGGCTATCCCGACAAATGGAAGGACTATTCGTCGGTGCTGATCTCCGGCGAGTCCTTCTGGGCCAACCTCGCCGCGGCCCGCCGCTTCAACGTCGACGACGACCGCGCGCTGATCGGAAAGCCCACGGACCGCGGCCGCTGGGGAATGACGCCCCCCACCAGCAATGCCTATTACAACGCGTTGCTCAATGAGATCGTCTTCCCTGCCGGGATCCTGCAGCCACCCGGCTTCGATCCGGAGGCGATCGACGCGGTGAACTACGGCGCCATCGGCGTGGTGATCGGGCACGAGATCAGCCACGGATTCGACGACCAGGGCGCGCAATACGACGCCCAGGGACGGCTGTCGAACTGGTGGACCGACGCCGATCTGAAGAGCTTCGGAGAGCGCACCCGGTGCGTCGTCGATCAGTTCGAGGGCTACTTCATCGAGCCGTCGATCCATCACAACGGCAAGCTCGTGCTCGGCGAGTCGATCGGCGATCTGGCCGGCGCGAGGATCGCGTACCGCGCTTTCCAGAAGGCCCTCGCCGCGCATCCGGAGTCGCCGCGCGACGGCTTCATGCCGGATCAGGCGTTCTTCATCTCCTGGGGGCAGTGGCGCGGCGATACCATCCGGCCCGAGTCGCAGCGGCTGATGGTGCAGGGCGACCAGCATCCGATCGCGAAGTTCCGCGTCAACGGACCGCTCTCCAACGCGCCCGAGTTCCAGAAGGCATTCGGCTGCCCGGCGAACTCGCCCATGGTCCGGTCGGCGAATCTGCGCTGCGAGGTCTGGTAGCGCAGCTTCTGTCCACTTCTCTTGTTGCCGGCCGGCATGGTCGCGGCGAACGTCGTCTTCTTGTCCCTCGGCTGGTACGTCGCCGCAGCGACGAGGTGAGCGCGCATTGCGGCGGCGCAACGCAGCTCACGGTGCGGTGGCGAATGCCGCGAGCCTTTTGACGACCTCCGGCGGAATGACGTGCCCTCCGTCGAACTCGATCGTTTGTGCAGGCTTGTGCGCCGCCTCGAGGACCCGTGCAAGTGAGCGTGATTCTTCGACGGGACAGTGCGCGTCCTCGTTGCCATGGGCGAGCAGAATGCGAAGATCGTCGCGCTTGGGGAGATCGCCGCGCAGCATGCTGAGGCACGGTGAGAGGCTCGCGACCGCGCCGATGCGCCGGTCTTCGACCGCCATGTCGAGCGCGACGCCGGCGCCCTGGGAAAATCCGGCGATGGTCACGCGCGTGCGCGGAGGGCCCGCGTCGCCGAACAGCTCATCGAGTCGCGATCGCAAGCGCGCACGGCTCCGCGCCTGCTCTTCCGGTGTCTGGCCCCAGCTATGCCCGAGCCCCGTCGAAAACGGCGCTTCCACGAGCACGATCGCGTAATCCGGCGGGAGCCCTGCGTCGCGCAAGCTGGGGGCGATCCCGGAAGCGCGCGAGATGCTTCCGCCGAGCCCGTGCAGAAACACGATCACTCCGGCAGCGTGCGCCGGTGGCGGTCCATCGATGGATGTTGCGAGCGGAAGGCTCTCAGGACGCGGACCGTTCCGCCAATAGAGCGCCACCGCGAGCGCGACCGCGGCAAGAGCCACGATCACGCGCCCCGTCCCGAGACGCGTGCGAGGCGTTCGCGCCGGCGGTTCTTGCGGTTCGCTCACCCCGCCAGTGAAGGCGAAGCGCGGGCGAGGAGCAAGAGGGGCCGATGGGAGGGCGCCAGCGTCCAAAGTGTGGTCGCTCGTTTTCCGAACCGGCCACGTGGGAGTTGTGCGAACGACTATTCTTTGGTTCGATGGCTCGCCCAAGGCGGTGCAGGAGCTGTTGGGGCACGCGACGATCGAGATGACGATGCGCTACGCGCACCTGTCGCCCGAAGTCCGCAGAAGCGCGGTCCAATTGCTGGACCATGGCAACAGCGTGGCAATTCGACCTGGGCAGCTGGTCAACTAAGCGTACACAGAGGAGAAAAGAAGTGGAGGCGGCGGGAATCGAACACCCTCAGGGCAGATGCGCCAAACCTACGCGAGACGCGCCTTTTCCGCGTATCTGTCCGATCCATCTACAAACCCTTCATCCCGCCGCTTTCCCGCTCGTACCGCGCTGTGCCGCTCCAAACCGCAGGTTCATGGCAACCTGATGGCAACGCACTTCGAGAGTCGCGGACTCGTTCGGGGGCCTTCAACTTGTTGAGTCTGCCGACTGCACCTGTCAGTGGCGAATTACGGGACCCTCTGTTGCGAAAAACGCATTGAGGCTATGATTGGGAGTGATGCGGTAGCTGACGGTCAGGGGGGACCGCAGGTGCTTCCTTATCTGCAAGAACCGATTTTGCGGATCGGTTCGCTGACGCTGCACGCGTTCGGCGGTTTCGTCGCGGCGGCTGTCCTCGTCGGATGCTGGCTAGTGCTGCACCGCGCCGAGCGGCAAGGGCTCAGCCTGAAAGACACGAGGAGCCTTTTGCTCTGGATGTTGAGCTTTGGTTTCGTCGGATCGCACCTCGAACATCTCGTCTATTACGAGCCCTGGGTCCTTGCCAGGGGGGACCCGCTGCGCCTGCTGAATCTTTGGAATGGCATGTCTTCCTTCGGGGGAATTCTTGGCGGCGTCCTGGGCGGGCTGATCTTCATGCGCAGGCGCGGATGGACGGGCGGCGAGATCTTGCGACAGCTCGACGGCGTCGCCTTTGCGTTTGCCTTCGCCTGGACTGTCGCGCGGGCCGGCTGCTCGCTCGCGCACGACCATCCAGGCATCCATTGCACGAGCTGGATGGCCGTGCGCTTCCCGGACGGCCCTCGCTTCGATCTGGGCCTCTTCGATTTTTTCCTTTCGCTGCTCATTGCAGGTCTCTTCTTGTTGCTCGACCGCCGACGCCGACCCAGCGGGTTCTATCTTTTCTTGTTCATGGTGCTCTACGGCTTCGCGCGCGTTTTGCTGGACCCGCTGCGCGACGAAGAGAGATTTCTCGGCCTCACGTCGGGCCAGTACGGCGCCGTGCTGGCAATTCTGGTCGGGCTTGTCGCTCTGCGCGCTCTGGCAGGGCAGCATGTAGTCTACTTCAATCGGCTAGCGCGCCGGCAGTCCTGAAGTCGGGAGGAAGCCATGTCCCGATTGCGTTGGTGGTTAGTGCTCACGGTCATCGCCGGGCTGTCAGGCCTCGGCGCGGCGCTCACCGGCGGCTGCTCAAAGGGCTCCCAATCGTCGGAAGCGTGTCAGAGCGACCAGGCGTGCCCTACGGCCAAGCCTCGTTGCGACACGACATCGCACACCTGCGTTCAATGCGTCGAGGCGAGCGATTGCGGCACGGGCATGGCGTGTTCGCCCAGCAACACCTGCTTCGCGTGCAAGGCCGGCGCGACGTGCACCTCGACGAACGCCTGCCACACTGCGGCCCTCGTCTGCTCTTCAGGCGCTCCGGTATGTACTGATGATGGCCATGTCCCCAACGGCACGAACTGTGGCTCCGGCAAGGTGTGCGGCAACGGCGTTTGCAATCCATGTATTCAGGGCGCCGACTGCTCATCG